>ENA-ORBV01004707-ORBV01004707.1-microbial-mat-metagenome-genome-assembly--contig:-NODE-4707-length-25892-cov-5.962929_pt1 | contig 25892 bp, 20 predicted proteins | sample MGYA00237777_ERZ505514 | MGnify/ENA primary metagenome ERZ505514 (study PRJEB26160, sample SAMN06269048) | microbial mat metagenome | isolation source: Oligotrophic lake microbial mat | place... | reverse complement strand
CGCCCTCAGTGCTGGCGCGCAGCTGCGCTGCTTGCGGGGATCACCTGGGGCCCTGCCCAGGTGATCGGACTGACGACTAACGCCGCAGATGGGCCGTTATCGCCGGATATTAGGTCAAGAGATCTCGCTCAAGGGCGACCATCGGTGACTACCATCATGCGAATTTGAGCTCGTGACTACCGCATTGATCAAGCCATAAAGCATGCTAAAGGTCGTGAAGTCTTGCATCGATAGGCTCGCATCTCGCAGCCGGGATCGCGCAGGACTACACAAGGCCATATGCCGACATGCCGCTCGTACATCGTGGATCAGTCTCACCGTCGGGCTACGGATGAAGGCGAAGGTGACGAACACGAGCCTTTCCGCACCATCAATGCTGCGGCCGCATTAGCTCTCCCGGGCGACACGGTGCTCATCAAGGGCGGCATCTATCGAGAGCGGGTGGATCCTGCCCATGGCGGAGAGCCTGGTCGGCCAATCACCTATTGTGCAGCGATCGGGGAGCAGGTCTTTATCCGAGGCTCAGAAGAATTCCGACCGCATTGGCAGGAAGTCCCGGGTATGGAGGGGGTGCTGAAGGCAGCGGTGCCAAACGATCTCTTCGGCCCGCAGGCGTATGCGGGGCATGTCGACACCGCTGTTTACGGGGATTGCAATTTCCTCAAACGGAATTTCGATCGCGCGCTCGTGGTGCGGCCGCTGCCCAACGCGGGTGTCATGCTTGGGCCGGAAGAATCGTCGGGCGGCATGACCACGGTGGTTTCCGGCGCGACCACGGCCCGAAGAGGCGTCTTACCCACCACCCTCGGTCAGATCTTCTGGAACAGCAAGCCGCTGACGGAGGTCGAGACCTATGAAGACCTTAAGGATCTGAGCGGAACCTGGCTGGTGGACGAACAAGCCGAGAACATCTTCGTCCATTTCCCAGATTCTCCCCAGGCCATTGATCAGCACCTGGTCGAGATATCGGTCCGCCACACCGTATTTTCGCCACTCAAGCGTGGGCTGGGGCACATCATCCTGCGGGGCCTCATCATCGAACATGGCTGCAACCATTTTCCCACCTGGGGCGGTGCAGTCGGCTGGGCCCAGCAGGGGTTGATATCGACCCGCAGTGGCCATCACTGGCTGATCGAGGGCTGTACTGTGCGCTTCGCCAAGAGCGTGGGCATCGACTGCGGAAGCGAGGGTGGCGATGAAACCACTGAACAGCCCGGTGATCTCAACCCGGGGGAAGGCCATAACGAGGAGCGGTTCCGCAATACCGGATGGCACGTGATTCGCGACAATCTCATCTGCGATAATGGGCTCTGCGGAATTTGCGGACTCGGCCATCGGGGAACACAGATCCTCGGTAACCTCATCGAGCGCAACAACCGCACTGGCTACACCTCACCCTGGTGGGAAATGGCCGGCATAAAATTCCATTTCTTCTATGACGGGCTGATCGAGGGAAACCTCATCCGCGATAACGACTGCCACGGCATCTGGCTCGATAATCAGTGGCGGGGCAGCCGCATCACCCGCAACGTCATCATCAACAATCTGTTGTCTGGCATCAACCTCGAGTGGGGCACTGGGCCAATGCTGGTAGATACCAATGTTATCGCCTACACCCGTCAGGGCGATGGTATCTATGGCCACGATCTGGCGGATGTGACGATCGCCCACAACCTGCTCTATGCCAATGCCAACTTCGGGGTCTGGGTTGCTTACGCTACGCCGCGGGTCCCCCCCGAAAACGGCTGTTGGGACATCAAGACCTACAACAATCTGGTGTTGGGCAACCGGGCGGGGGCCATCGGTTACAGCCTGCCGTGGAAATGCGCTGGCAACAATGTCAGCGACGGCAATCTCTTCATGGGTGCCGGTGACTACCTCGACGAGGGCTCTGGCACCCTCGAGCCGCTTTTCCAATTCAATAACAAGAGCCATTGCGCCCAATACCAGGGGGCGTGCCATGGGTCGGAACCGATGGTGGCCGATAAGGTTGCTGAACTCTTCGCTGCGGCCATGGACCGAGCACAGGTTAAGGCCGAAGACCGGCCGAATCTCAACGAGTGGAAACGGCATTTCCTGGTCAACTTCGATCTGTGGCGCGCCGTCACCGGCAACGACCGCTCGAGCCGGGTGACGAAGGCCATCCGCGATGGGCTCCAGAGCCGCCTGATAGCGTGGGAATTCAAATTCGATGACGTCATCCGTCAGGTGTCCTGCAGCGCCATCGCGGGCGTCGACCGGGATTTCCGCGGCCGGCCAATGCCAGCCAGACCGCTTCCCGGACCATTCCAAGATGTCATCGAAGGTCAGAACCACATAGCGCTGTGGCCAGTCCGCGGCGTGCCCACGACCCAGGTATTGACCTAGGGCGGAGACCGGCGCTGGGTCAGGACTGCGTTGTAGTGCCGCCAATCCCCGCGCCCATCGTGACGTGAGCGTTTTGCTGACTTTCCGCTCCACCAGCGACAGCTTGCCGGTGTGGACGAGAGCCAGCCGAGCATCATCGCCGTCGATCTGCGGGGATCCGGGTAATTCCTTTCGCCCAGTCCGACTATCGGCGTTGGGACGATCTGATCGTCCGCTATCACTACCTCGCCACCCCTTGAAGCTGACGAATCGGCGATCGCCAACACCGAGAGCCGGCCGAATCGGGCCGGTTCTCGGTATATTGCGATAGGTGGTCGATGGACAATATGGGGAGGTCGCATCAGATGCAGGTCCATGCTTTTTTTACGCTCCCTCGCCCTAACAAGTCACTAAGATGGGGCACATGTCCCTCTGTTTCCAGTCGACGTCCAGCTTCCAATTGCCCGCGACGGTTTCCGCGCCATCATCGCAGCATCGGCCATGCGCCCCTCTACCTTAATGTTAGGCTTTCTGCTACGCGGGTAAGTGGATATATACAATTCATCAATCATTAAAACTATCGCTTATTTTCTCAATAACCGCGCTGGTTATTGCGGCCGCTGGAGCAATTGCGCTGTTTGCGCACGCTCGGAAGTCGACCATTCGCGACCTTGAGAAATCCTTTACATATAAATCCATTCATCTATCCATCCGCTCGATATCCGTATCTCTTGGCCACGGACTTTGCATTGAATTCATGGTGAATGCCGATGATTTTCGAAATCGCAATCACCCTGAAATACTTATGGGAAACGGCGAAATCGGTCAACAGCAATGGTTTATGTATTGAAAGTCTAACAAGTCACTAAGCTGGGAGCGCATGTCTTTGCATTTCCGGCCGAGGTCCAACTTCCAATTGCTCTCCACGGTGTCCGCGCCATCATTGCGTCGCGTGTACAGGCAGCGACTGGAAATAGTCATAGTGACCAGGCTGCCCAGGTTTCTTGGCCGATCGGACAGGGAACAATAGGTGCCTGTCCTGAATCGGACAGGCGATGTCGCCACAGCGAACTGGATTGCCACAATGCCGATGAAGGATTGGAGTTGCGGTGACACCCTATAGGATCCTCGCTCTTCTGGTTGTTTCTAGCGTGGTGATAACTGCGGTCATTTTTGTCCCGGGCCGCTACGTATTTAAGCCGCCACTGCGGATTCCTGACGGCACGCTGATGCCAGCATTCTTGACTGGCGCGGTCATGGTGGCATTATTTTCTCCGCTTTTGTTATGGTCGGTTCATCCGAAGAGAATGGCGACATTCATTGTGGTGCAGTTGATCTTCGCTGTCACTGCCATCGCTTGGTGCCTCCAGCCAGTAAGGGACGCGCGCGCCAGAACGAAAGCGGAGTTCTTGGAAGATGTCACTGTAATAAGGACCGGGGAAGAGGCGGCTTCTGTGCTTCCGTTTCTTCGTCAAAAGTGGCTTACGGAAGTAGGCGATGATTCTGTATCGCTGAAGTGGTTCGGCTTGCATGGAAGGAGCAGGGCAAAGAGCGGAGTCAGTTTTGGCGAAGAAGTGTCTGTTGTTGTTTCAATTGATAAATCCGGAAAAGTTGCCGATGTAAAAATTTTGGAACAGAGCTGGGATGCTCAGGAGTAGCGTTAGCGGAATGGGCCTCATGATGAAGAAGCCCGATCCCAGACATGCACCTGATGCGCCCTCCCCGGCTGCCCATCGATCACCTTCCGCAGCACGCCGAGAGCCGGCCCAAATCGGGCCGACTCGCGGCGTTGGCGAGCTGCGAATGCCCCTTTGATTGTAACGGACCCATGATCAAGGGTGTCCGTGTCGTCCGAGCGGCGCGCCAAGATGCATGTCCACGCCTGTCTCACGCCTGTCTCCACGCCCGCCTGTCTCGAGACGTCGTCAGAAGTTGGAGTCGCCCCCCGCGGCCGGGGTGTCGCGCAGGGCAGGTGCGACTCCCAGGGCAGGCGCGACCCCCAGGGTCTCCAACTGGGGCTGATGCTGGGCCCGGTACCAGTCCGCCAGGCCTCGGTACGCCGCCGTTTGGCCACTGGGGCGCGGCGCTGCCTGGGTAATCGCATCGAGGGCGGCAACTCCCCGGACTGTCTCGCCACGCGACAGCAGGTAGAGGGCATGGACAGGGAGGACTCGGCTGATCTCCTCCGCGGAGGCGCCCTGCTGCACCGCGGCCCAGGAGCCCTCGTTGGCGAACCAGGCAGTCAGGGCATTGAGGGCGGCGGTCTTGCCCGCAAGGCATGTCGCCAGCGGCTTCGTCCGCGGCGTCGCATGCGCCAGGCAGCGCCGCAGTCCTTCGTGCAGCAACACCATGTCGTTCCAGCGTTTGCCGGCCGTCCAATCCGTGCCCCCCTGGACGATGAGGGCATCGAGGGCGCTCAGGGCCTGGTGGGGTTCGCCGGCGGCCAGGGCGGCGAGGGCGCGCAGGGCCGAGAGGATGCTGGGATGCTTGGGGGTGGGCGCAGGGGCGGCCCGCAGGAAGGCGCCGGGATCCCTGGTCGGCACCAGATCGAGCAGGGCCCTTGAGATACCGGTGTCCAGCACTCCCCCGCTCTGCAACAGGGTGGCCACCAGACGGACGTAGTCCGGAGGCTCCGCCAGGGCGCAGGCGTGCATGAGATCGGTGTCACTGATGGGAATCCCCTCCACGTCCATGGCGATCAGCGCCTGCAGGGCCTCGTTGTTGTGGCCGGTGCCCTGCAGCTCGCGTACGACCGCCTCTCGCGCCGCGACGCTCCAAGGCACCTGTCGACTGTAGTCTATCCACCCGGTCGAGGCCAAGGCGATGCTGAGGTTCTCGAGGCTGCCGAAGACATGGAGTTCGGCCAGCAGTCCGGGGGCCACGCCATGGCGTAGCGCCGTGGCCGGGACGAGGGTCGGCTCGGCAGCTCCGGGGCCTTGCCACAGCAGCCGGCAGCCCAGGCTGCCGACACCGTTCCAGAATTCGACCCGCAGAGGGAAGGTGCCCGGACCGGGGCAGCGCAGCCAGCTCTGCTCCATGCCGTGCATGCCCGGGTTGTCGCTGCGCAGGTCCCCCACCACCAGCCGCGCGCCGTCGTCAGAGTCGATGAAGATCGTCCACAGTCCGGCGGTGGGCAGGGTGATGGTCCCGGTCCAGCGCACGCCGGCGTATTCCTCGGGCATGCCGTGGTCGGCCAATGGGGCGTTCACGTCGATGCCGACGTCGATCCAGGTCGCCGCCGCGGCCGACGCGGGCGCGGCGATGAGGGGTACGGCGGGGTCGAGGAGGTTGGCGGCGGCGTGCACTTCGCTATGCCAGGGGCAGGTCTCGTCGAGCCGGGCCATGCGGGGGTGGAGCGCCCAGGCCGTGCCGCTGAGCGCCGCGGCATGGCTGAGGGCGACGAGCCCGCGAGTGTCGTCGGGCCGCCGGGAGGCGATGACCTCGAGCACCAGCGCGGCGGCCGCGCGGCCCTGGCGCCGGGCTATGGCGTAGACCAGCTCCGTCGCCAGTCCCGGCGAAAGCCCGCCCGAACGCGCGGGATCGTGCAGGGTGGCGCGCAGGCCCTGGGTCAGGGCCTCTGCCATCGGCGGCCCCAGGGGATAATGGTACACCTGCGCCCAGAGCACGCCCAGGTCATCGGAAGCGGCGGCAGCGAGGGCGCCCTGAAGCTCGTCCCACTCCGTGATGGGCATGTCGCTGCGGGTCACCAGCATGACGGGAAAGGTGAGTAGGCGATCCGCATTCCACCGTGCCACATCCCCCAGTCCGACCAAGGTGGTGGGGGCCTCGCCCTCCCAGCCCGTACCGGCCGTCCGGCAGGCCTGGACCGCTTGCAAGCAGGCGGGGTAGAGGTCCACGCCGATGGCGATGACATCGGCGCGACGCAGGGCTGCCAGGGTCTGGGCAAGAGCCGCACCCCGCACTATCCCAGGCGCGAGGGGCGCAGCGCAGGCCGCCGCCAACGGGCGGAGCAGGTCCAGGGCCTGAGCGTCCGTCAGGGCTTCGCTCTGCAGCATCCAAATGCAGTCGCCCGCGATCTCCGCCAGCGCTGCGCTATAGCTGGGCCTGAGCCGATCGCTGACGTTGGCGACCAGCCAGCGGTCAAGACCCCGGTAGCCCTCGCTGGCGCTAATGGCCGACACCCCGTAGAGGGGCACCCCCCAATCGAAGGGCGGCCGGCCCTGGATCTGGCCATGGACAGAGGACGCGCTCAGCCTCGCGAGGCAGTCGAGGGGACCGCTGCCTGTGACCAGGTCAGCCTTGGCCATGGCCAGACTGCGCAGGGCCGCCGCCTCGGCGCGCACGCCGTCGCTCCCCGGACCCAGGCGGTCGAGGGTCGCGACCACGTGGCGCGCATCCCGGTCGAGGAGATCGACCCACAGGCCGGGCAGGGCTTCATCAAGGGTCGCGGGCGCAGGCGCCACGCGTCCGAGTTCGGCCCGGGCGAGATGCGCATACTCGTACCAAGGGCCGAAGGCGCCCCAGCGGTCGGGCATACCATGGAGGGCGAGGAAGGCATAGGTCCTGGTGAGGCCCCGCCACAGTGTCGGATCCCGTCGGTCGGCAGCGAGAGCGGGACGGAATTTCGCCAACGTTGCGATCAGCGCCCGGCCATTGAGCGTCGTCGGTGCGCTCGGGGGTTCCGCCCCCGTGAGGACGCCGAGCAGCAGCAACGCGATGAGGAGACGCATGGCGCCACCTTCCGCCGCGCCCTGACGGCGCCAAGGGGCAATAAACCTAAATCCGGCGATATCTGTCAACGAACCCGAACCTTTTCGAAGCTAGCGAACCCGAATCCTTACGAGGCCGGGAGGTGTCTTTGCCCATACATCGTCTCCAGTGGTTGGGCGATCAGCGCAAGCAGTGGCTGATGATTTTCCTTCAGCTTTCCCGGTACGATCGGTTCTGCCCCGGCGTCATTCAGCCGGCGCCGATGCCAGTTGCGGCCGGCCTGCCCTGGGTGGTCAGATCGCATCCCAGCGCGCCAGCGCTTCGCGGCGCAGATTGGCGTACCACGGATCGAACGCTTCGCGCGGCGTCAGCGTGGCGGTGAAGAGGCCCTCGGCCGCCGTCGCCACGCGTACCCCGCGCGCATCCCACACGCCGCTGTCGCAGTAGCGGTCGCCGGCGGCGGTGTTGCAGAAGGCCAGCGGGGTCGCCAGTTCGGCGGCGCGCGTCGCGCAGAGTTGCGGGATGAGTGCCGCCTTGGTGCCGGGATCGGGATCAGGACCGGCCATGTGCGCGATGACCAGGAAGGCGTCGGCTTCGACCTGGCCCAGGCGCATGAAGACATCGACGAAGCGCAGATCGTAGCAGATGGCGATGCCCAACCGCCACCCCACGTGGTCGACGGTCACCGTCGCCGTTCCTGGGACGAAGTAGCGCCGGTCGGTCGGGGTCAGGCACTGTTTGCGGTAGCGGACGGGGGCGACCGCGCCGCCCACCACCGCATCGTTACTGTATCCCTGCGTCCCGCGCTCGCTGCTGCCGGTGACCAGGGCGATGCCATGCCGTTCGGCGGACAGCATGAGCCCGTCCTCGAGGTCGGCGATCTGGCACCAGTCGATGCTCGCGAGATCGGGTCGAGCGGCGCTCGGGTAGCCGGGCAGCGCGCACTCGGGCGTCAGCAGCACGCGCGCCCCGGACGCTGCCGCGGCGGCGATGCCGGCGTGGATGCGCGCGGCGTTGGCGCGTGGGTCATCGCTGGCGGTGAACGGCAGCAGGGCGATCGGCAGGGGTGTTCGCACGCGGCGATCGTCGCGCCGGTCGCGCGCCTGCCAATGCTCTCTGCGTCTACCCGGCCACGGTCGTCGCCACGCCCTTGGCGGTTGCGTGGTGATCGATGAACCAGCGGTAGGTCGACGCCAGGCCTTCGCGCAGGGTGGTCCTGGCGCTCCAGCCCAGGCCGGTCAGGCGTGAGACGTCGAGCAGCTTGCGCGGCGTGCCATCGGGCATTGCGCTGTTCCATTCGATGTTCCCGGCGAAGCCGACCGTCGCGCGCACGAGTTCGGCCAGCTCGCGGATGGTGACATCCGTGCCGGTGCCGACATTGACAATGCCCGGCGCCGACCAGGTCTTCATCAGGTGCACGGCGGCATCGGCGAGGTCGTCGACATGGAGGAACTCGCGGCGCGGGGTGCCGCTGCCCCACAAGGTGACCGACTCGGCGCCAGCGACGGTGGCTTCGTGGAAGCGGCGGATCATCGCCGGCAGCACGTGCGAATGCGCGAGGTCGAAGTTGTCGTTCGGCCCATAGAGGTTGGTCGGCATCAAGCAGATGCAGTCCATGCCATATTGGCGACGGTAGGCATCGCACAGTTCGATGCCGGCGATCTTGGCGATCGCGTATGGCTGGTTGGTCGCCTCAAGTGGCCCGGTGAGGAGGTACTCCTCCTTGATCGGTTGCGGGCAGTCGCGCGGATAGATGCACGACGAGCCGAGGAACTGCAGCTTGGTCGCGCCATGGCGGCGCGCGGCGTCGATGACGTTGACCTGGATCAGGAGATTTTCGCGGATGAAGTCGCCGCGCAGGGTGTCGTTGGCGTGGATGCCACCGACCTTGGCCGCGGCGAGGAAGACGTAGTCAGGCTCGTGCACGGCGAACCAGTCATCGACCGCCCGGCCGTCGGTGAGATCGAGCTCGATGCGTGGGGGCGCCAGCACGTCGCGGTGGCCTTCCAGCCACAGCCGCCGCACGATCGCCGATCCGACCAGCCCGCGGCCACCGGCCACGAAAACCCGCGCATCCGTTTCCATTCCCTACTCCTTTTTTGGCAACCGCTCGACCCTGACCCATCCGTGCCTAGGCGCTCGCCCGTGCGGCGATCACGTGCCCCGCATTGCGCAACGTGCGTTCCTGCCGCGCCAGTTCCAGGTCGTGTTCGACCATCATCGTTACCAGCTGCTTGAACGTGGTCTTCGGCGTCCAGTTGAGTCGGCGCCGCGCCTTCGACGAGTCGCCCTGGAGGTGGTCGACTTCGCTGGGACGGAAATAGCGCGGGTCGATCTGGACATGCTTCTGCCAGTCGAGACCGAGTTGGCCGAAGGCGGCCGCGAGGAAATCCTTCACCGAGTACGCTTCTCCGGTGGCGATGACGTAGTCGTCGGGCGAGGGCTGCTGCAGCATCAACCACATCGCCTCGACGTAGTCGCCCGCGAAACCCCAGTCGCGCTTGGCGTCGAGATTGCCGAGGTAGAGCGTGTCCTGCAGGCCAAGGGCGATGCGCCCGAGCGCGCGGGTGATCTTGCGCGTGACGAAGGTTTCGCCGCGGCGGGGCGATTCGTGATTGAAGAGGATGCCGTTGCAGGCGAACAGGTTGTACGCCTCACGGTAATTGCGCGTGTACCAGTGTGCGGCCACTTTGGCGGCGGCATACGGGCTGCGCGGATGGTGTGGGCTGTCCTCGTTCTGCGGCGGGGCGGTGGCGCCGAACATCTCGGACGAGCCGGCCTGGTAGTAGCGCACCTGCTTGCCGGTGGCGGTGCAGACGTCGCGCACCGCCTCAAGCAGGCGCAGGGCGCCGGTGCCGACGACGTCGGCCGAATATTCGGGCTGGTCGAACGAGACCCGCACATGCGATTGCGCGGCGAGGTTGTAGACCTCGTCGGGCGCGATGCGTTCCATCAGGCGCAGCATGGCGGTGCCGTCCGAGACATCGCCGTAATGCAGCAGCAGACGCGAGGCGAGGTCGTGCGGATCGGCATAGAGATGTTCGAGACGTTCGGTGTTGAAACTGGACGAGCGCCGGATCACGCCGTGCACCTCATAGCCCTTGCCGAGCAGGAGTTCGGCCAGGTAGGAGCCGTCCTGACCGGTGATGCCGGTGATGAGCGCCTTCTTCGACATGCGATGACTCCTGCTGGATGTGCTGCTGGATGTGCGGTAGGGGCCGAGGTTTTCGCGCCACGCGTGATAGTCGTTGCCCGGCCGGGGCTTCCACCGATCCTTCCGCTCGCTTCTACATCCCCTTCCACGAATTATGAATCGGCGCCATGCCCACCGACCGCTACGACAATCCGCTCGCCTCCCGCTACGCCTCGAAGGAGATGGCGGCGTTGTTCAGCGATGATCGCAAGTTCAGTACCTGGCGCCGGCTGTGGATCGAACTCGCGCGCGCCGAGCGCACGCTCGGCCTGGCGATCAGCAGCGCACAGATCGCCGAGCTGGAAGCGCATGTCACCGACATCGACTACGCCATGGCCGCCGCCGAGGAGCGCCGTCGTCGCCACGACGTGATGGCCCACGTGCACACCTACGCCGCGCTCTGCCCGACCGCGGCACCGATCATCCACCTCGGTGCGACGTCGTGCTATGTCACCGACAACACCGATCTGATCCTCATGCGCGAGGGGCTCGGCTTGCTCGCGCAGCGCCTTGCCACCACCATCGATCGCTTCGCCGGCTTCGCCAAGCGCTGGCGCGACCTGCCGACGCTGGGCTTCACCCATTTCCAGGCCGCGCAGCTGACCACCGTCGGCAAGCGCGCCTGCCTCTGGCTGCAGGATCTGCTGATGGATCTGCGCGCCATCGAGCGCGTGCGCGGCGACCTGCGCTTCCGCGGCGTCAAGGGCACCACCGGCACCCAAGCCAGCTTTCTGACCCTGTTCGACGGTGATCACGCCAAGGTCGAAGAGCTCGACCGTCTGGTCACCGCCGCCTTCGGCTTTCCGAGCGCGTTCCTCGTCACCGGCCAGACCTACACGCGCAAGGTCGACGCCGAGGTGCTATCGGCGATCGCCGGACTCGGCGCCACCGTGCACAAGATCGGCACCGACCTGCGCCTGCTCGCCCACCTCAAGGAGGTCGAGGAGCCGATCGAGGCCGAGCAGATCGGATCGAGCGCGATGGCCTACAAGCGCAACCCGATGCGCGCCGAACGCTGCTGCTCGCTCGGGCGTCATCTCATGGCGCTGCTCGCCGACGCCCAGCAGACCCACGCCGTGCAGTGGATGGAGCGCACCCTCGACGACAGCGCGGTGCGCCGCATCGCCCTGCCCGAGGCCTTCCTCGCGGCCGACGCTTGCGTGCGCATTCTGCAGAACGTGGCCGAGGGCCTCGACGTCCACCCGGCGGTGATCGCCCGGCACGTGCGCGACGAACTGCCGTTCATGGCCACCGAGAACGTGATCATGGCGGTGGTCAAGGCGGGCGGCGACCGCCAGCTTGTACACGAACGCATTCGCGTGCTCTCGCGCGAGGCCGCCAGCGAGGTCAAGGACCACGGCCGCGACAACGATCTCATCGCGCGCATCCGCCGCGATCCGTTCTTCGCCCCAATCGTCGGCGACCTCGATCGCCTGCTCGAACCGTCGACCTTCATCGGCCGCGCGCCGCAGCAGGTCGACCGCTTCCTCGCCGAGGAAGTTGCGCCGGCGCTCGCGCCCTATGCGGGCAAGCTCGGCGGTGCGAGCCAGCTGGCGGTCTGAGCAGGCAGCCCAAGCGGCGCTTCTTCCTTTCCGGCCTCTTATCCGCAGAGTTCCGCGCCATGGCCGAAGCCGTGCCGATCATCGTCAGCGCGCCGGCGCGGCCCTGGCTGCCGTGGATCGCCTTCGGTGTGCTGGTGGGCGCACTGGGCCCCGAGGCCGCTTCGCTCGCCGTCGCCCGGTTCGGGGTGACGGCGAGCGCACTGGCGCTGTGGTGGGGGCTTGGTCTGCCGCTGACGTTGCTGGCGGTGGTGCCGCTCGGACCGGCCTGGCCGTGGGCGCGGCGCTGGCTCGTCTTCGCCGCCTGCGCCCTGCTCGGTGGTGCGCTGGCGTGGGTGCCGGCGCGCGCCGACGCTGGCGTGCGTCTGGTCGAGGCCACCGGCGACATCATCAGCGTGCGCCGTGCGGGCTACACGCAGATGGTGGCGTTGCGTCCGGATGCCGGCCAGCCGCTGGCGCGACGCACCACCGTGATCGCGCCGGCCACGCCGCCGCTCGCCATCGGCGACCGCGTTGCCGTGCGCGGCACGTGGAGCACGACCGATTTCGGCGACGAGATCCGGGCCCAGGCGGTCGATCGCCTCGCCCTGCGCGATGACGGCCCACGGGCCTGGGCCTGGCGCGCCCTCGACGCGCTGGGCGAGCGACGCGAACTGGCTGCCGCCCTGCTCATCGGCACGGGCGACCCGCCCGAGCGGCGCGCGTTCCGCACCGCCGGTCTGCTGCACGTCCTGGCGGTCAGCGGCATGCACCTCGCCATCGCCGCCGGTCTCGGCGCCTGGGCGCTGCGTTGCCTAGGCGTGCCGTGGACGCCGCGTCTGTTGGCGGTGGCGGGGATGGTGATCGGCTACCTGTGGTTGACCGGCGCCAGCCCGGCGACCCAGCGCGCCGCGGCGATGACGGTGGCCATCGCCATCGCCGCCCTGGCCGCGCGTGAGCCGCATGGCCTCGGGCCGCTGGCCCTCGCCGCCCTGGCGCTGGTGACGATCAACCCCGCGACCGCCGCCGACCGCGGCTTCCAGCTCAGCCTCGCTGCCATGGTCGGCATCCTCACCCTGGGTCGCGAGCTGATCGCGTGGCGGACGGCGCGCTGGCCCATGGCGGCGTGGCCGCTCGATCGCCCGAGCTGGCGTGCCGTGCTGTTCACCGGGCGCGCGACGTGCGACGGTTTCGCCATCGGCCTCGCCGCCTGGTTGGCGACCTGGCCGGTGGTGGCTTGGCATTTCGCCTCGGCCACGCCGTGGTCGCCGCTGACGTCGCTGATGGTGGCGCTGCCGACCACCCTCGCGTTGTGGCTCGGCTTGCCGACCCTGCTGCTGGGTGGGCTGATTCCCGGCGGGCCGTGGCAGGGCCTCTACGCCGCTCTCGATGCGTCGCTCGTCACGCTTGCCCGGGGCGTCGAACTGGCCGCCCGCCTGCCGGGTGCGACGGTGCCTTGCAGCGCCCCGCCGGTGCTGGCCGCGCTGCTGTGGCCGATGCTGTTCCTGCGCGTCACGTGGTGGCCGTGGTGGGCGCGGGGAGGATTGCTGGCGTTGCTCGCGGGCTGGTGGTGGACGTCCTCTTCGGGTTCTGGTTTATAAACCGGGCTGTTCGGTTGGCCAAACCCGTTGCGGATACGGTATCCTGCGCTTCGTGGCCGCAGCGAGCGGCCCGGAAGAAAGGACCTCTCTTATGTCCCGCATGACCCTGGTTCCGGCCCTGCTCACCCTCCTCGCCGTCGGCGGGTGCGGTGGCGATCGTGGGTCGTCGTCTGGTTACCAAAGCAACGAAACCATCGCCGCTGAACTGCGTCGCGATCAGGCGCGCGCCGAGACCGACCGACGCGCCGACGAACTGAAGATCGCCAACGCCAAGACCGAGGCCGAGGCCGACGCGGCGCGCGCCGAGGCCCGCGCCAACGAGACCACGCGTCGCGCCGAATTGCAGCGCAAGGAGGCCGAGGTCGCGAGCAAGCGCTCGGACGTCAAGGCCGACGAACGCGCACGCAAGGAGGAGCTCGAGCGCAAGCGCGATGACCGTGCCGCGCCCCTGCTCGAGAAGCGCGCCGAGATCGAGCGCAAGGAGTTCCAGACCAAGCAGGAGTGGGACGGCAAGATGGACAAGATCCGTGCCGAGGCGGCGGAGAAGCGTCTACCCATCGAGCGCAAGCAGGAGGAGGCCGAGCGCGATCACCGTCAGGCCAAGCTCGATAACGAGCAGGCTGAGCGCAAGCTGAAGCAGGAGTTCGATATCAAGGAGCGTCCCCTCCTTGAGCGGCGCGAAGAGATCAAGCGCGAGCTCAAGGATCACGCCAAGATCGAGGACCTGCGCCTGGATACCGCCAAACGCCAGCGCGACGAGGAACTCGACACCCTGCGCCGCGAGCGCAAAGAGATCGACCATCAGGTCAAGCAGGTGCGCAAGGCGACCGATCGCACCATCGACCAGGTCGAACGCGAGGCGGACAAGAAGGAGGATCCGCTGGCGCGCGAACAGCGCGAGTTGGATCTGCGCGAACGCGAGGCCAAGGCGGAACGCCAGCGCACCGAGGCCGAGATCAAGGCCAAGGCAGAGGCAGACAAGGCGGAGTCGGCCAAGGCCTCAGCCGCGAAGCGGGATGGCAGCGAGGCCAAGGCCGAGCAGGAGCTGGCCGAAGCCCAGCTCAAGGCCAAGGCGAAGGCCGACACCGAGCAGCTCGAGCTGCGCGAACGCGAGGCCAAGGCTGAGCGCGAGCGCATCGAGGCGAAGTCCGCGGCCAACGTCGAGGCCGAGCAGATGAAGCAGCGCCAGCGTCAGGCGGACACGGAGCGCACCGAGGCCGAGATCAAGGCCGCGGCAGAGCGGGATGCGACAACCAGGGATACGGCCACGCCGCGCACCACCCCGCAGTAAGCCGGCTTCCTTGAGTATCGAAGCGAGGCTGGTCGGCGGATCGCCGATCAGCCTCGCTATTTGCTGGGCAGCTGCGGAGTTTCGGGCGGCAGGCAGTAATCGTCCTTGGCCTGGTCGCGCAGGGCGCCGACCAGGGTTGCCGGGATCTCGTCCGGTCCGCGGTGCGGTTGCGGGCGCTGATCCCAGGCGCCGACGGTCGGCCCCATCGCTGTCTGCGGCAGGCCGCCAGGCGGGGTGTCGCCCAGGCGTCCGGCCCGGTAGCCCTTGTCCGGCCCGATCGGGCCCAAGGGCGCCGGTCGCTTGTCCCAGCCGCCCGCCACCTGCACCGTGGGATCGCTTGAGCCGCGCACCTCGTCATGCGTGCCGACGATCGGCCTGGGCTTGAAGCGCGGACCGGGCTGGGTGCAAGCGCGCCGGCTGCGATGGTCCCCGTCGAGGGCCGGGGCGTTGGCCGGCAGTTCGTACACCGTGGGATCGCCCTGCCACTGCTCGCGTTGCAAGGATTGGTAGGTCGATTCGACGTCGGTCGGGATGTACCTGGTCTGGTAATAGGCCCGTTCGCCGCTGTTGCCGCAGCCGGCGAGGAAGGCGACCACGGCGAAGAGGGGGTACGCGCGACGCATGGGCTGGTCACTCCACGTGCCACGACGGGGGTCGGCAAGTCCCAACCCCAGCCACCGAACGGGGGTGAGTGAACGGGCGCGGCTCACCTGGGCAGGTAGCGCCGCCAGGCCTCGGACTCGGCGGTGCGGGCGATGACGCGATTGCGCTCGGCAAGCAACCGTCGCAGGTGGCGGTCGAGGACCAGCCGGCTGACCACCGCGCCGAGCGGACCAAGCGGCGCGCGGTAGGCGAGGCGGTCGACCATCACCGTCACGCCGTGCTGGGTCGTGAAGCGGTGATCGTGGACGAAGCTGGTGAAGGCGCCCTGGACCATGCTGTCCTGGAAAGTATGCGGCCGGTCGAAGGCGGTGATGCGGCTGGTCAGGGTCTGCCAGACCAGGAAGTGCCGCGCGCGCCAGGTCACCGACTCGCCCAGTCCGATCAGACCCGAGGTGACACCGGCAATCGCCCGTTCGCCGGTGCCGGCGGTCGAGTCGACGTGCAGGTCGATGCTGCGGGCGAGGTCGAAGACGCGTTCGATCGGGGCCGCGATGCGGATCTCGAGCTCGATGAGCCGCACGTTCAGCTCCGCTGCCGGCGCAGCATTGCCTGGGCCGCCCACGCTGCGGTGGTGAAGCAGCCCTGCAGCAGGTAGCCGCCCGTGGGCGCCTCCCAGTCGAGCATCTCGCCGGCGACGAACACGCCGGGCAGGCGGTGCAGCATGAGATGCTCGTCCACCTCGGCGAAGTCGATGCCTCCGGCCGACGAGATCGCCTCGGCGAGCGGGCGGGCGCCGGTCAGCGCAACCGGCAGCGCCTTGATGCGCGCGGCGAGCAGAGCGGGATCCTTGCGCTCGCTGGGCAGCGAGCATTCGTTGATCAGGGCGATGGCGGCGGCATCGAGGTGCAGACGTTTGCGCAACACGGTGCTTAGGCTGGCGCCCGCGCGCGGTTCGGCCAGGCGTGCCTGCACCGTGGTCGCCTCGAGATCCGGCTTGAGGTCGAGTTCGAGCACGGCTGGCCCCGCATGCGCGGCCAGCGCCGCGCGCAGGAGCGCCCCCAGCGGGTACAGGCCGCCACCTTCGAGGCCGTAGGCGGTGATCACCACCTCGCCGCGCACCCGCTCGCCCGCGAATGAAAGACCGATGGTCTTGAGCGGCGCGCCGGCATGGGCGTCGCGCAGGTGGGCGCTCCAGGATGCTTCGAAGCCGCAGTTGGCCGGGGCCAGTGGGACGATGGCGACGCCATGCGCGCGCAGCAGCGGTACCCACGCCGCGTCCGAGCCGGTCTCGGGCCAACTGGCGCCGCCCAGGGCGAGCAGCGCCGCGGTCGGCTGCACGACCACCTCGCCCTCGGGCGCGGCGAAATGCAGGCGCAGGTCGGATCCGATGCCGAGCAGGCGGTGGCGGGGATGGAAGCGCACGCCGAGCGAGCGCAGGCGTTCGAGCCAGGCGGCGAGCAGGTTCGCCGCCTTGAACGCCTTGGGAAAGATCCGCCCGCTGCTGCCGACGAAGGTCTCGGCGCCGAGGCCGTCGGCCCAGTCGCACAGCTGCCGGGGTCCGAACGCCGCCAGCCACGGCGTAAAACGCTCGCCCTGCGGCCCATAGCGCCGGGCGAAGCCCGGCAGCGGCTCGCTGTGGGTCAGGTTCAACCCGCTGTGACCGGCCACCAGCAGCTTGCGCCCCGGCGCGGGCATGGCGTCGTACACCGCCACCGCGTGGCCGGCATCGGCGAGGACCTCGGCGGCGTAGAGGCCCGCCGGGCCGGCACCGACGATGGCGAACGGGGTCATGATCCCCACCGTGGCCAGTCTGGTGGGCGGTCCAGTGCCAGCAGGCCGTCCAACGCTGGACGCCGCGCGGCGGCGGATGAAAGTCGGCCCGCATGCCCGACTCCGGACCCGTCCTGCAGACCATCGGCCTGAGCAAGGTCTATACCGACTTCTGGGGCCGGCCGCGGGTCAAGGCGTTATCCGACCTCACGCTGCAGGTCCACCCCGGCGAGGTCTTCGGCCTGCTTGGTCCCAATGGCTCGGGCAAGACCACCACCATCAAGCTGCTGCTCGGCCTGATCCGTCCGACGCGGGGCGATGCGTTCGTCTTCGGCCGTGATCCCAGCGACCAGGCGGTGAAGCGCCGGCTCGGCTACCTTCCTGAAGAGACCTACCTCTACCGCTTCCTCAATGCCGAAGAGACCTTGCGCTTCTTCGGCAGCCTGTTCGACGTGCCGCGCGCGGTGCTGACGCGGCGCATCGGCGAACTCATCGAGATGGTCGGGCTGGCGCACGCGCGCAAACGCCGCCTCGGCGAATACTCGAAGGGCATGGCGCGCCGGCTCGGCCTGGCCACCGCGCTGATCAACGACCCCGACCTGGTGGTGCTCGACGAGCCGACCTCGGGCCTCGACCCGCTCGGCTCGGCCGAGGTCAAGGACCTGATCGTCGATCTCAAGCGCAAGGGCAAGACCATCCTGCTCTGCAGCCATCTGCTCGCCGACGTCGAGGACGTCTGCGACCGCCTCGCCATCCTCCACCAGGGCGTGCTGCGCGAGATGGGTCGCGTCGACGAACTGCTGACCAGCAGCGAGCGCACCACGGTCGAACTCGATCGTCCCGACGCCGCCACCCTGGCCGCGGTGCAGAGCGCGGCCGGCGCGTCGCTGGTCGGCGTCGCCCGTCCCCGCGAACGCCTCGAAGCGCATTTCCGCCGCATCATCGCCCAGGCCAAGGACCAGCCGCCGGGCTCGGGCGCCGCTTCGTGATCGCCCGCCTGCGTGGCATCGCCGCCCTCGCCGGCCTCACCCTGCGCGAGGCCACCCGCCAGCGTCTGTGGCTGGTATTCGTCGCGATCGGCGTCGGCTTCCTGCTCGCCGTGCCGCGCCTGACCGCGGTCGACGATGCCGCCAAGCTGAAGTTGTCGGTGCTGGCCATCACCACCGGCATCGGCTTCGTCATCACCTTGATGGCGGTGCTGGTCGCGGCGGCGGCCCTGCGCCGCGACCTCGACGCCAAGACCGCCTACACCCTGTTCGCCAAACCACTGACGCCCACCGCCTACCTGCTCGGGCGCTGGACCGGTGTGCAGCTGTGGCTGGTGGTCGGCGTGCTGGCCATGGCGCTTGCCGGGGTCGCCGCCATCGGTCTGCAGTTCCAGCGCTTCCCCACCATGCGGCAGACCGCGCTGCCGGCGTCGTGGCAGCAGGTCTCCGCGGTCGGCGAGGCGACCGCGGTCGAGGCGCGCAAGACCCGCCTGTCGCTCAGCGGCATGCCTGGGAATGGCGTGCGTTGGCGCTTCACCGACGTCCCCGTCGCACCCAGCGAGGGTCATGAACTGCTGCTGCGCGCTCAGGTGCTGGGGACGACCCCGGACCAGGCCTCGGGCGAGGCCCTGGTCGAGATTCGCGCGCTGGTCGCCGGCGGCACCCAGGTGCTGCCGCTCGATCCGCTCTCGCCATATGGCCGCACTGAGGATCGCGCCAGCACCGGTCGGGTCCTGCTCAAGCACCGCGACAACTCCAGCCGCGACCTCGGCCAGGACTACCTGCGCCTGCGCCTGCCCAGCGCCGCCATCCAGCCCGACGGCAGCGCCACCATCCAACTGATCCGGCTTGAGGCGCGCACGGTGGTGGTCTTCGATCGCGAAGACGGCCTGCTCATCGGCCGGCCCGCCGGCACCCTCTTCGGCAACCTGTTGCGCGGCGGCCTGGTGCTGGCGGCGGGCGCGGGCCTGCTGGCGGCGTGGGCGCTGTTCTGCGCGGTGGTCTCCAACCTCGGCGTGACCCTGCTCGGTGGGCTGACCCTGTTCTTCGCCGGCTCCACCCTCGACATGGTGCGCGAGACCCTCGAATACGAGAATCCCTCCCTGGGCGTGCGCCGTCTGCTCGAGCTGGCGCTGGTGGTGATGCCCGACTTCAATCGCTTCCCGATCGCCACCGACCTCGCGGCCGGCCAGGGCGTGGCGTGGGCGACGGTTGGCTCGGCGTGGATCTATTACGGTGGCTACGGTGCGCTGTTCCTGGTCTGCGCCTGGATCGCGCTGCGGAGGAAAGAGCTGTGAAACCGCGCACCGCTCTCATCGCCGGCGTCGCCTGTCTGCTCATCGCACAGCTGCACGCTTCCTTCCTGATCAAACCGCTGCGCGCGGCGACGGTGTCGGCCGGCGAGACCTTCACCGCGCTCAAGCCCGGCGAGTTCGCCGGCACGCTGCTGCTCGGCGGCTTCCGCGGCCTGGCCTGCGATCTGCTGTGGATGCGCGCGGCGGCGGCCAAGGACAACCGCCGCTTCTTCGAGAGCGTGGCCCTGTTCCAGGCGATCAGCCGCATCCAGCCGCGCTTCGAACAGATCTGGGAATACATGGCCTGGGACATGGCCTACAATATCGCGGTCGAGGTCGACGATCCGGCCGGCAAGTTCAGCTGGTACCTCGCCGGGCTCGACGCCAACGTGCGCGGCTGCCGACGCAATCTGGGCAGCGAGCGTCTGCTGCGCCACCTCGCCTGGATGTACCACCACAAGGGCGACACCTTCCATGACCGCGTGCTGGCCGCCGAGTGGGCCCCGCTCCTGAATCCGCTGATCGACGAACTCAACCTGCGCCTGCGCGGTGGGGAACCGATTGCGCGTCTCGCCGCCGGTCCTGGCCTCACCAATTTCCAGCTGTCCGAGATCCTCTACCGCGCGGCCGTGCGCCTGGCCGCCAACGAGGGCAAGCATGTGCCGGCATATGTCCGGCGCATGGTGCCACTGGGAATCGAGAAGGACGGCAACCTGCGCCGCAATCGCGGCGGCCATCGCGAGGCGCTGGTGCGTTACCTCGGCGCGCTCGACGCCTGGGCCGAGGTGCGCGCCTGGATGGCCGCGCCCGATAGCGACGAGCAGGACACCTACGACAAATCGCTGAGCGGCGACAGCGTCGAGCGCAACGAAGGCCGCCTACGTCGCAAGGCCGCCAACCTCGCACGCGAACTGGCGCCGGACGCTGCCAGCGGCGAGGCCATGTCGGCGGCGCTGCTCGCCGGTCGCTATGGCGAGGCGCGCAGCGCCCTCAGCGCGCCGGGCTGGAAGGATGTCGCCCGTCGCGCCGGCATCCGCTGGCTCGACGAATGAGCGGGGCCGCGGCGGCGCTCGCTCCGGCGATCGCGATCGGCAAATTCGACGCCTTGCACGGTGGCCATCGCGCCCTCGCCGCTGCCGCGGCCGGCCTGGGCGCGCCGGCCCTGCTCGGTTTCACCGGCATGGCCGAAGAGCTGGGCTGGCCGGAGCGTCCGCCGCTGGTCGCCGCCAGCGACCGCGCGCGGGTGCTGACGGCGTGGGGCAAGGAGTTCGGCTGGCGCGTGCGCCTGCTCGAACTGCCCTTCGCCGAGGTGAGACCACTCGCGCCGGCCGACTTCCTCGCTCTGCTGCGCCGGCGTTTCAGCGCCGGGGCGGTGGTGGTCGGCGCCGATTTCCGCTTCGGCCATGGCCGCGCCGCCGGTGCCGATGACCTGCCCGCGCTCGCCGCCGCGCTGAACATGCGCACGGTGGTGGTGCCGCCGGTGATCGACGCGGGTCAGCCAGTGTCGTCGTCGCGCGTGCGCGCCGCGCTCGCCGCCGGCGACTGCGCCACCGCCACCCGCCTCCTCGGCCGGCCGCATCGCCTGATCGGCAGCGTGCGCCGCGGCGATGGTCGCGGCCGCCAACTCGGCTTCCCCACCGCCAACTGCGGCGATCTGCAGAATCAGCCGCCCGCGGCCGGCGTCTACGCCGCGCACGCCTGGGTGGCCGGCGACGGTCCGTGGCCGGCGGCGGTCAACGCCGGCCACCTGCCCACCATCGGCGGCGGGCGCGCGTTCAGCGTCGAGGCGCACCTGCTCGGCTTCCGCAAGGACTGCTACGGCCAGCGACTCGAACTCGAGCTGATCGATCGTTTGCGCGAAGAGCGGACCTTCGCCTCGCTCGACGAATTGAAGGCGCAGATTGCGCTGGACGTGGCCGAGGTCGGACGCCGGCTGGGGCATTGAAGGCCCCGGCAGGCGGGCGGAGGGATTACGCGCTCGCCAGTCCATGCGCGATCGTCGCGCGCACGCGGTCGCCGCGTTGCGCGTAGGCCGCGACCAGATTGCGCGCCATGCGTCGCAGCAGGGCGCGGTCGCTTGCTGGCGCCAGGTAGGGCAGCAGCGAGGTCTCGCCGGCTTTGCGCGCGCGTTCTTCCAGCATGTCGAGGCCGATGCGCTGGCCGCCAGCGAAGAGATCGACGTAGATCGCCTCCTTGCCGAGATGCCAGCGCCCGACCACGTGGCCGGGCGCGGCGATGGCTTCGAGATCGAGCCCGAGCCGGCGCCCGACCAGCATCCACAGCACGGTCAGGGCGATCGGCAGGCCGAGGCGGCGGTCGAGCACCGCGGGCAGGTAGCTGTTGGCGGGGTCGTGGTAGTGCTCGCGATCGCCCGAAAAGCCGCACTCGTCGCACAGGAAGGCCGCCACCGAACCGCCGGTCGGCGCCGCGGGCCGCTCGCGCAGACGTGCGGCGAGGGCGTCGAGTGTTGCCACGCCCTCGCTGCGCCAGTCGGTGCGCGGACGGTGCAGGCGGGGCAGGACCCAGACCCCGCCTTCGAGGTCCTCGACCGCGGCGAAAGCGTCGACCAGGTCCTCGGCGTCGGCGGTCAGCACCAGGTCGATCAGGTCGCGGTGCGCTTCGCCCTCGCGCGCCTGGGCCGCGAGCCAGGTGCGGTCGAGTAGCTCGCGATCGCGCGACAGGCGGTTGATCAGTGCGTCGTGCACCACCGGATCGGGATCACCGAGCAGGTCGAGGATGGCGGTGACGTCAGACATCCGCGCTCACGACACCAGCACCAGGCCGGGATGCGCGCGGATTTCGTCGATCAGGCGGCTATCCGCGGCCAGGGTCAGCTGCGCGGTCTCGCCGTCGTAGGATTCGTCGGTGACGCGCGCGCGACTGCGCAGGAAGGCGTTGAGCGCGCCGTCCTTGGCGTCGAAGCGCACGGTGAGGGTGGTGAGCTGCGCAGCGGCCTGGGCCGCGATCTGCACCTTGAGTCCGTCGATGCCGTCGCCGGACAGGGCGCTGATCTCGACCGAGTCGGTGTATCGGCGGCGGTAGGCGAGCAGAATGGCCTTGGAGTAGGTGCGGTCGATCTTGTTGAAGACCATGATCGTCGGGATCTTGGCGGCGCCGATCGCGTCGAGGACCTTCTCGACCGAGGTCACCTGCTCGTCCATGGACGGGCTCGAACAATCGATGACGTGCAGCAGGAGGTCGGCCTCGCGCACTTCGGCGAGGGTGGCGTGGAAGCTGGCGATCAGGGCCGGCGGCAGGTTGCGAATGAAACCGACGGTGTCGGACAGCACGGCGTTGGGCACGCCTTCGAGATGGACCTGCGCGGTGCGCGTGTCGAGGGTGGCGAACAGGCGATCCTCGGCGAGCACGCCGGCGTGGGTCAGCGCATTCATCAGCGTGCTCTTGCCCGCGTTGGTGTAGCCGACCAGGGCGATGTTGAAGCAGTCGCCGCGCGCGGCGACGGTGCGCTCGCGTCGCTTCTCGATCGTCTCGAGGCGCTCGCGCAGCTCGATGATGCGGTCGCGCACCAGGCGCTTGTCGACCTCGATCTGCTTTTCGCCCGCGCCGCGCACCGCGCTGGAACCGCCGCCGCCACCGCCGCCGAGGCGATCGAGGTGGGTCCACATGCGCTTCAGGCGCGAGCGGTTGTAGACCATCTGCGCCAGCTCGACCGCCAGCATGGCCTGGGCGGTGCGCGCGTTGCGCGCGAAGATGTCGAGAATGATCTGGTTGTAGTCGAGGACGTCAGCCTCGACCTCCTTGGTCAGGTTGCGCTGCTGGCGTGGCGACAGCTGGGTGTCGAACACCGCCTGCTCGGCGCCGCTCGATTTCAGCAACGCCGCCAATTCCTCGATCTTGCCCGAACCCAGGTAGGTCGCGCCGACCGGCTTGTGCAGGTGCTGGGTCAGGGTGGCGACCACCGAACGGCTGGCGGTGTCGAGTAGGCTCTTCATCTCGGCCTCGCGCTCGTCCTCGAGCTCGCGTTCCTTGGGCGGGACGGTGAGGACAAGCACCACGGGAATCGTCGCACGGGTGGTGGCTTTGGGGGTCGCTGCGGCCATGTGGTCGGCAGCGTAGCACGGCGAGGGGAAACACCATCCAGGGCAACGCTTCGTCGCACATCGACTACCTCGGCGGCGGCGACGCACTGGCGCGGTTGGCGCGATAGACATGGGCCAGCACCTCGGCCAGCACCAAATACAGCGTCGGCGGAACCACCTCGTTGAGGTCGAGTGCGGAGAGCAGGCCGATGAGGTCGCGGTCTTCGTGCAGCGGGATGCCGTGTTCGCGGGCCAGGGCGATGATGCGGTCGGCGACGTCGCCGCTGCCCCTGGCCAGCACGCGCGGAGCCGACTCCTGGTCCTGGCGATAGCGGAGCGCCACCGCGCGCCGGCGATTCGCGGGTTCGCTCATAGCTCGTCGTCCATCGTGCCCAGCCTGACCAGCACGGGCAGCCCACGCGCGGCGAGGACGGCTTCCAGACCAGGCAGTACCGCCGCCAGCGCGGCGTGCGCCGAGTGCGCCGCCACCACGTGCACGGTGATCGCGCCGCCATCGATGGCGGACAAGCGGGCGCTGACCGGCCCAAGTCGGCTCAGTTCGGTGTCGACGCGCAGGTAGGTGGCCTGCTGGCCGCCCGCGGCCCGGCGTCGCGCCACGGCGATGCGTGCCGGGGTTGGCGCGCCGCGGTCGACCAGCGCTAACGGCAGAACGACATCATAGTCCGAAAGATCCGCCGGCGGAATCAGGGTCTGGGCGCCGGCCTCGATGAGCGCGGTTCGCGTCGGCCCAGCGCTGTCGTGGCCGAGGGTCTGCAGGCGGACGACGAGATCGGCGAGCCGCGCCATCAGCGCCGCCGGCCGCTCTGGCCGCTCGCCGCGCACGCGCTCGGGGTCGGTCGCGGGATCGTCGCCAGCTGGTCTCATTCCGGCGTGGCGCAGGGCTCGTTGCGCCGCCTCAGGCCCGTCGCCGGGATCGCTGACGGCGGCGGCGGCGTCGGCGAGCAGTCGGAGCGTCTCCGCCACGGGCAGGCCAGGGCCAGCCGGCGCCATCAGGCCGCTCAGCATGGGGAGCGCGGCACCGGGTGCCGGTGGGTTGGCCGTCGTCACGCTCGCAGCCGGTGCGGCGGGGGAATTTGGCGCGGGCGCCACGTCGGGTCTCGACGACGTCGCTGGCACGCTGGCAGGAGCGCCAGGCGCCAACGGGAGTGCAGCGGCTGGAACCGGCAGGCGCGCCAGCGCCGTGGCGAGCGTGGGCAGTCCCCCGGCGCCGGCGCGCATCGCCAGCGCCACCGTCAACGGAGTGCTGGGAAGACCGGCGCGGGCAAGGGTGGCGTGCGCGGTGGCCAACGCGGTGCGCTCGGTCGCTGGCGCGGCCGCGATCGCCGCGGCCGCGGTGGCCAGCCGGGCCCGATCGAGTGGTGCGCCCACGCGCTCGAATCCGGCGAGCGCGGCGCGCGTGGGTTCGTCATCGGGCAGGTCGAGCGCGGTGAGGCGGGCCGCGCTGCCGGTGGTGATGGCCTGATCGCGCGGCACCGCGGCGAGCAGGCGCAGGCGGGGCTGGTCGCCACCCCCCAGCACCTGCAGGCTGGCGATGCTGTCGGTCGCGAGCGGCACCGGGCTCTGCGCCACCAGGGTGCGCCCGCGCAGGGCGAAGAGGTAGGTGTCCAGTCCGAGCGGCTCGACCACCCGCGCGCTGAGCACGGTGCCTGGAACAAGCAGATCGGTGAGCGCGCTGAGCGCGCCAGCTTTGACTGCCAATTCAAGCGCCGCGCCGCTCGGCAGGCCGGGTGCGATCGGCTGGGCGGGAAGGTCGGCCATCGCCGTCCCTAGAGGAACGCGCCGTCGCCACCGAGGCGCTGGCGCAACACGGCGAGGATGCGGCCGTGGATCTGGCAGATGCGGCTCTCGGTGACGCCGAGCAGCCCCGCGATCTCCTTCATCAGCAGATTCTCGAAATAATAGAGCTTCACCACCCGGCGCTCCTGCTCGCTGAGGGTGGTCAGCACGCGCAGGAGGACGGCGCGGCGGTCTTCGTCCTCGATATGCCGCGCCGGGTCGGTGTCGCCGTTCGCCGGCGCCGCGACGCCATCGCCGATACTGCCATCCTCACCCGCAGGGGCGTCGAGGCTGACCTGCACCGCGAGCTGGGCGTGCGGGACGTCGTCAGCGTCGATTTCGACGCCGCCGTCATCGACGAGATGGCCCGCAAGTCCGCGGCCAAGTTCCCCACGCTGCGCTGGCTCGTCGCCGACGTGCGCGAGCTGCCTTTCGCCGCCGCCTCCTTCGACCTCGTCGTCGACAAGGGCACGCTGGACGCCATGATGACCAGCGACGCGGACGCCGCCGTCGCGGCCAACGTCGCCCGCATGTTCGGGGAGGTGCGCCGCGTCCTCGCACCCGGCGGCTGCTACGCCGTGGCCACCTTGTCGCAGGAGCACCTGCTGCGCCACTTCCTCCGCTGCAACCTGCCTGCGACCGCCACCGCCGCGACAGCGCCTGCCGCGGCGAGGTCTGGCGCAAGTGACGCGTCTGCTGCTGGCGCAGCTGTGGCCGCGCCGGCGCCGTCCAGCTACGATTGGCTGTGCATCGCGCCGTAC
>ENA-ORBV01004705-ORBV01004705.1-microbial-mat-metagenome-genome-assembly--contig:-NODE-4705-length-25901-cov-11.184286_pt1 | contig 25901 bp, 30 predicted proteins | sample MGYA00237777_ERZ505514 | MGnify/ENA primary metagenome ERZ505514 (study PRJEB26160, sample SAMN06269048) | microbial mat metagenome | isolation source: Oligotrophic lake microbial mat | place... | reverse complement strand
ACTGGGTTTCAGCCGTCGATCGGGCGGCATTTTGTAGCCTTTCATACGATTTCAACCACAGATCCGGAAGAGCCCTTTCAATTGAGTAGGACTTACGCAAAAGTCATCTTAAGCGATGGCCTTTTAAGCTGCTGACAAAGGTAATCATCAAGTAACCCGTGCTTGAGTTGATAAACTGTTTGACCAGTTTGAATCGCTAACCCTTTGAGTTTGACCCAAACTAGGAAGGCACACCCGATGTGATTACGCTGAATCCGTGCTTTGCGGCACTGGCAAGCCTCTAGACCCGTCACCTGCTTTCCTTCGCGATGCAGTTGCTCAATTTTCCAACGGAAGCCACACGCCTGTTGGGTTGCCTCTGTAGAATCTTGAGTCAAAGCGTTGGTGACGACGAAGTCCGTGCGGTGAGTAGACACCTCAACCCGGAAACACTGCACCTTGTGGTCTTTCGGAAAGCCCTTGATTTTGATCAGTTTGCCTTGCTCAAGTGCTGCCGGACTCCAATCGAGTGTATCGATTCGCTGGTAGGGGCGTTGTCCACCTGAAGCATCCACCTGACGATTGGCTTTCAGGGGGCAGTAATAGAGCTTCTGGAGTGACTCAAGGAACAGCATCAGGTCTTTGGTCGCATACCAGGTGTCCATCAGCACCGCCTGAAACGGCAATTGCTTGTGCTAGACCGTGTGACTCAACATCTCCCGCACATGGTCTAGCTTACTTTTGCCGTCTCCCGCTGGATCGTAAATCCGGTAATCAATGAACCAGAACTCATTCAACTCAGGATTGACATAGACACAGGTGACTACACCAATGCCTTTAATCACCCCATGAGCGTTGCCGCTATACTGCCGCCGCACCAGGTCAATGGCAAAGGAGTGCTGCTTATCGAGCACCGTGTCATCAAACACCACATAGCCTTGGGTGGTTGGCACAATCTGGGTCGCAACGTGCTCCCACACTAAGCGAGGGGTGATTTTCTCCCCAGCTAAAGACCGATTGATCTGGTCATGGGAAAACCGTTCACTGTGTTCCGCAAAATTGGTCAGGGTCTAGTTGATTTGGCTGACAAGCAGATATTGGCAATAGTCCAGCCGTGTGACAGGGTCTTTCATCCTTTGACTCTAGCGAATCATCTATAAATTTGGGTTGCCCTTCCCTTTTCGCTCTGCGTAAGCCCTAATTCAGTGACCTCCTCTCAGTTGCAAACGTGGAAACTTGGGTGCTCTTCTGCGGCTAATGCTGTCTTCAGTGCTTTTGCTGTAGTGATTATTAGCTTAAGAGATCTAAGCGCAGATCGTAGAAAACGCCACAGTTTTTGAGTAACGACTCTAAAGCGATTGTTGGAAAACTTGCACGGCCTCTGCAAAGTCAGTTTCAGCCAGTAAAATACAGCGTCTGAGTAAGTTCAGATCAAGCTGCTCCAGACCGGGTAGTTCACTGCGTTCAATGGTCTCGTAGCCGTTATCACGCAGATGATGCAAGGTCAGCACACCATCTTCCCAGAACCACACTTCTGGCACCCCTAACGCCCTATAGCGTGCCAGTTTATTGCTGCCGCTGCTAAAAATCACTTCAATCGACAGATCGGGAATCGGCTTCGAGCCACCCAAACAGTAAGACTCATCGGCTTGGGCTGACACTGCCCCTGGCTTTTCCTGGGTTTTGGCCCCGGTCATCTTGAACTTGATCCCTTGCTTGAGTAGAAAGGTGGTCACTAGATAGTGAATGACACGGGAAAAAAACTCATGGTCTTCTCCGGGCATGAGGATTTCGATCGTTCCTTCGTAATAAGACAATTTGGCACCAGGCGTAGCTTCAAAGCCCTGCTGAAGCAGCTTGAATTTCTCCCATGTTCCCTGAATGACAATGCGCTGGTCTGTGGCTTTTTGTAGCAGTTGTGTCATGGCGATCGCCTCTACTTACCTTTTTCGTGAGCCGAACGAGGCTTGAACTCTCCCTTTTCTTTTGCCTGTCTTACTGCAGTTTCAACTAAGAAAGCAGCAAGGTTAGCCGTTGGTCTGCCTTGCTGGTCGGCCCAGTCTTCGAGGCCCTCAAACACAGCGTCAGGAATCGTTATAAAGACTCGCTTGCTCACATCTTCTAGCTGGCTGATTTGTTGCATTCATACTACTCCCATGTAGCTAGCTGTTAGCGATTTTAGCTGATTAGTTGCTAATAAGTAACCAATCAGTTAGTATTCATGTGGCAAGGCGTTAAGACTTCACTGGCGACGGCAAGCGTTGCTTGTCCACGCCGGGGACGACCAAAATTTAGCGATTCTCCCTTGCACTCGTGACGACATACTTTCGAGCAACCTTAAAACTGAAGCATCCATGACAGAAGCTTTTCTTCCCGATAACGAAGCTGGGCAAGGGTAAGGTGGCGATCGCGCTGGCACTGGTGGTGATCGAGAACCGGTTCGCCTTACCGTCAGTGGTTCGCATCATGGTATTACCGGCATCATGCAGAGACTTTACAGCGTTAGGTTTGCTCAAATGCATGAATGGAGCAGGCCTCAGCGTCACCCGCAAACAGGCGAGCTGTTCTGCATCTTGACTAAACATGTGCGTCCAGAGTAATACCAAAGCTCGCCATAAACGCTACAGATGCTCCCTCACCCTCGCCCTCTCCCAACGGACGAGGGCACAAGACTTTGACTGCCCTTCTCCTTTGGGAGAAGCGATTATCTTGAAAGTCAAGCTGGTGACGCCGGTTGAACAGCAGGCTGTGCGTCAGGTGGCTGGGGCGGCGGCCAGGCTGTGTCGGTTTTAAGCATGGCATTGAGCATCGTTAAGAGCTTGTGCATACAAGCAACCAGCGCCACTTTAGTGGGTTTGCCTCGGTCCAGTAAGCGCGGATAGAAGGCTTGAATGATTGGGTTATGGCGCACTGCTACCAAGGTTGCCATGTCCAACATCTGGCGCACCGCAGCGCGACCGCCCAAGATGGTACGTTTGCCTTGCCTCTGTCCACTATCGCGGTTGAGCGGTGCCACGCCAACGAGGGTACTGCTTTTGGCGGTCGAGCGCTGTCCGAGTGCTGGTAAGAGCGCCCGCAAGGTGGCTGCGACGATTTTGCCGCTGCCGGGAACACTTTGAAGTCGGGTGTGTTTGGCTGTCCAGGAGCGACACTGACTAATTTGGGCTTCGATCTGCGCGTCGAGTTGCTTAAGCCGCGCTCGCAACCAGTCTCGGTGCGCTTCAACATCAGCTTGGGCGGTGCTTCGTAAGCCCGACCAGCGGTTTTGTGCAGCCGTGAGCCTGTTCACGCGTTGCCGTCGCCGCGTGACTAAAGCTTGCAGTTCGGCTTGAGCTTCGCTGGCAAACGACCGTAGAGGCGGCTTCATCGCTTCGCCCAACCACGCCAACATGGCCGCATCCACCCGGTCAGTTTTGGCGAGCTGATGCGCGGCTTTAGCAAAGCTTCGCGCTGTCTGCCTTGATGACAACGACTGGGGCAGCCAGCTTGGACAAGACCAAGGCGACTTGGCGCTCATAGCCACCCGTCGAAGCTAAAACAATTCGACCCACTGCCTCCGGCAAACTTAAAGGAGTGAGGCACGCTTGAATCCCACTGTCATCATGGCCCACTCGAAAGCTGGTGCCTTGTGGTCGCCAAGGCACATCCAACCAACGCTTACAGACATCAATGCCAATCCATTGTTCGCGTTGCTCCATCACACCCCCTGCCTTGGTGATGCTCAAAAAGTCAGCCGTTGACTCTACCTTGCGTCAGACGGGATCGGGTGTCCCAACCGATAGTGCGAGTTTGACTGCTGGAATCGAGCGATGACCCTAGCGTCTCCACAATGTCGAGCCTCCAAGGGCTTTCGGTCTATCTCTCTGTTCTCAAGATACAAGGGCTGGGGATGAGGGCAAGCTCTGTAGCCTTTGCTCATGGATTTGGTATTACCCGTGTTGCTTGAGTACCACAGGGCTATGGCGGATTTTATTTGTTTAGAAACATGACCCTTCGGAAACGCTTCGCCGACGACAGCCCAGCACCTCTCTACTGCGTCACACTGGCTGAAGCGTGTAGCGCTGCCAAAGCCGCTGGACTCATCTGCTCGTAAGGCTCAAAGGGTTGATGAATCCACGGATTGTCGGGCAGGTAGTCTACGTAATAATCCGGGGCAATGATGGAGCAGTTTTTATACCAAAGCACCGCTGTACGGACTTCCTCAACGTAATACCCGTAGCGGCGATCGAGCCAGACCAGCGTCTTCTTCAGCGTCACGCCAGAATCAACGAGATCATCTACCAGCAGCACATGACTTCCCAGGTTTGCAGTTGTCATCGATAAATCTCGCGAAATCGTGATTGAACCGCGCACCTGACCGCCAGGACCGCCATAGGAAGAGGTTGCCAGAATTGCCAGCGGGAGATCAAAAATGCGTGCCAGAATGTCACCGACTCTTAGCCCACCCTTGGCTAAACAAATAATCTGGTTAAATTTCCATTCCGACTGATGCACCTTGACGGCAAGCTGTTCAATTTTTTGATGATATTCTGACCAGGAGACGTATAAGTCTGACATGACGGCACGTAAGAGATGAACAGCAAGCGGTGAGAGACACGTTTTGAGTCCTGGGTTTTGAGCGAAAGGCACCAACCTAAAACCCATCACCCTAAGCGTGCGCCCAAAGCTGAAAAGAATAATACAACTGTTATTTAGATTTCTTGTATTCCACTATGCATGATTCCGCTCCACCCGTTCCGCCTGAATTGACGAAACTCAGCCTTGCTACCAAGTTAGCTTACGGGGCAGGTGATCTCGGACCAGCGATTACTGCCAATATTTTGGCGTTCTTCCTACTGTTCTTTTTTACGAATGTGGCGGGGCTTAACCCTGGGTTGGCGGGCAGCATTTTGCTCATTGGCAAGATTTGGGATGCTGTGAATGATCCGATCGTGGGTGTGTTGAGCGATCGCACTCACAATCGTAGTGGTCGTCGCTTGCCGTGGATGCTGTGGGGAGCCATTCCCTTTGGCGTATTCTATGTGTTGCAATGGCTTGTGCCCCGCTTTAGCGCTGATCCAGCGACGAACCAGTGGTGGCTGGTGGGCTATTACATTCTCGTTTCGATTTTGTTTAATACGGCATACACGGCTGTCAATCTTCCCTACACGGCGTTGACCCCCGAACTCACTCAGGATTATAACGAGCGCACCAGCCTGAATAGCTTTCGGTTTTTGTTTTCGATCGGGGGCAGCATCGCCTCGCTGCTGTTGGCACAGGTCATTTTTGCCGTGTTTAGGCCGACTACTGCGCCAGGCGGTAGCTGCAATGCTGGTGTCATGCAGTACACAGTGCTGGGCATTGTTTGTGCCGTCATTGCGATCGCCTCGCTGTATTGGTGCGTTTGGGGCGTTCGCAAGCAAGTCATGATTGCCGAGAACCGCCGACTTGAAACAGAAGCAACCGAAACCATACCGCTGCTGGAGCAACTACGCATTGCGTTGAGCAATCGACCATTTTTATATGTCATCGGCATTTATTTTTGCTCTTGGCTAGCCGTGCAAATTACCGCCTCGATCATTCCCTACTTTGTGGTCAACGTGATGCAGCGGGAGGATCAGTTCATTCCGGTGCTGCTAGCGGTGCAGGGCACCTCATTGGTCATGTTGTTTGTTTGGACAGAGGTCAGCAAGCGTGTGGGCAAAAAAGCGGTTTACTTTATGGGCATGGGGGTCTGGATTATTGCTCAAGCAGGGCTGTATTTCCTCAAACCAGGGCAACTTGGCTTGATGTATGTGCTGGCGATTATGGCAGGGTTTGGCGTGGCAACCGCGTACCTGATTCCCTGGTCAATGGTGCCCGATGTGGTCGAACTCGATGAATTGCAAACTGGGCAGCGACGAGAGGGCGTTTTTTACTCGTTTATGGTGCTGTTGCAAAAAGTGGGTCTAGCCGTTGGGCTGTTTGTGCTGGGTCAGGGGTTGGCGATCGCTGGCTTTAAAGAAACGGTGCCGTGCCAACCTGCGCCGGTGCAGCCGCCCGCCGCGATCGCAGCCATTCAACTGGCGATCGGACCTCTACCAACCCTGGTGCTATTGGTTGGATTGGTGCTGGCTTACTTCTACCCCATCACGCGGGAAGTCCATGCTGAGATTCTGCTGAAGCTGCAAGAACGGAAGCGGCAGCAGCGGCAGGGCGAATGAGGGTATCACCTTCGACTTTCAACAAAAGGATGAGGGCGAATGAGTTGCACATCGCGTTACATTGCCAAGCTGCCTAACCAGACGGAGTTACTGTCTTAGATGGCCTTATGTCTTGCAGCCGACTGTCAAGATGTTTCACCTGAGCTAAGCTTGACCACTATACTTATCTACAGAGATACCTGCAAACAGTAGAACGTTTCCAGGTTAGGGCTATAGATTCTCTACGTGAGTACATTATTGGAAAGCCCACGACTCATCCGCACTAGCTTTGATCGCCAAACGAAGCGCATTCAGCGCGATGTTTTGCGTATGGGTGCGCTGGTGGAAAGCTCTTTTTGGATGGCGCGTCAGGCGTTGTTCGATCGCGATTTAGATGCCCCCGGTAAGATTGCGATTCAGGACAAACAAATCGACAAACTCTATCGCCAGATTGAGCAAGACTGTGTGGGTTTAATCGCGCTCCAGGCTCCCGTTGCGCAAGACTTGCGTCTCCTCAGCGCCATGATGCAGCTTGTGCGCGATCTTGAGCGCATTGGCGATTACGCGGAAGATCTGGGGGAAATTGCCATTCGCCTGTTTCACTATCCAACGCCAGTTTACATCGGGCGAGTGCAGATGATGTGCGATCGCTGCCGCGCCATGCTGGCAATGAGTCTGGCTGCCCTTTCTGACCTGGATGCCGAGTCAGGGCTAGAAATTAAAATCAAAGACGACGCGGTAGATCTCGACTACGAAACCCTCTACGAGCTACTGGCACACCAGCGTGATGTTCCTGGTATCGTGGAGCCGATCGTGCTCATGATTCTTGTCATCCGCCACATGGAGCGCATGGCAGACCACGCTACAAATATTGGCAAACGCGTTGCGTACATTGTTACAGGGCAGCGGTAGGAAGGGAGAGGAGTGAGGAGTGAGGAGTGAGGGGAGAGGAGTAAGAAAGTTTTGAGTTTTGTTCAGGCTTTAGCTTTTAGCCTTTAGCCTTCTGTCTTTGTCCTACTTTCCTCGCCTCCTTCTGCCCCAGATACCAAACCAGTGCGGCAAAGAGCGCCGTCCCCGCCAGGTATTTGAGCAAGTCGGGCACCGCAGGATTGGGCGAAAAAAAGCCTTCGATGATGCCTGCGATCACCAGCATGGGAATGATGCCATACACCAGTTGGGTTGCCTGAGTGCCGTAAAGCTTGAACGCCTCCGATCGTCGATAAACGCCTGGAAATAGCAGTGCTCTGGCAAGTAGAAACCCTGCGCCACCCGCTAGAAAAATAGCAGGCAACTCCAGCGCACCATGAGGAAAGACAAAAGCCCAAAAGGGAAAGGCAAGGTTATTCTGACCCACTAACGCGCCCACGCTGCCAATGAGAACACCATTCAATAGCATCACAAAAGCTGTAAAGAGTCCGCCTGTCATGCCGCCCGCTACGGCTGCAAACGAGACTTTGATGTTGTTGATCATGATGTTGCTGGAGGCAAACGGTTCGATGCCGACGATCGATCCCATCCATAGCTCGCCGCGATCGCGCACCTGTTCAAGCATGGGTGCTGGCACCACCAGCGCTAAAAAGGTGGGGTCTCGCCATGCCAGCCACCACGACACCAACCCGGCTACGACAAATAAGCCTGTTGCTAGTGCGATGTACCCTCGCGACTGCTGCACTACTGCCGGAAAACCCCAGCGATAAAACAACCAGATTGCCTGCCATTCTTGACGACGCGACCCCTGGTAGATTTGAGAATAGCCACGGGTTGTTAGTGCTTGTAGGTCTTGAACAACCAGAGTGCCTACCTCGTTGGTACGGGCACGTGCCAGGTCTGCGGCTGCCGATCGATACAAACTGGCAAGCTGCCGCACTTCATTTGCATCCAGCGCTTTTAAGCCTCGCGTTTCTACTTTCTTAAGCAATGTATCCAGGTCTTTCCAACTGGACTGTCGCCGTGCCAGCCAGCGCTGTATGTTCATAATCTGTGATATTCCCGGAAATCAAGCAGATGTGGTTTAGAATCGCGTCAACGTCTACTGCTCAAACTAGCCAAAGTGTAGCTTATGGCTTTGCCCTCTGATCTTTCTACCTCCCCTCAAGCGCTGAGTGTTGGTAACGTGGTGAGCGCTGGGTTTCGGCTGTATGGTGCTCATGCCAAGCAATATTTGACGATCGCGCTCTTTGGGACGCTGTGGATTCTTCTGCCGTTTGTCGCCGTAATTGCTGTCGTTTTGTTCTTTGCAGCAGTGCAGAACTACTATGCCACGCTGGGCTTAATCATCCCTGCCCTGATCGTTTTGTTCTGCTACGCGATCGCCAAGTATCTCGCAAACTCAGCGCTCATTGCGCGGCTGGCATTTGGTGAACTCACCAGTCAGCCCGAAGCGTTGAGCGATGCCCGCCGTTACATCAAGGCGCGACAGTGGAGCTTTTTGGGCGCAGCCTTTCTGATGAGTTTGATTTATACAGGCATCGCGCTGCTGTTTTATATTGCGTTGGCGATCGTCATCGCAGGGCTATTTGCTGGACTGGGCGGCTTTCAGTTTCTCCTGAATCCAACGCCTGAAGTACTCGCCTCCAATGGTGGCACAGTGGCGCTGCTTGTGCTGTTGGGACTAGCGCTCCTGTTGGTGTTTGTAACCTTCTTGTTCTGGCTTGGTGCTCGCTTTGTGTCGGCTGAAGTGCCGCTGGCAGTCGAGCCAGGAGTGACGGCAATGCAGACGATCGGTCGCGTGTGGTCGCTCACTAAAGGCAGTGCATGGCGGATTGCGCTCATTCTCTTTGTTACGAGCCTGGTAACGCTGCCGTTGCAACTATTGCTTCAGATTGTGGTTGGTAGCGTCGATGCGATCATTCGAGCGGCTGGCTTTTCGGTGGGATCGCCTACCTACACGGCGCTTTCCTTGTTAATTACGTATGTGTTAAGTTTTGCACTTTCGATTTTCATCGTCCCGCTATGGCAGGTGATTAAGGCAGTCATCTATTACGATCTACGCAGCCGACGCGAGGGGCTTGGGCTTCAGTTGCGCGATCGCGGTTCTCAACTGTGACGTGCCATGCGGTTCTTTAATCACGTTTCGCTGTCAACGCCTGAAAGTGTCGAGCTAGAGTTCACGCTGGCAGGCATTGGCAATCGCACGCTGGCGCTGGTGCTTGATTATTCAATTCTAGGAGCACTGCTGGTTGTCTTCTGGATTCTTTGGGGCATGTTCAGCCTGGGGTTACTGAGCTATCTCAACTCAGGCACGTTTAACTATGCCTCTGCTCCCATTTGGCTCCTGGCGATCGCGCTTTTGATTAACTTTTTCATCTTTGCAGGCTACTTCACGTTCTTTGAGGTGTTCTGGCAAGGACAGACCCCCGGCAAACGCTTTACCAAAATCCGCGTGATTCGCGATGATGGCAGACCGATTGGGTTGTCTCAAGCTGCCCTACGCTCTCTACTGCGACCGATCGATGATTTTTGCTTTATTGGTGTCTTCTTCATTCTGTTCGGCAAGCAAGAGAAACGATTGGGCGATTGGGCTGCCGGAACGCTGGTTATTCAAGAACAACGAGGCGATCGCAAAGCGACGTTGATGATTTCTGAGTCAGCCAAACAACTGGCGATCGAGCTACCCAAACTGGCAGCTTTAAACCAACTGCTGCCTGATGACTTTGCCGTTGTACGTACCTACCTGCAACGTCGATCGACAATGGATGCCAGAGCCAGAAACGATCTCAGCCTGAACCTGGCACGGCAACTCCGCACCCTCATTGGACTCGAAACCATCCCGCCCAACACCACCGCCGATCAGTTCCTTGAAGCTGTCTATGAGGCATACCAGCAGGAAGAGGGATGTCTGAGGGATAAGGGATGAGAGTTTTGAGCTGAGAGTTTTGAGCTGAGAGTTTTGAGTTGCTCTGCCTTCTGTCTCCTGCCTTCTGCTTCCCCCACTCCCCACTCCCTACTCCCCACTCCCCAACAATACGCTAGTGTAGAAGTTGGACTCTTGCCCCGATGCCTGTTGACATATTGTGTTGCCTTTTAGACATTCAAAGACTTCGTTTCTTTTAGCAGCGTGTCTCCTGTTGCCGTTAGCAAGCTGCGCCAACAGTTCTCTGGGCGAATCGTTGCAGAAATCATTTGCGGCTGACCCTAAGTTAGAAGCGAATGCCTCGCCTGAGCCATCGGTAACGCCTGCGATCGCGACTACTCCACAGCCGCAGCCTTCAGTGTTGGCGAGTGAGCCGCCTGAACCTACCTTGAGTCCATCTGTTACGACATTGCCTTCTGTCCCTCAACCTGAAATTGCAAGCATTCCTGATTTTTCAGACAGCACGGTGATTGGAGCGTCAGGGACTTCTGATGGTAGTGCGAGTCCGGTGACGACTGCTTCAGGCAATGCGAGTAACGGGCAGCCTCAGACGGTAGCGGTGCCGATCGCCTTTACTGACCTCAGCAAAGCGCCGAAAGAGCTACAGCAATACGTGACAGATTTGGCAAAGTTGGGTGTTCTGACTCCTACCACTGATGGCAACAAAGCGACTCAGAGCAAAGACAGCACTCTGTTTGCACCCAACAAGGTGATCGCACGTCGGGAGTACGTGCGCTGGTTAGTGACTGCAAACAATCGGTTGTATGCCAGCCAACCCGCCAAGCAGATCCGATTAAGCACAGATGCCGCTCAGCCTGCGTATCAGGACGTGCCCCGCAGCGATCCAGATTTTCCGGCAATTCAGGGGTTAGCGGAAGCAGGTCTGATTCCCAGTTCGCTATCGGGCGACAGCACCACTGTCACATTTCGTCCAGATGCACCTCTGACGCGCGAAAACCTGGTGCTGTGGAAAGTGCCTGCGGATACGCGCCAAGCGCTACCAACTGCCAGTCTGGATGCCGTTAAACAGACCTGGGGCTTTCAAGACGCGCCTCGCATTGACTCCAAAGCACTCCGAGCAGTGTTAGCCGATTTTCAAAACGGCGATTCGTCCAATATCCGGCGCGCGTTCGGCTACACAACGCTGTTTCAACCGAAAAAGTCTGTTACTCGCGCGGAAGCTGCCGCTGCACTCTGGTACTTCGGCTTCCAGGGCGACGGGCAATCGGCTCAGGAGGCGCTGAAGACGCTGAATGCTTCGCCGAGTGCGTCACCTTAGTGCGATCGCTCACAGATGCCAAAGGTTGATGAGAAGGGGTGATCGCTCCTCGCATCGGATAATGGAGGTTTCTTCAGAAATGCTCATTGCTGTAATGTGAGCATTCAGGCGATGAAGCACTAACATCGCTTAATAGGGAAGACTAAGCGGGTACGTCTAACACCCGACCATGAAGCAATTCAACGCCTTGCCGCCTATTGCCCAAATTGGTGGCGTGATTGGGTTTCTCATTGCTGTCTGGATTGGCGCTGTCATGCGCTCTAACCCTTCGGCTCCCGCCTCCGATATTGTGCCCAACGTTCCCACATGCGCTGAACGTGGTACGTGCAAATGCTCTGATTTCTCATCTCAAGAACTTGCCCAAATTGCACTCGAAGCCTACCCAGACGATCGTTCTGGACTCGACTGAGATCACGATGGTACAGCTTGCGAGTCGCTACCGTCTAACCCTTACGACAACGACCCCTGACGCAGTAAACTAAAAGCCTGACCAGGAAACTACTATGACGAACATTACAAGAGACGAATTTGAGACAGTCAAAGAGTTGCTGGGAAGTGCCGCACGGTATGCTGAGTCAGCACACCGGGGACTCGATCGACTGGAGATGATGCAGCAGCGAAGCCAGCTTCAAATCGACCAGTTAACGGTAAAAATGGATCAACTCGCTGACGCTGAAAAACGCACGGATCAACGGCTAGAGTCCTTCATACTTGAATCTCAGGAACTAACCAAAGCCCAAAACCGCACGGATCAGCGGCTAGAGTCCTTCATCTTTGAATCGCAGCGACTGATCGCTAAGCACTCTGAAAGCATTGAGCAGCTTAAAGGCATGACCGAGCGACTGGATGGAGTCTTGGCATACCTCATACGGAAAGAAGGTAGAGACGAGTAATAAGTCCAGTTTCCATCGCTAGATGCTTTAACGTCACTGCTGCAAGGTTGCGATCAACTTGGCGATGACTTCGTTTGTTTTCTCTGGGCTAAGTTTTCCTGCTTTGTAGGCAATCAAACGACAACATCACCCTTTACAAATGCTGCCATGCTTCATCCTCTTCAGGCGTTAACCACTCTTCCGCAAGGCTGGATTTAATCTCTTGCTGCTCTTGCTGAAGCTCTTTAGAACGAACGAACAGCAAGAAATCCAGTACTTCTTTTAAGGTGGAGCTGGGCGCTTTTTCGATCTCTTTTAGTAGTTGCTCTTTAATATTCATACTGTCCTATTGTGGTGGCGCGATCGCAGTCGATGTGAACAGGACAGAGGAAGCGCGATCGCCTAGACATCAAGCTGTCTTAACCTTCTCCAGCACCCACTCACGAATTAGGTCGGCGGAATCGATACCTTTTAATTTCGCCACTGCTTTAACGGCATCAATCTCTTGCGGCTGCAACCGAATCTGCACGATCGTTTCGCGCTCAAAGACGGGTTCTGTCACTTCCTCTAGCTGATCTTCAAACGCCGTCAGATCGTGAGTGTCCCAAAACCGTGCGAGTTCCTGAATAGAATCAATGCGAGGCAATTGTTGATTGGTCATCGCTTTCTCCACTGCTTGTAGCGTTGCTTTTCACTATCGGTCATCGGTCGAGAGGTCACTGGATAGCCATTGCCATCTGGAAACTGAATAACAACTGAGAAGAGATAGCGCCCAGCATACGTTTGACCCAACACGTAGTAAACCGGATTTTCGCCCTCAGACTTTGCTCGTAGAACGAGAGCAACCCCAAAACAGGCTTCTTCAAACTCTTTGGGAGTGACGCTGTGTTGTGCAATGTGGTCAACTCGATCCTGGTTCCAGATGAACGCATCAATCCTCATGCACTGATTATATCGAATGGGTGGATAGCAATACGTTGGAGCGTGGATGACACAGAGTGAGGATGCCGATGTAATGGAAAGCCGCAGCGTTTGGCGCTTGAGGATATGAATGTGGGGAAGTGAGTGGGCAATGCCTACCCTACCTGGCTGCTGACTCACGTTACGATAAAACGAGTACGATCCATCAGAAATCCAGAGCGATCATGGAACAAATTGCTACACTCCACATCGAAAAGCTCCCTGAAGGACTCTACCTTGCCACATCAGACGATATTCCAGGACTCGTTGCTCAGGGACGCACGATCGCAGAAACGCTAGAAGTCGCCCGTGATATTGCCAAAAAACTGCTAGAAGCTCGGCAAGAACGACAGACCCCTATTTCCCTAAACGAAATCGAAGCTGTCTTTGACTATCCTCTGATTGTGGGCATCTAATGGGACGGCTTGCTGGATTTAAATAGCGTCAGATTGTCAAACGATTAAAGCAACTGGGGTTCGTCTTTGATCGCCAAGCCGCCGGAAGCCATGAGATCTGGTACAACCCAGAAACAGATCAGTTTCAGACGGAGCGATCGCTCCAATAGTCAGGTTTACGTTGCAGATGCATAACTGCCAGAATCATGATTCCTTGAGGAACAATTTGATACACAACGCCATAGGGAAAGCTGGTGAGGCGACAACGGCGAGAATTTGCTGAAAGCGATGCCCATGCTTGCGGAAATTGCTCAATTCGATCGAGCGTTTGCTCAATTTCCTGGATAAATCGATTGCTCAAAGCCAAATCAATGCCGTCATAGTGGCAACGACATCAAAAAGTTCGCGTTTTGCCTCTGGATGAAATTCGCAAGCCACTAAACGTGCCGATTTCGTAATGCTTGAAATACTTGATCAGCAGGGATAAGTCTAACGCTACCTTGCTGCACGTCTTGAATACGCTGTTCAGCAACTTCTGCCCAGGCAGCATCAACAATGGCTTGGTCTGGAGCATCAAGACTCTTCAGCAGATGGTCAGCAAGCACGGCGCGCGCGTCAGGCGGCAAAGTGAGGGCAGCGCGAATAATGTCGTCAAAAGTGTTGATCATACAGTGTCTTGCTAGTACGTCCGCAAGCAGCGAAGTCTATCCTTCTCTATGATAATCTACAGCGTGATTGTGATGCCTCACCAATGGCAATATTCCAGGTTTCATCGCTATGTGGAGAGGGGAATGTATGACAGAAATTAGGGATATCGATGTCATAGAAAGCCGTAGCGTTTCGCGCTTTAGGGTGTAAAGGTGGCGGAATGAATGGGCAATGCCCACCCTTTTGGCATTCGAGAGCATGGATGGAGGAGTGAGTGGGCGGTGCCCACCCTAGCCACCCTTGATTGATCTAATTGAGTTCAGAGGGTTTTGCTCCACAGCGTTAACTTGCTTTAATGCCAGTATCGCTTCCCAGTCTTTAATCGTCTTCTCAGTCCACAGCCAATTTTTGCTAAGCGCCTCTGGTTCAAAGCTAACTGGGTCAGCGGCAAGCACTTGTTGACGGAGTTTAATTACTTGATTTTGAAGACTGGCTTGTTTGCTGCGTGGCTGATTGGCTGCCGCCTTTGCTTCTACTAAAGCCAATACAGCCAAGTTTGTCAGACTTTGTCGCGATAAAGATGGATTCTTTGTACTAAGTATTGCGTCCATAGGTTCTTTATTTTGCATTACTGATAACTTTGTACTAAGTATTGCGTCCATAGGTTCTTTATTTTGCATTACTGATAATATGTTTGACATCGCCTGATATATCTGACTAAGCTTCTGCCCCTGGAACCGTCTCAGATCGTAAGGACCTGGCTTACCTTGGGTGTAATAGGCGAAACTCAGTGCATTCTCGTACTCAAGACTTGTTTGTTGCTTGACGGCAGTTTCCCAATAGCGACGTGTATCATCATCAAGGCTGTAATTTTTACTTCCAGCCTTCATAGAAATTGACTGTAAGTACGGGGACTCAAGGCTTGTTTGTTGCTTGACGGCAGTTTCCCAATAGCGACGTGCATCATCAAGGCTGTAATCTTTACTTCCAGCCTTGATTGACTGCCATGCCAAGCGACCATAGAGAAAGTTAAGAGTTGGGTCGTTTACTTGACGGATCGGAACTGATGCCATTACGCTGGCTGCCTGGTTGAGTTCGCCACGATCGAGCAGCGTTTCGATCGCAGGTTGAGCCGCTTCAACATTACCCTGATTCAGTTTCTCTGTTGCCAGGGTTGCCACAACGCTCGTACTGGCGCGCTTTAAATCTTCTGGGGTATTCACTGCACTAGAGGCAGATTTAGACATGGAAGTTTGGGGCGTTTTTGGTAGCCCTTGGTCACGGAAAGCCCAGGTTCCTACAAGGATTGTGCTCCCAAGCAGACTCGCTCCAACCCACAGCAGCGGTTTGCGCTTTTCGTTCTGTGAAGGGCGATCGACGGTTCGCTGTACGGTTCCTCGCTTACTTGGTTGGGAAGCAGGAGCCTTTGATTTAGTGTGAGTTGGTTGCTTTAGCTCTGCAAGCTGCTTTTCTACCCGTTCTGTATCCTCATCTCTGAGTCCCAGAACTTGTTGAAATCGTTGCAACTCCTCACGTGTGCGATCGCCGAAAGGCTGCTGTAGAGCTTCACTAAAAACCTGCCCATAGTTTTCTAACTTCTGCTCATACTCTCGATATGGTCTGAGTACTTCTGACTCAATTGCCTCAGCTTCTTTAGTTGATAAGTTCAGTTGACGCTGCAATACGTCTAGAGTTCTGCGACCCACTAACGAAACGTCGCCCCTACTAGCGAACCGTTCTACTTCCTTACGGTATTTAAGTTTGGGGTCACCCAATGGCGCTTTCGTGAGTTGAATGGTGTAGCCTTCCTTCACCGCGTAAATTTCTGGCTTCATCGCGGGGGCAGCTTCCTGCACTTTGCGCTGGGCATACTCGTGCAGTTCATCTACAGTGATGTGCCCGTCGGTATCAACATCGGCGGCACCTGTGCGAATGCCCTCAACTAAAAAGCGAGTGTAAACCGATAATTCCTCGTTCGCTTGGGCAAAGGCATACTGGGTGGCAGTGGAAGCAGTTAACACGGCGCGACCTTCACCGCCGAGCTGTGCTTTCACATCCACTGAGGCATCGTCTTTGGCTGTCATACCTTGAGCAAAGGCACCGCTAAAGCAACAGTCCAGAATCACCACCTGTCGTCGAGATTTGGAACTGGACATGATATCGTGGACAAAGCTGGCAGCAACGGCGGTGGTTCGCAGGCGATGTTTCTCGGTGATACGGGTCGCCAGTGAGAATTTGCCAGTGTCGTCCTTGATGCCGTGACCAGAGAAGTAGAGTAAGACCAGATCATCCCTCTGCCGATCGCGAAACAGGGCATCGATCGCGTCTTCCATCTGCGGGCGATCGGGGTTTTCCAGCAACCGAACCTCATCAAACCCGCCCATTTCTGGATCGTCCAGTGCTATTTGTACCGCGTTGATATCTCTCAAGGCAGCAGGTAGCGGTGCAAGAGCAGCATCGGCAAATTCACTCACTCCAATTAGCAATGCCACTTTAACCATGCTGCGCTCTCAATGCCGCCACTGACTAAAATTACCGATGCTTTCAGAATAACCGCAAATGTTGTGGCTGGCTGTGACTTCGATGGGGTGAAGGGAGAGAGCGATCGCGCCGTAAACCGAAACGATCGCACTTGGAACGGGAACGTTTCTACTTCAAATGGGAACGTTCTCACTTCAAATGGGAGCGATCGCATTTCAAACAGGAATGTTCTCACTTGGAAACGGGAACGATCGCATTTCAAACAGGAACGTTCTCACTTCAAATGGGAGCGATCGCATTTCAAATAGGAACGATCGCACTTGGAAACGGGAACGATCGCATTTCAAACAGGAATGTTCTCGCTTCAAACAGGAACGATCGCACTTGAAACGAGAGCGATCGCACTTGAAACGGGAATGTTCTCACTTCAAATGGGAGCGAACGTGCTGTAAATAGAAATGATGCCGCTTCAAACAGGAATCTTCTCACCCAAAGCTTACGTATGGAGAGAAACCGGGTTTCTGGTCACTCTACATGCTTTAACGGTAGAGGCTTGCAAAGAAACCCGGTTTCTGAGCCGCCCGGTTTCTGAGTTAAAACTGTACTTTGAAGAGTTGAAAGAGTTCTCCGGGAAGCGTCTTGACGATTTTGCCGCCTGCTGAGTGGATGGCTTTCTGCCAGGCGGCGATCGGCTCTAAAAAGACTTCCGCGCCCAGGTACATTTCTAGAATTGCCCAGTTCTCAGCCAGGGGTGTTTCAGGGTCGAGCGCATCGAAGACAAACACGCCGCCAGGTTTCAGCACGCGTTTGGCTTCTGCCAGTACAGCCGCCCAGTAGTCGAGGGGATAGTAGCAACTGACACCTGTGGCGATCGCCAGGTCAAACTGTTTCGCCTCATAAGCCAACTGATGCGCGGCTCCCAACGACACGCCTTTGAACAGCTTTGAGTTAAGCTGCGGTCCACGTGCGTTCAGGATGTCGCGGGCAGCAGTACTAATCTCTTGCCCGTAGAACAGCGCTTCCCACTCGCGCCAGGGGTAAATCAAAAAGCTCACACCGCAGCCAATGTCTAGACAATGCTGGTTTTTCTTCGGCTGCGCGAGTTCCCAAAAGGGTGAGGTAAGTTTGGTTTGCAGTGAGCCAGAAGCCCGTTCTCGAAAAATGGGCATTGCTTCCACTTCTTCTGGCAGATCAAACGCTTCGCCCCGGTATTCGCGGTTGAAGCGCACCGCAACGGCTGGAATTTGACTTTGCCAGTCCTGCGGTGTATTCAGTTCGCTGAAGTAGCTTTCGTTAGAGAACGCCCCCTGAGACGCAGATTCTTGCTTTTTTGCCATACCCAGATTCGTTCCTCTAGCAAACTATGTGGAAGACCGTCAGTCCTGAGACCGCCGATTTCTTTGAGAAATCGGCGGTCTGAAGCTGATCAGAAAGCGGAGATCTTGCGCCCATCAACGCCCTGTCAACGCACGATTAAAGTTCTGGCGATAGGGCTTGTTGAAAATGAGCACGGGCCAAAGGAGCGCCAGGTAAACGCGACCACTGCTGAAATTGGTGCGTCTAAAGCCAGTCCAGAATTTCCAGATGCCAACGCCGTAGCCGATAAGTGCCAAGATGCCGATAATTTCCATGTATCGATCCTTTTAACTGACAAAACTGAACCTGGAATTAAACCTACAGTGGGAGCCACGACCGCTCCGGATACAGGGGTGTATTAGAACGTTCCAACGACTAAAAACCACCACAGGCGTAAGGTAGCGAACGAACCGTAACCTAAAAGTAGAGTAGCCTCAGCAGAGAAGCCTGACGCACTTCACGCCTTTGCCTAACGTTCCCAACCGATCCACTTGAAACTGGCGGGATGGCTCTCTACCCTGGTTCTATCCTAGCTTGCAGTATAGAGCGATCGTGCCAAACGTAGACATTAGCTGCTGTGAGCGGAGATTTTTCCGACTGCCCCCTCGTAAGGATGTTGGAATCATCGTTAACGTATGACACTAGAGAAGGGAGAAGGGAGAAGAGAGTGGGGAGTGGGGAGTGGGGAGTAGGGAGTGGGGAAGTTTTGAGTTTTGAGTTTCGACTGACCACTGACTCCTGAACCTCAATCTTACTGATGCCCAATCTTACTAAAACTCATTTTAAAGACGACTGGAACAAAAGCAGGGTAGACCTTATGCGAGCAGTTTTGATGGCGGGAGGATCGGGAACGCGGCTTCGACCGCTGACGTGTGATCTGCCCAAGCCAATGGTTCCCGTGCTGAACCGCCCGATCGCCGAGCATATTCTGAATCTGCTGAAGCGCCATCGCATTACCGAAATTATTGCGACCTTACACTATCTGCCGGATGTCATGCGTGACTATTTCCAGGATGGCAGTGACTTTGGCGTGCAGATTACCTATGCCGTTGAAGAAGATCAGCCGCTTGGTACGGCAGGCTGCGTGAAGAATATTGCAGAGTTGCTCGATGATACGTTTCTGGTCGTGAGCGGTGACAGCATTACCGATTTTGACCTCAGCGCTGCCATTCGCTTTCACAAGCAGCGCCGATCGAAGGCAACGCTGATTTTAACGCGCGTACTGAATCCGATCGAGTTTGGTGTGGTGATTACAGATGGGGACGATCGCATTCGTCGCTTTCTCGAAAAGCCTTCTACCAGCGAAGTGTTCTCAGACACGGTGAACACGGGCACGTACATTCTTGAACCAGAGGTGCTGGATTATCTGCCGCCGAACCAGGAAGCAGATTTCTCGAAAGACCTCTTTCCGCTGCTGCTGGAAAAAAACGAGCCGATATATGGCTACATTGCCGAAGGCTACTGGTGCGATGTCGGGCATTTAGATACGTATCGCGATGCTCAATACGACGGTCTGGAACGGAAGGTGAAGCTGGATATTGCGTATGAGGAGCGATCGCCCGGTTTGTGGGTTGGACAGAACACGTACCTCGATCCCACCGCCAAAATTGAAGCGCCTGCGATGATTGGCAGCAACTGCCGCATAGGGGCACGAGTGCACATCGATGGGGGGACGGTGATTGGGGATAATGTGACGATCGGTGCGGATGCCGACCTTAAGCGTCCCATCATTCTCAACGGAGCCATTATTGGCGAAGAAGCCCATTTGCGAGCCTGTGTGATTGCACGCGGTACGAGAGTCGATCGCCGTGCTCATGTGCTGGAAGGTGCAGTGGTCGGTCCGCTGTCCACGATCGGTGAAGAAGCGCAGGTGAGTCCTGGTGTCCGCGTGTGGCCCAGCAAGCGGGTTGAATCGGGTGCCACGCTCAACATCAACCTGATTTGGGGACATGCCGCTTATCGCAATCTGTTTGGGCAGCGGGGGGTGTCCGGTTTAGCAAATATTGACATTACGCCAGAGTTTGCCGTAAAGCTGGGGGCTGCTTACGGTTCTACGCTGAAGCCTGGTGCCCATGTGTCTGTCTCGCGGGATCAACGCAGCATCTCGCGCATGGTGTCTCGATCGCTCATTGCTGGCTTGATGTCGGTAGGCGTAAACGTGCAAAACCTGGAAGCCACAGCCATTCCGTTAGCGCGTACCATTGTCCCCACGCTGTCGATCGCGGGCGGCATTCATGTGCGGATGCATCCCGATCGACCCGACCATATCTTGATTGAGTTCTTCGACTACAACGGCATCAACATTTCCAAAGCCCGCGAGAAGAAGATTGAAGGCGCGTACTTTAAAGAAGATTTTCGCCGTGCCCAAATCCAGGAAATTGGCAATGTCGTTTACGCGAATCAGATCGTTGAGATTTACAGCGCTTGTTTTGAAAAGCACCTGAACATCGAAGCCATTCGGCACAGTAGCTCCAAAGTAGTGATCGACTATGCCTACGCGGTGTCTGGTGCCGTGTTGCCTCAACTCCTCGCGAAATTTGGTTGCGATGCCGTCGTGCTGAACGCCAGCCTCAGCCACACCGCACCGAACCCTGCCGATCGCGAAGCCTTACTCAGCCAGTTGGGGCATGTGGTCGAAGCACTGAAAGCCAACTTTGGCGTACAGGTCTCTGCGAACGGCGAACAAATGATTTTGGTGGATGAAGCGGGTAGTGCGATTCGGGGCGAAGTCCTCACCGCGCTCATGGCAGATATGCTGCTGGTACACCATCCCAGAGGCACGATCGTGGTGCCCGTCAATGCCTCCAGCGCGGTGGAACAAATTGCCCACCGTCACGATGGCAGAGTGATTCGGACGAAGGCAAATCCTACGGCACTGATGGAAGCCTGTCATGCCAGTCCCAACGTGATCCTGGGCGGTAGTGGGGATATGGGCTTCATTTTTCCGCAGCTACACCCCGGCTTCGATGCCATGTTCTGTATTGCTAAGTTGATCGAAATGCTCACCCTTCAGGAGCGATCGCTGGGACAGATTCGCGCCGATCTGCCTCGCGTTTGCCATAAGACCTGTACCGTTCGCTGCCCCTGGACTGCCAAAGGAGCGTTAATGCGTCACTTGGTCGAAACCCATCCGATCGATAGCCTGGAGCTGGTCGATGGGGTGAAGATCTTTAACCACCAACACAACAGTTGGGTGCTCATTTTGCCCGATGCCGGAGAGCCAGTGGTGCATCTTTACGCCAACAGCAACGATCGCGGTTGGGTAGACGAAACCTTGCGCGAGTATCGCCTGCGGGTGCAAGAATTTGTAGACCAACACCAGGGTGCAGAAGCAGCCAAAGCGGAAAGCCAGTACTAAGATAGAGTATTAGTTTTTAGTTGTTAGTTTTTAGAGCAGGCAACCAACAACTAACAACCAGCAACTAACAACTTCTCTCAGGAACGTCCAATGAATAGCTGCATCTTAATGGCAGAAATCGTCCAGGCTCCCGAACTGCGCTACACGTCAGATACGCAAACACCGATCGCCGAAATGTTCGTCGAGTTTCCCGGTTTGCGTGCCGAAGATCCTCCCTCGCGGCTCAAAGTGGTGGGTTGGGGAAATCTGGCGCAGGAAATCCAGGAGCGCTTTCACCAGGGCGATCGTGTGGTGATTGAAGGCAGCTTGAGGATGAATACGGTCGATCGACCCGAAGGCTTTAAAGAAAAACGCGCTGAATTGACTGCACAACGCATTCACAGCCTCGGTGCTGATACCGCGCTAGAAGCCTCTGCTGTAGCGACAACGCCAGCCGCTGTCAGCGTTCAGTCTACCAAGCCAAGCAATACTCCCCCCCCAGCGGCTAAACCTGCCTCAGCAACCCCAACCGCTAAAGCTAAAGCAGGCAAATTTCAGTCTGCACCTGAATCTGTGCCAGAGGCAGATTTTGAGGACATTCCCTTCTAGAGAACGATCGGGCTTTGACGTACAGACTTTGAACTCATCATCACCTTGAATGAAGCGTTTTGCTGTTCAGAGCGTTGATGACGGCTTATCGGTCTGCAAAAACTCCTGGAGAAAGTCAAAGACACTTTCTTCCCAGCAGGGTTCCGGCAGCAGTAAGAGTAAGCGCTGCTTCACGTCTGCTTCGACTGCATAGATGTCATCCCGCAGAAAGAAATCAGACAGCGCTTTCAAGTCTCGTTCCCGTAGGGGTGACAACGGCCCAGCGAACGAACCTAAACCACTCGTCTCCACTGGGTTCGACTCTCTTAACCTTGCCAGAGTGCCAGCACCTAATAGGCTTGGTCGCGGTTGCAGTGTTTTTCGTTCCCCTGCCTGTCGAAGCGCGTAGAGTCCATCAAGCGCATTGTCCTGTAACGGTGACTTTGAGCGTGCGTTTTGATGCTGCGATCGTGATGTTAAGGGACTTGCTCCAGCCGTGCTAATGTCTAATGGCGTTTCGGAAACATTGGCACCAGGACTTACAGAAGTTAAAGCCAGATGATCCGTGTGTTCAAGCTGTGCTTGAGCGCCTCCTAACGGGTCTAGGGATGTTACGGACGTTACGCGATCGCCCTCAATACCGCTTTGACCCTTTGAGGCGTTGCCAGGTTGCTCCAGCAAAAATTCTATTGACGGAGAGGAGCCGCTGTCCCCCGGCGAAGTAAGCAACATAGGTAAGCACCAAAACAAATCTGCCGCTGCAAGATAGATACGAGCGATCGTGCGATTGTTGCCTGGTTGCATAACGCAAGGCATGACCCACGACCACGTAAGACGACGATGAATTTCCGGTAGATGCGCTGACTTCAAACCCGTCAATTGGCTTATACCGAGCGTTCCTTCATACCTGTAAGAACGCGCTTACTCGCCAGACCTAACTATTGCCCTAACGGACTCGCGCCTCGCATCCCCCGCATGGGGCATTTCAGCAAAGCCAGCTACCAGCCCACTGCTTCGAGGCAGTGATGAGAAACTCCTGCAAAGGGCACTCTAGCAACGTCAGGTTTTGCTGTGATACCGATCACACTTTTCAACTATAGCGGGTCTTAATGGTACTCACTATATGCAGTGCTTCAGGTTACCTGACAGCCGCTCAGCTCAATCACGCTGGATCTTTTAAACCTTGATGGCGTGGGCTACTCGCGTCAACTGAATGCTGAAGCTTTGCTAAAGTTTTAGGCGTTTGACGTGTAGGGAAGAGTGTTTTGTTAACGCACAGGTGTCGATCGCTAAGGCTTTGGCAGCGGAATAGGGTCGTGTGAATACGCCTTGAAGTTAGAAGCGTAACAATGATCCAGTGATCGTGCGGTTATGTCTTAATGCTGGGCATTTTAAGGTAGAGACAAAGCGCAATCTCTGGCAGCACCACATCAGATTTTTCGTCTGTCCCAGATCTCTGAAGGATGATACGGCTCTTTAAAGGTTGTTCTTTAGCAGAGTGTTTGCAACTCGGTTAACTAAACCTTTCATTCTGTGGGAGTGAAGCGCTTTGGTCTTACACCGCTTACATTGGAATTAGCTATGCTCGACTCACACTCATTGGCTGAATACTCTTCACAGGTGCTAAATGCTTCTGGCGACACCGAACTAGAGCAGCGTCTAGGACTATACCGTGTTTTCTTAAAGCTCTATGAGCACCATAGGAGTCTGCTAGACGAAATTTTGGATCTAGAAAATACTGGCATGAAGTCACGCAAGCAAGTGGCTCTACAGTATGTGCAGGGGGTTGTTCAGGGTCAAAAAGCACATGTGATCACGAACCTGCTCAACGGCAAAACGCGATCGGTGCGGCAACCGCAAGAAGTCTGGGTCATCGGTCGCGATCGCAAAATGGCGCTCCCCATTCAAGACAAGCGGCTTTCTCGCCGCCATGCTGCCATTCAGCATGTTGAGGATCAGGGCTTTTACTTGATTGACTTTAACAGCACCAATGGCTCCTTCGTTAACAGCGAACCCGTGCGGCACTGTATTTTGCTTAAAGATGGTGATCAAGTGCGGTTAGGCAGTCTAGCGTTCACCTTCTTCGTCTGCCACGCTCCCAAAACGGCTGCCGCGCTGCCAGACGATCTCATTCATCAGTGCAACGCGGCTCGACATGCTCACGAGTCTAGTGCCGACGACTCAACGGTTACAGAATCAGGTTTGTCGTCTATTTCAGTTGATTGGGACACGCCGCTCTCGGCTGATGGCAAAGAAACCTCCATGTTTTTGAAACCGTCAATGCCGGGTAGTGATCTGCTACCAGAGCAAACGGCTTACCCGATTAGCATGAAGCAGCAATCGGACATTTTAGACCGCTTCATGCAGCGAAATGCACCCGATCACCACAACTAGAAGCTGCGCTAGACCACAGTGGCAGTGGTCAGACAGGCAGCGCAGAAGATTGGTAAAGGTGATCCGAAGAGAAGCCATCCATTGAAAGCGGTTTGCTTTTGATGGCTGGCTCCAAATCTATCTCAACTCACCTTCTAGCAGTCAGCTTATTCCTCATCGTCGGGCAGTTCGCCGTCCTCGTCTTCTACGTCGATCGGAGCCACAGAATTTGCCGAAACAACTGCCCCAACCTCTAGCTTCTGCCGCACTTCTTGCTCAACTTTCTGAGCCACGTCGGGTTTGTCTTCCATGTATTTGATGGCGTTATCACGTCCTTGGCTGATGTTCTCGCCACCGTAGCTGTACCAGGCTCCCTTACGAACGAGCACGCCCATTTCTTCTGCCAGGTCAACCAAACAGCCAAGCGTTGAGATGCCCTTACCAAAAATGACATCAAATTCAGCAATCCGGAACGGTGGCGCGACTTTGTTTTTAGCTACTTTCACCTTGACCCGGATGCCGTATTCTTCAGTCCCTTTCTTTAGCGTTTGGATGCGGCGAGTATCTAAACGGACTGAGGCATAGAATTTGAGTGCCTGTCCACCAGTCGTTGTCTCAGGACTGCCGTAGGTCACGCCGATTTTTTGCCGCAGTTGATTGATGAAGATGACGGTGCAGCCTGATTTACCCATGTTGCCAGCAATTTTGCGCAACGCCTGGCTCATGAGGCGCGCTTGCAAACCAACGTGAGAATCGCCCATTTCACCTTCAATTTCGGCGCGTGGCACAAGAGCTGCAACAGAGTCAATGACGATGACCTCGATCGCGGACGATCGCACCAATTGATCCACAATTTCAAGCGCTGCTTCGCCTGTATCAGGCTGTGAGATCAAGAGGTTATCGATGTCTACGCCCAGCGCCTTGGCATAAACGGGATCAAGGGCATGTTCGGCATCGACAAACGCAGCAATACCGCCAGCTTTTTGTACTTCTGCTAAGGCATGAAGCGCCAGCGTCGTTTTGCTTGAGCTTTCGGGACCGTAAATTTCAATGACGCGCCCTTTGGGCAGACCGCCGCCCAGTGCCAGATCCAGGGTCAGCGCTCCGGTAGAAATCGTTTCGACTCTCATCCGTGTCGCATCACCTAAGCGCATGATGCTGCCTTTGCCAAAGTTACGCTCAATCTGAGCCAAGACGAGGTTTAAGGCTTTATTTTTGTCGGAATTGTCGGTTTTAGTAGCCATGAGCGCCTCAATGCGGAAGGTTGAGTAGGTGGGTAGATCAGAAAATTTAAGACTTGAAACAACGGCGTTTAGACCGTCTTAGGAGTTTGAGTTAAAGAATGGGCATCATCTCAAAGCTGGTCAAGACAAAACCGAACATTGTAAGTTGCAGGATGCGATCGCGCGTTAGAGGCATTCTATGCCATGCAGTCAATCACGAACTGCTCATACCATGACTGCTGTACGCCAACTGCTGTACGCCAACGCGCAGAAGCAAGATCAGAGCTTAGCGGTTAAAGGACTGAAGTCGGTTGTTATAGCGATTGTCACAACGTTTAGGACATGGGGATCAAAGGGGGTGTGGGGGCGTTGCCCCCAGCCAGGGGTTCCACCCCT
>ENA-ORBV01004704-ORBV01004704.1-microbial-mat-metagenome-genome-assembly--contig:-NODE-4704-length-25905-cov-13.858642_pt1 | contig 25905 bp, 22 predicted proteins | sample MGYA00237777_ERZ505514 | MGnify/ENA primary metagenome ERZ505514 (study PRJEB26160, sample SAMN06269048) | microbial mat metagenome | isolation source: Oligotrophic lake microbial mat | place... | reverse complement strand
ACTTTGCACTGCCTCGGCGCGCTTGCTCTTGAGATCTCTGCAGATGGCCCCGCCGGGTCGCTGACCTTGGAGCGTGAGGTCGCTGACGGTTTGGTCGAATCACTGGGTGACGACCTGCGACGCTTGCTGCCCGGGGTCGAAGCTCTGGATGCAGGCATCGCCTGTGCATTGTTCGACCCTGCCGAACTGCTGCGGCCAAGCTGGCCCGTGCACGCGGCATTGGCCGAGCTCAGTGGCAGCGCGCCGGGCCGGCGCGGCGGGCGAATGATTGCATTCGGCGCGCAGTCAGGTCGCATGCCGGCAGCGGCGTTGCAGCCGGAGCCGAGTTTGGCAGGCGGATTACTGCGGTTGTTGCCGTTTGCGCTAGTCGGCGAGCCGGCACAGGTGCAAGCCATCGGTCAGCGCATGGAAGCAACGCTGATGGACGTCGGTATGGCGGGTGCGCAAACGGCGTTGGATTGCCAAGCGGCCTTCGGCGTGCAGCTCGAGCACGCGCGTTGGCTGAGCCTGCACGACTTGGCCGCGATGATCGCGATGCAATACGACCACGCTGGTCTCGCCGGTTGCTGGCGATTGATCGAAGCAGCCTTGCTGGCGCCCGCCAGTGAGGAATGGCTGCGCGAGGAAGGCGAACCGCTGGCGCTGTATCGCGACGGCGAGGTGCGCATCGCACAGCTGCAAAGCAACGCTGACGAGGCTGATCCGAGCCTGCTCAAGCAATCCATCATGCGCACTCGCCAGCTGCGCGCGATCCTAGCGGCACACGGGGTGGCAAGCGCGCTGCTGCCGGTGGCTGCGCATGAGAATCCTGAGCTTGTGCTGAGGCCCTCGCTACAGTAGCCGCGCTGTCCACCCTCTGACGCGATTCACGTTGCGCCCGCGCCGCCGTCTTTTCGGATTACCTCGGCCAGCCACGGCAGTCCCTGCTCGAATACGAGATAACCCGCGTCCTGCATCCCCAGCGCGGCGTATGTCGCTTGCGCGCGCTGGTTGTCCCGCTCCACATACAGGCGCAATCCGCAAACGCCTGGCGCGGCCTCACAAAGCGCGTGCGCATGTTGATACAAGGCGCGAAACACGCCGCTGCGACGCGCGGATTCGACGATGTAGACGCTCTGGATCCACCACCAGTCGGCGCAGCGCCAGTCGCTCCACTCATAGGTCAGCATCAGCGTGCCGACGCGCTCACCGCCGCGCTCGGCGATGAAATAGCGCCCGCGTATGGGCTCATTGAGGATGACGGCGATGCCGCGGCGCACGGTGTCAGGATGCAGCCGCTTGTGCTCCGTTTCCCACGCCATCGCGATCGCGAAACTGGTTAGCGAGTCGATGTCAGCCAGGCCAGCGTCACGCAGGGTCAGATCGTTGCTGCTGGTCATTGCGGGGCTCGGATCAACAGGGCTTGGGTCAAAGCGGCTCGGATCAAACGGGCTCGGATCAAACGGGCTCGGAACATCATGTATCAGCGTTCCCAGTGATAGTGATCGCTGATTACGCGTAGACGTGCACCACGTTTGGCGTCATCAAATTGGATGTTGGTGCTGCCCGCCCAGATTTGCCGAATCGACGATAGATTGGCAAGAGTAAGGCCTGCGCCATTCAGTCGGCTCAACACCTCGCCGGTGGCGGGGTCGTGCAGTGATGCATTGACGCTGCATGTCGCAGCCGCATAACAACGCGCGCTCAAACGCAGCTCAAGCACCGGCGAGCGATCCAGCATTGAGATCGGCAGGGCGGTGCAAACGGGCAAGGTCGATGCATACGGGTCGCCCCAACCAAAGCGCTCAATCGCAAACTCGATGGAGACATTGGCAGGATCACTGGGACAGGCAGGATGGGAGCGTGGATCAAAGGTGCCGACGACGACGCCTAACCCGCCTCCCGGACCGTTCGGCAGGGCGAACATGCCGTTTGCAGCAAATGCAGATGCGCCAGCCATCACCGCAATGGCGACGTGCTCCTGGGTTTCCCGCAACAAAGCCTCGGCCGATATCTCGACACGAACCGATTGCTCTTCCCAGCTCAGCACTCCGCTGGGGCGGGCGGCCTCCGAGATGGTTTTCGCATCGCCGCATTCAAACGGCTCACACGGTGGAAACAGCGTAAAGCTCTGACTCTGGGCGCAAGCCGGGATTGCCATGAAGGCGAGTACGACTGCGCAAAGGATTCGCATAAGAAGAACTTCTTGGGAAGGAGATGACGTGAGAATGAGATGAGTTGGGAATGAGATGAGTTGGGAATGAGATGAGTTGGGAATGAGATCAGGCGGGACTCGGGCCGGCTAATCCCGAAAATTGTCGAACTGCAGCGGCAGCTCGAAATCGCCTTTGCGCAGGAGCGCCATGGCGACTTGCAGGTCATCGCGCTTCTTGCTGCTGACGCGCAGTTTGTCGCCGTTGATCTGCGCCTCGACCTTCAACTTGGCAGCCTTGATTGCGGCGACGATCTTCTTTGCCAGCGGCTGCTCAATGCCTTGTTTTACCGTCACCTTTTGGCGTGCTCGGGCCAAGTTGATTTCTGCGTCGCCGATATCCAGGCAGCGCGCATCAATGCTGCGGGCAATCATGCGCGCGCGCAGGATGTCGAGCATCTGGGTCAGCTGGAACTCGCTGGGCGCGCTCATGGTGACCACGTTCTCATCTGACTCGAAGCTGGCCTCGACGTTGCGAAAATCAAAGCGGGTGGTGAGTTCGCGTCGCGCTTGGTCGACCGCGTTGGTCAGTTCGTGATGATCCACTTCAGAAACGATGTCGAACGAAGGCATAAAGGGGGTTCGCTAGGTGGAAGGTTGAAAGCCTAGCGAATTCAGGAAACTTTCGGGCTAGCATCAGCAGCCAATCCAGATGGGACAACGCTATGGCCACTTTCGTTCGCGCCTTTATTGCCGGATTCATTGCCACCTTGATCTTTCACCAGGGCTTGTTTCAATTGCTGCACATGGCCGGCGTGATCCCCAACCCTGCGTGGAACTTGAGCCCGGTGCCGCCACTGGGTGTGCCATCGGTGCTGTCGCTGGCTTTCTTCGGCGGTCTTTGGGGATGTCTGCTGTGGCTGCTCATCAAGCGCACGCAGGGGATCAAACATTGGCTATTGGCGACACTGTGGGGCGCGATTCTGCCGAGCGCGGTGGCGCTGGCGATCGTGTTTCCCATGAAAGGCGTCGCCGTTGCGGACGGTGGCTATCCGAAGCTGATCGTCGGAGCGCTGCTGTTGAACGGAGCCTGGGGGTTGGGTGTGGCGTTGTTGATGAGGCTGATGGGCCGACGCTGAGGTTGGCCGCTGCCCGCTCATTGCGGCTAAAGAGTGAATCGGGATTGCCGGCAGAGCGAGGGAAACATTCTCTCGCTTTCTGCGGTCGCCGTGACGCCAGCAGTGCCCTGTCTGAACCGATTGCGTCACCCCGGTTCGCATTTGTGCAGTGCATCAAGTAGAGTTCGCGGGTTGTTTACGTCGCCTCTCGCGTATTCCCTCAAGGAATCGCCGACGCCAAGGCCGCTTCCCGCCCTACGCGTCAGTCTCCATACCGTACGGTTTTCGACGTGACCTCCGGCTGCATCGGCATTCGCCGACGCCGACACTATTGACCTGCCGCGCGATTTGGGAGCGCAGCGGGTCCGAAATACGGAAATTATCTGCATGTCTTTCGACACCTTGGGCTTGTCGCCCGCCCTGCTGCGCGCGCTTGCCGACGCTGGCTACACTGTTCCTACCGAAGTTCAAACTGCTGCGATTCCGATCGTGCTGGCCGGACGCGATCTTCTCGCTGGCGCACAGACCGGCACCGGCAAGACCGCCGCCTTTGGGCTGCCGCTGTTGCAGCGCTTGGCCGCCGATGCCACTCCGCAGCGGCGTTCGCGTGCGCTGATTTTGACTCCGACCCGCGAGCTCGCCGCGCAGGTCAATGACAGCCTGCGCACCTACGGTCGCCATCTGAACCTGCGCAGCACCACCGTGTTTGGTGGTGTGGGCATGCAACCGCAGGTTGACGCGCTGCGTCGTGGCGTTGACATCATTGTCGCCACGCCGGGTCGCTTGATCGACCACATCCAGCGCGGCAGCGTTGATCTCACCCAGATCAAGACCCTGGTCTTGGACGAAGCCGACCGCATGCTCGACATGGGCTTTTTGCCGGCGATCAAGCGCATCCTGCAAAAGCTGTCGACGGATCGGCAGACCTTGCTCTTTTCGGCCACCTTTGCGCCGGAAATTAAGGCGCTAGCGCAGCAGTTCATGCGCAACCCGGCCGAAGTGCAGGCGACGCCGAGCAACTCGGCCGCACCGCGTGTTCGCCATTTGCTGCATCCGGTGGATTCGGCCAAGAAGCGCGATCTGCTGCTGCACCTGTTGTGCGAAGACAGCCGCCGCCAGACCTTGGTATTCAGTCGCACCAAGCACGGCGCTGACCGCGTGCAAAAAATCCTTGAGCAAGCCGGTCTGCGCGCAGCGGCCATCCATGGCAATAAGAGCCAAGGTGCGCGCACGCGTGCACTGGCCGACTTCAAGGCCGGCAAGATCACGGTGCTGGTGGCGACCGATATTGCCGCGCGCGGCATCGATATCGACCAGTTGCCGGTGGTGATCAATCTGGACCTGCCGATGGTCGCCGAGGACTACGTGCACCGCATCGGCCGTACCGGCCGCGCCGGTGCCGATGGCTTGGCTATCTCGCTGGTCTGCGCGGAAGAGTCTGGCCAGTTGCGCGATATCCAGCGGGTGATCGGCTCGGAGATCGAAAAAGTCGAAATTGCTGGCTTCATTCCGTCGCAACCGCTGCGGATGACGGCCGGTGGTCGCGCCGCAGGTGATGCACGGCCGCCGCCGCGTGGTCATCAACGGCGTCCGCATGCAGGTGCGCCGCGCAGTGGTCACGCCGCCGGTCACGCCGGTCGCGGCGGCAGCCCCAGCAACAATCAGCGCAACCCGCGACCCGTTAGCGGCAACCGCTGATCCGCCGCAAAGGCGCTGGCCTGCCGTGATTGGCAGGTCGGCGTCGAATCGCTGAAAAGCAGCCGAGCACGTTCGCGCGCTGTGCGATTACGCCTTCGCTTCGCTCGGTCGGCTCTAACAAGGGCAGGAGCACTAGGCTGGCTCTCGTATTTCGCGGAGCGGAGCGTGCTCCGCTGCTCTCGCCGGTACGTTTTCTGGCCTTCAATGCGGCCGCAGTCGAAACCGTTCGCGATAGTCCTGCGGCGTCATCGTCGTCGCCCGTTTGAACAGCTTGCGAAAGCTGGATACGTCGCTGTAGCCGCAGCGGCCGACGATCTCGTCGAAGCTGAGCAAGGTGGATTCCAACATCGCCTTGGCGCGTTCCACCCGCAGATGCTGGATGTGCTCCAGCGGGCTGACCCCGAAGTGCGCACGAAAATGCCGATGCAGGCTGCGCTCGGAGGTGCCGCAATGCTCAGCCAGCACGCCGACGCTGATTTCGCCGTGCAAGGCTTCGTTGATGTAGCGCTCGGCCTTCTCGGTCAAGGTATGCCGTGGCCGTTCGCGCAGCGCCATGCTGACGTAAGGTGCCTGGCTGTTGCGTTCGCGATCCACCAGCAATAGCCGTGAGGTGAGCTGGGCAAGGTCTTCGCCACCGACTCTGCCAATCAACCTGAGGACGTAGTTGATGACTGCGCTGCTGCCGCCTGTCGTCGCGACGGGGCCGTCTTCGATCAACATGGCATCCGCATCCAATTGCACACGCGGATAGCGTTCGCGGAACACCGCGTCCAGCCACCAGCTCACGGTTGCCCGACGGCCGTCGAGGAGACCGGCTTCGGCCAGGATGAATGCGCCACAGCAGGTGCTGGCGATCGTCACGCCGCGCGCGTGCATGGCGCGAATCAACTCGATTTCCGGCCCCAGCGAATTCAATGTGCGGATGATGTCGTCGGCGCTGCCATGCATGAATCCGGGCACCAGCAACACATCCGGGTCGTTGCCACCGCACACCACGCCTTCGAGCCGCAGGCCACCCGAACAGCCAAGATGCGGTTGCTGGCGCGCCCCAATCACCTGTGCCGTGAACCGCAACGAGGTGGTGGGATCGTGCAGTAGGGCCAGTTTCTGGGCGATGCGCAGGGTGTCAATTGGACCCGCCAAGCTGGACAGAATTACTCCATCCATCGCCAATAAACCGAGTGTGAAAAGTCGCGGTTCGCGGGCAATAGCCGCCGTGCGAACCGCGTTTTTCAGTGCGTCGGCATTGCCGATCTCGGTGACTTCGCCGCGCAACAACGCGGGTGGGCGTTGGTCGTGCGACGGGTCGCTGATTGTTGCTGGAGGTGACTTAGCCATCGACCAGCACAGCGCCCGCGTGGGTTGCGAGAATTTCCAATACGCGTTCGGGCACACCATAGGCGGGGCCGGCAGCGGTATCGCTCGCAGATTCGCAGCTGCGCAGAGCGATCCGCCCACTATGGCCTTCTGGCAACAAGGTGGCTGAGGGTGCGACCAATTCGATGCTGCCATCGGCGGCGCGACCGATCACCCACAAACCCTTGCTCGGCACCACTTGATGCGGACATGGCGCATCGCTGCGAATTTCCAGATCAGCACCCGTCTGCGGAGACAAGGTCCAGCTGCGCAGCTGCGGCTGCAGCATCGCGGTGTACTGGCTGCCGGCCATGTAAACCGGGTCCAGCGCGGTCTCCTGTTGGCTGGCGGACGCGGAACTGGCGACCAGCGCTACAAACGCGGCCAGGACGATACGGGATGAAAGGATGGTCGAAGTGTTCATAGGTGGCTCCAAAGGTTACCCGGAAGCGGGTGAGCAAAGAATGCGACCAACAGAACCGGGCGGGCAGTGGCGGATACGACATTTTAATGGCCGTTTCGGCCAAAACGAGTGGCGATACTCGCTTTTGGGGGGCGATTACAGACAGATGGCGGATTTCGCCATTGGTGCGCTGCTCACCCCGGCCGCCGCTGAAATGAACGCTTCAGCGGTTGCCCGTCGCCCGCCCAGCGCGGTGGCTTCGTCAACGTCAGCTTGGTCAATTCAAGCTTCGTCAACGCAATCAGTCGCTGGCGTCCGTTGCGCTCAAGAATTCGGCCAGTTCGGCATCGACGCCCGGCACCTGCTGCCAATCGATGCGGTCGATCTGCTTGGGGTCGAGAAACTGCTGCGCGTAGGTGAGATACACGCGCTCACGCAAAAATACATCGAACAGATCCGGGTCGATATGGTTGCCAACTTTCATCCGACCCAGGATTTGAATCGACTCAGACAGGGACTTGGCTGACTTGTATGGCCGATCCGAAGCGGTAAGCGCCTCGAACACATCCGCAATACCCATCACTCGCGCCGGCACACTCATCTGCTCGCGCGTCAGCCCACGCGGATAGCCTTTGCCGTCCATGCGCTCGTGGTGGCCACCGGCGTACTCCGGCACCTTCTTCAAATGCGGCGGCCACGGCAACGCCTCCAACATGCGGATGGTGCTGACGATGTGGTAGTTGATGATCTCGCGCTCGGCATCATTCAAAGTGCCGCGACGGATGCTCAAGTTCATCGTCTCCTCGCTGTTCAACAGCGGCTGTGGCTGACCATCCACGCCGCGCCATTGATGCATGGCGATGCGCTCGATCTCGGCCACGGCGGCGTCACTCATAAATTCGCCGCCCTTGTTGCTGACGCGCACGGTCTCCCTGTCCGCGCGCAATTGGGCCATTCGTGTTGCGTAGTCTGTCTCGCTCAGTTCACCGCGCAGCAATGCGATTTCGGCATCGCGCAGCAACACTTCGAAGCGTGTATCGACGACTTGAATGCGATCAAACAGGGTCTCCAGCTTGGTCGCCTTGTCGACCACATGGACGGGCGTGGTGATCTTGCCGCAATCGTGCAGCAGGCCGGCAATCTTCAGCTCGTAACGGTCCGCGTCACTCATCCGAAAACCGGCCATTGGCCCCAAAGCGGATTGCGCCGCGGCATCAGCCAACATCATGGTCAGCGCGGGCACGCGTTCGCAGTGACCGCCGGTGTAGGGCGACTTCTCGTCGATGGCGCTGTTGATCAGTTTGATCAGCGACTCGAACAACTCGGCCATCTGCTCGATCAGGCGCCGATTGTTGAGCGCGATCGCGGCCTGTGAGGCCAAGGACTCGACCAGTTGCCGATCCGCATCGCTGAAGGCGCGCACCGCGCCATCGGTGCCTTTGGCATTAATCAGTTGCAGTACGCCGATGATGTCGCCGGCGTGGTCCTTCATCGGCACCGTCAGAAACGACTCCGAGCGATAGCCATTCTTGGCATCAAACGCGCGCGTACCGGAGAAGTCGAACCCCGGCTCGTCATAGGCGTCGACGATATTGACCGTGTTGCCTGTGAGCGCGGCGTGGGTAACCACCAGCGAGTGGTTTTCGCTGCCGTCAGCAAGCATCAACGCGATCGGTGCCAGGCGGATAGGTTTTCCGCTGAAGCCACCTTCAAACAGCCTCAGGGTGTTGTTGCGCAAGACGTCAAAAAACAGCGTTTCGCCCTCTTTGCGATACAGGGTGACCCCGTCCGCCAAGGTAAATTGACGTGCCGCCTCAACGATGCGCTCCATCAAGCTGCCCATGTCGCGATCAGACGACAACGCTGCGCCGATGCGATTCAGCGTTTCAAGGCGGATCAGAATCTCGTCTTCGCTGGCCACGATTAGCGTCCCCGGTATGCTCGCAGTGTGGCGACTGACCGTTGGCGGCGCAACTTTGTAATGTGACAACGGTCGCCTCGCTTTCGCGCTGCATAGGTATCATCGCAAGGCATGCTTTCGACCCTACCCGCTTTTCTGCGTTTACCGCTCGCCATTCTGTTGCTAGCGGCCAACACGGTGCTGCTCACCTCGACGCTGTTTATGGCCGCGTTGATCAAGTTTTTGATTCCGCTGCCGCGCTTTCGGCGCTTCATGTCGGCTCGTCTGGTGGCGCTGGCGGAGTTGTGGATTGCAATCAATAGCGCCGCGATCCGCCTGTTCACCCGCACCCAACTCATCATTGAGGGCGCCGAGGGCTTGCGCTATGAGGGCTGGTATCTGGTGGTCAGCAATCACCAAAGCTGGGTCGACATCCCGGTGCTGCAAGCGGCATTCAATCGACGCATGCCGTTCTTCAAGTTTTTTTTGAAGAAAGAACTCATATGGGTGCCTTTCTTGGGCTTGGCGTGGTGGGCCTTGGACTTCCCCTTCATGCGTCGCTATGACCGCGCCACCCTTGAGCGGCGGCCGGAGTTGCGTGGCCGCGATCGTGCGGAGACGCGGCTCGCCTGCGAGCGCTTTCGCAGCATTCCGGTGTCAGTGATGAACTTCGTCGAAGGCACCCGCTTCACCGTCGAAAAGCATGCTGCCCAAGCGTCACCGTTTCGGCATTTGCTTAAGCCGCGCAGTGGCGGTATGGCGTTTGTGGTCGATTCGATGGGCGATATGCTGCAATCCTTGGTCGACGTCACTGTGGTGTATCCGGCGGGCAAGCCAACCGTCATGGATCTGATCGCCAATCGCATTCCCAGCGTCTACATCCATGTGCGCGAGCGGCCGTTGCCGGCGGAGTTGCTGAATGGTGACTACGACAACGACGCCGACTATCGCGAGCGATTTCAAGCCTGGTTGAATGGAATTTGGGAAGACAAGGACGCGCTGATTGAGGCCAGCTTGAGTCAGCCCCGTTGAGTCAGCCCCGTTGAGTCAGCCCCGTTGAATCAGACCCGTTGAGTCAGACCCGTTGAGTCAGCCATGTGCCTGATCGCGTTCGCGTGGAACGCCCACCCACATTACGCAGTCGCCCTGATCGCCAATCGCGACGAATTTCACGCACGACCCGCGGCCCCGGCGGCTTGGCAAAGTGACGATTCCAGTGTCATCGGAGGTGTCGATTTGCAAGCCGGTGGCAGTTGGCTGCAGGTTTCACGTCGCGGTCGACTTGCCGCCGTCACCAACTATCGCGATGGCCTTAATCCACCGCCCACGCAGCGCTCACGAGGCACGCTGGTGGTTGATTTTGTGCGTAGCAAACACGCTGCTGCCGAGTTTGCATTGGCAAATGCGTCGACAGGCTATGCCATCGGCCGCCACACGCTTTTGACGTGGGATGGCAGCAGCCTATGGCAAAGCGGCAACTATCCCGCCGCCCATGCGGCGGCCATTGCTCCAGGTCTGCACGTGCTCTCGAACGCGGATCTCGATGCGCCTTGGCCCAAGAGCCAGCGCGTGCAAATGGCGTTGGCCCGTTGGCTGCAAGTCGATGCGGCCAAGTCCGATCAAGCCAAGTCCGATCAAGCCCAGTCCGATCAAGCCAAGTCCGATCAAGCCAAGTCCGATCAAGCCAGCCTTGAACCGCTGTTCGCCATTCTCGCGGACGCCACCCAAGCCGCAGACCCGGAACTGCCTTGTACCGGCATTCCCATCGAATGGGAGCGGCGTCTGTCATCGGCATTCATACGTGGCAGTGAGTATGGCACCCGTTGCAGCACCGTCATATTGATCAGCCACAGCGGCGAGATGACGTTCGAAGAACGTCGCTTCGGACCGCAGGGCGTGGCCGCCGGAGCGACCCGATGGCGAGGCGGACGGTTGCGTGAGTAGAATTGGCTGAGGCTGCCTTCGGCACTCAGCGTCGAAGTCTTCAGGCTGCGCTTCCCTTTCGCTCAGGAGGTTTCGCGTGTCACTCGGTGCTTTTTCGGTCAGCCTCGCGGTGAAAGACATCGCGATCTCCAAAGCGTTCTACGAGCAGCTTGGTTTCAACCTGATGGCGGGTGATCAAGCGCAGGGCTGGCTGATCATGGCTGACGGCGCGACCAAGATCGGCCTGTTCCAAGGCATGATCGCGGCCAACACCCTGACCTTCAATCCGGGCTGGACGCAGGAGTGCGAGGCGCTGCCCGCGTTTGAGGACGTACGTGCCATCCAGTCCCGATTGCAGGCGGCAGGTGTAGTCATGTCGGTCGCCTCCGACGTGAGTTCGACGGGTCCGGCGCATTGCGTGTTCAGCGATCCGGACGGCAACGTGATCATGTTTGATCAGCACGTGCCGAAGCCGGATTAACCTCGGCTCGGTTGTCGGCGATCTTGGAGGTGCAGACGGCGCGGGTCCCGCCTTCGTTGACGCAACGAGTGAGAGCCTCAGCCGCGTTGGCGCTGATGGTGTGGGTGCTTGGCTTGGTCGCCACAGGCTCGCTGTCGGCGCAAGCAACCGCTGGTTCACTGGCTGCCGCTGCCGCCGCACAAGTCGGTGTCACCACCGGCTATGACGGCAGCTATCGTCGGTTGGCCTATCCGGGCGGCGATGTGCCAGTTGAAACTGGCGTTTGTACCGATGTGCTGATCCGTGCGCTGCGTCGATTGGATATCGACTTGCAGGTGGCGGTGCATCTCGATATGCGCACCAATTTTCAGGAATACCCGAAAGCCTGGGGTCTGCAGCGCACCGACCGCAATATCGATCATCGGCGGGTGCCCAACCTGGAAACGTACTTTCAACGGCAAGGCTGGTCGGTCGACGCCAGCACCGAGTCGTTTGAGCCCGGCGACATCGTCAGCTGGCGATTGGAGTCCGGCTTGCCACACATCGGCATCCTTTCGATCCAGCGCGTCGGCGATAGGCCGCTGGTGATTCACAACATCGGTGCCGGTGTGCAGGAGGAAGATGTGTTGCACGCTTGGCGCAAGGTGGGGCACTACCGGATTCCGGCCGCCAGATTACCTTGATGCGTCCATGGAGGGCAGCGCTCCTGCGGCGCTGCTTTTCGGGCCTGCGAAAAGGCGCGCTAGCGATAGGTCGGACCTGCGACATGGCAAGAGCGGCCGCGGGGGAGCGCGGGAGCGCGGCGCTCCAGAGCGAGCCCTTCCTAACGTTGTGCGTAGCAGCGCGATCTTGCCAAGCGCGGCTCGCTACTCCACGTCCACCCGTCGCCGATTGTCGTTGGAGTCGCGGTCGATCAGGGTGTTGTAGGGATCGATACCGGCGTCGTACGGTTCGCCATCGACGACGATTTCAAGGGTGGTGGCTTCGCTGTTGATGGGGTGGCGTTGCAGATAGAGGACCGTCTCGTCGACCTCTTCGCCACCTTTCGGGCGGGCGAATATGCCGATCTGGAAACTGTCGTCGACGTTGAGCTTGGTTTCTTCGCCCTTGCCTGCGGCTTCCACCTTGCTGCTGTGCAGTTCAAGCGTGACCAGGTACTTGCCATCATCGCGCTTGACCGCTTTGGCAGATTTCACCCGGTTGTCGTGAAAGACGATCTTCTCGAACAGATCGGCGATCAGCGGGTGGTGCTTGGGGTCGGTGCCTTCGCGCAGGTAGGCAAGAAATTCGCGACTGGTGGTGTAGGGCGGTTGCTGATAGCCCTTGTCTTCAAGAAAGCGCTTCAGGACGGCATTGAGAGTTTCCTCGCCGATGGCTTCCTTCAGCGCATAAAAAACCAGCGAGCCCTTGCGGTAGTGGATGTACTGCTGATTCTCGACCAAGGCCAAGGGCAGTTCTTCGATCAGCTCGCCAGCGCGCGACTGCAGGTACAGATCCAGCTCGTACTTCAAGAAACGGCGCATCTGATGGCGGCCGTATTCCTTCTCCATCACCATCAGCGCCGAGTACTGCGACAGCGATTCGCTGAGCATGGTCGACCCTTGCACGTTGGCACCGATCACCTGATGCGCCCACCACTGATGCGCCACTTCGTGGGCGGTGACATAGAACACGTAGTCGATGTCCTCCTGTTTGCGCAGATCCGCCACAAAACCAATGGCTTCGGAATACGGCACCGTGTTGGCGAAGGCTTGCGCAAAACTTGAATAGCCGGGGAACTCGATGATCCGCAGCTGTTTGTGCTGGTAAGGCGTGAAATTGACGTTGTAGTAGTCGAACGACTTTTGCGCAGCTTCAATCATCCGATCAACGTTGAAGGCGTGTGTCGGGTGGTAATACACCTCGATGGGAATGCCCTTCCACTCGCCACGTTTGACCTCCCAACGTGCCGACAGCCATGCCGCGAAAGGCAGCATCGGCACGTCCATCTTGTAGTGGAAATAACGTCGCCCCTTCTCGGTCCATTCGCGCTGCAGATAGCCGGGAGCCAGCGCGATCTGGTCCTCGGAGGTCGATACGGTAGTTTCGAAATCGACCCAGTCAGCGTCTTGCCGCAGGTACGTGTTGGCGCGTGCGGCTTCGTCGTCAATCTTGGCCATGCGCGGAACGTCGCCGAGGTCGCGCTTGCGACGTTCGTTGCGGTCCTGCATTTCGCGACTTTCGTTGTAGCCAAGCACCGGCATCACGCCGTTGTTGAAAAAGGTACCGTTCTCGACCACCTGCGTCGGGCCGGCGTCGTTGCCGAAGCCGCGCGGGAAGTATTCGAGATCGAAGTCGAAGTCCAGCTCGGCTCCCGCTGCCAGTGGCGTGTTCAAGCGATAGCGCGCAACGCCCTGAATGGGATCGTCGAGTTCCACACTGTGCTCGCCAAAGCTCAGCGAGTGAGTGATCAGGCCACGCGGGATTTCTACGTGCAGCACGTCGATTGCCGCGTCGTGGTGATTGACCAGGCGATAGCTGCCGCGCATCCGCACGCGCCGCTCTGCCGGGTAGATATCGACGTCGCTGCGCATGGAGGTGATGCGCGGCTGTGGGTCGCCCTTGTACTGGCGGTACGCCCGCTCGTAATCGGCCTGGCGATCAAGCGCGTCATCCCCGGCCAGATACTCGTTGGTCGGCGGATCGGCCGCCAGCACCTTGGTGTTGTAGCGGACGTACATGCCGCTGCCGATAAACGTGGCAAGAAGAAGCGCCGCTGTGATGGCTTGGCCGATGCCGAAGCGGCGTCGCGCTTCCTTGATTCGCTCATTCAACACGCTGCGATTTCCGCGCACCCACATAAGCAGGGACGCCAACAGCAGCAGGCCAGCGAACGCGCCCCAGTACAGGCGAAACCAGAGGAAGCCTGGCAGGAAATGGCCAAACCCGTTCATGTCGGAATAGGGCACAGCTGGCGCACCAAACGGCCGATACAGGTTGTCGTCAAAATCGAGAATGCCCAGCGCGATCCGGCTGATGATGTAGACCACCATCAGCAGATAGCCGATGAACTTGTTGTTGCTGAGCACCTGCACGGCCAGCGCCAGCGCCGCCAGCATCACGAAGCCAGACGTATTGATCAGCATCTGCTGCAGGTAAAGCAGGGGCTGCAGATGGGTGTAACCCTTGCTCAGCTGGTAGCCCATCGTCACCACGATGCCGCTGGCGTAGAACAGCAGCACGACGGCGGTAAGCGCGACCAGCTTGGCCGCCAGCGGAATCCAGTCAGCGTTGGGAAATGCATCGGTGACTTCGGCGACGCGCATGCTGCGTTCGCGCCAAATCAGCTCGCCGGCATAAAAGGTGACAACGATCAACAGAAACAGGTTGAACGCGCCCGCAATTGATTGGCTCATGCGCGCCGTCGTCGGATACAGCTCGGTGCCGAAGATCTGACCCGTAAACATCAAACTGATGATGAGGATCATCATGCCGAAGCCGAGCATGACCAGCAGCGGTGCGCCGCGCAGCACGCCGCGGGTGTCGAACCACGCCTGATGCAGAAACTGCCGCCACTGCGCACCACTTCCGGTTTGCAGGGTGACCTGCGGAACCGTCGCAGGTGTTGGCGCAGCGAGGTCGATTGCCGTCGCTTTCGCTTTCCGACGCCTCAGCGTGAAGCCTTCGCGATCAGTACGAAACAGCCGATAGGCCAGCCACAATAGACCCGCTGCCACAGCGCTCCAGATCAGGCGATTGAGCAGCAGTACGCCGCCCAGGTCGGGCAATTGGGTGTTGCGTTCGACCGTCGACCAGTAGCGCGTCGCATTGATGATTGCTTGGCCGCCGAAAGGATCGAGCAGACCGCCAACCCAGCGCGCATCCAAATCGGCAGTCAGTGTCTCCATCACCGCGCTGAGCGCGAAAAACGCGATCACGCCGATGTACGTCGCCAGCATTGAACGCGTGGTCACCGCCAGGCAAAACAGCGCGGCGGCAATAAAAAACAGGTTGGGAATAACGATGACAAACAGCGACCACAAATAGGGCGCTGCGCTGTGCGGTCCCATCCTGGCCGCATCGACCCACGGCATGAAGTAGCCGACGAACATGCCAATGGCGACGGCGGCCATGACCACGCAGCAGGCGAACAGGCCGCCGCCAAAGCGCCCAAGCAGGTAGTCGCGTTTGTGCACGGGCGTCGTGAAAAAAAGCTCCGCTGTGCGGTTGTCGAAATCGCGCAAGGCGGTGCCGGCGACAAAGATCGCCACCAGCAGCATCGACAGGCTGGAGAACCCGCTCAGTAGAGTGACGATGGTGGAGGGGGCATTGCGGTTGATGTTGCCTATACTGCCGCCCAGCTGCACGGCGTCGGAGCTTGACGCGCCGAATGCCAGCAGAGCGAAAACAACGGCGACGATCCAGAGCACCGGATTGCCGAGCTGCTGACGCAGCTCGAAGCTCAACATGGTTCTCAGCATGATGTTCTCCGTCTACGCCGCGAGCGCGGCAGGCGCAGCCGCGCGCAACTGACCGAAGTAGACATCTTCAAGATCCGGGGCGATGCCCTCAAAACCGGCCTCAGGCAGCGCATCGGCGAGCACATGAATGACGGTTTGTCCGCCCACCAGGCGCGTCGAAAGCACGTTCATGCGCTGCTGATAGTCGGCCAGCGCGCCCTTGGCGATGGTCTTGCGCCAGATGCGCCCATCAAGTGAGGCGATGGCTTCATGCGGCTCGCCGGCCAGCTTGACCTCGCCGCGGGCGATGATCGCCATGCGCGGGCAAAGATCGGTCACGTCTTCAACGATGTGCGTGGAAAGAATAACGACGACCTGCTCGCCGATTTCCGCCAGCAGATTCAAAAAGCGATTGCGCTCTTCCGGATCAAGGCCCGCCGTCGGCTCGTCGACAATGATCAGTTTGGGATTGCCGATCAGCGCCTGCGCAATGCCAAAACGCTGCCGCATGCCGCCGGAAAAACCGCCCAACTTGTGCCCGCGCACATCCCACAGGTTGACCTGCTTTAACAGACCCTCGACCACCTCGCGCCGTTCGCCCGCATTCACCACGCCTTTCAGCATCGCGAAGTGATCCAGCATCGTGTAAGCGGCTTCCTTCGGATAGACGCCAAACTCCTGCGGCAAGTAGCCCAAGGTGGCGCGCGCGGCTTGCTTGTCGTGAAGCAGATCCAGCTCACCCAGATGCGCACTGCCGCTGTCGGCGTCTTGCAGCGTGGCCAGCGTACGCATCAGCGTGGACTTGCCCGCCCCGTTCGGCCCGAGCAGCCCAAACATCCCGGTCGGAATGTCGAGGGTGACGTTTTTCAGGGCTTGCACGCCGTTGGCATAGGTCTTGGACAGATTACGGATGGCGAGCATGGCGGAGGCTCCGAAAGCGATTGCGAAGCGCGGAGCGTAACCGGGGGAAGCGGTTTTGGGGATGGGTGAATGGTAATGGGGGTGGCTGGAAGCGTGCTGCCGCCATTCTGCGGAAATCTCTTCGGGCTTCTCCCTTGGTTCTTTTGTTGTGTCGCCATGTGTTGTGTCGCCATGCGCTCGGCTCTGCGCCGCCAACGCTGACTCTCAAGAAGCTTGTCGGCGACGAGTTCGACCCGCTCGCTTGCCTGAACATCGCAGGCTTTTAGCGGCGGCGTGGCCACGTACACTCAGAATCGTGCGGCGATGGCAAGAAATCCTTCGCTGAGCGAAGAGGAAGGCAGATCTTGGTCGTCAAATGGCATCCGCGCGAGCCATTGAGGTTCGCCACGTTGGCGAAAGCCAAAAAAAGCCGCAGGACGGCCTTCAGGGGGTAACGAAATGGATCGTCAGCCAGATTGACGAAAATCCGGCCCTCACTCGAAATACAAATGCCAAGTCACTAAAAACAGCGGCAGAACCCCCGCCGCCAAGTTACAAATCCCGAATCCCGAATCCCTAACCCGTACACCCGGACGCCACGCACCCGCGATTGCTGGCGCTGGGTGAAGTCAGCAGCCAACGCATCCGCAGCGCCGAGCGGGCGAGGGCGGCAGCGGCCGCTTCGTCGACCGCTTTGGTGTTGATGGGTTCGACATCGCAAGCGGCGTTTTCTGCGGTCTCGTCACCCACGACCTTCAAAAACCTGGCGGCCAATGGCACACCGTCAATTTCTGCGAGCACGCGTGCCGGCGCCAATTTCGGACTTTCGATAGGTTGGCCGAACGCAGCCAACACAAGCAAAGCGCAAGCGGTAAAGGTCAGCCGGGTCAAGGTGCGGACAAGCAGGGTACTCATGGTGGTGGTCCTGGGTTGGGAATTCATGGTTTGTAAGATGCAGAACCTATGCCACAAGGTTGCAGTCAATCGAATCAATAAGTTGAGAAGTTCTGCTCGCCATTGGCGGTGGCCGATTCCGATTTCGGCGTCCGCTGGCGGACATCGGGAGCAGTCCGGGACTCAATGCGCAGACCCGGCAGCCAATGATCGATGCGCATGCGACACTTGCTTGTCGACACGGGTGCTGCGGTTTGGTTCATCAATGGGTGCAGCTGTCGGGCCTTGTTGGATGCCGATGGCGCGACTTCTGTGACCTGCCGTTGTAAAGGCTGATCAGCGCGGCTGCAATTCGGTGGCTTTCCGAGGCGCGGCTGCTTACATTCACGCAAGCGGATGCGGAAAATTCGTTTATTCAAGCCGGGTTCGCTCAAGCCGGGTTCGTTGAAGCCGGTTTCGTTGAAGCCGGGTTCGTTCATACCGCTTTGTCCAATCCGATCTGCGAGTCGCAATTGCAGATCAGACAAGTACGCCACCGATTCTGACTTCGCCCTGGGGAGGGCACATGGCACTCAAGGAAGCGCGCGTTCCCGATATTGGTGATTACTCGGGTATCCCGGTGATCGAATTGCTGGTTGCCGTGGGCGATCACGTGAAGGCGGATCAGGGTCTGGTTTCGCTGGAGTCCGACAAGGCGACCATGGAAGTGCCGGCGCCGTTTGCCGGCATCATCAAAGAGCTGAAAGTAAAGCTCGGCGACCCGGTGTCGGAAGGCAGTGTGGTGGCGCTGATCGAGGTTGCCGAGGCGGGTGCGGATGCCGGTGCCAGTGCCGCGAAACCCGCGGAAGTCGCTGCGCCAGCCAAGGCAGCCCCGGAAGCTGCCAAGCCTGCGCCAGCGGCGGAGGTCGCCAAGCCTGCGCCCACAAAGCCTGCGCCAGCAGTGGCAGTCGCAGCGACAACGGCCAGTCCGGTGCCAGTCGCGACACCGCAGACGCCGCCAATCAGTTTTGGTGCCGACAGCGTCGATCCGGCCAAGGTCGCGTATGCGAGCCCTTCGGTGCGTATGTTCGCCCGCGAATTGGGCGTCGACTTGCTCAAAGTCAGTGGCAGTGCGCGCAGCGGCCGAATCGTCAAAGAAGACGTACAGGCTTTTGTGAAGGCCGCGCTGGCGGGTGGTGCAGGGCGTCCAGCCGCTGCCGCAGCGCCGGCCGCTGGCGGCGGATTGAATCTGCTGCCGTGGCCGAAGGTCGACTTCGCCAAGTTCGGCGAGATCGAAATCAAGCCGCTTTCGCGGATCAAGAAGATTTCCGGCGCGAATCTCGCTCGCAACTGGGCAATGATTCCCCATGTCACCCAGTTTGAGAGCGCCGACATCACCGAGATGGAAGCGTTTCGCAAACGCTTGGGCGAGGAAAACAAAGACCTCAAGCTGACCCCGCTGGTGTTCCAGATCAAGGCCGCGGTCGCCGCCTTGAAGCAGTTCCCCAGCTTCAACGCGTCGCTTGATGAGAGCGCGGAGAATCTGGTGCTCAAGCGTTTCTTCCACGTCGGCATTGCGGTGGATACGCCGGATGGTCTGATGGTGCCGGTGATCCGCAACTGCGATCAAAAGGGTCTGTTGCAGTTAGCCGCTGAGCTTGGCGAGATTTCCAAGAAGGCGCGCGACAAGAAGCTGGGGCCGGCGGACATGAGCGGCGGATGTTTTTCGATATCGAGCTTGGGCGGCATCGGCGGCACCAGCTTTACGCCGATCATCAACGCGCCGGAAGTGGCCATTCTCGGCGTATCCAAAGCATCGATCCAGCCGGTGTGGAACGGCAAAGAGTTTGCACCACGCCTGCTGCTTCCGCTGTCGCTGTCTTACGATCATCGGGTCATCGATGGCGCGGAGGCGGCGCGCTTTGCGCGCTACTTTGCCGATCAATTGGGCGACATCCGGCGACTGCTGCTGTAAGCGGTCAGCGGGTAATCTGACTGACTTCGCCGCCGTCATCGGCGCGCGTCCATCACTCGTTTAGGGCTGGCTCGATCAGGGCTGGTTCGTTCAGGGACTGAAAGCATGGCGACCATCGATTGCAACGTGCCGGACATCGGCGACTACAAGAACATTCCGGTTATCGAGCTGCTGGTAAAAGTCGGCGACAGCGTGGTCAAGGATCAGGGCCTGGTGACCTTGGAATCCGACAAGGCCACCCTGGAGGTGCCCAGCGCTGCTGCGGGTGTGGTGGTCGAGCTGAAGGTGAAGCTGGGGGATTTGTTGTCGGAAGGGAGTGTGGTGGCGGTGTTGGAGAGTGCGGCGAGCAGCGCGACGACTGCTGCTTCGCCCCCTTCTCCTTCGGATCAGCTTCCCTCCCCCCTCGGGAGAGGGGCCGGGGGTGAGGGGTCGCGCTTGCCAGAGACTCTTGCCTCGCCGGTGAGCAACGCTTCCGACAAGTCCGACCCCTCACCCCAACCCCTCTCCCCAGGGGAGAGGGGCTCAACTGCAGCCTCCCCCAGCTCCGGCCGCAAAGCCGACATCGAATGCCGGATGCTGGTGCTCGGAGCAGGTCCCGGTGGTTACACGGCGGCGTTTCGTAGCGCCGATCTGGGCATGGACACGGTGCTGGTCGAGCGCTATCCCAATCTCGGTGGGGTCTGCTTGAACGTCGGCTGCATCCCCTCCAAGGCGCTGCTGCACGCTGCCGCAGTGATCGATGAAGCCGCGCACGCCAAGGACTATGGCGTCAGTTTCGGTGCACCATCCATCAATCTTGACGCCCTGCGCGCGTACAAGGAAAAAGTGGTCGGCCAGCTCACCAAGGGCTTGGCCGGTATGGCTAAGCAGCGCAAGGTGCGTACCGTCACCGGCGTTGCCAAGTTCGTTTCCGCCAACGAGGTGGAAGTGAGTGCCGATGGCAAACAGACGCTGATCCGTTTCCAGAATTGCATCATCGCCGCCGGCTCGCAGCCGGTGAAATTGCCGGGCTTTCCTTGGGATGACCCGCGGGTCATGGACTCTACCGATGCGCTGATGCTGGCCGATATTCCCGCGTCGCTGCTGGTCGTCGGTGGCGGCATCATCGGCTTGGAAATGGCTACCGTGTATCGCGCGCTGGGCAGCCAGGTCACCGTCGTCGAGCTGCTGGATCAGTTGATGCCGGGCGCTGATCTGGATCTGGTCAAACCTTTGGCGGATCGTCTGAAAAAACTCGGTGTGGCGGTGCATCTGAAGGTCAAAGCGAGCTCGATCATTGCCGAGAAGCAAGGCATCAAAGTCAGTTTTGAGGGCGACAAACCGCCGGCCGTGGGACTGTTTGATCGCGTGCTGGTGTCGGTAGGTCGCACGCCCAATGGCGGCAAGCTGGATGCTGGCAAAGCCGGCGTCAATGTTTCAGATCGCGGCTTCATCGCCGTCGACAAGCAGATGCGCAGCAATGTGCCGCACATTTTTGCGATTGGTGATCTGGTCGGCCAGCCAATGCTGGCGCACAAGGCCACGCACGAAGGCAAGTTGGCAGCTGAAGTCGCGTTTGGTGAAGGTGAGTTTTATAAGAATCGGGAATGGGTGGCCCGGGTGATTCCGTCTGTCGCCTACACCGATCCAGAAATCGCCTGGGTGGGCGTCACCGAAAACGAAGCCAAGGCCAAGGGCATGCAGGTTGGCGTCGGCAAGTTTCCGTGGGCGGCATCGGGCCGAGCGATTGGCATCGGGCGTACCGAAGGCTTCACCAAGCTGATTTTCGATGAAGCGACGCATCGCATCATCGGTGGCGGCATCGTCGGCGTGCACGCCGGTGACTTGATCGCTGAAGTTGGGCTCGCCATCGAAATGGGCTGCGAAGTCGCCGACATCGGCCACACCATCCACCCACACCCGACCTTGAGCGAATCCGTAGGCATGGCGGCAGAAGTGTTCGATGGCACGATTACCGATCTCTATATTCCGAAGAAGAAGGGTTAGCGGGCGGCCGATGGCTCGCCAGTACCTCAATCGCGTTGCACAGCGAACCCTACCCATGAACCCAAGCCACAGGCTTCAGTCAAAGCGCGATTTTAGGAATGTGTTCGGCCCGAGGCATCGAAGGCCACCTTCAAACTGCCAGCGAGAGGAAGCCCCCTTCGGTACCTCGGGACAGGCTTTTATACCTCAGGCCGAACGGAATTTTTGAGACTCGCAATGCCCTTGAGTTCATGGGCAATACCCGGCGCGTTTTCGCGCAGTTTTCTCAGGCCGAACGGGTTGCCGGCTTGATCGCTGAACGCTACAAGAACTGAAGCAAGAACTCTGCACGCTCTCTGCACAGTCTTGACGGAAGGTCGTCGTCGTTGATCCGACTATGAGCCCGTCGCCATGCGTCCATTGCCTGCTTTCTATGCCTCGTTTGCCCTGTTGATCGTGCTGGCCTTGCCGGTGTTCGCGCAGGCGCCGCCGCCACCGCCGCCTTTGGCTGCTCTCGGCGCTCCGCCCATTCCCGCCGAGAATCCACAAACCGCCGCCAAGATCGCGCTGGGGCAGGCCTTGTTCTGGGATGAGCAACTCTCGGTCACCGGAACCATTGCTTGCGGCACCTGCCATGCGCCGACGGCGGGCGGTTCGGATCCACGGGTGTCGGTGGATATGGTCGATAGCACCCATCCGGGGCCGGATGGCGTCTTCGCGACAGCAGATGATGTGATTGGCGCGGCCGGTGTGCCCCTGCATGCGGCCGACGGCAGCTATCAGACATCCGCCAGTTTCGGCATGCGGCCGCAGGTCGGGAATCGGCAGTCGATCTCTGCCATCAACGCGGCGTACCCGCCGACCTTGTTCTGGGATGGCCGTGCGCGCAGCAACTTCATCGATCCAGACACCCAGCAGACGTTGATTGCCGCCGGCGGAGCGCTGGAAAACCAAGCCCTGGGGCCCTTGGTCAACAGCGCTGAAATGGCCCACGCCGGCGGCAGCTTGGCGGATATGCGCACTCGCATTGCTGCTATCGAGCCGCTGCGCTTGGCGGCGGCGGTGCCGGCGGCTCTGGCCAGTTGGATCAATGGGAGACGGTATCCGGCATTGTTCGCCGAAGTGTTTGGCAGCGAGACCATCACTTCAGCGCGAATCGCGATGGCGATTGCCAGTTACGAGCGTTCGCTGATCGCCAACCAGACCCCGCATGACGCCGAACAGTCCGGCACGCCCTCTCTCACGCCACTCGAGCGCCAAGGTCGTACCGCCTACAACCAGGCCGGCTGCCAACGTTGTCATGGCGGTGCGCTGCTTAGCGACAACAACTTTCATTTCACCGGCGTGCGCCCGCAGGCCGCCGATCCCGGTCGTTTTGCGGTGACCGGTCTCAACCCGGATCGTGGTCGCATGCGCACGCCCGGCTTGCGCAACATCGAGTTGACCGCGCCCTACATGGCTGATGGCAGCATCGCGACGCTGGAAGCAGTGATTGCGTTCTATGAGCGTGGCGGCGATTTCACCGCGCCCAACCTGGCCCCGCAGATGACGCCCTTCGTGCTCACGCCAGCACAACGTACTGCCTTGGTTGCCTTCTTGCGGCGGCCGTTGACTGACCTGCGGCTGCTCAGCCAATCCGGTCCGTTTGCGCGACCGACGTTGTACAGCGAGTCTGCCGCCGTTCCGCAGCCGATGGGTGTTGGCGTTGCGGGTCAGGCGGGAGTGATTCCGCGCCTGCTCGCGATCGAGCCGCCAATGGCCGGGGCCAGCAACTTCACCATCGCCATCGAGGGTGCCGCTGCGGGTGCCGCGGCGCGAGCGATTCTTGATCTGAATGAGCCCGCCAACGCGAATGTGGCGGGCGTCAGTGTGCAGACCTTTACCGTCTCGGCGCAGGGCGATGCGTCTCTGCACATGCAGCTGCCGAGTGCGCCCTTGGCCAGCAACATCGACCTGTACCTGCGCGTGTTTATCGCCGATGCTGCCGCCGCAGGCGGCTTCAGCGCCACTCCGAGCGTGCGCTTCCGCCTGTTGGGTGGTGAGTCCGATGTGTTTGTGAATGGGTTTGAGCAGTGAGCAGTTGAGCCGGTCGCGCGACCGGAACGTAGCCGGATGCAGCGCCCACGGAATCAAGCCACCAGACATCCGCGCTGCTCAGCTATGTCAATCTCGGCTGTCATTCCTGCGTTGAACTCCAGAAAGTCGGCTTCGATGCCATCGCTGAAGATCACTCCATAGCCGGCCATCTGCGAAACGATGCGCAACGGGCGGCCGCGCTGGACTTTTCCAAACACCAGTTCGGTGCGCGATTGTCGGCTCGGAAAAGGCTCGCGCACGGTGAAGTACAGATGCTCGGCGTCCCATGCGAATCCGTGATCGCGTAGCTGCTCGAAATTTGCATCGCCCGACTCACCCGCAATTCCGCTGGCACCGGTCAACAAGCTACGGAACCAACCGGTCGAGCCCAGGCCAGTCGACACGATAACGCCACTCGATGAGTGCGCTTCGTGGCGGCCTTCCCAGGCAATCTCATAGCGCGCCGAGGTGTGCGTGCGGGGGCCGATGAACAGGTCGTTTACGCCTAACAGTTCTTGCCCGTCACTCAAGCGCACCCGCGCGAAGGTGACTCCGCGCTGCGTGCAATGGCCGGCGAGCAGCTCGGGCAACAACCCGGCCAGAGTATCGGCGGTGTAGGGCAACAACATGCCATCCCAACGCGCGGGGTCAGGGTTGACGCCGATGACCGGCTGACCGCGCAAATACTTCAGAGTGTTGGCGACCAGGCCGTCTTGGCCAAGTACGACCACGATGGCATCGGGTGGGAACAGGAAATTGGGCAGGAAGCTGCGATCCAAACGCTGCACGCGGGCATACACGGACAAGGCCGCATCGGCTGTCTTCAACGCCTGTTGATAGGTGCGGTGTTCGGCTTCGTAATCTGCAAAATCCGCGCCCAGATGCTGGATGTAGAAGCGCGCCTGCTCGATGGTGTTGAAGCGCGTGATCAGATCGTCCAGGCGCGAGTGGCGGGTGACGAGGACGATGCGCGGGGCCACCCGCTCAGCCCTTGGTCTTGTTCGCCGAGGATTGACCGGCACGGGTCAGGCTTTGCAGCAAATCAGGCGAGATATTCAACTCGCCGATGCGGCTGGCGTTCTCCGCCAATCCCTGGAAAGCCAGCGCGATGAGTGTGCTCGGCTCAGCGCCGCTCATGGTCAGCGCCTGCAGCACGCGCGGCTCGACGCCGGCCACGGCGGCCATCAAGCCGCGCACGGCGTCGGCTTTGGCTTCGGCCTCTTTGCGGGTGTTGCCAAGACGCAGATCAACCAAGGCGATATTGGCGTCTTCCAGCGAAATTCGGCCAGCCATTTCCTGGGCTTCGATCTGCTGGCGCTTTTCCAACACCGCGCGCTCGGCGTCCAGTTGTGCTTCGCGAATCTGCCGTTTCTTGGCTTCCACCGCGATCTCGGTTTCCAACTCGTTCTGCTTGATCGCGCGCTCTTGTTCGATGGCCGAATTGCGTCGGCTGTAAGTCGCATCGTCGGCGCGTTTCAGGATTTGCTCGCGTACTTCGGCTTCCAGCGCGCGTCCAGTTTCTGGCGTCGGCTTAATCGCCAGGATGGCGATGTCGACCAAGCCGACGCCCAGCTCGCTGAGCGATTCGGCGCCACGCAAACGCTCGCGCACCGCCGCCTCGATGCGGTCACCTTGGGTCAGCAGCGCTTGCAGACTCGATGCCTGCAACAAGCTGCGCAGTTGTACTTGCACCGCGTTGAGCAAGCGATTGCTCAGCTTCAACGGATCTTCCGAGGCATAGCTGACGCCGTCGGCCGCAAGCGTAAAGTCCATGCGCTGCGCCAGCGTTTCCGGATTGAGCACACGAAAGGTCGCTTGACCTTGCACGCTGACTTCCTGGAAGTCCTGGCTCACCTCGCGAAAGGCGAATGGCGCGTCTTGGTGCGCCAAAGGGATCGACACCAAAGACGTGCTCGGCGCGAAATAGAAAAATGCCAAGCCGCTGCCTTGCCGGCGCACACGACCACCACGCATCTCGATCAAGTGGGTGCTCGGCGAACTCTTGATATAGCGAAAGCCCAGCATTGGCGTGCTCCTGCGACGCAAGCGCAACTGCGCTCATTGCCACGAAGTTTGCCTGCAATGCGGACTGATTGAAGAACTTTTCTCCCAGCGCGACCAACAAGCCAAACACGCACACACCCAGCCATCGGACTTTGCGCGCTATGAGCGCCGTCCTCGTTGCTCGAAGCGATTGCGATTAAGCCGCCGAAATGATCGCGACAACGAGAACAGTGGAGCGCGGCATGGCATGAGTGCAAGCACGGGGTCCGGTTGACGTGTCCCACGGACTAAGATTGCAGGCTGCTCACAGCACGATTTGCGAGGAACCTCTGCATGCTCCTGCGACTGATTCCCAAAGTTTTCTATGCCGATATCCAGGTCGGGCTCGATCTGTTTGTCCGCTGCCTCGGCTTTCAGGTGCTGCATCAGGACGACTCCATTTCCGTGTTGGGAAGGGACGGCGCCAAGGTGTATCTAATGGAAAACGCCACGCTTGCGGCGCTGGATCGACCCGAGTTGGCGATCGAGACCGACAACATCGTGGAGATTTACAACGAAGTGAAAGCGCGAGCGCCCGAAGTGCTACACCCCAACTCCAGCACAGTCAGACTCAAGCCCTGGGGCGCGCAGGAGTTTGCGGTGCTTGATTCGACCACGCTGTGCGTGGTGTTTCGGCAGTGGTGA
>ENA-ORBV01004703-ORBV01004703.1-microbial-mat-metagenome-genome-assembly--contig:-NODE-4703-length-25908-cov-3.835934_pt1 | contig 25908 bp, 21 predicted proteins | sample MGYA00237777_ERZ505514 | MGnify/ENA primary metagenome ERZ505514 (study PRJEB26160, sample SAMN06269048) | microbial mat metagenome | isolation source: Oligotrophic lake microbial mat | place... | reverse complement strand
ACCTCCCGCACTCCGCACTACGCACTCCGCACTCCGCACTCCGCACTCCGCACTCTGCACTCCGCACTCCGCACCCCGCACTCCGCACTCCGCACTACACGCCGAGGCGTTTCCTGGCGAGGGTGAGCACTTGGTCCACCACATCGCTGATCACCATCCCCGTGGTGTCGATATACACCGCATCGTCTGCCTTGGTGAGTGGTGAGGCGGCGCGGGTCCGATCCGACTGATCACGCGCGGCGAGTGCCTGCGCGATTTGACCAACCTGCTCGGGCGCTGCGCCGTGTTGTCCCGCGGCGTGCGCGGGGTCCAACGCACGACGACGTGCGCGTTCTTCCGGCGCGGCGTCGAGATAAATTTTGAGCGGCGCATCGGGGAACACCACCGTGCCGATATCGCGCCCCTCCATCACCACCCGGCCGTCGCGCCCCATCTGACGCTGACGTTCCACCAGCATCCGCCGCACGTCTCCGTGACGCGCCACCATGGCGGCAGCGGCATCCATGTCGGGCGTGCGAATGTCGCTGGTCACGTCGTGGCCATCCACGACGATACGTGCGGATAACTCAAAGGACGCATCGCGGGCCACATCGACGACGGCGACGCTGTCTGCCAGATCGACGCCCCGCCGCCGCGCCAACCACGCCACCGCGCGGTACATGGCGCCCGTGTCCACATGCCGAAACTGCAACGCGCTCGCGATCGTGCGAGCCACCGTCCCCTTGCCCGCGCCGGCGGGGCCATCAATCGCAATCAACACGAGACTATTATTGACCTACTTGCGACGTTTTCTGATCATCGCCGTCGTCGTGGTCGCCATCACCGCGTGGCTGGCGATGCCGTATGTGTCTGCGCTCGCAATTCTGATCGACTTGTCCGGGCAGGACATGCCGATGCGGCAGTGGTTGCCCGTGTCGGTCGGCCAGGTCACCACGCGCGACCTGGAGGTCCCGACCAGGCACGGTGTGGTCAGGGCTCGGCTGTATGTCCCGAAGGGCCGCAGCCAGAAGACGTGGATTGTGGTGCCGGGCGTGCACGCGGGCGGGGTTGATGAACCGCGCCTCGTGCACCTGACCACACGGCTCGCCGGTGCCGGGATCACCGTCCTCAGCCTGCCGCTGCCCGACCTCAGGGAATTCCGCATCGTCGGCCGGTCCACGGATCAGATTGAAGACGCGGTCCTGTGGGTGACGGCTGATGACGCGCTCGCGCCGAACGGCACGGTGGGACTGGTCGGTGTCAGCTTCGGCGGGGGGTTGGCAATCGTGGCGGCGGGACGTCCGTCCATTGCCGCCCGGATCGACCGCGTCGTCTCGTTTGGTGGGTACGGCGACCTGCCTCGGGTCATTGAATATTTGTGCACGGGCCGGTTGCCCGACGGTACGGTGCAGCCCGCGCATGACTACGGCGTGGCCATTCTCCTGCTCGGGGCACTTCCTCACCTTGTGCCCAGTGATCAGGTGGCCGGCCTTGAGGCGTCGATTCGAGCCTTTCTCGACGCGTCGATCGTCGATGACCTCGACCCGCAGGCGGCGATGCCCCTGTTTGCGCGCGCACGGCAACTGTCAGCGACCCTGCCGGAACCCGCCGCCGCAATCATGCGGGATGTGAACGCCCGCGACGCGGCGCGCCTGGGCCGGCTGCTGCTGCCGCTCGCGGGAGTGGTCGGCGGCGACCCGGCGCTCTCCGCTGAACGGTCACCGATCCCGCGCGCTCCGGTGTTTTTGATCCACGGCGCCGCGGACACCGTGATTCCTCAGACCGAGACCGTCAGTCTCGCCGCGCACCTGCGGGCACAGGGACACACACACGTGTCGACACTGCTGTCACCGGCGATTTCTCACGCGGATCCGAGTACAGAACTCACGACCAGAGACGTCTGGCAACTCGTGCACATGTGGGTGGAGGTGGTGAAGTAACCACCGGCGACGCGGGTGTTGGCCGACACAGACGACGGCCCACACTCCACTGGAAGTTCTGCTTCATCGGCGGCCTCCTTTCACGTTCCCAATAGACGTTCCCCTCAAGACGTGCAACTCGCTCAACTCGTCGACAGGCTTGAGCAACTCCGTCGCTCGATTGACCGCTGACGCGCGGCTTATTTTCGATCGTCGGAAAACAGGGCCTTGATTTCGTCGGGCGTGAGCTCGCGCACCTGACCGGGCTTGATGCGCCGATCGGTGATGGGGCCGATGCGGGTGCGGCGCAATTCGATCACGGGATGCCCCGTGCCGTCGAACATGCGGCGGATTTGCCGGTTGCGTCCCTCTTTGATGATGATCTCGACGAGCGCCTGCGGCTCCGACTTGTCGGGGTAGGTGCGTACCACCCGCACCTGCGCGGGCAACGTGCGGCGGCCTTCGATGACGATGCCGCGTGCGAGGCGTTCGAGATCGCGGGCGTCCGGCAGACCGGACACGCGCACTTCGTACGAGCGCTGGAGTTCATGTTTGGGATGCGTGACCTTCTCGGCCAACTCGCCGTCGTTGGTCATGATGATCAGGCCTTCCGAGTCGTAGTCGAGCCGGCCGACCGGATAGAAGTAGCCCTTCACACCGGCCTTCGCCAGCACCTCGATCACCGTCTCGCGCTGCTGGGGATCCGACCGCGTGCTCACCACACCACGCGGCTTGTACATCAGGTAATACTTGCGATCGCCACCCAGCTTGAGGCGACGGCCGTCCACACGGATGTCATCCTTCTCTGGATTGGCACGCGTGCCGAGTTCACTCGCGACCTCGCCGTTCACTTCGATGCGGCCCTGGCGGATCAGTTCCTCTGCCACGCGGCGTGACGACACGCCGGCATGCGACAGGATTTTCTGCAGGCGCACGCCTTCGGCGCTCGATCGAGACGTCTTGCGCGCGGGGGCCGCACTCGTGAGACTTCCGGATCGCCCGGCCGTCTTGAGCCCACCAAGTGGGCGCACCGCCTTCGGCTGCGTCTGCCGCGTCGACGGCTTGCGTTTGGTGAACGTCGCCTTGACGTACGACTCATTCGCCGCCGACTTCGCGCCGGCCTTGCTAATGAATCTTCTCGTCCGTGGTTTCTGTGCTGGCATCGTCTTCTACGCCTTCGCCCGAATCCGTCGCAGATTCCGGGGCGGTGTCTGGGGAGGTCTCAAGAGGCTCCATGCCGGCGTCAGGCTGATCGTCGGCGACCTCTGGGTCAAAGGGTAGCGCGGTTTGTGGTTCGGGTTCGCCCATGCCCGGCAGGTCGAAACCCAGGAGTTCCGACATGTCCTCGACCTTCGGCAGGTCGTTGATGTCGTTCAGACCGAAGCGCTCGAGGAAGTCGCGCGTGGTGCCGTACATGAACGGACGCCCGACCACGGCCTTGCGGCCCACGATCTTGACGAGTTTGCGATCCACCAGTGTGCCCAATACCCCGGCGGTGTTGACGCCGCGGATGTCGGCGATCTCCGGTGCGGTGACCGGCTGGCGATACGCAATCACGGCGAGCGTCTCAAGCGACGCCACCGACAACTTTGACGACGTGCGCTCGTGGAACAGGCGACGCACCCATTCGTGCAATTCGGGGCGCGTGACGATCTGGTACCCGCCGGCCACCTCGACCAACTGCAGTCCTGCAGGACGCTCGTAGTCTTGCTTGAGCGCCACGAGTGCGGCCTCGATATCTTCCTTCGGCTCGCTGTCGAGCAACTTGCCGAGCGCCTTCAACGTGATCGGCTCGGGTGAGGCAAAAATCATCGCCTCAACAATGGATTTCAAGTCAGACATGGAAGTCAGGGGCTCCCTGCGGCTTTTCGCGCTTGTAGACCCGAATCGGGCCGAAATTTCCCTGCTGGTAGACCCGCACAAACTTCAGGCGAATCATCTCCAGCAAGGCGAGAAAGGTGACGACGATGCCAGGTTTGGACTGGACATCGGCAAAGAGGTCTTCAAATCCCAAGGCCTCGGTCTCCGAGAGCATCGACATCAGTTTTTCGATGCGGACCTCCAGCGACATGTACTCTGCCGGCAGGTAGATCTGCGGGCGCTGACGCGCACGCTCGATGACCTGACGGAAGGCGGCCATGAGGCTGAACAGGTCGACCTCGACTTCGGGCTCCGGCGCATTGCCCACCACCTCCGCCACGGCGCCGTCGGGTCGGCCCCACTGCGCGCTGCGCTGAATTTCGCGATCGTGCAGCAGCTCGGCGGCGGCCTTGAACTTCTGGTGTTCGAGGAGGCGTCGGACGAGCGCTTCGCGTGGATCCTCTTCCGGATCCTCCTGCTTGGGATCAGGGCGCGGCAACAACATGCGCGACTTGATGTGAATCAGCGTGGCCGCCATCACCAGGAATTCGCCGGCGATATCGAGATCGAGATCCTGCATCACCTCGAGGTAGTCGAGGTACTGGCGCGTGACGAGCGCGATCGGAATGTCGTAGATGTTGAGCTGATGTTTTTTGATGAGATACAGCAGCAGGTCGAGCGGCCCCTCGAACTGGCGGAGGCGCACCGGGTACGCGCCGAGGATCGTCTCGAAGTCGGCCGGCGCATCGGCCGTGGTAAACGACCGCTCGATCTCGGTCGGATCAGTAGTCAAGTTTCACCGCCGTCCGGACCTTGGCCATCGTTTCCTGCGCCACAACGCGCGCGCGCTTGGAGCCTTCCATGAGGATCTCGCGCAGGTAGCCGGGTCGTGCGAGCACGGCGGCGCGCCGTTCACGAATCGGGTCGAGCATCGCGTTCACCGCGGCGGCGAGTTTGAGCTTCACCTCGACGTCACCGACGTTGCCCGTGCGGTACCGCGCCTTGAGGTCGTCCACTTCGTCGCGGTTCGGGTTGAACGCGTCGTGGTAGATGAACACCGGGTTGCCCTCGACCGTGCCGGGAATGTCCGCCCGCACGCGCTTGGGGTCGGTATACATCTGCCGGATCTTCTTCACGACGTCCTCGGGTGTATCGGAGAGGTCGATCGTGTTGTTGTAGCTCTTGCTCATCTTCCGGTTGTCGAGCCCGGGCAGGCGCGGCGTGGGGGTGAGCAGCGGCTGTGGTTCAACGAATACTTCGCCATAGAAGTTGTGGAACCGGCGCACCACTTCTCGTGAGAGTTCGAGGTGCGGGACCTGGTCCTCACCCACCGGCACGTAGTGCGCGTTGTAGATGATGACATCGGCGGCCTGCAGAAGCGGGTACCCCAGAAATCCAATGTTCGAGAGGTCCTTCTCGGAGAGTTGTTCGATCTGTTCCTTGTAGGTCGGCACGCGTTCCAGCCAGGAAATGGGCGTGACCATCTGGAGAAGCAGGTACAACTCCGCGTGTTCGGGCACCTGCGACTGGATGAAGAGCGTGCTCTTGTCGGGATCGATCCCGGCGCCAATCCAGTCGGCCGCGTTGTCGAGTGCGTCAGCGGTGATCGACTCGGTGGACGCGTAGTGGCTCGTGAGGGCGTGCCAGTCGGCCACGAAGTAATAGCAGTCGTACACCTGCTGCAACTGTTCCCAGTTCTGCAGGGCACCGACCAGATGGCCGAGGTGCAGACGTCCGGTGGGACGCATGCCCGATACAACGCGAGGTTTGGCAATCACAGCAACAACGCTCTCATCAAGTTTTGGATCGGCCCGAAGATGTAGTCAAACGCGCCGACGAACAACAACCCATAAATCACGAACACACCAAACGGTCGCACGCGGTCGACCATCTGCGCCATCGACTCTGGCACAAGACCCGCGAGGACGTTGCCGCCATCGAGCGGCGGAATGGGCAACATGTTGAACACCGCCAGAATCAGATTGATGTAGATCGCGGTGTACAGCAGCAGGCCTATCTGCGTGACACCCGTCTCAGGGACGAGCCCGCCCTGCGCCTGCAGAATCACGATCAATCCGGTTGCCAGAATCACGTTGCTTACCGGGCCGGCCAGCGCGACGAGCGCAAAATCACGGCGCGGTGATGCGAGATACCGCATGTCCACCGGCACCGGCTTCGCCCATCCGAACACCGGCAGGCCCGACAACGCCAGCACCAGCGGAAACGCGACCGTGCCGATCCAGTCGATGTGCGCCAGTGGATTCAGCGTCAGGCGGCCGAGCATCTTCGCCGTAGGATCGCCCAGCTTGTTGGACGCCCACGCGTGCGCCGCCTCGTGAAATGACAACGAGGCGAGCAGGATCAAGAAGGCGGGGATGGCAGTTTCGAGCGACAACCCTAAGAAGATACCACGCACCTCTCGAGGTCCCGGGGTCCCGGGCGGTCAGGAGAAGTGATCGAGGACGGCCTGAGCCGTTGTGGCCCCCACCACCCGTTCCAGCTCCTCGCGACTGGCCCTGCGCACACCCGCCAGCGACCCGAAGGTCGTCAGCAACTGCTTGCGGCGACGGGGCCCAATCCCGGGGATATCGTCGAGCGCCGATCGGAGCGAGGCCTTGGAACGCTTCGCGCGGTGAAAGGTCACGGCGAAGCGGTGGGCTTCGTCCCGGATCCGCTGGACCAGACGGAGACCGGGTGTTTCGTGCGGCAGGGCGATGCCCTCCATGCGGTCGCGACGGAACAGCAGCTCTTCCTGCTTGGCAAGACCCACGGCCACCAGTTGCTCGAGGCCCAGCTGACGGAGCGCGGCGTAGGCCGCCGTCAGCTGGCCCTTGCCGCCGTCGATGAGGATGAGATCGGGGAACGGCCCGCCCTGTTCAAGGTTTGTTTTGTAGCGCCGAAGCACGACCTCTTCCATCGAGGCGAAGTCGTCGGTCGCCGGGCCGCGCACGGCAAACTTGCGGTACTCGCTGCGGCGCATTTTGCCGTCGACACACACGACCATCGACGCCACCGTGTGGGTGCCCTGCAGCGTCGAGATGTCGAAACACTCGATGCGCCGGGGGAGCGTCGGCAGGTCCAAGACCGTGCGCAGCATCTCGAGCGCCGCAAACGCTCCGGCGTGTCCCTCGCCGAAGTGGGTTTCGTAGGCGAGCGTGGCGTTGCGCAGCGCGAGATCCAGCAGGCCCCGTTTGTCGCCGCGCTGCGGCACGACAATACGCACCTTGCGCTCTGCCAGCGCTGACATCCACTCTTCCAGGCCCTGCACCACCTCATCAGCCAGCGTCTCTGAGACCAGGATTTCCGGGGGTGGCGTCTGGCCAGCGTAGAACTGCTCAAGCGCCGCCTCCAACACGTCGGGGGCCTCGTGAAAAAGACGTCGGGTGTCTTTTTGGGTGACAGTGTCCTCGAAAAAGACACCCGACGTCTTTTCCGCCTCGGACGTCAGTTCCACGCGTTCGACGACGCGGCCGCGGCGCATCTGGAACACCTGCACCACCGCGCCGGCGGGACCGGACTTCACGGCGACGGCGTCACGGTCGCCAAGGCCGGGAGTGGCCATCTTCTGCTTGCGCGCCTGCAACGTCTCGAGCGTGCGAATGGCGTCGCGGAGAAACGCCGCGCGTTCGAACCGCTCGTCCACCGCCGCATCCACCATCTCGGCCTGCAACTGCCCCACCAGCTCATCCTGCCGCCCCTCAAGCAGCAGACGCGCCTGCCCGACCGACTGCTGATATTGATCCAGGCTGCAAATCGACGCCACACACGGGGCGACACAGCGTTTGATGTCGTACTCGAGGCACGGGCGCTCCCGATGGCCGTCGATGATCTCGTTGCAGGATCGAATCCCAAACAGCCGATGCGTCAGCGCCATCGTCTGTCTCGCCAGCGATGCGGGCATGAAGGGCCCGGCGTACACGGAGCCGTCCCGCTCCACCCGGCGCGCCACCAGGACCCGGGGCGCCCGCTCGGTGGTCGTCAACTGCAGGTACGGATACGTCTTGTCATCCCGCAGCAGGATGTTGAACCGGGGGTTGCGCTGCTTGATCAGCTGGTTTTCAAGCGCCAGCGCCTCCACAACCGAGTCGGTGACGATGGTCTCAAGGCGGGTGGCCTGGCGAAGCAGCGCGTCTATCCGGGGGTTGGTGCCATAGGCGCCGAGGTAGGACCGCACACGGTCCCGCAGCACCCGCGCCTTGCCAATGTAGAGGGTCTCGCCGGCGTCGTTGGAGTAGATGTACACCCCCGGTTGCTCGGGTAGGCGTGCAATCTGGGTCTTGAGTTCATGAATGGCCATCAGTTACCATCCGCCGTGACCTTCACAGGCGCCATCGGTGCCGTGTTCAATTTTCCGCTCCGCCTGATCATCAATACGTGTATCCGGCTGCGGATCCATCCCAACCTGCTGACCTTCACCGGTGTGCTCATCAGCGTCTGGGCCGGGTACGCATTGGCCCAGGGTGATTTCCTGACGTCGGGGGTCATCATGGTGGGGGCCAGCGTCTTCGATTTTATCGACGGCAAGGTGGCGATCCAATCGGGAATGGACACAAAGTTCGGCGGCTTCTGGGATTCGGTCATCGACCGGTTGTCCGACCTGTCGCTCGCCGTGGGCCTGATTTGCCTCTATTCATCGCTGGGCCGGACCGATTACGTGCTCATCACGTCCATCGCGATGGTCTTTGCCACGATGACCAGCTACACACGTGCGCGGGCCGAAAGTCTGCTCAAGAAGTGCAAGGTCGGCTTCATGGAACGTCCCGAGCGTATCGTGCTCTTCATGATCGGCGCCTTCTCCAACCGGATGGCCGCCGTGTTGTGGGTCATGGGCGTGTTATCGATCGTAACCGTCGCCAGCCGCGTCTACTACACCTACGTGGAGCTCGAAGGCAAAACCCATCCCACACCCACAGGTGTCCTCGGCGTGCTGTGGCGCGCGTTCTACTGGACCGACGACCGCGGCACGGTGCCCTACGACCTGTGGGTCATTGCCATTCTCGCGTTTATCTTCTTCACGCCTCCTGAATGGCTCGGGGATCCGATGTGGATGCGGTGAAGGCCGGGGAAGGTTAGAGGCGAAAGGCGAAAGGTACGCGGCCCGGAGGGCGTCCGTACCTATGGCCTTTGGCCTGTTCCCTATCGCCTTCTTCTCACTGCCCCAGCGTCGGGTCGAAGCAGTGCCGGCAGCGCGCCTCGTAGCTGTCCCCGGCGCCGACGAGCACGCGCTCTTTTGACGCGACCAACCGCTGCGTGTGGTTGGCGGGACCGCCGCACACCATACAAATGGCGAGCGTCTTGGTGATGTACTCCGCAATCGCGAGCAGCTGCGGCATCGGCTCGAACGGCTTGCCGAGGTAGTCCTGATCGAGACCGGCCACGATGACCCGTTTGCCTTGATCAGCCAGCATGTTGCACACGGTCGGCAACTCCGCATCAAAAAACTGGCCTTCGTCAATACCGACGACCTGCGTCTTGGGCATCACCTTTTCGAGCAACTCGCGTGACGATGCGACGTTTTCAGACGGGATCTTCATCTCGCTGTGCGAGATGACGTGCGCCTCCCCGAAGCGGTTGTCGATCGCGGGCTTAAACACCTGCACGCGCTGCCGGGCGATCTGGGCACGACGCAGGCGGCGAATGAGTTCTTCGCTCTTGCCGCTGAACATGCTGCCGGTGACCACCTCGAGCCACCCCGGACGTGCGATAAGCGTGTGATCCATCGTCTTTTACACGCGCGACATGTATTCGCCGGTTTCGGTATTAATCCGAATCACGTCGTCGGGGTTCACAAATGACGGGACGGTGACCACGAGGCCGGTTTCACACGTGGCCGGCTTGACCTGCGCGGACGCGGTGGCGCCCTTGATGCCGGGGGACGTGTCCACGATCTTCAGATCCACGGTGGGCGGCAGATGGATGCCCATGGGCGCCTCTTCGTAGAACTCGACCGCGATGATGGCCTCCGGGAGCAGGTAGTCGGCAAAGTCGCCCAGGACCTCCGCCGAAAGGTGCGTCTGGTCGTACGACTCGGTGTCCATGAACACAAACATGTCGGCCTCGCGGTAGAGGAACTGCATCTGCCGCTCGTCCAGAATCGCACGGTCCACCATCTCGTCGGCCCGGAACTTGTGGTCGACCAGGCGGTTGTTCTTGATGTCCCGCATCTTGCCGCGCACGTGGGCGCGCAGGTTGCCGGGGGTGAGGTGCTGGACGTCCAGAACCCGCACGAGGGCCCCGTCAAACTTGATCAACATGCCCTTTTTGAGGCGCGACGCTTGTACTGAAGACATTAATTGAAACTTTCGGAGGCCAGACGGAACTCTGAATCTTACCAGTTCTGCTAGCATCGGTTCCATGCCTTGGGACCCCGTGCACGACCTGCTGAGCATGCAGGAACGGTTCGAGAACCTGTTTGGCCGCACCTCCCCCGGGTGGGTGCCGGCTTCCGACCTCTGTGAAGTCGCGGACCGGTTCCTCCTGGCGATCGAGCTACCTGGCGTAGATCGAGCCGACGTGGATATCGCGTTTGCGACCGACACCCTCACGGTCAGCGGTCGCCGCCCCGACCCGGAGCCCTGTGAGCGCTACCAGCAGTTCGAGCGGGCACAAGGCCGCTTCTCGCGGTCCTTCCGGTTCGCGCTCCCGGTCAACCCGGATGCGATCACGGCCGACCTGACCGAGGGCGTCCTGACAATTACGATCCCCAAAGCGGGGCCGACCGACGTCACACGGAACGACGTCGAATAGTGCGGAGTGCGGAGTGCGGAGTGCGGAGTGCGGAGTGCGCGGTGCGCGGTGCGCGGTGCGCGGTGCGGAGTGCGGGAGTTCAGAGATGCATCTTGTGAGACGTGTCATTGTAGTGGGAGCGTTCCTGGGCCTTGGAGTCATGGCGGGCCTGGTCATCGCGGGCAAGTTGTCGCTGACGTCCGACGGCGGCGCCGGGCAGCAGACGGCGTCGACTCAGTCCCCCGCCCCCATCGGTGCGCCGACGCTGAATGGTCCGCTCCCTGACCTGTCCTTGGTTGCGGAGCAGGCGATCAAGGCGTCGGCCAACATCTCGTCCACCCAGTACATCCAGCGACGCGACCCGTGGGCCGAGATGTTCGGTCAACGCGGCGATTACATCGAGCCGTCGCAGAGCCTGGGCTCGGGTGTCATCGTCTCGGCTGATGGCTACGTCCTCACCAACAACCACGTCGTGGGCGACGAACGGGGCGCCGTGCGCAACGAGATCAAGGTTGCCTTGCCGGGCGGCCGGGAGTACGAAGCGAAGGTGATTGGTGCGGATGAACCCACCGATCTGGCGCTGCTCAAGATTGACGCCACGGGGCTCACGCCGATCGCCTGGGGCGACTCCAGCACGTTGCGCGTGGCCGAGTGGGTGCTCGCCATCGGCAACCCCTACCAGTTCAACCAGTCGGTGTCGCTCGGCATCGTCTCGGCCCTGGGCCGTAGCGAACAGGCGTTTGTGGATTTCATTCAGACCGATGCCGCCATCAACCCCGGCAACTCCGGCGGCGCACTGGTGAACGCCCGCGGGGAGTTGGTCGGCATCAACTCGCAGATCTTCACGCAGACCGGCGGGTATCAGGGTATTGGTTTTGCCGTGCCGTCAAACCTCGCACGCGCGGTCATGGACGACTTCATCAAGTTCGGCCAGGTGCGTCGGGGCGCGATCAACGGGTTGATCCGACTTCAGGCGATCACGGCTGATCAGGCGCGGAACGCCAACCTGGCAACGGTCCCCGGAATCTTCGTCGGAAACCTGTATCGGAATTCTGCCGCCGACCGCGCCGGCTTCCGCCCCAACGATCTGATCGTGTCGGTGGAGGGCACCGAGGTAATCGACACCACGGCGTTTTTCCGTCTCGTCGCCGCGCGGTCGATCGGCAGCACCGTGAAGGTCGATGTGGTCCGACGCGGCAAGCGCATCACGCTCGACGCGCCGGTCGAACAAATGGCGCGCTAACCGCGGCGCCCCATCAATTCACAGGGAGGCGCGGATCTATCTACAGGGAGGCCCCGAGACACGGAGGTTCTTTCATGAAAAAAGAATTCCTCTGAGCCTCTGTGTCTCCCTGTAAACGACTCTCTTCCTTCATCGTTCCTCATGCCCCCTCATTGTGAAAGGCGTTGTGGAGGTCGCGCGCCAGAGGCGATCAGTGCCGACACGAATGCCGATGCGCGGGGAATAGTCGATCGGTCCAACGGGGAACCCGTGGTCCTCGAGGCGCACGGCACTGGTCGCCAAATCTGAGAGGTTGTGGCGCAGGTTGATGCCGAGCGCCTGCGTGAGATTGCCGGGGCCGTTGCATATCCGGGCGTCAGGCACAGGCCCACGACGACGGCGCATCAGGTCGATGCCCTCGAGTGGGGCCAGCGCGCGGATCAGCACGGCCCCTGGGAATCCGTCGCGCTCGGTCACGGCATTCACCAGGTAGTGCAATCCATAGTTCAGATACACGTACGCGAAGCCAGGTGGGCCATACAGCGGTGCGTTGCGGCGCGTCGGTCCGGCTGCCGCATGACACGCCGGGTCGTCTTCCCCGATGTACGCCTCAGCCTCGATGATGACGCCTGACACACGCCGCCCGCGTTGCGCGTGCACGAGCACCTTGCCCAGCATGTTCTTGAGCACCGTCAGCGTCGGCTGGTCGTGCCAGCCGGTCCAGATGCGCGGTGTGGGCGGTTTACTCCGTCGAGTCGTGCTCATGCCAGGCGTCGAGCACCGTCTTGAGGTACCGCCCCGTGTGCGAGGTGGGATGTTTTGCCAGTTGTTCGGGCGTGCCGATCGCGATCACCTCACCTCCGGCCTCACCACCGTCCGGGCCGAGGTCGATGATCCAGTCGGCGGTCTTGAGGACGTCGAGGTTGTGCTCAATCACCAGCAGCGTGTGCCCCGCCGCGAGCAACTTCTTGAACGCACCGAGCAGTTTGGCAATGTCGTCAAAGTGCAGGCCGGTCGTCGGCTCGTCCAGGACGTAGAGGATGCGCTCGCCGCCCTGCGCCACCAGGTGTGACGCGATCTTGATCCGCTGCGCTTCGCCGCCAGACAACGTCGTTGCCGGCTGTCCGAGGCGGAGATACCCCAGGCCGATTTCATCGAGCACCTGCAGACGCCGCGCAACCTTCGGCGTGGCGCCGAAAAACGTCAGCGCCTCACGCACGGTCAACGCGAGCACCTGATCGATGTTGCGACCTTTATAGCGCACATCCAACACCGTCGGTTTGTACCGCTTGCCGTCACATTCATCGCAAGGCACAAACACGTCGGCAAGAAACTGCATCTCGACGCGCACGACGCCCTCGCCTTCACACGTGTCGCAGCGGCCGCCAGGGACGTTGAACGAAAACGCGCTGGCCGTCAGCCCCTTGACCTTGGCCTCTTTCGTGGAGGCAAACAACTCGCGGATCGGATCAAACGCCTTGAGGTACGTGACGGGGTTTGATCGCGGGGTGCGGCCGATCGGCTGCTGGTCCACGAGGATCGCGTCGGTGATGTATTCGAGTCCTTCGATCTGTTCGTAGGTGCCGACTCGGCGATCCCAGTCGCCCTTGGCCCGTTTGGCGGCCGCGTAGATGACGTCGTGCACGAGGGTCGACTTGCCCGACCCACTGACGCCGGTCACACACGTCAGGACACTGAGCGGAATGTCCACATCCACACCCTTGAGGTTGTGTTCGGTGACGCCACGAATACGCAGCCGCTGCGGCGACGCCTTCCGGCGTTTGTCGGGCACCGGAATCACCAGGTCGCCGCGCAGATACTTGCCCGTCAGCGACCGCTGTTCTTCGAGCAGTCCGGCGTAGGTGCCCGAGTACAACACCCGCCCGCCCTGCTCGCCCGCGCCCAGCCCGAGGTCCACGACGTGATCCGCCACACGGATCATGTCCGCGTCATGTTCAACAACCAGCACTGTGTTGCCCTGATCACGCAACTGGAACAGGATCTTGATCAGGCGTTCGTTGTCACGGGGATGCAACCCGATCGACGGCTCGTCGAGCACATACAACGTGTCCACCAACGCGGACCCGAGCGACGTGGCCAGATTTATGCGCTGCGATTCGCCCCCTGAGAGCGTCGAGGACAACCGGTCCAGGCTCAAATAGTCGAGGCCGACATCGGCGAGAAACCCGAGGCGACGACGAATCTCGGTCAGGATCTTGTCGGCAACGGCGGCTTCTTTCTGCGAGAGATCCAGCGTCGAGAAAAACGTCTGCGCTTCTTTGACGGTCAGCGCACACACGGCATCAATGGTCTGCCCGCTCACCCGCACGTCACGGGCCTCACGACGCAGGCGGGTCCCTGCACACGCGGGGCACGTCTGATACCCGCGATACCGGCTGAGGAACACACGGACGTGGACCTTGTATTTTTTCCGCTCCAGCCACTTGAAGAACCCGCGGATGCCCGGGTACTTCACCTTCTCCCCGTCCTCGTCGGTCATCTCACCGCCGCTGCCATCCACGATGAACCGGCGTTCGTCGTCGGTGAGCTCGCGCCACGGCACGTCGAGCCGCACGCCGGCCTTTTTGGCGCCGCGTTTCAGATCAACCAGACAGCCACGGTAGTGCGGTTTGGTCCACGGCTCGATCGCGCCACCGGTGACACTTTTGTTGTGGTCGGGCACCACGAGATCGAGATCAAGTTCAACGACGTTGCCGAAGCCGTGACACGTGGGGCACGCGCCGAACGGGTTGTTGAACGAAAACAGGCGCGGCTGCGGAAGTTCGTAGGCGATGCCACAGGGCCGGCACTCAAACCGCTCCGAGAATCGATGCACCGTGCCCGGCTGCCCGGCCTCGTCCACCTCCACGGCAAACGCCGCGCCGTCGCCTTCGTGAAACGCCGTTTCAATCGACTCGGTCAGGCGTCCGCGAACGCTCGGGTCCACCTTGAGGCGGTCGACGATCACCGCCAGCGTGGTGCGCTTGCGCAAGGCCTTCGCGTCCACGTCCTCCAGCGTGAGGACGACGTTGTCGATCATCACGCGGCCGAAGCCACGTTTCCGAAGCCGGCCGAGTGTCGCGGTCAGGGGGTCTTCCGGAGCCGCGACGGTGACCAGGTCGGTCTCGGCCTCCGCCTCGCCATCCGACTCGCCTCGAACGCCGGTGAAGTCTCCGGCCAGCAGCGAGAGATCAAAACCCACCAGCAGTCGGGTGCCCTCGGGCAGGCGGAGCAGGCTGCCCGCGACCACCTCCGGGCTCTCCCGTTCGACCTCACGTCCACACTGGCGGCAGATGGTCCGCCCCGCGCGCGCCCACAGCAGGCGCAGGTAGTCGTGAATCTCGGTCGTGGTGCCCACGGTCGACCGCGGGTTCCGGATGGCGTTTTTCTGCCGGATGGCAATGGCCGGCGCGATCCCTTCAATCGCGTCCACGTCCGGCTTCTCCATCCGCTCCAGAAACTGGCGGGCGTAGGCCGAAAGCGACTCCACGTACCGGCGCTGCCCCTCGGCGTAGATGGTGTCAAAGGCGAGCGAGGACTTGCCCGAGCCGCTCACCCCCGTGAACACCACCAGTTGGCGGTGCGGCAGGGTCAAATCGACCCCTTTCAGGTTGTGGGTGCGTGCGCCCTTGACCACCAGTTGCCCGGCCGGGCGAGACGATGGGATCGGCGAGGAATCAGGCATGGACGGCCAAGCTCCCGATCCTATCGCATCGGCTGCATTTGCGATCCGTGAGCGCCTTTGTTATTCTCCGACCGTTCACCCATCCCCAGGTTTTTCCCTCTTGAATCCCCGCACCAATCATCCATTCGAGCTCAATCGAGCGAACTGAGGACACGAGTAAAGTGGCAGTACGTCTGTTTGTCGGCAATATGCCCTACGGGGCCACAGAGGCAGATCTCCGGGCGCATTTCGCGCAAGTTGGAGACCCCTCCCAGGTCGTCATCCCGGTCGACCGCGAGACCGGACGCCCCCGTGGATTTGCATTCGTCGAGTATCTCGAACGCCCCAAGGCCGAAGAGGCTGTGACGCGTTTTAACCAGCAACCCTTCATGGGACGCTCCCTGTCGGTCAGCGAGGCCCGTCCGCGCGAGGAACGCCCGGCTGGCGGCTTTGCCCCACGTCCCCCGGGCGCGGGTGGCTTCACGCCGCGGCCGCCCGGTGCCGGTGGCTTCAGTGGCGGCGGCGGAGGCGGCTTTCGTCCAGGAGGCCCCCCCTCCCCTCCAGGCAAAAATTTTGGTCCGCCCAAGAAAAAGGGCACGGGTAACGAAAAACGCTGGGACAACAAGGAACGTGGTCCCAAGGGTCCGCTCAAGGAACGTTTTTCTGGCCGGCTCGGCGGTCTCTATGACCTGCCCGACGACGACGCGCCGATCTCAGCCACGGACTTCGACGATCCGGCGGCGACCGTGCCGGACGAGGGCGACGAGTGACCACTCACGTCAAAGTGCTCGGATGGCTCTTCATCGTCTTCGGGATCTTTTACGTCATGTTGGCGTTCGGATCGTCGATGGTCATGGGGATTGTGGCGTCCTTTGTCGCCAGCCAGGGTGACCCTGAAGCGGCGATGGGGGCCACGGTCCTCGGCCTGACCGGTGGTGCGTTTTTTATCTTCTTTTTGTGCGTGGGCATCCCCGGCATCCTCGCCGGCTGGGGCCTGCTGAACTACAAGCCCTGGGCCCGCATCCTCGCCATCGTCCTCTCAGCCATCCGCCTGATCAATATTCCGATCGGCACGGTGCTTGGCGTCTACGGCCTCTGGGTGCTGTTCAGCAAAGAGACTGAATTGCTGTTTGGAGGCAATGCAATGAGGCAATGAATACAGCGTGACGCAAACGCTCTTCATTGCTTCATTGCCTCATTGCCCCATTGCCTCATTCTTCTATTGCCAATGTTCTGACGCGACCCAGCCTGGCGTGATGTCGTCGAAGGCGATGCCGGAGGTCGCATTGGCGATGGGCATGTTCCAGTTGGGTGGGTCCACACCGCGCAGGTGTTTGACGAAGAAGTCGAAGCGGCGACGTTCGCCGTAGGCGCCGCCTGTTCCGTGGCCGGCGCCGGGAATCACCAGCAAATCAAAATCCTTGTTGGCGCGAATCAGCGCGTTGACCACCTGCATCGTCGAGGCCGGATCCACGTTGGTGTCCATTTCGCCGACCACGAGCATCATGCGGCCCTGCAGATTCTTCGCGTGGTCCACGTTGGAGGAGGCGCTGTACTCGGGACCAATCGGCCAGCCCATCCATTGTTCGTTCCACCAGATCTTGTCCATGCGGTTGTCGTGACAGCCGACAGACGACACGGCGACGTCATAGAACTCGGGATGGAAGAGCAATGCGCCGGTGGCGTTTTGTCCGCCCGCTGACGTGCCGTAGATGCCGACACGGGTGGCGTCGTACCAGCGATATTTCGCGGCCACCGCCTTGTGCCAGATGATGCGATCCGGGAACCCGGCATCGCCGAGGTTCTTCCACGCGACGTCGTGGAAGGCCTTCGAGCGATTGGACGTCCCGAGGCCATCGATTTGCACGACGATAAATCCCAGTTCGGCTTGCGCCTGCATGCCCAGTTGTGTGCTGAAGGTCTTGGGGACAAACGATCCCTGCGGACCGGCATAGATGTTCTCGATGACCGGATAGGTCTTCGACGGATCGAAATTGGTGGGCTTGATGATGATGCCCCAGATGTCGGTCTTGCCGTCGCGGGCCTTGGAGACAAACACATCGGGCGCACTCCAGCCGGTTTTGAGCAGCGCGGCCATGTCGCCCGTTTCGAGGTCCAGGACCACGGACTGATCGCTGGTGCGGCGCAATTGTGCGACCGGGGCGAGGTCCACACGCGACCAGCTGTCCATGTAGAACTGACGATCCGGAGAGTACGTCACGGTATGCGTCCCGTCCGCCGTGGTCAGCGCGGTCAGGCCGGTGCCGTCAAAGTTGATGCGGTAGGCGTGCACAAAATACGGGTCCTGCGAGGGGGTCATGCCGCTGGCGCGGAACCAGATTTGCCGGACCTGCGCGTCCACGTGATCCACGCCGCGGATGACCCACTCTCCACGGGTGATCTGGTTTTTCACCTGACCAGTCGCCCCGTCGTAGAGGTACAGATGACTCCAGCCGTCGCGCTCAGAGGCCCAGATGACTTCGCGCCCATCGGCGACGTCTTCGCGAATGCGTTTGCCGGAGTACTCCACAAACGTCTTGCTGGTCTCTTCAATGATCGTGCGTGTGCGGCCGGTCGTCGCATCAAGTTCGAGCACGCGGTAGACCTGATGTCCGCGCTGGTTGTATTCAAACGTCACCGCGCGGCTGTCTTCACGCCAGGCGAGACGGCTGTTCGCGTACGGATTCGGAAACCGTGTGGCGTCGCCGTCATGGCGGGCGTTGGTCGCCAGGTTGAAGACAACGGGCAGGTCGTAGTCCATTTCGTCGCCCGGCTTGCGGTACATCACGGACGAGTGTTTCGGCTGCACCTGATCGCTGGGTGACGACTCGATGTAGTGCACCTGACGGTTGTAGCCGGGGCGACGCTTGAAGACGACGATCTTGGTGGAATCGGGTGACCAGCGCAGCGAGGTCAGCGTGTACCCGTTGCCCTCCGAGCCGTCGGTACTGAGCGGCGAGAACTCCCCCGATGGCAATTGACGCACCCACACGTTGAAGTTGCGGATGGCCGCTTCCGCCGAACCATCCGGTGCGCGGCGTGTCTGTTCAGCCGCCGCCGTGACGCCAGGGGCGCCGCCCGCGCGTCCCTGGGCGCCGCCGCGGGCCGGCCCCGCGTCGGCACCGGGTGCGCCTGTCACGCGTGTACAGTCGTAGGCGGAGAGGGTGCAGCGCCACCGATTCCCACCGGCTGCCGCCGCCGCGCCGCCACCAGGCCCGCCGCCGACCACGAACTCAATCGTCTGCTGATCGTCGACAAACTGCAGTGTGGTGAACGGCAACGTGACGGCGGTGTAGGTGTTGCCGGTGACTGTGGAGAGCGCGGTGGCGAGCCGCGCGTGATCAAATGCCGGTGCCTTGGTGCCGGCGGCGGCGTCCACCAGGACAAACGCCGACCCGCCCGTCACCGACTTGCGATACCAGAGTTTGGTGGTGCCCTCGATCCAGGCGTTATCCGCGATGACATCAACGGCCTGGCCGTTCACACGGTCGCGCAGAGACGACGCGCGATCGTAGTCGGCGCGGACGCCGGCATCCTGCGCCGACGTCCAGAAGGGAAACATTGCGGCGGCCAGCGCGAGGCCGGCCCACACCGGCCGCCGCGCGGTCACTGCTGACCTCCGCCACCGCCCGACCCGGGCGCCGGGGTATCCGCCTTGACGGGATTCTTGACGTACTTGTCGAGCCACGCCCCCCACCTCGCCCACAGGTCCAGCAATGTCTCTTTGGTCGCCGGCCCGTGATCCTCCAGGGGATACATGTAGAGCGAGGTCGTCTTGCCCAGGCCGTTCAGTGCGTGGAAGAGCCGAATCGAGTTGTCCGGGTCGGTGCCGACGTTCTGGTCGTGGATGCCGTGATACATGAGCAACGCGCCGGTCATGTTGTTGGCCTGCAGGAACGGCGACATGCCGAGGTACACGTTGGGCGCCGTCCAGAGGTCGCGCTGCTCGCTCTGAAAGCCCAGCGGCGTCAGCGTGCGGTTGTAGGCGCCGTCACCGGCGATGCCGGCCTTGAAAAACGGCGTGTGCACCATCGCGTTCACCGTCGAGAACGCGCCGTAGCTGTGGCCGCCAATGGCCAGCCGATGCCGGTCCACCAGCGCGCGACGATCGAGTTCATCAATCGTGGCCGCCAGGTTGTTGCGCAGGTCGTGTTCGTAGTTGTTGTTCATCTGCCCCGCAGGGCCGACGATCGGTGCGTCGGGTTCGACCACCGCGTAGCCGAGCCGCACGAAATACTCCATCGAACGCACACCAAAGTTCTGGAACGTGTTCTTGTTATAGGTCCGATCCGGCGAGTCATAGGCTTCCTGCGTGGCGTACTCCCGCGGGTAGAACCAGAAGAGCGCCGGCAGACGCGTGCCCTTTTGATATCCGGGCGGCAGGTTCACCACCACACGAAACTTGAAGCCGTCGGACCGTTCCACCACGAAACGCTCTTTCGGCGCATTCGTCAGGTCGGGATGCATGTCCTCGTTGTTGGTGAGTTGCTTGCGAGCTCCGTTGTCGAGCAGGTACTGCTGCGGGGGCAGCGTCGGGCCCTCCACCGCGAGCACAAACCGCTTGGCATCAATATCGAGCACACTCGACACACGTTCGAACGTGTCGGCGTTGTTGCTTTCGAAGATGCGCTGTTTCTCGCCGGTCTTGATCGCCACCTGATCGATAAAGGTCTTCGGGCTGTTCTGTGCCGGCACCTTGTCATAGATGGTGCCGGAGTAAAACACGTTGGCGCGATCCTTCGACAGCAGCACGGCACCGCCGGCACCGCCGCCGCGCCCGCCGCCACCGCCGCCGCCCGCACTCATCAACGTGCCGGGGTTGGCGTAGAAGTCCTCGGTGCGGTAGGTCACCAAGCGCAGCTTCTGCGCGGGCGCCGTGAGGTCCACGGCATAGTCGGTCGCGTTGCCATTGGCGGTCTCCCGGAAAAACAACATCTGCATGTCGTCGGAGAATCGGTGGCTCGCCAGACGTGTGGTGTTTTCGTAGATCACCTTTTTGGTCGCATCGGTGAACGGCGCGGTCCACTGGTACACGCGATCGGGACGCTGGGGCGCGGCCGCCCCACCACCCGCGCGACCGCCCCCCTGTCGGCCCCCAGCATCGGCACCACGACCCGCGGGCGCCGCCGGCGCTGGTTCCTGCTCGACGTAGGTGACGCCCTGACCATCGGGCCGCCACGACAACTCACGACGCCCCCCCTGCGCCGCGCCACCACCACGACCGCCGCCGGCCGCCGGCGGCGCATCGGGATCGGGCGTGGCCTGCACACCAAGATTGATGGGTCGCGCAGAGAGCTCCACCAGCGCCTTGCCGGTCGCGTCCCACACTTCCTCGACCTGACCGACGTTGCTGGTCGGCACGATGTAGGAGAACGGTTTGGTCATGCGCGTGATACGCGCGTGCTGCCCGTCGGGCGCCACATCAAAGGACCGGAACATCTGCGGCGTGCCGAACTGTTTCACCGCCTGCGTCGCCACATCCACCAGCGCAAGCTGGCCAGTCGCGTGCCACTCCAGCAACTCGAAATCATGCGGGGTCTTCATCAGGCTGGCGTAGGTGCGAAGACGGTTACGTGTATTGGCCTCGGCCAGGCTCACCTCAGGACCTGTCGGCGCGGCGGGCTTCACCGGGCGCGGCTTGCGGCCGACCGGCACAAAGACGGCAGCGACATGTTTGCCGTCCTTGGTGAACTGCACACTCGAGGTCATCGTCGCCAGGAGCGGCGTCTTGGTGACCTGCCGCACCTTCAGCGTCGCGACATCCGCCATCCAGATGTGGGTGGCGTCTTCCGCATGCATCAGGAACACGATATGGGATCCGGTGGGCGACCACTGCGCGCCCGAGACACGGGCACCGGCCGGCAGGGCGATCGCGCGCTTCGTGCCGTCGGCGGCGGAAATCACTTCGATCGCCACGTTGTTCCGGGTGGTCAACGCGCGGCTGCGGTTCGCCTTGGCATCAACGAACACGCCACCTAGTTCATCAAACGGCCTAGAGAACGTCGCCATGACGACAGGGCCGTCGCCAACCTCGTTCAGGAACCACAACTTGTCCGGGCTGAGATTGCCCAGTGACGTGTTGAGGTGGCGGGGTGCAAGAACCGCCGACGCCAGCTCCGGCGGCGGGGTTGCATAGCCTTCCTGCCCAATGATCTGGTCAGCCCAGCTCTGGGCCGGCCGAGGGGCCTGCGCCTGCGCCAGCAGCACATAGGGCACCAGCGCGAGAACAGAGATGGACGCGAAGCGGGCAAGGGGACGTGGGGTCGTCATGATTTTCCTCCGGGAACGCCGGGAAGATATCACGTCCGGTCGAGTACGTCGCGCACCTTGGCCGTCAGCGACGAGGGGGAATACGGCTTGGCCAGAAACTGCACGTCGGACCCAAGCCGGCCGCGATCGGGAAACGCGTCAGGCAGGTACCCGGACGCAAAGAGGACCTTCAGATTCGGGTGAGTGACGTTGAGGCGCGCCGCCAGTTCATGCCCACTCATCCCAGGCATCACGACATCAGTGAGCAGCAGGTCCACTGGTGCATCGACGGCGTCGAGGATGGTGATCGCCTCGTCGCCATTCGCCGCACACAACGTCGTGTACCCTGCCGCCGTGAGGATGCGCTGCGCGATGCGACGCAGGGATTCTTCGTCCTCCACAATCAACACGCGCTCGGTGCCGCGCACGATCCCATCAGGCCGCACCTTCGCCACGCTCTTGCTTTCGCCGTCCAGGCGTGGCAAGTACACGCGGAACGTCGTGCCCAGGCCCACCGCGCTCGACACCTCGATCCGCCCACCGGCCTGCGTGACGATGCCGTAGACCGTGGCGAGGCCCAACCCGGTGCCCTGCCCCGGCTGTTTGGTGGTGAAAAACGGTTCAAACAAGCGCTGCTGCGTGGCCTCGTCCATGCCACACCCGGTATCGGCCACCGACAGCAGCACCATGCCGTCAGACGGATTCTCGCCTTCGATGTTGCGGGTCGTCACCACGAGTGTGCCGCCTCCCGGCATGGCATCACGCGCGTTGACGGCCAGGTTCATGATGACCTGATCGAGTTGCCCGGCATCAGCCTTCACAGGCCACACGCCGGGATCGAGATCGAACGTGAGACGGACGTCTTCGCCGATCAGCCGCGCCAGCATCCTCTGCATCTGCTCGGCGACCACGTTGATGTTCAACGACACCAGCTGTACCACCTGTCGGCGACTGAAGGTCAGGAGCTGACGTGTCAACCCGGAGGCACGTTGTCCGGCGTCATAGATTTCCTGCACCATTTCGCGCAGCGGATCCCCATCGGGCATTTCCGACAGCGCGAACTCGGCGTAGCCGTTAATCACGGTCAGCAGGTTGTTGAAGTCGTGCGCGACGCCCCCGGCAAGCCGCCCAACCGTCTCCATTTTTTGCGCCTGCACAAACTGCGCCTGCAACTGCTTGCGCTCGGTGATGTCGGCCAGCGTGCCCTCATACCTGACCACGCCCCCGTCGGTGCCTCGCACCACGGTCGTTCGATCATCGATCCACAGCACCCGGCCATCTGCCGTGTGAATGCGGTACTCCTGAACAAACGCGTCCGCACCATCGGCGGTGAACCGCGCGACTTCCTGGTGCACCTGTGCGACGTCGTCGACATGGATCAATTCCGAAAACGCCGGACGGCCCTCCGTCAGCGCCTCCGCGGTGTACCCCCATCGCGCTACATTGGCCGACACCCACTCCACCGGCCATCCCGGCTCAGCGCGCCACTGGAACAGGACGACCGGGCTGGCTTCCACCACCTCGGCCATCGATTTCAACGTGTCGATCAGCGCGCGTTCCGAGTCCGCCACCCGGCGCGCCTGCCCGCGCCAGACGAACCCCAGACCCGCCACGCCGGCCACCAGCAACAACGCCACCATCGCGATGGTGACGCCCGCGCGTTCGCGCAACGGCCCGTACAACTCGGACTGCGCGGTGGCGGCGACCATGAACCAGGGACTGCCCGCAATCGGCACCAGAGCAGCCACCACCGGCACGCCGTGACGATTGACCGTCTCGACCAAGTCGGTCTCGCCGAGCACGGCACGCACGGTCGGCACGTGGGTCTGCGTCAGCGGGATCCGGGCCAGGTCGCCCGGCTGGCCAACGCCGATAATCGTGTTCAGAATCACGACGTCGTTACCCTCGCGACGGGCGAGCAGTGTCTCAGCCGTCCGGCTCGGGACGGGCCACGAGGTCAGAAACGGCGTCAGGGCGAGTCGGGCATCGAGGCGTAACACGACCGCCCCGGGTGCTCCTGCCCCGGCCACAGGTCTGGTGCGCAAGGGCGCTGTAATCACCAGGTGTGGTGCAAGGTCGGCATGGCTATGCACGTCAAGGAACCGCACCTGCCCGTCAGCGGCGGTCAGACGTGCATCTTCGACCATGTGGCCATCGTCGGCGCGCGCACCAGCGGGCACGGCCACCCATTCGACGCCTGAGGCGTCGTGCAGGGCGATGCGTTCGTAGGCATGGTTCTGCTGCATCCGGCCGATCAGATCGACCAGCGCCGCACGGGTGGTCGCATCGCCTGGGCGTCGCTGCAACTGTTCGAACAACGCGATGACCGCGACATTGTTGACGTAGAACTGAGCGTCGGCCAGTCGCTCCCGACGCCAGGACTCGACCTCGGTCGCCTTCATCTCGGCAATCGCCTGGAGCCGCGCCTGCGTCTGCGCCCGGTAGGCCTGTTCGTACTGGCCGTACGACACCCAGGCCAGCACCAGGACGGCGACGCAGAACGCCACCACACTGCCGATGATGGCCGTGTGACGCCTCTTGGAAGGCGGGGATGCCATAAATGAAACCGACGCCAGCATATCGAAAATCCGGCCAGTCCGTTCTACAGTTGAACGTCATGTCCACTCGTCCGTCCCTGCCGTCAGCCCGCGTACACGTGCTCATTGTGGAAGACGATCCAGCCCAGCGCACGGGGCTGACCCAACTGGTCTCCGGGTGGGGGTTTGAGGCCTCCAACGCCCCCGACGGTGCGGCGGCGCTCGCGCAAATCAGCACCGCCCCTCCCGACGTCATCGTCAGTGACCTGATCATGCCGACCATGGGGGGCCTCGACCTGCTGCGGGCCCTTCGGCAGCAGGGGCTGGAGATCACGACCATTTTGCTGACCGCGCAGGCGACCGTGGATACCGCGATCGAGGCCATCCGGCTGGGTGCGTACGACTACGTCTCCAAGCCGATCGATCCGCAGCGCCTGCACATCCTGCTCGATCAAGTGGTGGAACGCCTGGCGCGTCAGCAGGAGGTCGCCGTCCTGCGCCGGCAACTGCGCGACCACGGACGATTCGGCACCCTCATCGGGGCGAGTCGCCCCATGCGCGAGGTCTACCAGTTGCTCGAACAGGCGGCGCCGACCTCCGCATCCGTGCTGATCACCGGTGAATCCGGCACCGGCAAGGAACTGGCCGCCCAGACGATTCATCAGCTCAGCCCGCGCGCCGCCCGTCCGTTTGTCCCCATCAACTGCGCCGCGATTCCCGACGCACTGCTCGAGAGTGAGTTGTTCGGACACGAAAAGGGCGCGTTCACCGGCGCAGTCGCCCGCCGCCAGGGGTCCTTTGAACTCGCCGATCGCGGCACACTGTTCCTCGACGAAATTGCTGAGATGAATCCGGCCCTGCAGGCCAAACTCCTGCGCGTGGTGCAGGAACGTGTGGTGCGCCCTGTCGGCGGCGACCGTGACCGCCCCATCGACATCCGCATCGTGGCCGCGACCAACATCGAACCGATGGAGGCGGTGAAACAGAACAAGCTGCGCGAGGATCTGTACTACCGTCTGAATGTGTTTGCGGTGCATCTGCCACCGCTGCGCGACCGACTTGATGACCTGCCGCTGCTGGTCCACGCCTTCATCACCCAGTTCGCGAAGGAACAACAGAAGGCCGTCGTCGACGTGGACGAGGCGGCCATGGACGTGCTGCGGGCTCACTCATGGCCCGGCAACGTGCGTGAACTGCGCAACGTCATCGAACGGGCGACGATCGTCACGCGTGGACAGACAATCGGCGTCGCGGATCTTGCAGTGCTGCGCACGGCGCGTGAGGTTCAGGGTTCAGCGCTCACGGTTCAGGGTTCGGGGGTTCAGGGTGCTCAGGTTCAGGGGCCGACCTTGTTCGCGGGGCTCACCGTTGACGAGGCCGAGCGACAACTGATCCAGATCACGCTCACACATACGGGCGGCAACAAGACCAAAGCCGCGGCCATGCTCGGCATCAGTTTGAAGACGCTGCACAACAAACTCACGCGCGACGCGCAGAAGGCGGGCGAGTAGTTGCGCATTTCTGTCCGCACCAAACAGGTCGCAGGATTCACGGCGATCGTGTTCGCCGTCGTCGCGCTGTTGGGCGGGTACTACGTGCTTAAACTGGGCGACGTCCTGATTCGCGAAACCCGGACACGGGCGGATCTGATCGCCAGCGGGATCTTTCAGCGAATCACCCAACTGGCTCAGGAAGGCGGCGATCTGCGCGAGGCCATCACCACCGATGCCGGGCTGCAAACGATGCTGGAGC
>ENA-ORBV01004701-ORBV01004701.1-microbial-mat-metagenome-genome-assembly--contig:-NODE-4701-length-25914-cov-17.014862_pt1 | contig 25914 bp, 24 predicted proteins | sample MGYA00237777_ERZ505514 | MGnify/ENA primary metagenome ERZ505514 (study PRJEB26160, sample SAMN06269048) | microbial mat metagenome | isolation source: Oligotrophic lake microbial mat | place... | reverse complement strand
GCGCTGTGCACGTGGACATAGATTTCCCCGGCGAGGAAGGCGGCGTATTGCTCCTCGTTGAACCGGGCGCTGCGGGGCACCGACCAGTTGGCCCCGCTCAACGGGAGATGCTCCATCGCAAGCGGGCCGACATTGCTCGTGCGCTCCAGTTCGAGCGCTACAGGGCCGCTGATGCCGGGAAGGCCCAGGTGGAGGTGGGCGGCGGTCGCTTCGATACCGCTGGTCTCGACGTAGCCGTTGAGCGTGCGGTCGCTGTGAACCCAGAAGGTGCCCTTGCCGGCCGCTGAGGAGCGGTTCGCCGGGACTTCCGAAGCGCCCCGCAACACTACCTCGACCTCGCGCGCGGCCACCCCGATGCCGGCGCAGCCGGACGAAGTCAGCAGGACCGCTGAAGCCGCAAGGGAGCTAAACAGGAGGAAAAGCTTGCGCATGGCCGATCATATCGCCAGCGCGGCGGCTTGCGGACTACAAAGCGAGGATGGCCGCATTCCGCTGGCCGCGCATCGCGCACCGCAGCTTCTTTGCGGCCTCTACCACAGCGGTCGCCACCTTGCGGACGCGCTCGTGCATCGAGCGGTCGGTTGACACGTTGGCATCGCCCGGTGCGTAGTACCCGGGATAGCTTTCGCCCGAGGAATGCTCCAAGGAATCGAGGGCCGACACAAGGCCCAATCCTTTGAGATGCGCGCCCAGCACCGGATCGTCTGGAAGGGCAGCACAGTCTTCACGCTGCACGATGACCCCATACGAAGTCTCGCGCGCCTGCGTGGCATCGCGCGCGAGTTCGTCGATAAGAAACCGGAGGGAGCTTTCGGCAGTGTTCCAGCGCTCCGGCACGAATACCATCACGCCGTGAGCCGCGTTCCACCGCTCACGCACTTGGGACGACAACGGGGACGACAACGGGGACGACAACGCCGATGCAGGATGCTGCTTTGACTGATCCAGCCAGCCGAGGTCGAGCACATCGGCGACTGCGCCGCTGCGCTGAACGACGCGGCGCGCATGATCGATGAGGCGTGAAGTCTTTCCGAACGAATCTGCCGCGTCACCCGCCGGCTCGCCACCTGCGACGATGAGGATGCGCGGAAGCGACAAATGCGCAAACCCGGCGGGCTCCCGCATTGCCGACTGCGTTTGAACGCTCACCTTAGAGCTTGGTCTTGTCGCCCGCGGGCGCGGCGGCGGACTGGTCGGTCACGGGCTTTTCGAGCGCAGGCGTCGCAACCACCAATTCGCTCGGCGTGGCGATCGGCGCCGTCTGGAGCGTGGAGGCTTGTTGCAGCACCAAGGCGTCTGCCCTGGCTTTCTCCGCCGCCACTTCGGCGGCAAAGACCGAGGACGCATCAGGCAGCGAAGGATCGCGGATCGTCCCCTGCTGGACTATGGGCCCGGAGTGGATGACCGTCTGCGAAGGCTGCCCGTTGAAAGCGACTGCGGGTTCCACGGACCTCTGGCATGCCGAGAGCGAGAGCAACAGCGCTGCGGCAACCACGGTGGCGAAGCTGATTTTCTGGGTTCGATTCATCATGAGCCCATTCTCGCTGCGATGCATGTGTCGGGCTGTCGGCGGAAAGAGTTATCCACCGTACACAACCACGGTGACGCGTGTCAGACGATTGCTCTTGTCGGCGGCCCCACCCACCACGCTTCGCAAACACGCGCCCCCGATCGCGCATACGCGCATTTTCGCGACGCAGGCCTCCTACAATTGCGGTGCGGTTGTAGGTGTTTGTCCTACTTTGAATGTAAGAAAATGGGCCATGGGCGCGTAGTCCTTGTCTGACGCATACCTACCGTCTATCATCCGCGCTCGGTTCACGCCCCTAGTGCAAGCCAGCAGCCCGGCCTCACATCGGATCCGCCGAATTCCCCTTGGTAATCAGACGCGCCAGCCGCGGGCGCAAGAGGACAGGCATTGTTGAAATCGCTCTTCGCTAACAAGAAGCACTGGAAAACCGCCGCGCTCGCGATCGCGCTCGTGGCCACAGTCCTTCTTGTATGGTTCACGGTCACGGCCGATGAGCCCAACCGTAATGCCGTCGCGGTTTCGATGGAAGAAGAGTCGGCTGCCTTCTTCGCCACCGAGCGCGATTTCTCGGCTCTCGCGCAGGATGTCAGGACCGGCAACGCAATGAGCGTCGGCCTTTCGGCCGAATACGCGCTCGTGTCCCGCAATGACGGCAGCCGTTACTACGTCCGCACCGACACCCAGCGCGCGCTGGTGGCCGAGGCCCTCAAGGAAAAGCTCTCTTCCAGCGCCCCCGCCGTGTTCGCCCTGGGCAACGTCCATCCGCCCGCGCCGCCGCTGACGGTCCTTGGCCGCGGCCTCAGCCCCGCCCTGCTTACGCTGCTCGGTCCGCTGCTGATCCTGTTCATCTTCCTGCAGATGAATCCCATGCGCGGCATGGGCGGCCAGTTCAAGACCGCCGACAAGCCCGACACGCGCTTCAAGGACGTCATCGGCGTGGAAGAGGCGAAGGACGCGCTGCAGGACATCGTCGCGTACCTCAAGCATCCCAAGAAATTCGCCGACCTCGGCGCCAAGGCGCCCAAGGGCGTCATCCTCGAGGGCCACTTCGGCGCGGGCAAGACGATGCTGGCCCGCGCGGTGGCCGGCGAAGCGGGCGTGCCCTTCATCGCGCTTTCGGGCAGCGATTTCAGCGACATGTTCCTCGGCGTGGGCGTGCGGCGCGTGAAGAAACTGTTCGAGCTCGCGCGCAAGGAAGCGCCGTGCGTGATCTTCATCGACGAGATCGACGGCCTCGGCAAGCGCTCCGGCGGCAGCTCGGGCGCCGAGACCGAGAACAACCGCATCATCAACAGTCTGCTGGTCGAGCTCGACGGGTTCGAGTCCGGCTCGGGCATCGTGGTGCTTGGCGCGACCAACAACGTGAACAACCTCGATCCCGCGCTGATCCGCCCGGGCCGCTTCAACCGGACCTGCCATCTCGGCCTGCCCGACGTGGACGAGCGCGACGCGCTGTTCCGCATTTACGCCGGCTCGTTGCGCACGGCAGGCGAGGTCGATTTCCGCCAGCTTGCGCGGATGTCGGCCGGCCTCTCGCCTGCGTCGATCGCCAACACGGTCAACTCCGCCGCCCTGCTTGCAGCCAAGGAAGACGCGCCCGCGGTCCTGCAGGAGCATTTCCAGCGCACGCTGGAGCAGACCCTCATGGGCGGACCGACCTCGGCCGGCCAGTCGGCCATGGGCATGGAGGAGCGCGAGCGCATTGCGGTTCACGAAGCCGGCCATGCGCTGATCGCCAAGCTCCTGAATGTCGGCGTGGTGGAGAAAGTGAGCATCCTCAAGCGCGGCCACGCGCTCGGCGTCACGCTGGTGACGCGCGAGCAGGACGCCACGCTGCAGAGCGAGCCCGAAGTGCGCAACCGCATGACCATGCTGCTTGCGGGCCGCGGTGCGGAAGCGCTCGTGCTGAAGTCGGCGTCGACCGGCGCGGCAAACGACCTCGAGCACGTTTCGAGGATGGCCTTTCGCATGGTGACCGAGTTCGGCTTTTCGGCCGATATCGGGCCCTTCAGTTATGCGGGGCTCCCGGAGCAGGAGCGCCAGGGAATCCACGCCGAGGCCATCGTCGAGGCGCGCGAAATCACCAAGGAAGTGGAACGCCGTTGCGCCGAGCTGCTGATCGAGCACCGTGGAGCCCTCGAGCTCCTGACGGCCGAGCTGCTCGAGCACGAGACCGTATCAGGCGACGTGGTGCAGGCATGCCTGCAGGACGGACCACTCGCTGGAAGGCAGCCGCGCGCCGCCGCAGTTGCCGCATAGGCCGCATAGGCTGCGCAGGCTTCGCAGTTCAAGGGGAGACCAAACCGAGTGGCTCAAGCCACACCTGTCGAACAGACGGACAAAGGAGAAGGTCTTGAATCAGAAAACAGCAATCCTGGCGCTGATCGCAGCCGCCGGCGGGGCGTTCATTGGCGGCGTCTGCCACCAGGTCAACCAGGACGCCACGGCAAAGTACGCCGAAGTCACCCGCCTGCCGGGGTACCTGATCGCCCTGCAGAAGACGATAGAGTTCGTGCCGCGCGGCATCGCTGACGCGGTCACCCCGGCGCCCGGCCCCGCAAGACCGCCGCGCGTGGTCAGGATCTACCCGGACACGCCGCCACTGCACCTCGCGCGGGGCTACGTGGAAAACGACACTTCGCGTTACAACCACCATATCCGCCAGGCGTCGCGCGCGACCAAGGTGCCGGCGGCTCTGATCCGCGCGGTGATCACCGCTGAATCCTCATTCAACCCATACGCGTTGTCATCGACGGGCGCGGTGGGGCTCATGCAGCTCATGCCCGAAACGGCCGCGCGCTATGGCGTGAAGAATCGCATGGATCCTTCGCAGAACATTCTCGGGGGCGCGCGGTACCTGCGGGACCTCATGCAGATGTTCAACAACAACATGCATCTGGCGATCGCCGCGTACAACGCGGGCGAAGGTGCGGTGATGAAGCACGGGCGCAAGATCCCGCCCTATCCGGAAACCGTCGCGTATGTGCCGAAGGTCCTCAAGTACTACAAGCGTTACCGGCTCGCATGAAAAAGGGCCCGCGAGGGCGCGCATGAAAAAGGGCCCGCGAGGGCGCGCATGAAAAAGGGTCCGCGAGGACCCTTTGAACAACCCGGCAGGGGCTCTCGCCCCCGCCGGTCAGGACAGACTTCTAGCGTCCGTCGCCGTCCGCGTCACCCGGGAGGGCGCGCTCGACGCGATGCCAGGCTGCCTTGGTGGCGTGCTTGGCATCATTCCACGCGAGCTTCGACGTGCCCTTGGCCCGGTTGTACTCGGACTCGAGGTCGCGCTCGGCCTGGTCGTACGTGCGGCCCTTGAACTGGGTGCGTCCGAGGTAGCCCGTGCGATAAGCCGGCGAGTAGTCGTCGTACGTGTGGCCCGTCTTGTAGTACGGCTCGTTGACGTACGACTTTTCCCAGTAGGCCGCTTCGACCGTGGGGTCCAGAGCTTCGCCTGCAGCCTTGCCGGCGAGGCCGCCAACGATGGCTCCCGCAGCAGCGCCAACCAGCGTGCCTACAGGTCCGGCTACAGTGCCGGCCGCAGCGCCTGCAGCCATTCCGCCGGCAATGGCGCCAAGGCCTGTGCCAACCGGGTGCGAACCGGGCGCTCCGGTAATCGGATCGCGGTTTGCGTCGGCGTCATCGGTGCGTGTGGTCTTCATATGGCAGATCTCCTTTGTTGAGGTCGGTAACAGGCCGATTGGGTATCAACTCAGCGCCTTGGGAGCGCGGCGCGGATTCAATCGGCGCATCAGCCATCCTCGCCCCGCGCGCAATGCGGTTCTGTACGCCAGCGTACCGTTGCCGGAGAAGGAAAGGATTCTCGAGAAGGCCGCAGGCCTCTTCCACCTGCAGCTCTAAGCGGCGATTTACCTGGCCGCGGCGGCTGAAACGCGCCAGATGACATTGCCGACATCGTCGGCCACGAGCAGGGCGCCGCGGCTGTCGACCGCCACGCCGACTGGCCTGCCGAGTGCATTGCCGTCCGCGTCGAGGAATCCAGTAAGCACATCCTCGACGTCGCCTGAAGGCTTGCCGCCCGCAAAAGGCACGAACACGACCTTGTAGCCGCTTCTCGGGCGCCGGTTCCAGGAACCGTGCTCGCCGATGAACGCGCCGTTGGCATACCTGGAGGGCAGCATCTTCCCCTCGTAGAACGCCAGCCCCAGCGGCGCCACATGCGTGCCGAGCGCGTAGTCGGGCTTGAGGGCCGAGGCCACCAGGTCGCTGCGCGGGGGCTTCACGCGCTCGTCTACATGCTGGCCGAAATAGCTGTACGGCCAGCCGTAGAACCCGCCCTGCTTCACCTCGGTGAGGTAGTCGGGCACCAGGTCGCTGCCGATTTCGTCGCGCTCGTTGACGACCGTCCAGAGCGCCCCCGACTGGGGCTGCCATCCCAGGCCGTTCGGATTGCGCAGGCCGGAGGCGAAGAGCTGGGTGCGCCCCGTCGCAATGTCGATCTCCAGGACCGCGGCGCGATTGACCTCGTTCTCCATGCCGTTTTCGGCAACGTTGCTGTTCGATCCCACGGTGGCATACAGGCGCTTGCCGTCCTTGCTGGCGATGATGTTCTTGGTCCAGTGGTGGTTGAGCGTGCCGGCCGGCAGCTCGGCCAGCCGCGTGCCGGCCGCGTCGAGCTGCGTGGCCCCTTCCGTGTAGCGGAACTTCACCACCGCATCGGTGTTCGCCACGAAGAAGTCGCTGCCCACCAGCGCCATGCCGAACGGCGAATTGAGGCCCGAGGCGAATACCGTGCGCACTTCGGCCACACCGTCCCCGTCGGCATCGCGCAGGAGCGTGATGCGGTTGGCGCTCGGCGTCCCGGCACCCGCGCGCTTCATGAACCACTTCATGAGCTTGCCCTTGATGCCCTTGTTGTCGTCCGGCTTGGGCGGCGCATTCGATTCGGCAACCAGCACGTCGCCATTGGGCAGCACGTAGACCCAGCGAGGATGATCGAGGCCCTTGGCGAACTCATTGACCGCCAGGCCTGCGGCCGCCATAGGCTGTGCGTTCTGCGGCCAGCCTTTCGCGGGTGCGATGTTGACCGTCGGCACGAGGCCGGGATTGGGCTGCGGCAGCTGCGGGTTCGGGCCGGTGCCCGCCTTGAAGGGCAGCCCGGAAGACTCGCAGCCTGCAACCAGCAGGCAAGCGCCAAGCACGAAGAATGTTTTCACTGCGACGCCTCCCGCTATCCGCCGTTGCGCGAATAGTGCAGACGATCACCGCCGCGCGATGTGCGCTGGCGCACTTATCCCGACCGCCCCGCGGCCGGCGGATGCGCGGCGCGCTTCTCCTAGTCGTGCGGGTGGAGGTGGCCCGTGGCGGCGCGCGCAAACTTCTCGTACAGCGCCATGACCTTGGGCACGAAGACTCTCGTCTGTGCGAATGGAGGAATCTGGTTGCCATGACGGATCACGGCATGCTCGCCTGCGTTATAAGCTGCGAGCATCAGCGAAATATTGTCCTGGAAACGGTCCAGGAGTTCGCGCACGTAACGCGCGCCGGCGTGGATGTTCTGCCTGGGATCGAGCGGATCGCGCACGTTATACCTCTGCAGCAAGCCGGGCATCAGCTGCATGAGGCCGACAGCCCCCGCGGACGAACGTGCCCTTGCCTGGTAGTTGGATTCCGCCCGAATCAGGGCGTGGAGGAGTTCAGGACTGACGTTGGACGTTCTTGCCGCATCCTGCACGTGACGGGAGTAGGGAACGTCGTGATCCCAGGATTTGAACGTTGTTGCCGGGGTTGGCACCACAGGTGGCAGGGGAGCCAACAGCAGAGGGAGCGCCGAGGGGTCCTCGTTGTGGCTGGGATAAGGGTCGGCATGAGCTGGGAGCGCAAGCCATGAAAATGTTACAAAACTAACGAGAAAGTGTCGCAACGGAAGATATCCATGGATTTAAAAGCTGTCCATGGACTGCAGCCTCCGGGCTTGGTTCAACGGGTTTCGCTGGGCGAACTATCAGGCTGCCCCTACATGCCAACGCGGAAAGGCGGTCCCCAGGACCAGCCGGAACACTTGCCATCCCACGTAAAGAAGCCCGGCAGCCAGTGCGAAGAAGGTCACTGCCCAGAGGAAGTACATCGAGTCCATGCCCGAGTTCTTGATGACTTGCTCGTGCTCGCGCGGCGTGGCCTGCACTACAAGGACCGCACCCACCGTATCTTTGGTCGCGCCCAGCCGCGCGCGGCGGGCTGCTTCTACGGCATCCGCTTGTGCGGCCATCGGCGTGTTCAGGGCGGTATACGTTGCAACCGCACGCTCCACGTCCCCGGAACCAGCGCGCGTCGCCGGCGCGACTACGCCACCTTGCGCAGCGCCGATACCGATGCGGCGGGTGGAGTCGCGCTGTTCGACGAACACGCGACGCTCAGGCTCAACCCGTGAGGACTCGGCGGCCATCGGTTCGGCCCGGCGCGCGGGCTCTGCCCGGACACCGCTATCGGCATTGTCGGCGACCGGTTGCTGCGCCCGCGGAGGCGAACTCTCGATGATCGACAACGTTCGCGAGCCGCTGGCGGGCTGATCGGTAAAAATGACGCGGCCCTCGTCGTCGACCTGCTTATAGATCGTCTGCGCCGAGACGGTGCCGATGAGCAGCATCGAAGCGATGCATGCGCCGAGTATTCTGCGGTTCGTATCCATGACGGCACTGTAAGGCGGACCGCGTTTTGAATCTGTGGGACTAAGCCTGATTCTGGGTTCGGACTGGGGAGCCTTCTGCTGTCCTCCGATTCCCCTCACGCTGTCGGCGGCGGAGCGTGCGCCGCGGATACCTGCCCATCGGGACGCACCATCACCAGTCGCCGTTCATACAGCGCTTCGGCGGCTGTGTTTCGAACGTCGATGACTTCGAACGGTACTTTGCGCGACGCTGCTGCCGCAGCCAATTTCTCGACGCCCGGAGGGTTCTCGCCTTCATGAAGAATCCCTGCTGCTCCGCAGTGCGGCCCTTGCTCACCGAGCGCGCGCCGATCTCGCCGATGTGCTTGCGATAGTTGGCCGGCGCGGCGATCACGTGAACCGGGCAGGGGTTCGGTGGCAGCAGCGACACCGACTTCAGCGGCACCGGCTTTGCAGACTTGCGCGCCGCCGCAATGCGGGGAGCGGCCTCCTGCCAGTCGGCGATCAGCGCGTTCATGTACATCGGCGGCTACGCGGGGCCGGCGCCGGGCACTTCGCGTTTCACCATCTTAGGGCCGCTCGCAATCCGATCAAATGGAGTTTCGATCCGCGATCGTCTGGATCCGGATCAGTTCCTCTGCGTATCCGCGGCGCATCCAGTGATGGCTGCGCTCCACACTTAGCCTGCTCCTGTCCGAGGCGATGACATCGGCGACGCGGAACGCGTTGGCTTCGTGGTTGATCGAGAGGAATGTGGGCGTGGATCGCTTGATCTTCTCCCAATACGCCGCCGCGACCGCGAAATCCATCTCCGGGAGGCTGTCGACATTGACGATCAGGTCGTATCGCAAATTTTCATCGAGGAAAGTCTGCGGGCCGATAATTCGAACGTTGCTTTCCCCGCTGCCTGCGGGTTCGCCGTCGAGGCGCACATGCTCCTGGCCGAGCGTTCTTCCGAGAAAATAGGCCTGCGCCACAGCGGTGACCGGAATGTCGACGATCGTATAGTTTTTTATCCCGAGCTGATACGCGCAATGGGCGGTTCGCCCGAGCCCCGCACCGATCTCGAGTACACGCGGATGCGGGAATGCTCGCACCAGCTGTTTAATGCGCCACGCCTGGTAGAGCGCTTGCGGAACCCGATACGAAATCACGCCAACCGGCGACGCAACCCCGTGCTCGTCCGGAAAAGGGTTGGGCGACGAAAATCCGGCGCCCACCGCGCCGAGGCTTGCGAGGATTCTTCCGATATCCGTTTGCATTGCGGTGCGTGCTGGCCACGTTTCGGGATTGTCCATTGGCACGGCGCCCGCCGATTCGGCAAATCGCAAGAGACCATCCAGGCACAGTTTGGCATAGGCCTTGCGCACCGCTGCGTCGCGGAAAACGCCGTTGTGGGACTTTGTCAGGATGTCGAAGCCAAAAAACAGGTCGGTTGCCGCAGGATTCCTGAGCATTGCCGCGACTGCAGGCCTCCCGCCCTCCGCCAGCACGCGATGAACGGGCTCGTGATAGGTGGCGAAGAACGCTTTCCACATCGAGTCGCCCAGTTCGGCTTTGTTCGCCCTGCCGTATGCGGTCACGATCCGGTCTATCAGGAGTTCGTCCCGCACCGGTTCGGTGGGCGCGCTGACGCCGGAGACGGCCGACAATTCGCCAGGGCGATGGTAGAGCATGGCCCGGCAATTCTTCTCAAACAGAGCACCTGGCCGCAGCGCATGGTCGAGCCTGCGGAGCCTGCGGGTCACTTTCCAGACAAGGCCGATGCTCATATAAAGTCAAACATTTAATTCAATACAGTCAATAGGGAAGCGGATCGTGTGGCAATTGAACTGCCTAATTTGGAAACTCACTCAGCTGCGTTGGTGAACGAGTAGACGATGCGCACCCGCTCGGGCGTGAGCCATTCCTCGAGCTGGGCGAGCAGCTGCGCGTCTGGCCGCACGCGCCAGTCCGCGCTTAGCGCCACGTCCACCTCGGCTTCGCCGTTGTGATAGTGGACGACCACCGGGCAGCCAGCGCCGCTGCCGTTCCCGTTGGCCTTGAACGGCGCGAGGAAGTCCTTCAGTTTCTTCGCGTCGGCCTGGCCGTTGATGTCGAGGCGCAGGCTGTGCGCGTAGCGGCTCCTCAGCGTGGCGAGGTCGAGCAGGTCCTCGGCCGACACGCGCAGGCCGAAGGACTCGTCGCGCGGCGTCTGCACCTTGCAGATCGCCACCAGCAAAGCATCTTCCTTCAGCTTGTCGCGATGCCGCTCGAAGAGTTCGTTGAACACGGTGATCTCCGCCTGCGCGGTGCCGTCGTCGAGCGTGACCACGACCATCTTGCCGCGGCGGGTCATCTGCACGCGCACCGCGGCGATCACGCCGGCCAGCCAGACCGTGCCCTGCGAAGGGTTGAGCTTTGCCAGCGGCGTCGACGTGAAACCCTGCAGGTCGTGCGCGTACGCATTGAACAGGTGGCCTGAAAGCGTGAACCCGAGCGCGGTCTTCTCCTCGATCAGGCGCTGCTTCATGTCCCACGGCCGCGCATCGACGAGCCGGAAGGCCGCGCTGCGCGATTCCGACGGGTCGCCGAAGAGGCTCTCCTGCGAGGCCTGGCGCTCGTCCTGCTCGGCCGCTTCCATCGCAAGGCCCACGGAGGCCAGCAGGCTCGCGCGGTTGGCCTCGATCGAATCGAACGCGCCGGCGCGCACCATGGCTTCCATCGCGCGGCGGTTGACCACGCGCTTGTCCACGCGCCTGCAGAAGTCGAAGAGGCTGGTGAACGGGCCATGCCCGGTGCGCGAAGCGACGATCGCCTCGATGGCGGATCGCCCGGTGCCTCGAATGCCGCCCAGTCCGTAGCGCATGGTCTTCGCGTCCACGGGCGTGAAACGGTAGTCGGACGAATTGACATCGGGCGGCAGCACGGTGAGGCCGTTGGCGATACTGTCCTTGTGGATCGAGCGCACCTTGTCGGTGTCGTCCATGACCGCGGAGAAGTTGGCCGCCATGAAAGCCGACGCGTGATGCGTCTTCATGTAGGCCGTGTGGTACGCGACCAGCGCGTACGCCGCCGCATGCGACTTGTTGAAGCCGTATCCGGCAAACTTCTCCATGAGGTCGAAGAGCTGGCTCGCCTTGTTGCGCGACAGGCCGTTCTTCTCGGCGCCCGCGACGAAGCCGTCGCGCTGCGCGTCCATCTCCTCCTGCTTCTTCTTGCCCATCGCGCGGCGAAGGAGGTCCGCGTTGCCCAGGGTGTAGCCGCCGATCACCTGGGCGATCTGCATGACCTGCTCCTGGTACACCATGATCCCGTACGTCGGCGAGAGGATCGGCACCAGCCGCTCGTCGAGGTACTCGACTCTCTGGCGGCCGTGCTTCCTCTCGATGAAGTCGGGGATCAGGTCCATCGGGCCCGGCCGGTAGAGCGCGACCAGCGCGATGATGTCCTCGAAGCGGTCGGGCCGGGCCTTGCGGATCATGTCGCGCATGCCGCTCGATTCGAGCTGGAACACCGCGGTGGTGTTGCCGTTCGAAAGCAGCTGGTAGCTCGCCTTGTCGTCCAGCGGCAGCTTGTCGAGCTCGAAGTCCGGGTGCCCGAGCATCCTGACGTAGCGCACCGCCCAGTCGAGCACGGTCAGCGTGGTGAGGCCGAGGAAGTCGAACTTGACCAGTCCCACGGCCTCGACGTCGTCCTTGTCGAGCTGGGAAATGACGTTCTCGGTGCCTTCGGCGGCGTAGAGCGGGCAGAAGTCGGTGAGCTTGCCCGGCGCGATCAGCACGCCGCCCGCATGCATGCCGACGTTGCGCGTGAGGCCCTCGAGCTTTTCGCCGAGCTCGAGCAGTTGCCGCACCTCGTCCTCGTTCTGCTCCCGCTCGGCGAGCAGCGGCTCCATCTCCCGGGCCATGGCAAGCGTGATCGTCTTGCCGGGCTGGAAGGGGATGAGCTTGGCGATCTGGTCGCAGAAGTTGTAGCCCAGGTCGAGCACGCGGCCGCAGTCGCGCACGACGGCGCGCGCGGCCATCGTGCCGAAAGTCGCGATCTGCGAGACGCTCGCCGCGCCGTACTTGTCGCGCACGTAGCCGATGACCCTGTCGCGGCCGTCCTGGCAGAAGTCGATGTCGAAGTCGGGCATCGACACGCGCTCTGGATTGAGGAACCGCTCGAACAGCAGGTCGTAGCGCAACGGATCGAGGTCGGTGATGCCCAGCGAATACGCAACCAGAGAGCCCGCGCCCGAGCCGCGGCCCGGACCGACCGGCACGCCGTTCTTCTTCGCCCAGTTGATGAAGTCCGCGACGATCAGGAAGTAGCCCGCGAATCCCATCTGGATGATGGTCTTGATCTCGAACTCGAGGCGGTCGCGGTAGCGAGGCAAATTCTCTTCGCGCACGGCCGGATCGGGATAGAGCTTCTGCATGCGAACGGCAAGACCTTCGTCCGACAACCGATGCAGGTAGGTGTCGATGGTGACGCCTTGGGGCGTCGGAAATTCAGGCAGGCGCGACTTGCCGAGCTCGATCGTGAGGTTGCAGCGCCGCGCGATACCCACCGCGTTCGCGAGGGCTTGCGGGATGTCGGCGAAAAGGCTCGCCATTGCCTCCCGCGACTTGAAGTATTGCTCGGGCGTGAAGAGCTTGGGCCTCTTCTGGTCGCCGAGCACATACCCTGTGGATATGCAGACGCGCGCTTCGTGCGCCTTGAAGTCGTCCTGCGACAGGAACTGCACGGGATGTGTCGCCACCACCGGCAGCTTCAGCCGCGTGGCGAGCCGCACCGTGCGCGCAACGAGCGTCTCGGTCTGCGGCAGGCCGGCGCGCTGCAACTCGAGATAGAAGCGTCCCGGGAAGCAGGCGGCCCACTCGCTTGCGAGCTTCTCCGCCGCAGGCAGGTTGTCGGAGAGAAGCGCCTGCCCCACATCGCCCCCCGAGGCGCCCGAAAGGGCGATCAGCCCTTCGGTCCCGATCTGGTCCGCGGCAAGCCACGCCCTGTCGAGCTCGGCGCGCGAGCGATGCTGGTTGACCAGCCACGCGCGCGACAGCAGCTCGCACAGGCGCAGGTACCCCTGTCGCGAAGCGGCCAGCAGGAGGATGCGCGAAGGCTTGTCGCGATCGGTGGCGTTCTGCACCCAGCAGTCGGCGCCGATGATCGGCTTCACCCCGGATTCGCGCGCGGCCTTGTAGAACTTGACCATGCCGAACAGGTTGCCAAGGTCGGTGAGCGCAAGCGCCGGCATGCCGTCGCCCGCCGCGCGCCCGACTGCGTCGTCGATGCGCACGATCCCATCCGTCACGGAATACTCGCTGTGGAGCCTTAGGTGGACGAACTGCGGGACGTCGCGCGGGGTGTTCATGGGGACGCAAAAATTTTACCATCCGCGCCACTGGCCGGCGCTGCGATAATGCCGCTCATGCGTTGCAAAAATCACGGCCAGCGTTGACTGCCGCAGCCGGCGCAGCGCGCGGCGATTCGGGCGCGCCCTCCCAGAGGCTCGCGCTCCTTGCTTTGCTCGCGGGCGCAGTGTGCATCGCAATGTCGCCCATTTTCGTGCGCGTCTCCGAAACCGGCCCTACCGCCACCGCGTTCTGGCGCGTCGCGCTCGCGGTGCCCGCGCTGTGGTCGTTCTACCTCCTCTTCGGACGCAGACGCGAAGAAGCCGCTTCGGCGCGTCCAACCGGTTGGCTCCTGGCCGCGGCCGGCGTGGCATTTGCCGGCGATCTGTTCTTCTGGCATTTCTCGGTCAAGTTCACTTCGGTCGCGAACTCGACTTTGCTCGCCAACCTGGCGGCCATCTTCGTCACGCTGGCGGCCTGGCTGCTGTACCGCCAGAAGCCCAGCCGTCTTTTCCTTGTCGGCCTCGTCACCGCGCTCACCGGCGTGGTCATGCTGGTGAGCACCAGTATGTCGTTCTCTTCCACGGCACTTCTCGGCGACGCGTTCGGCGTCATCACTGCCATGTTTTACGCATGGTATCTGCTGACCGTGAAAGACCTGCGCGACCGTGGCGCGGGCACCTTGCGCCTGATGGCGGTCACCACGGCAATCACCGCTGTGCTGCTGTTGCCGATTGCGCTTGCCACCGGCGAGCAGATGCTGCCGCTGACCGGCGCCGGGTGGCTCAAACTCATCGGCATCGCGCTGATTTCGCACGCTTGCGGACAGGGGCTGATCGCCTACGCGCTCGCGCATCTGCCGGCTTCATTCTCGTCGGTCAGCCTGTTGCTGCAGCCGGTGATGGCGGGCGTGTTCGCGTGGGTGCTGCTGGGCGAGCCGCTGGTGGCGCTGCAGATTGCCGGAGGGGTGGTCGTGCTGGCGGGAATTTATCTGGCGCGCAGAGGGTCGTAGCCACCCAGGCGGGGAATGCCGGGTTCCTGATGCCTTTTGGCGCTTGGCCAAAGAAGGTAAATGTACCGGTGCCGGTACGCCATCTGCCATGAGAACGGCTGCTGGCGCGGACTTCGGTAAACAAATCTTAACGAATGTCCGCAACGGGCTAGACGACGACGGTTGGTGGCCCGTCGGTGTGCTTCTCAATGCGGCCGATAGTCCACACCCTCTCGCCGGCATCCGATAGCAGCTTCGAGGCCTGTGCCGCGTGTTCGGGGGCGACCACGATGGCCATGCCGATCCCGCAATTGAACACGCGGTGCATTTCGTCCTCCGCGACGCCGCCTTCTTTCTTCAGCCACTCGAACAGCGCGGGACGCGCCCATGATTTCGAGTCGATCACGGCGCGGGTCCCTGGAGGAAGCATGCGCGGCACGTTGCCCGTGATCCCGCCGCCCGTGATATGCGCGAGTCCCTTGACCGGCACGGCCTGCATGAGGGCAAGCGCGGGCTTCACATAAATGCGCGTGGGTTCGATGAGGACGTCCGCCAGCGGCCGCCCATGGAAATCCGCAACCAGGTCGGGCTTCGCGCGCTCGAGGATCTTGCGCACAAGCGAAAAGCCGTTCGAATGCAGGCCGCTCGAGGCAAGGCCCAGCACAACGTCGCCGGGCACGATGGTCTTGCCGGTGATGATGCGGTCCTTTTCGACCACGCCCACGCAGAAACCCGCGAGGTCGTACTCGCCTTCGGGGTACATTCCGGGCATCTCCGCGGTCTCGCCGCCGATGAGCGCGCAGCCGGCCGTCTCGCAGCCCAGCGCGATGCCCTTGATCACGTCCGTCGCCACCGCCTTGTCGAGCTTGCCGCAGGCGAAATAGTCGAGGAAGAAGAGCGGCTCCGCGCCCTGGACGAGCACGTCGTTGACGCTCATCGCGACGAGATCGATGCCGACCGTGTCGTGCCTGTTCAGCGCGAATGCGAGCTTGAGCTTGGTGCCCACGCCGTCGGTGCCCGATACGAGCACCGGATGGCGGTACTTCTTCGGGATCTCCATGAGCGCGCCGAACCCGCCGATACCGGCGAGCACCTCGGGCCGCATGGTGCGCTTTGCGAAAGGCTTGATGGCCTCGACCAGCGCGTCGCCCTCGTCGATGTCTACGCCGGCATCACGATACGAAAGGCCTTTGCTCATGGTGGAAACCGGGAGGGAGCGCCGTGGGGCGTGTTAAAGTGGGAAGACAAGAATTCCTGCGCTTTTCCTCTCGTATTTTACGTCAAATGACCGGAACCGGTTTCGCGAATCCGCGCGTGTGGACGTGGCTTGCAATCGCGCTGATCGCGGCCTGGCTCGTCTGGCTGCTCTCGCCGATCCTTGCGCCTTTCCTTGCCGGCGCGATCTTCGCGTACATGCTCAACCCGCTGGTGAACCGGCTCGATCGCTACACCGGCCGCACGTTCGCGGTCATCCTCGTCATGCTCCTCGCGCTGTTCGTGGTGATCGCGATCCTGCTCCTCGTACTGCCGTTGTTTTACAAGGAGGCGGTCATGATGTCGGAGCGCCTCCCGGACTTTCTTGCGTGGCTGAACGCAAAGGCCGCGCCCTGGATTCTTCTCCAATTCGGCATCGCCATTAAGTTCGACCTGGAGACCGTCAAGCAGCTCACGGCGCAGATCCTACAGGGCAACGAGGGCCTGGTGCCAAGAGTGCTGGGGTCGCTGCAGATCGGCGGCCTCGTTTTGCTCGGGTTGATGATCAAGTTCCTGCTCGTGCCGGTCGTGCTCTTTTACCTGCTGCGCGACTGGAACGAGCTGGTCGCAAGGGTCGACCACATGATTCCGCGCCAACGCCATGCGCAGGCCGTTGGGATCGCACGCGAGGTGGACGCCGTGCTTGCCGAGTTCCTGCGCGGCCAGATGCTCGTGATCATCGTCATGGTCTGCTTCTATTCGCTCGCGCTCTGGGTCGCCGGGCTGCAGTTTGCGCTGCCGGTGGGCGTCATAACGGGCGGGCTGGTGTTCATCCCCTACGTCGGCGCGTTCCTGGGGTTCGTGCTTGGCACGGTCGCGGCCCTTCTGCAGTTCGACGACTTCACCGGCGTGCTTTTCGTCTGGCTGGCATTCGGAATCGGCCAGGTGCTCGAGGGCATGGCGGTGACGCCGCTGCTGGTTGGACAGCGCATCGGATTGCATCCGGTCGCGGTTCTATTCGCGCTGCTCGCGTTTGGCCAGGTCTTCGGGTTCTTCGGCGTGCTGCTCGCGCTGCCCGCGAGCGCAGTGCTGCTGGTCTGCCTGCGCCGCATCACACGCGCATATCGCGAGAGCCCACTTTACGGTGGCACGATCACCTCCCCGCCGCCCGGAAGCGGCCCCGGCTAAGCATGCGGCAGCTGGTCCTTGAAATCTCCCCGCCGCCCGAGCCTTCGTTCGAAGGGTTCGTGACCGGCCGCAACGGGGAACTCCTCGCCAAGCTGAAGGACGTAGCCTCCGGTGCCGCGGCCGAGACGGTCGTCTACCTGTGGGGCGAGCGCGGCTCGGGTCGCAGCCACCTGCTTGGCGCGGCGATGCGCGCGGCCAACGATGCCGCGAAGCTCACCGTCGCCGACGACGTGGACCGGTTGACGCCTGAAGGCCAGATCGCCCTGTTCAACCGCATCAACGAGCTGCGCGACGTCTCGGCCGGCCATCGCGGGACACTGCTGGCCGCCGGTTCAGCGCCCCCGGCCCAGCTTGCCTTGCGTGAAGACCTGAGGACCCGGCTGGCGTGGGGCCTCGTCTACCAGGTCCACCCGCTCTCGGATCCCGAGAAAGCGGACTACCTTCGCGATGAAGCCGCGCGCCGCGGACTTTCGATCGCCGATGAGGTGGTGGCTTACCTCCTGACCCATGTGCGGCGGGACCTGCCCACGCTGGTCGCGATCCTCGCGCACCTGGACGAATACTCGCTCTCGCACCAGCGCCCCCTGACGCTGCCGCTGGTGCGCGAAGCCCTCGCGGCGCTCGCCTGACCATGGCGGCTTCGACGCGCCTGGCCCTTTTCGACCTCGACAACACGCTGCTGTCCGGGGACAGCGACTACGAATGGGGCCAGTACCTCATCGACCGCGGCGTGCTCGAGCGCAATGAGTACGAGGCGCAGAACAACGTCTTCTTCGAGCAGTACAAGGCCGGGACCCTCGATATCCACGCCTACCTGCAGTTCGCGCTGGGCGCGCTGGCCCGGCACACGCCCGAAGAGCTCGAGCAATGGCTCGCGGAGTTCATGGAAAAGCGCATCCGGCCCATGATCGGCGCCCGCGCCGTGGAACTGGTCCGCAAGCACCTCGGGGCGGGCGACCTGTGCGCAGTAGTGACCGCCACCAACAGTTTCGTCACGGCGCCCATCGCGAGCGAGTTCGGGATCCCGCACCTGATCGCGACGGAACCCGAACGCTCCGGACGGGCTTTTACCGGGCGCGTGTCCGGCACGCCGTGTTTCCGGGAAGGCAAGATCGTGCGGGTCCGGTTCTGGCTGGACTCGCTCGGGCAACCGCTCGAAAGTTTCGCCCAGTCGACCTTCTACAGCGATTCCCTCAACGACCTGCCCCTGCTTTGCCTCGTCAAAAACCCTGTAGCCGTAGACCCGGACGACTCCCTGGCGGCCGAAGCCGCGCGGCGGGGCTGGCCGGTGATCTCACTAAGATAAAATCCGGGAGGCATGATCAAGAAGTTCATCCGCAAGGTGCTTGGCCTGAAGGCCGCCGGGCCTAAGCGCGTTCCGCGCGCCAAGCACGATATCGAGCGCAATCGCATCAGCCCCGCGGCCCTCAAGGTCTGCAGCGTACTGCACGAAGCGGGCTTTTCGGCTTACGTGGTCGGCGGCGCGGTGCGCGACCTGTTGCTTGGCGCAACGCCCAAGGACTATGACGTTGCGACCAACGCGCGGCCGGAGGAGGTCAAGCCGCTTTTCCGGCGCGCGATCATCATCGGCCGGCGCTTTCGCATCGTGCACGTGATCCTGAACCAGGAGACGGTCGAGGTCTCGACCTTCCGCGCCGCGGCCGACACGTCCGACACCCACAAGGACGAACATGGCCGAGTGCTGCGCGACAACGTGTTCGGCACGCAGGAAGAGGATGCGCTGCGCCGCGATTTCTCGGTAAACGCTCTCTACTACGACCCGGCAACCGAGGAAGTCATCGACTTCCATGACGGCCTGGCCGACCTCAAGAAACGCACGATGCGCATCATCGGCGATCCGGTCACGCGTTATCGCGAGGACCCCGTGCGCATGCTGCGGGCCGTACGCCTGGCGGCAAAACTCGGCCTGTCGATCGAGACCGGCTCGCGGGCGCCGATCAAGAAGCTGGCTCCGCTGATCGGCAATGTGCCGCCGCCGCGGCTGTTCGACGAGATGCTCAAGCTCCTCATGTCGGGCCATGCAAGCGCCTGCGTGCGGCGCCTGCGCGACGAAGGCCTGTCCGAAGGCCTTCTTCCGCTGCTCGACGTGATCCTCGACCAGCCTCTGGGAGAACGCTTCGTCACGCTTGCGCTCGCCCAGACCGACGAGCGCGTGAAGACCGACCGGCCCGTCTCCCCGGCTTTCCTGTTCGCGGCGCTGTTGTGGCACGAAGTGCTGGCCGCATCCAAGGCGCGGGAGAAAAAGGGCGAACGCCCCGCCCTCGCCCTCGAAGCCGCCATGGACGAGGTGCTCGAGACGCAATGCGACAAGCTCGCCCTCACGCGCAAGCTCACTGCGACGATGCGCGAGGTGTGGACGATGCAGCCCCGGTTCGAGCAGCGCTCGGGCCAGCGCCCCTACCGCCTGCTCGAATCGCCGCGCTTTCGCATGGCCTACGATTTCCTCGCTCTGCGCGCCGCGAGCGGCGAAGTGGCCGAGGAGCTCGAAATCTGGTGGCGCTCGTTCCAGAGCGCGAACGACGAAACGCGCAGGGCGATGCTGCAGCCCGAGAGCGGCCCCAAGCCGCGCCGCCGCCGCCGGCGCAAGAAGCCGGGCGAAACCTCGGCCTCCGGCGCCGACGCAACGCCCGAGCCCGCCAGCTAAGGTCCGTCTTGACTGTCAGCGCGTTCATCGGCCTTGGCGCCAACCTGGACGATCCCCGCGCGCATCTGCTGCGTGCGTTCGACGAGCTCGCGCAACTCCCGCAATCCTCCTTGTCGGCCCGGTCGTCCCTGTGGCGTTCCGCCCCGGTCGGCTATGTGGACCAGCCGGAGTTTGTCAACGCGGTGGCGCGGCTCGAAACGGACCTCGCACCCGAGGCCTTGCTTGGGCAATTGCGGGGCCTCGAGCTCGCGCATGGGCGTGAGCGAAGCTTCGCCAATGCGCCGCGGACCCTGGACCTCGACCTGCTGCTGTATGGCGACGAATCGCGCGCAACGGTGAAGCTGACGCTCCCGCACCCGCGCATGCACGAGCGCGCTTTCGTGCTCGAGCCGCTTGCCGAAATCGCGCCGGAGCTGTCGATCCCCGGTCATGGCAACGCCAGGGAAGTCTTAAACGGTATTCGCGGCCAGGCCTGCGAGAGGATCGCCTGATGGCGCAGGGCCCAGCGCTCGGCACCCTTGCGCTCACCGCTGCGATGCTGGCGGCTTCGAACGTCTTCATCCGTGGATAAGCTCAAGTACATCGTCGTCGAAGGCCCCATCGGCGTCGGCAAGACGAGCCTCGCGCGCAAGCTCGCGGACCGGCTGGGCTCCACGCTCCTGCTCGAACAGCCCATGGAGAACCCTTTCCTCGAGCGCTTTTACGAGGACATGGCGCGTTTTGCGCTGCCGACGCAGTTGTTCTTCCTTTTCCAGCGGGCCAAGCAGCTCGAGCCGCTCGCCCAGCTCGACCTGTTCAGGCAGGCCATCGTGGCCGATTTCCTGCTCGACAAAGACCCCCTCTTCGCGCGCATCACGCTCTCGGGCGACGAGCTCGCACTGTACGACCGCATTTTCGAGACGCTCAAGCCGCAGGCGCCGCAGCCGGACCTGGTGATCTACCTGCAGGCGCAGCCGGACACGCTGATTGAAAGGGTGCGCAGGCGCGGCGTGGCATTCGAGCGCCAGGTGAGCGAGGAGTACCTGGCGGTGCTTGCGGAAACCTACACTCGCTTCTTCTATCACTACACCGCCGCGCCGGTGCTGATCGTGAATTCGGAGAACATGAATTTCGTCGACCGCGCCGCGGACCTCGACCTGTTGATGCACAAGATCACTACCATGCGCAGCCGGCGCGAGTTTTTCAACAGCGGCGGCTGACAAAGGAGTTGCCCATGCCAAGACGCAACCTGCGCGACATCGCAGCGCTCCACGCAAGCCAAGCCAAGATCACGATGCTCACTGCGTATGACTCCACATTCGCGCGCCTGCTCGACGTGGCGGGCGTCGAAACAATCCTCATCGGAGATTCGCTCGGGATGGTGATCCAGGGCCGCGACTCCACGCTCGCCGTGACGCTCGAGGAAACCGCGTACCACGTGGAATGCGTTGCGCGCGGCGCCAAGCGCGCCTTCATCCTCGGCGACCTGCCTTTCGGCACTTACCAGGAGAGCCCGCAGCAGGCGATGCGCAGCGCGGTGCGATTGATCGCCGCCGGGGCGCAGATGATCAAGATCGAGGGTGGAACGACCATGGCCGAAAGCGTGCGCTTCCTGGTCGAGCGAGGCGTGCCCGTGTGCGGCCACGTCGGGCTCGTGCCGCAGTCGGTCCATGCCCTGGGCGGCTTCAGGGTCCAGGGCCGCGACGAAGCCGGCGCAAAGCGCATCATGGCCGACGTCAGGGCGCTTGCCGAGGCCGGCGCCAGCATGATCGTGCTCGAGGCGATTCCCGCGAAGCTCGCCGAGGAGCTCACCGCCTCGATCGCCGTGCCCACCATCGGCATCGGCGCCGGTCCGTCCTGCTCCGGCCAGGTGCTGGTGACTCAGGACATGCTCGGGATTTCGGATCGCTCGCCGAAGTTCGTGCGCAACTTCATGCAGGGCGCCTCGAGCATCGCCGACGCGGTGACGGCCTACGTCGCGGCGGTCAAGGACGGCTCGTTCCCGGCCGCTGCGCACTCCTACTGATGCGCATCGTCCGGGCCATCGAGGACCTGCGCGCCGCACGCCGGGCGCTCGGCTCGCTCGCGCTGGTCCCGACCATGGGCAACCTGCATGCCGGGCACCTCGCGCTCCTGGAAATCGCCCGCGGCCGTGCGAGTCACGTGGCGGCCACCATTTTCGTGAATCGCCTCCAGTTCGCCCCGACCGAGGATTTCGACAGCTATCCGCGCACCTTCGATGCGGATTGCGACAAGTTGCGCGCGCAGGGGGTGGACCTGCTGTTCGCGCCGGACGAGCGGGTGCTGTATCCACAGCCGCAGACGTTCATTGTCGAGCCGCCTGCGATCGCGAACGAGCTCGAAGGCGCATTCCGCCCTCGATTCTTCCACGGCGTGTCGACAGTGGTGCTCAAGCTGTTCAATTGCGTGCAGCCCGACGTGGCGGTCTTCGGGAAAAAAGACTACCAGCAGCTCATGATCCTGCGCGCGATGACTGCCCAGCTCAACCTGCCGATCGAGATCGTCGAGGGCGAAACGGTCCGCGAGGCGGACGGCCTGGCCATGAGCTCGCGCAATGGCTACCTTTCGCCGGCCGAAAGGACCGAGGCGCCGGGACTTAGTCGCGAACTGCGCGCGATCCGGGATGCGGTGATCGGTGGGAGGACGCAGTTCGCCGCGCTCGAAACAGAAGCGATGAAGCGCCTGGAAAACGCAGGATGGAAGCCCGACTACGTGTCGCTGCGCCGCCGTCCGGACCTTGCGCCAGCCGCCGCAACGGATCCAAGTCTTGTGGTGCTCGGGGCCGCTAGGCTCGGCGGCACGCGCCTCATCGACAACCTGGAGTTCGAGGCGCCCTAACGGCGTCCCGCGGGCATTCAGCCCGGATAAGGGTCGAAAGTCAGGGACTCGACCGGGCAGCCCATGGCCTTGGCGATCGCATCCATCGCATCGTCGGTGATTGCCACCGCCTGGAAGTCAGCCTCGCCGCCCTTGGACGTGATGAAGGTCTTGGCATCCGTTTCGGAGGTCCATGTGACTACTGGGTCCGGCGACACGCCGTCCACCTGCCGGCAAATCGGAAATCCATCGGTTTTGTAGACGATTGCGTACATGCGTGATCCCCCGTCTTTCGGCCAAAACTGTAACTCATGTGCGGCTCGCTTTCCACCTCTCAGAACCCGGCGACCGATCCGTCGCCGCGCGGATCGAATGCGCCTTCGAGCGATCCGTTGGGATGCCGCACGAGCGCGCCGGCATGGCCCATGGTTTCCTCGAAATCTCCCAGTACTTCAACGTCATGGCCGCGCGCCATCAGGTCGTCGATCAACTTCGCGCCGTGCCGCGCCTCGAGCTTCAGCGTCTCCGACACCGAACCCCAGGTGCGGCCGAGGAGCCAGCGCGGTGCGCTGACCGAGCGCTGCAATGCCTGGTTGAAAACCGCGTAGCGCGAAAAAACCGCAGCCTGGGTCTGCGGCTGGCCGTCGCCGCCCATGGTCCCGTAGACCATCGTTCGCCCGTCGCGCAGCCGCGCGAGCGCAGGGTTGAGGGTATGGAACGGTTTCTTTCCCGGGCGCAGGCTATTGATCGCATTCTCGTCGAGCGAGAAGCTGCAGCCGCGGTTCTGCCAGTTGACGTGGGTGCCGGGCAGGACCACGCCGGACCCGAACTCGTGATAGATGCTCTGGATGAAGCTCACCGCCCGGCCCTGGCCGTCGATCACGCCCATCCAGATGGTGCCGCCGGGCTTGGACTTGCCGCCCCAGGGCGCGGCCGTTTTCATCGAAATGCCTTGCGCGAGCTTGTCCAGGGCGGCATTCGCAAGCAGCGATTGCGGCTCGACCTTCATATAAGCCGGATCGGTGACATGGCGGTCCCGGATGCCGAGGAATGCCTGCTTGGTTGCTTCCACCACCGCGTGGACATGGTCGGCGCTGTCGGCTTCGAGCTTCGCCAGCCCCAGCCGGTCGAGGATGCCGAGGATCGCGAGCGAGATCACGCCTTGCGTCGGGGGCGTCATGTTGAAGAGCGTCCCCGTCGAATGCGCCAGCCGCAGGGGCGTCACCTCCTTTGCAGCATAGGCTTCGAGATCCGCAAGCACGAGCGGGCTGCCGATCGCAGCCAGGTCCGCGGCGAACGAGCGCGCGAGGTCCCCGCGATAAAAATCCGCCAGCCCTGCCTCGGCGAGGCGCTGGAGGGTGGCGCCGAGCTTCTTTTGCGCGAATAGCGACCCGCGCACCGGCACCGAGCCACCGGGCATGAAACGGTCGGCGAATCCGGGAACCGGTTCGAGTTCAGCCCGCCTGGTGCTGGTGTTTTGCTCCTGGCTTGCCGTAACAGGCACCCCGTTCATCGCGTAGTAAATCGCATCGGCGAGCAGGCGCGGGAGCGGCAGCCGGCCACCGTACCTGGATTTCGAAATCGAGAGCGCACAGTCCCAGCCGGAAATCGTGCCGGCCACGGTATTTGCCGCGAGCGCGCCGCGCGGCGGGATCGCCTGCAGACCCTTCGAGCGATAGGCCTGGATGGACGCGGCCGCGGCGGCCGGCCCGCAGGCATCGATCGCGAGCGGCTCCTCGCCGGGCGCCGAGATCAGCCAGAAGGCATCGCCTCCGATGCCGGTCATGTGCGGATAGACGACAGAGATCGTCGCGGCGGCTGAAACCATGGCTTCGATTGCGTTGCCGCCCTCGCGCAGGACGCCCGCTGCCGACTGGGCGGCGAGGGAATGCGAGGCGACGGCGATGCCGCGGCGCGCGTAACTCGTGTTGATCATCGAAGCTGCCTCGCTGAAAAACGCGGATGTTCCGTGTTTGGGACCGCCGGCGCAAGCGGTGGTCTACAATTCCCGGCTCACTACACTCGCAATCCATTCGGTGTGACCTCCAAGAATCCCGACGAGCAGTTCTTCGTTTCGGACATGTTCCGCGGCAGGGAAGGCGGCAAGCCCGCGCGCCCGGACCTCGGCCGGATTCGTGAAGCGGCCCGCGATACGCCCATCTATCGCGATTGCGACGTGCTGGTGGCGGGGGGCGGTCCAGCAGGTACCGCTGCTGCAGCCGCAGCCTCGCGCATGGGCGCCGACGTGGTGCTGCTCGAGCGCTACAACCACCTGGGCGGGCTTTCGACCGGCGGGCTGGTGATCTGGATCGACCGCATGACCGACTGGGAAGGCGAGCTCGTCATTCGCGGGTTCGCAGAGGAGGTCTTCGACCGCCTGCCGAAAGACGCCGTCGCGGGGCCGGACCAGCGCGATTGGGGTTCCCGCGATGCTGCACTGGCGGCTTACTGGGCTCCGCGCACCAGCGCGTTTCACGGGGTCGTGACCTGGTCCCCGACCCTCGACCCGGAGCGCCTCAAGCTTCTCTCGCAGGACATGCTGCTCGAGCGCAGGGTCCATATCGTTTACCACGCGTGGATCGCTGCGCCATTGGTGGAGGACGGCGCGGTGCGCGGCGCGATCTTCGAGAGCAAGTCCGGCCGGCAGGCTGTTCGCGCCAGGGTCGTGATCGACGCCACGGGTGACGGGGACCTGCATGCCATGGCGGGCGCGCGCAGCGAAACCGACATCGAAGAGTCCGACATCCACCACTGCATGAACACCGCGTGGCTGTTCGGCGGCGTCGACATGAACCGCTGGCTCGAATTCAGGTCCGGCCAGCCCGCGCAGTTCGCGCAGTTCATGAGCCTGGGCCGGGAGCGCCTGCATTTCTTCGAGAAGCCGTTCGTGTCCTGGCGCAACGACATTGCGCTCTACATGGGTCCGCGCCAATCGGGATTTTCGGCGCTCGACGTTGATGACCTCACTACGGTCGAAGTGCGCTCGCGGAATCTCATGGCGCAGCACCTCGAGTTCTATCGCGCGAATGCGCCGGGGTTCGAGGACGCCTACCTTTTATACGGCGCCCCGCAACTCGGCGTGCGGCACGCGCGGCGGATGATCGGGGTCTCGAAAGTGACGCGTGCGCAATGGCCTTCGGGGCTCACGCATCATGACGAGATCGGCGTGTCGCCGTGCCTCTCGCCGAAGTTTCCGAACATTTCGATCCCGTACGGCAGCCTCGTGCCGGAAACGCTGGACGGTTTGATTGCCTGCGGCCGCCACATTGGGTGCGATGCAACGTCGCATTCTTTCCTGCGCGAGATCCCGCAATGCTGGATCACCGGCCAGGCGGCCGGCGCAGCCGCTGCAATCGCCGCCAACCGCGGCATCGCGCCGCGTTCGGTCGACATTGCCGAACTTCAGCGCGCCCTGAGCGCGCAAGGCGTCTATTTAAGGCACAGAACGAAAGTCGCAGCCGCCTGAACGTTCTAAGCTCGTTTTACCCCCATGTCCGATCCGTCGTTGGCGCGCAACACGAAAGGCCCCCAAGCCGCAAGTGTAAGAATCTGTCATTGCGCAACCCATTGAAGCAGCGTCTAATTGTT
>ENA-ORBV01004700-ORBV01004700.1-microbial-mat-metagenome-genome-assembly--contig:-NODE-4700-length-25914-cov-17.983822_pt1 | contig 25914 bp, 27 predicted proteins | sample MGYA00237777_ERZ505514 | MGnify/ENA primary metagenome ERZ505514 (study PRJEB26160, sample SAMN06269048) | microbial mat metagenome | isolation source: Oligotrophic lake microbial mat | place... | reverse complement strand
TATCGCATGGTGTGGCATGAACGCATGCATCGCGACGCGGCGCATCAGTGGCTGCGGCAAGCGGTGCTGGCGACGGGGCGCAGTTGAGTGGTGACAGCAACGTGCATACCTTCGTCCTGACGATACCCCGGTGCAGGGTCGCGGTACGCCAGGTAGCAGCCGGTGCGCCGCTGCGCGCCGCGCTGATCTTTGCCGTTGCATTCAACCGGGACGCACCCCGGCACTTCTCGCGTTTTGCGCTGATGCAGGGCGACTACATGCGGGCGACTACGGGATCACGCGCAAGATGCCCAAGGGCGACGAGAAAGCGAAACGCGTAGTGCGGTTCGCGCTTGATGCTCGGGACGTTGCCGCTGTCTATGAGAAAGCACGCTATGGCGAATACCGCACGGCGGAGAATGGTGAGTCGGTGCTGGTGGCCATGCCGTCAACGCGCCGCTGAGGCAAGGCACATTTAACAGTGCGGTACGCAAGGGCATAGGCATGTTCGGGGCGATGAGATCATGGTGATGCGTCGTCCATGTCAGGCCTGGATTGCGGAGCGATGTGCGCGCCGGGCGCCACAAACTGGCGCGCGATCAATTCACGCAGCCACTTCACACCCGGGTCGCGGTGTGCGCGTTCATGCCAGATCACCCGGTACTCGAAACGCAGTGCCGCGATGTCGACAGATAACGTCACGACTCCTACCGCATCGGCCCAGATGCTGGCCACGCGTCCAGGCAGTACGGCCACGAGGTCGCTGTTCTGCACCACGCGCGCGCCTGCATAAAAGTACGGTGCCTCCACAGCCATCGGCGCGGGCACCATGTTCAGGCGTCGATACACGTCGTCTGTGACCAGTCCTTGTTGCCCAGGGTAGCGCGCCGCAAACTGCGGATAGGCCGCCGCTGCGGTGAGCAGTCCCCTGGCGGGAGAGCTTGAATGCGCCAGCAGCGGGTGGCCACGCCGGCAAATGAGCACATAGCCGTCTTCGAACAAGCGGCGGCTGTGAAAGTCCGGCGGCAGCGGGCCGTCAGCAAACAAGGCGCAGTCGAGTGCGCCGCGTTCCATTGCCGCCACGGTATCGTCGCCCCAAGGATCGACCTGCAGTCTGATGCCGGGCGCGGCTGTGCGCAACTTTGGCAGCAAATCCAGCAGCACGGTGGACATGCCGTAGTCGGTGGTGGCGATGCACAGGCGCCGTTGCGCTATTGCGGGATCGAAGATGGCGGCGGCCAGCACCTCGTCGGCTGCCGCAAGGGCTCGTCGCACGCCCGGTGCCAACTGCTCCGCCAGCGGCGTGAGCACATAGCCGCGGCCGGTACGCACGAGTAAGGGGTCGGCAAACTGCCGCCGCAGCCGCGCCACGGCCCGCGATGCTGCCGGCTGGCTCATACCCAGCGTCACGCCAGCGCGTGTGACGCTGGCCGAGTCGACCAGGGCACGCAGATAACGCAGCAGGTTTAGGTCGAAGCCCGCAGGGTCAAGATTAGAATCCGTTTTTAGCATGTTGGGTATTCTGCACGATGTATTCACAGAATGCACGCTGTCCGCCATGCTGCAGGTCTGTTACCACAAAAGGAAATTCAACCGTGTATGCCATCACCGGGGCTCTGGGGCAGACGGGTTCAGCAGTCGCCAAAGCCCTGCTCGCTGCTGGCGCATCAATACGTCTCATCGTGCGCAACGATGACGATAGGTCAGCCGAGTGGCGCGCCCGAGGCGTCGAAATCGTGGTCGCCGATCTGACGGACAAGGCCGGCCTGGCCCGTGCCCTTGTTGGCATCGAAGGCGCCTACCTGATGAACCCGGCGAACTACATGGCTGGCGATATGTTCGCCGAGGCCAGAAGGATTCACACTAGCCTCATCAATGCGGCGAACCACGCCGCCGTTACGCATGTCGTCGCGCTGTCGTCGGTTGGCGCGCACCAGCCCGCAGGCACCGGCAACATCGCAACGACTTGGGACTTCGAGCAGCAGTTGGACAAACTGCACGGCCGGCTGAACGTGCTGCGCGCCGCGAACTTCATGGAGAACTGGGCTTGGTCGTTGCATCCCGTGTTGGCGCAGGGCGTGCTGCCCACGATGTTTCTGCCGCCGGAACGGTCATTGCCGATGGTGGCGGCCCGAGACATCGGTTCAACGGCTGCGCAACTCTTGCTCGACACCTCCGACACTCGCCGACTGATTAATCTGCATGGTCCGCAAGACTATTCACCGCAAGACGCTGGGCGGACGCTTGGCGAGCTGCTGAACAAGGAAGTCGCCGTGGTGGCCGCAGACGAGGCCGACTGGCCCGGGGTCTTCCGGGGCCTTGGGCTTCCCCGAAACCACCGTGCGTGCATTCTGCGAAATGTTCCATGGCTTCAACGATGGCACCGTGGCCTTCGAGTCCACGCACGAGACCAGGCGCGGCTCCACCACACTGAAGCAGGCGTTGAAGGCCTGCTGGTCGAGCGCAGCAGTTTGACCGCCCGTGGCCGCAGCTGCCGCATGTTCACCGGCCCGCCTGATGAGAGGCACCCAAATACTGCATGGCGGCATGGTGCCGCCCGAGGAGTCTTACTGATGAAAAATCGAATCCAGGGCTTGCTGGCCGCCATGGCCATTGCGGTCTGCACCGTTGTCTCAGCCACCGGCCTGGCCACTTGCGACTCCGGCCCCAAGTCGAGCTGGCAGCCGATTGCAAAGCTCGAAAAACAACTCTCGGAGCGCGGGTGGATGGTACGGCGCGTCAAAGAAGATGGTGGCTGCTACGAGGTCTATGCGATCGACGACAAGGGCCAGCGTGTCGAGGCTTATTTCCATCCGGTAACGCTGGCGCCCGTCCCGACAAGGTCGCGCTGATTGCCGTGATGGCTTGGGTGCGGGTTTGGCCAAAGTGGCTGCGTCTGCTGCACGCGGGCCTGGCGTTGACCACGGTTGCGGCGCTTGTCACGTATGAGGGCGGACGCCTGCACGAATTGGCGGGTTACCTCGCTTTGGTCCTCGCACTCTTGCGGCTCGCGCTCGGCCTCGTCGGGCCGTTGCCAGCCCGTTTCTCGGCCTTTGTTCGCGCGCCGATGGTCACCTGGAACTACGCGCGAGCCCTGTGGCAAGGCCGGGAGGCTCGCCACCTCAACCACAACCCGCTGGGCGCATGGATGGTCGTGGTGGTGCTGTCGCTGGGCGCTGGCGCTGGCGCGACCGGCGCCCTCTACGTGACCGACCGGTTCTGGGGCGAGGCTTGGTTGATCGCCGCCCATGCGCTGCTCGCTTGGCCGCTGGGTCTGCTGATCCCGCTGCACATCGCCGGCGTGATCCACGCCAGCCGACGTCACCGCGAGAATTTGGTCGGTGCGATGTGGTGGCATGGCTGTAAGCGCGAGGAGTCTTCTGACACCCGAGGTAAACGTCGTGCGTGATCTTCCGCAGTTGCGCAGCAGACCGAGCCGAACGCGCAAGGAGCATGCAGCAGGTTCCGAAGCTCGCAGGGTCGTTGTCGGCATCCGCTTGTGACATGTTCAGCATCCTGATGCGTGTCTTCACAGGATGCTGACCGTCGGCGATGATTAAGCTTCGTAATCAACTTCAGGAGAATCGATATGATGCCCACTACACCAGCCAACGCGCACCTTGATTTCGAGGCCGACGCCAGCATCAGCAACCGACGACGGGAACAACGGCGCCGGTTTATGGCCAGCGCCAGCGCGATCGCCATGGTCGGGCCCGCCGCGGCTCAAAGCACTGCGCCCGCGACCCCAGCCCACCTGTCGGGCACATCCGGCGCAGCGTTCACCACCCAGCCGTGGGACGGCGGCGCGCGCGTCGATGCTGGGCCCTACACGGTCGAACGCGTAACTTTCAAGAGCGGTGGACTGGACGTGGTGGGCAACCTCTTCGTGCCTGCTGGCAAGGGCCCGTGGCCGGCCGTAACCGTGACGGGGCCGGTGGCATTCGTCAAGGAGCAGGCCCCACTGCAGTACGCCTCACGCCTGGTGCGCGAGGGCTTTGCGGCGCTGATCTTCGATCCGCGCTACCACGGCGAATCGGCCGGCGAGCCGCGGCGTTGGGAGAGCCGCCAGGCCAAAGTGGAAGACGTTCGCGCGGCAGTGTCATTTCTGGCAGGCCGAGCGCAAGTCGATGCGGGTCGACTCCACTTGCTCGGCGTTTGCCAAGGCGTCAACTGGGTGGTGGAAGCCGCTGCCGATGAGCCGCGCGTGCGTTCGGTGTCTTTGGTGGCCGGTCACTACCTCATTCCGGAGACCGCAGCGCTCTACCTGGGCGGCCCCGAGAACGTGGCTTTGCGCATCGCCAGGGCGCAGGAGTCAAGGGCCGCGTTCTTGCGCAACGGGCAAGTGGACTACATCCCCATCGTCAGCCTGAGCGACCGCGATGCATTGCTCACGGCAAAGCCAATCCACGACTTCTACTACCGCTGGGCTGATCGCGGCCCATTCGCTGCGCATACGGGGTTGTGGGAGAACCGCATCACGCGCATGAGCGAGGCCGACATCTGGGGTCACCGCATCGACGAGCAACTGAGGCGGCTGAACCAGCCGGTGCTGATGGTGCACAGTGACCGCGCCGCCACCGGGCCGGTGATCCCGCGCCGCCTGTTTGACGAGATCGCCTCGAAAAACAAACAGGCGGTCTGGCTAGAAGGGCGCAACCAGATCCAGTTCTACCAGGACCCGATGACCATCGACATGGTGGTGCCGCATCTCGCACGCTTCTTCGGCCGCGTCGCCGCTTGACACCACTCACTCATCTTCGCCCCGTCGCGGAGCCCAGCCGCCGTGGTCGCCTGCGTCAATGACGCAATCGCCAAGCTGGTCAAGGAAGCCGACGTAGTGCAGGCCTTCAGTATGGCCGGCATCGAAGGCTTAGGCGGCGGGCCCGTTGAATACGCACGTTTGTTGGAGTGCGCGGCAGAACGGAACGCGAAAGCGATTCGCACGGCCGAGGCAACAGCGGAATAACACGCCGCGTCAGAACGATTCACGCGCGCCTGCACCGCATCCGCGTTCCATCAACCAATCGAAACATTCATGTCAAAACTAAAACTCACCCTCGCTTGCTGGGACTACGACCGCACCCGCGCCCTGATGGACGGCTCGGTGCAGCCAGATGGCATCGACCTCAACTACCTCAACTTGCCGGTGGAAGAGACCTTCTTTCGCATGCTGCGCAATCGCGAGTTCGATGTTTCCGAGATGTCGCTGTCGTCCTACACCGTGTCGATGCAAAAGCCGGAGCGGCCGTTTGTGGCGATTCCGGCGTTTCCGTCGCGCATTTTCCGCCACTCATGCATTTACATCAACACCGCGGCGGGCATCAAGGAGCCGAAGGATTTGATCGGCAAGCGCATCGGTGTGCCGGAATACCAGATGACTGCCGCCGTGTGGATTCGCGGCATCCTCTCCGACCATTACGGCGTGCCGGTCGATAGCGTGACCTACATGTCCGGCGGCCAAGAGGAGCCGAACCGCGACGAGAAGCTCAAACTTGATCTGCCGCCCAACATCAAACTGGTGCCGATCAGCCCGGGCAAAACGCTGACGCAGATGCTGCACGGGGGCGAAATCGACGCACTTTATACCGCGCGCATGCCCTCAAGTTTTTTACGCGGTGACGGCAAGGTGAAGCGCTTGTTCGAAAATTACGGCGAGGTCGAGCGCGCCTACTGGCGCGAGACCAAACGCTTCCCGATCATGCACACCGTTGCGATGCGTCGCGATGTGTACGAAGCGAACCGCTGGATTGCGCAATGTCTGATGAAGGCATTCACCGAATCACAGCGCCGTACTTACGAAAGCTTGCGCGAGACGGCGGCGTTGAAGGGCATGCTGCCCTGGCTCTACGCGCAAGTCGAAGAGACGGTGCGCGAAATGGGTGACGACTTCTGGCCCTATGGTTTGCAGGCGAATTACGAAACGCTGGAGACGTTTTTGCGCTATCACCATGAGCAGGGCTTGTCGAAGCGGCGCGTGAAGCCGGAAGACTTGTTCGCGCCGGAGACGCTGGAGAGTTTCAGGATTTGATGCGGCAAGCCCGGGAAGTGTGGAAGTGGGAGAAGCTTTCCCACCAAGGGTTTCAGCCGTTAAATCACTGAGATCCTCACACACCAACGATCTTCAGAGGTCTACTTTTTGTTTCAAATTGACGTGTCAAAGCGTGATGTTGATGTTCTTGCTCTGAGTAAACGCGAGTAGTTCCTCGATCGATTCCTCACGACCAATCCCGGATTGTTTGTAGCCTCCGTAACCGGTGCCAAGAAAGTGTGGCCCGGCGCTGTTGACCCAGATAAATCCCGATTGCACCTTGGCTGCGGCACGGTGCGCGTTAGCGAGATCCCTGGTAAAGATGGCCGCCGTCAGCCCGTATTCAACTCGGTTAACTTGCTCAAGCATGGCCGTTTCGTCGTTCCACCTGATCACGGACAGTACGGGGCCGAAGATTTCTTCACTGGCGAACCGCATGTCTTGGCTGACATCAGTGAACACGGTCGGCTCGATGAAAAACCCGTGCTGCAACACGGGGTCTGCCGGCACATTGCCGCCGTAGACCAGCTTCGCACCTTCCTTAAGTCCGAGCGCGATATAGCCTTTGATCTTATCGAGCTGCGAACGGGAAATAATCGCACCCATGGTGGTTGCCTGATCTGTGGGAATTCCCGGTTTGAAGTGGCTGATTCCCGCGAGGATGCCGGAAACAACTGCGTCGTGAATGGACTCATGCACGAACAAGCGCGAAGTAGAACCGCATGACTGCCCACACCACGTGAAGTTCATGCCGGCGATCGCTCCTTTGATTGCGCGTTCCATGTCCGCGTCCGGATAGATGATGCACGCGTTTTTTCCACCCAGTTCCAGCGTGACGTGCTTCAAGTGTTCCGCAGCGCCCCTGGCTACTGAACGGCCAGTCGGTACGCTGCCAATCAAGGAGACGCAGGGAATGTCAGGATGTGCGACCAGCGCTTGCCCACACTCGGTACCGCCGCTCAAAATGTTCAGGACTCCCGCAGGCAAAATGCCTTCAATCAGCTCCATCAGCCGATAGGCCGACAGCGGTGCCTGGTGAGGCGGCTTCATGATCACGGTATTGCCCGCCGCCAATGGCGCGGCAGCTTTGGCGGCAGTAAACATCAACGGATGGTTATACGCAACGATTCGACCAACCACACCGAAGGGTTCACGTACTGACATGTTGACGATACCTTCACCCATGGGAATGGTCTCGCCTTTCAACTCGGTGACCAGGCCCGCGAAAAACTCCCATTGATTCGCCGCGTTCAGCACGTCGCGAGTCATCTCCGCAACCGGGTTGCCGCAGTTTGCAGCGTCCAGCATTGCCAGACTTGTTGCGTTCTCTCGAAGCACTGCGCACACTTTCCGCATCAATACTGCCCTGGCTGACGGTTTCATTTGGCTCCATGCAGTGAAGGCTTGCTTGGCCGCCTCGACTGCGGAATTGACGTCCGCCGAGTTTGCTTCGGCGCAAAGTCCGAGCGACTCACCTGTCGCCGGGTTCCAGGTATCAAGATAGCCGCCTTGGGGTTTCTGCCAGGTGCCGCCATAATATAAATCGCGATGTTGCGGCAGAAATGACTGGACACAAGATGGCTTCGAACTGGGCTCTTTAGTCTGCTGGTTGGAATCAATTTGCATAATTTCATTCACTACGATCTCGCCCCTGAGGTTATGTGTTCAGTCCGACGGCCCGTGATACTCAATCACCCACTGTTACTCCGGTAGCCTTGACAATCCTTGTCCATTTCGCTACTTCTTTGCCGACATAGTCGGTCACATCCCGCGTCGACCCTCCGACTGGCTCAAATCCAGAGGCCTGCAACTTTTCACGGACATCATTGAGCCGCAGGATTGCGTTTATTTCAGAATTGAGCCGCTCAACGATATCGCTGCTGGTCTTCATTGGCGCAAAGACTCCCACCCAAGAGAGATCTTCCAAATCCGGAATCCCGGACTCCGCAAACGTGGGAACATTTGGAAGGGCAGCTACCCGAGTAACACTGGCAAGCGCAAGTCCTTTGAGACGGCCGGCATTGATAAACGGAACAGCCGGCGGCATGGACACACTTACGAGGTCCACTTGGGCCGCGACTGCGGCAGTGATCGCCGGGGCGCCGCCTTTAAACGGTACATGCAAAGAATCGATTCCCAAAAGATTGTTGAAAACATAATGCGCAGTCAAATGAGAGGAGCTGCCAATTCCAGCAGTGGAGTAGGTCAGTTGCTTGCCTTTGTAAAGCTGCGCCAACTCACGAAGATTCGCCGCCTTGACGGAAGGCGTAGTGGCGAATAAATTTGGCGTAGAAGCCGCAATCGCAACAGGAACGAAATCCGAAATCTTGTAACCGGCCTCTTTGTACAGGCTGACGTTGATCGCCATTGATGTCGTGTTTACGAGCAGCGTATGGCCATCCGGCTCCGCTTTGGCGACAAGTCTGGTTCCGATATTGCCTGCGGCCCCGCTATGATTTTCGACGACCACAGGCTGTCCGAGCCGGTCGCTCAATTTCTGACTGATGAGGCGTCCGACGGAATCTGCGATTCCTCCCGGCGCAAACGCGATCACAATTTTGATCGGCTTCGCGGGGTAGGCTGCCGGTTGTGCATCGGCGTTTGCAGTCAGTACCAAGGAAACGGCGGCCAAGGCCAGCGCTTTGAGTTGCCTCACGCTGAAAATAAATGTATTCATCATGTTTCAAAGAACTCCATATCGGGTTGTGACTGACTAACGACACTTACCTCGCCGCGTCCGCTATACACTTTTCCTGACAAGTTGTTGTGAACTTACGTCCTCGGCTGCAAATTTCTGGCTCTTTGCCGGAGCAACAGAATAGATGACCTTGGAATTGCGGGTCTTCAGAAAGTCCTTGCAGAGACTCGCCCGCTGTCCGAACTGTCGGAACGCGCAGGTTCCAGCCAAGCTTAGGAGGCTGGTGCATTTCAGGCAAATTGATAATATCCATGAGCGAAATCATAAATATCGATTTGCCGTGTAGTCGAAAATGCTTTTCTGTGCCGCCTACAATCTGTGTTGATGGAGTGAGTGTGAACCTGGCTTCTCTGGACTTGAATCTGCTTTTATTGTTTGACGCGCTGATGCGAACGCGCAGCGTGACGCTGGCCGGTCAGAAAATCGGGCTTTCCCAGTCCTCGGCAAGCAACGCGCTCCAGCGGTTGCGCGACGCTTTCAATGACCCATTGTTCGTGCGGACACCGAATGGTATGGAGCCATCCGCGCATGCGCGTGAGCTGGAACTCCCGATCCGGAATGCCCTTGATCAATTGGGCCGTGCGCTCCAAGTAGGACATACTTTCGATCCTGCGACAGCAACGCGTGCGTTCAAATTGCTGATGAGTGATATAGCCCAATTGGTGCATATGCCCGCTCTTGTTTCGCGCATGCGGCTTCAGGCGCCTGGCCTGTCGATCGAGAATCTTGCTATGCCGTTGCGCGACGCGAAAATTGCCATGGTCAACGGTGAATTGGATTTGGCGATCGGGTTCTTGCCTGATCTTGGCGCGGACTTCCACCGAAAATCCCTGTTCTCCGAGATGTGGGTTTGCGTGGTCAGCGGCGACCATACAAAAATTGGCGGTACATTCTCGCAGAGCCAATATTTGGAGGCTACGCACGTCAGTTATCGTCCGGCTGTTGCGATCCATTCCATTCTGGACCAACTGCTGGACGCCCAGTTCGCGCAGACTGGAATCTCGAGAAAGGTGGGCTTGGTCGTGCCCTACGCGAGTGGTCTGGCCTCAACGGTGGCAGCGTCCGATTTGGTGCTCACTGCACCGGTTGGAATGGCCGCGTCGATGACGAAATTGGCGAATGTCCGGATCGTTCCAATGCCTTTCGAACTTCCAAGAATCGACCTCAATATGCAATGGCATGGCCGTGTTCATCGCGATTCCGGCAATCAATGGATAAGAAATATTCTAGGCGAGAGTTATCGCGCGAAGGAAAGCAGCGTTGCTTATTTGGAGTTACTCATGACAAAAGAGCGGGGAAGAAAATAGGAGTAACAACCCACCATCCGGTCTGACGACATTCGGATGGGTGTCGTACCCACTTGACAGGCGCAAGAAGGCGCCGGCTCGCTAGTCTGGAAGCTTGTCTAGAAAACCCTCAACGACGAAGTTTCGCGTTTCGCCAGAGTGCTGCCGATGGGGCCGCAGAGCCGAATAATCGGGCGAGTTGCACCAGTGCTGCGCATGAGCCATGCTCTTGAAGATGAACACGAGCATGCGCTTGGTTTGAGCGCCTTCAAGGCTGACAGTGCTCAAAGCCCCTTGCACCGCCCCCGTCCGCACCCAATTCGAGGCCGGCCTATTCCCCTTTAATCCCGAATTCGGCGACGATTTTTCCGTATCGAAGAAATTCGTCGCGCACATCCCGAGCAGCCTCATCACTTGACCCTCCAGCCGCCTCCACGCCCGCATTCCTCAATCGGTCTCGGAGTTCCGGAGAGCGCAAGATCGCATTTACCTCTTGATTTAAGCGCTGGACAATGTGTGGCGGCGTGCCCGCAGGCACTAACAGAGGAAATGAAACACTCACTTCAACGTCGCGAATTCCAGACTCTCTGAGGGTTGGAATATTCGGGAGCAAGTCTGTGCGCTTGTCTTCGATTACGGCTATCGGCACCAGCTTTCCGGTTGAAATGAATGACCCAATACCGCCGAGGGCGGTAAACGTGATTTTCACCTGACCTGCGACCGTATCCATTACCGCCGGCATCACGCCTTTGTAAGGGATATGCGTCATGTCGGTGCCCGTCGCTTTCTTGAACATCTCACCAGCGATGTGCATCGGAGAACCGTTCCCGGATGTCGCGTATCCGCTTCCCGGATTCCGCTTCAGATACGCAATGAGCTCTGCCGGTGTCTTGACCTCGATCGAGGGATGAACCAGTATCAGTAAGGGGGTAGACGCCAAACGCACGACTGGTACGAGGTCGCGTAAAACGTTAAGTCCGCTGGTAGCATCTTTAGGAAGAACATGAGGCGCGATAAAAAGCGTGCTGGGGGCAACCCCAAGCGTCGTGCCATCGGGCACAGAGCGGGCCACAGCCGTAGCACCGATGATTCCGCTCGCGCCGGGGCGATTTTCCACAACGACGGATTGGCCCAAGCTGCCGGGAAGTCGTTCTGCCAGCAAGCGCGCGAGGATGTCCGTGCTCGATCCCGGCGGGACCGTAACAATGATCTTTATTGGTTTGGCGGGTTGCCAAACCTGGGCCTCCGATACGCCAAAGGCGGAGAGGGCAACTATCAGTCCAGAAAAGAGTTTTCCCAGATGCATGTCAACTTTTCTCCTTGAATTATCTCGTTGTCGTTCAGTGAATTTGATCGATTCCGTATCAATTCGCTTCAATGGAGGGCATATGACACGGTGAGTAAGATTCGCCAAAAAAATTCGCTGATTCCGCATACTAAAAACCCCAAGCATTGGGGGTCAAATGGATAAATCCAATTGCACGTATGTGTTTTTTCAATTTCGAACCGAATCGTCCCGGTTAGCGTTGTTCGGATGCGCGCCGTCGGTATCCAGACGGCGCAAGTTCTTGCCTTCGCGTTCCAGCGCCTTGATGCGATCCCGTTCCGACTTGGTGATGTCGTGCGTCACGCTGACCGGTGTTGATCTCATGTTTGCGCACCCATTCATGCAATGTTTGCGGCACGCAGCCAATCTTCGGCGCAATCGATTCAATCGCCGCCCATAACGAAGGTATTGGTCACGGTGTTTTGCACCGTCCGGCCAGCAGGTTCGTGTACTTCGAAGAAAAACCGATTTGATTTGCTCATGGCTCCATTCGCTGAAGTATCGGAGCGTCCTCAAACCGCGGGGCGATTTACACATTTGATCACTCCTTTCACAGCTACTCAAACTTATGTCCGATTAATGGACAAACTGGAGGACAGGGGCACTGGTGACGTCTATAGTGAAAGTGTACGAACTTGCATGACAACATGACTCAAGCACGGGAAGTCACGGTGGCCCTGGTCACAGGTGGTAGTAGTGGCATCGGCGCCGCCAGCGTCCGCGCCTTCGCTGCGCGAGGCACGCGGGTTGTTGTGGGCATTACGCGGCGGATCGCCCATGACAACCTCGCGGCCATGGAAGTAGCGCTGACTACCTGTCCCTCCACGAGGCCGCGGGCATGGTCATCCACCGGCGCATCCTGGGCCGCATGGTGGGCTACTGCCATACTGACATCGGCCCGCTGAACCGGATCGTCCATCCATGAGCGCCAACGTATCCCGTCAACTTTCAAATCGTTAAGTCGCATTGACTATAAAGAGAGACTAGCTTATGACTAAAACCCAAGACATCCTCACAGACGATCCAGCAGAGCTGGAGTTGCGCAGTCGCCTCGCCCGCCGCCAGTTCTATGTTTGCTTTACCAGTCGCACAAAGCGCGAAGGTGACCCTATGGCGGACCTCAAGCCGAAGATGAAAGAGCATCTTGCCTGGATCGCGGGTTTGGAGCAAAAGGGAATCGCATTTGCCGCAGGCCCGTTTCGCGACAACAAGGATCCCGCTTACTGGAACGGAGACGGCATGTTCATATTACGCGCCGACTCCCAGGAGAATGCGAGTGCGATCGCGGAGACCTGTCCCTTCCATTCGAGTGGTATGCGCACCTACCGCATCGTTCCCTGGTGGATGAACGAGGGTTGCATTCAGCTAACTATTCGACTTACCGAAAAACAAATTGACTTGGGCTGAGCCAAGAACTAAAGATCACCTCCGCCGATCCAGCTTGCGGCTTTCCTTAAGCCGTAAACATTGTTCCACATCGGTGCGCGCGCCACGCAATTGTTCTGTGATGGCCTGGATGCGCCGCGCTGTCATGCGCTGCGTCAGTGCCGCTACGCTTAATGCCCCTACGGGCTGGCCGATGGGGTTGCGGAAATGCACACCCACGGCGGTGATGCCCAGGCTCACCCGGTTCTGGATTAGCGAGTGCCCGGCCGCACGAGTTTTATCGCAGGCCTCGCGTAGCCCGGCTTCGTCGAGGTTGCCGAAGGCGCCAAGCTTGGGTGCCACCCGTTCGATGATTTCCTCGCGCTCGGTTGGGTCGATGGCGGCCAGCACCGCGAGCCCGCCCGCACCCACGCCCAGCGGCCGGCGACTGCCCACTTCCAATACAAGCGCTCGGATCGGAAAGTCGCCCTCGCGCCGGTGCATGCAGACGGCGTCGAAGCCGCTGCGCACCACCAAGTAGACGGTGTCTTCAGTCTCGCGGGCGAGCGCCTCCATCGATCCGTCGCACAAGTCGCGGATGTCGTAAAGCGTCGAGCTGGCCATTCCCAGCTCGAAAGCCAGCGGCCCCAGCCGGTATCGCCGCGTCTCGGTGTCGTGGTTGACCAGCCGTTCGTCAATCAATTGCCCCAGCACCCGATGCGCCGTGGGGTGGGGAACGGCAGCTCGTTTGGCCAGTTCTGTCAGCGCAAGCCCGCGCGCTCCGGCCGTGGCCAGTAATTTGAGGAGGCCCACGCCGCGCTTCAAGGAGCCTGCCTCAGAAGTCATAGTCACGTCCATCTATCGGACAAGTTGTTGCATCGCATGAGTGTAATGGCAAACAATGTCCCGCAGCGCAGTGTGATGTTCGCAATGCAGCGTGATATTTCCGACTATTGAACATTGCAATAAAAGCCCACGACATATGCCCGTGTGGCAGGGCGGACCAAAAAGGAAGACAACAGCGTGCAAGCGGCAGGAAGGGCAAGTTCGAAAATGGGCACCAAGGTGGTGCTTGTCACCGGGGGCGGCAGCGGTATCGGCGCCGCCACGGTGCGGGCGTTCGCGGCTGAGGGGGCAACACTGCTCATTGGCTATCACCATGGGCTGGATCGCGCCGAGGCGCTGCGTGACGCGTTGCCCGCAGTCGATGGCCCGGGTCATTTGGTCCTGCGCACGCCATTGGAAGATAGTGCTGCACACGCCCGCATTGCCGAGGCGGTGAGCGGCCGCTACGGCCGGCTCGACGTGTTGGTGAACTCAGCTGGCTACACCAAACGCATCGCCCACACCGACTTGGAAACGCTGGACAGCGCGCTGTTCAACCAGATCCTCCTTGCCAACGTCGGCGGTGTGTTCTCCATCACCCGCGCGCTGCTGCCGCTGCTGCGACAGTCTGCCGATGCGCTGGTGGTAAACATGTCGTCGGTATCTGGATTCACAGGGTCCGGCAGCAACATGGCCTACTGCGCCGCTAAAGCGGCGCTGGACATCATGACGGTGTCCATGGCGCGAGCCTGCGGGCCAGTACGTTTCCTGTGTGTGTCGCCGGCCTCGGTGGACACCCAGTTCATTCCTGGCCGGGACCGTGCCGAACTGGAAGCCAAGGCCGCCAAGACTCCGCTAGGCCGCATCGTCTCGCCGGAAGATGTAGCCCAGACCATCCTGGCGTGCGCCACCCATATCCGTACCGCCACCGGCAGTCGCATCATTATCGACGGAGGGTTCCACCTGTGAGCCGCTTGCTCGACCGCACCTACGACATCAATTTGCAAAGTTGGCTGCCTGCGGCCCACTTGGAGGGCGCAGACTTCCTGATCCAAAACTTGCCCTTTTGCGTGTTCCACCGTATCGGCACGCACGACACGCTGCGGTGTAGGCATCGGCGAATCCGCGACGTGGGTCGTGTGGGGCTGTTCGAAGGCATCGCCGCCATTGCCGCCGCTGTCTGTACGACTCCTCAAATAAATTCGTTGAAGGAATTGGGCGCTGGCGCAGCCACCGTGTTGCGCGCCGGCCTGGCCGCCGGCCAAACGCGGCACCGCGAGGCGCTTTCCCCACATCGGCTTTGGTAAATGCCATGCAATGTTACATAGCGCCGAGGCAGTTTGCGCGTGAAGATGCAGCCGAGCACAGGAGACACCATGGCCAAAGACACCACTTCGATTCCCCACCTGCAGTACCAGAGCGGTTTCGGCAACCAGTTTTCAAGCGAAGCGCGCCACGGTGCTCTCCCTTTAGGCCAAAACTCGCCGCAGCGGGCGCCTTATGGGTTGTACGCCGAACTGATTTCGGGTGCAGCATTTACGGCTCCACGCGCGCACAACCAACGCACCTGGATGTATCGTTTGCGACCATCTGCGATGCATAAACGTGCGGAACAAATCTTTGTCAACAAGTGGTTAACCGGGCCTTTTACTGGCGTTCCGACGCCGGCGAACCGGTTGCGGTGGAATCCATGGGTTGGGGTACCTGAAGATACTGATTTGATCGACGGCATCTTTACTGTGGCAGGCAATGGCGATGCGCATTCCCAAACTGGTGTAGCCGCGCACGTCTACCATGCCACTTGCTCAATGCGAAACCGATACGTGGTCAACAGCGATGCGGAAATGTTGTTTGTTCCACAAGATGGGAGCCTGTTGCTTCACACTGAGCTTGGCCTGTTACTCATGGTCCCTGGAGAAATCGCTGTCATCCCGCGCGGGTTGCGTTGGCGAGTAGAGCTACCCGAGGGCACTGCTCGCGGATACGTCTGTGAAAACTACGGTTCGCCGTTCCGACTTCCAGAACTTGGTCCTATAGGCTCAAATGGTCTGGCGAACGCGCGCGACTTCCTGGCACCGGTAGCTGCCTATGAGGAATCGAATGGAGACTACCGAGTGGTTAACAAATTCCTAGGATGTTTCTGGGAATCGCAGCAGTCGCACTCACCGCTCGATGTGGTGGCTTGGCATGGCAACCTGGTTCCGTACAAGTACAAGTTATCAAACTTCATGGCGATTGGCACCGTGAGCTTCGATCATCCGGATCCCTCAATCTATACGGTGCTGACATCGGCTACAGATACACCTGGGGTCGCTAACTGCGACTTCGTTATTTTCCCGCCGAGATGGCTGGTTGCTGAACATACTTTCCGCCCACCCTGGTTTCATCGTAACGTGATGAGTGAACTGATGGGACTCGTGCGAGGTGTCTATGACGCGAAGGCAGGCGGATTTGTCCCGGGCGGAGTCAGTTTGCACAACTGCATGCTCCCTCATGGCCCTGACGCCGCCACTTACGAGCGGGCAAGCACCGGAGAACTTGCCCCGCATCGCCTAAGCGATACCTTGGCGTTCATGTTTGAAAGTCGTCACGTTTTTAGTCCAACCGCACAGGCACTGACTGGACCACACCTTCAAGCCGACTACGACGATGCGTGGAAGGACTTTCGCGTCTCTAGCAGCATCTGATCCGCCATAGAGCTGTAAGCCTTATATGCAATTAAATCTTTCTATAGTTTTTTGAAATGGTGTCGCATGAGCGAGGCAATAGAAACCCAGGTCGTCATCATTGGAGCAGGCCCTGTAGGTCTGGGCATGGCCATTGAATTGGCGCATCGCGGCATTGAATGCACCGTCGTCGAGGAAGGCGATGGTACGGTCGCTCATCCGCGCACAGGTCTTGTGGCAATTCGAACAATGGAATTGCTCCGCCGTTGGGGGCTCGCCGAGCCCGTTCGAAATTGTGGTTTCCCGTCCGATTACCAGCTTTCCATGGTGTTCTGCACATCCTTAAATGGTCTGCTGCTGGATCGCGAGGACTATCCCTCAATGCGCCAAACACCAACACCACCAGAGACACCGGAAAAAAAACAACGGTGCCCCCAGATGTGGTTACAGCCCATTCTTCTCCAGGCAGCCCAGACGAGTGATCGCACCCACTTCTTGTTTAAGCACCGATTCGAACAGCTAAGCCAGGATGCCGAGGGTGTGGAGGCGGTTGTCATCGATTTGGTAACAGGCAAGTCTGTGAACTTGCACGGTAAATACCTTCTCGGATGTGATGGCGTGACGAGCAAGGTGCGTCGCCAATTGGGCATAGAAATAGATGACCGGCTTCTAAGCTATTCCATCAATATTCTTTTCCGCGTTCCTGGACTGACGAGCAAGCACAGCATGGGAGAAGCCGAGCGGTATATGTTTGTTGGCGTAGAAGGGATGTGGGGCAATCTCACTGTGATTGACGGTGACGAACTTTGGCGCCTTACGGTCCTTGGTTCGCAAGAAAAGATGGGCTTGCGTACCTTCGATGCCCACAAGTGGATTATTCGAGCACTTGGCACTGAGGATGATCCTCAGCGAATTCCATTCGAGGTACTTTCTGTTGTTCCATGGCGAAGAGCAGAACTGCTTGCACGCAACTTTGTCACTGGCCGCGCTGTTCTAGCCGGCGATTCTGGGCATGCAATGTCTCCTACTGGTGGAATGGGCATGAATACCGGCATGCAAGAGGTTCTTGATCTTGGCTGGAAGCTACAGGGGGCACTCGAAGGTTGGGCAGGCCCCCACTTGCTATCTTCGTACGAAGCCGAACGTCGGCCGGTAGCGGCACGGAACATCGCTTTTTCCACGCAAAACTTTAAGGCGTGGAAAGGCGCTGTACAGCCTGGCGCGGTTCTTGATCTAACAGCAGAGGGTGAGAGTGTTCGCAGGACGATTGGCAAACTTCTTCGCGATGCCACCCGTGTGGAGTGGGAGTCTGTTGGATTGCAGATTGGGCATCGCTATGAGGCGTCTCCTATTTGTGTACCTGATGGTACACCGGCAACACCGGACGAGTATGACCATTACCTTCCTACATCCCGGCCGGGTTCGCGGGCGCCACATGCATGGCTCTCCGATGGCCAGTCGACCTTAGATCTATTTGGCAACGGCTTCGTCCTTCTCTGTTTTGATGAGGTAGTCACGGATGTGGAAGAGCTCGCTCAAACATTTCGCGCGCGCCGCGTTCCGCTGGAGGTCGTTCGCATTGACGATGCGGAGATAGCGCGTTTATACGAACGGCGTCGGGTACTTATCCGCCCCGATGGCCATGTAGCGTGGCGAGGAGATCTGGTGGTGGATCCCGCAGGTATCACTGACATCGTCCGTGGAGCCGCGAACTTGCCTATGGGGCATTCACGGCATCCAGTCGCGGCGGATTCATCACTCGCTTCGCCATCACTGACATCTTTTCGACGTAACAAATGAAGACCATATGAAAAACCGAACGGAGGTAAAAATGAAGCTGAAAAAAGTTTTCGTCAGCACTTTCGCCATTGCATGGCTAGTGCTGCAAGGCCCAGCGGTGGGTGCCGAGTACCCGGAAAAGCCGATAAGACTCGTTGTGCCCTTTCCCCCTGGAGGGACCACCGATACCGTGGCAAGAGTAGTTGCAGTTCATCTGTCCTCTCGACTGGGCCAGCCGGTGCTGGTCGACAACCGACCAGGTGCCGGGTCCTCAGTGGGTGCCGAAGCCGTTGCCAAAGCGCCGGCCGACGGTTACACACTGTTGTTTGCTCCCTCAGATGTAGTGATTCTGGCCGCCTTGAAAAAACAGATTCCTTATGATCCAGTTACGAGCTTATCGCCAGTTGCCCGCATCGCAACTTCGCCCTTGGTTATCGCCGCAGGCACTGGTTTTGCTGCGGCGAATGTGGCGGACTTGGTTCGCATAGCAAAGGCTAAACCGGGTGAGGTGAAGTACGGGAGTTCTGGTGTGGGCTCAATTGCCCACCTAGCGGGAGAGCTGTTTGCCATGCAAAACGGTTTCGACATGGTGCATGTGCCCTATGGCGGTGGCGCACCCGCAGTCGTTGATTTGATTGGCAACCAGATTGAACTTGCCATTGCGGGCCCAGTGGACTTTGCAAAGCGTGCCGAGGCAGGACAGTTGAAAATTCTCGCGCAAACTGGCCCGACCCGTCACAAACTGGTTGAGCAGGTTCCCACGTTGAGGGAGTCATCGGCCAATAGCGCAGTGGTAATGAGCTGGTTTGGTGTGCTGGCCCCTTCAGGTACACCTAGCCCAATAGTGCAAAGACTGACGCGCGAATTGATGGAAATCACGAGTTTGCCGGAGGTTCGACAGCGCCTTATTGACGTGGGCTGCGACAGCGCCTCGCTCGATGGGCCGACATTTGGGCGATTTGTAGCAGGTGGGCGCGCCAACTGGACCAAGGTGGTGGCGGACGCCAAGATTCCCCTGCAAGACTGATGGCGAGCGACATGAACACCTCTGCATCTGAATTGCCGAACCCATTTAGTGTGCGGGGCAAGACCATTATCGTTACTGGCGGAGCTTCGGGCCTTGGCAAGGAATACTCACTGGCGCTGGCGCGGGCCGGCGCGATGGTTGTGATGACCGATTTACAGTTTGAGCATCTGGACACAGTGTCGAGGCAGATTGCGTGCATGGGCGGCAAGTCGGCAAGCGTCGCGGGAGACATTTCGCAAGCCTCCACTGCACGCGAAGTGGTGGACGCAGCGTTGGATCAATTCGGCAAGGTGGATGGCCTTGTGAACAACGCCGGGTTGTTGTCTGCGTTGCCACTCAAGGCCTGGGATGCGATAACCGTGGACGAATGGGACTATTGCATGGCGGTCAACCTCAAAGGCGCCTTTCTATGCGCCCAGGCAGCGGCGTCGCACATGAAAGACGCCGGGGGCTCCATTGTGAATATTTCATCGGGTCGTTACTTTGATGGAGGCACGCTTCGCCTGCATTACACGGCGTCCAAGGCCGGCGTTGTGGGTTTGACCCGCGGTTTAGCCCGTGAACTGGGCGAGTACAACATTCGGGTCAACTGCGTGGCTCCTGGCATCGTGGTTTCTGACACGCTGGAGAAGGCCGTTGACAGTGAGTTTTTTCGCCAGCACGCGGCTGGCCGATGCCTCCAGCGCCCAATGGGTGCTGCCGATCTGATTGGGCCGGTCATGTTCTTGCTGTCAGACGCAGCCAGCTTTGTCACGGGACAAGTGCTGGGCGTGGATGGCGGAAAGAATTTTCATTGAAAGCGGGCGCTATGAACATATTGAACAAGCCGGACATTGCAGCAGTGCTGCCTGCGCATCGGGACCATTATTATGGCGGCGACTGGCGGCCATCCGCTGGCGGCTATGGCGAAACCTGGAACCCGGCCACCAACCTAAGCCTCGGGCTCTGCGCCGAAGCTAATGTCACCGATGTCGCAGCAGCGGTAGCTGCGGCCAAGCACGCTTACCTCGAATGGCGAGACACCAGGCCACTAGAGCGAGCTCGCCTGTTACGCACCATCGGTGCGGCATTTCGCTCACATGCCAGTGAGTTGGCCTTGCTCGACGCTGCCAACTGCGGAGGCCCGGTGAGCCTGATGGCCCATGACGTTGAATACGCGGCGTCTCATCTCGATTTCTTTGCTGGTTTAGTAACAGAAATTAAGGGAGATACCATTCCCATGGGCCATGGCGCAGTCAATTTTTCTATCCGCGAACCGTGGGGCGTGTGTGCGCGCATCGTCGCCTACAACCACCCTTTCATGTTTATCGGCGCACGCCTTGGGGCTGCGCTGGCAGCAGGCAATACTGTCATCATGAAGCCAGCTGTCCAGGCACCGCTATCAGCTTATCGCATGATGGAAATCATTGGCCCGCTGGTTCCACCAGGTGTCATTAATGTGCTGTCCGGCGGGCGGGCGTGCGGGGAGGCTCTGGTCGCCCATCCGGATGTGCCCGTCATTTCGCTCATTGGTAGCGTGGATACTGGACGGGCGATAGCGCGAGGTGCAGCAGACAGGCTCAAGCATGTGTTGCTTGAGCTAGGAGGAAAAAATGCGCTGCTCGTGTTCGCGGACGCTGACATCGACAAAGCCGTTGAAGGCATCGTCAGAGGCATGAACTTTGGTTTCTGCGGTCAGTCGTGTGCGTCAACATCTCGGGTGTTCTTGCACCGCTCTGTGCATGACGAAGTTTTGCGCCGGGTAGTACAAAAAGTGCAGCAGTATCGACCTGGCTCGCCGACAGATCCTTCCACCAATATGGGATGCATCGTTTCAAAAGACCAGCACGCCAAAATCATGGCCCATATTGATTCCGGCATCCGTGAGGGCGCTCGGGTTGAGACGGGTGGCAAGCGGCCAGATGACCCTGCCTTGGCTGCTGGTAACTTCATCGAGGCGACAGTGTTTTCTGGCGTCTCCATGGATATGGTAATTGCAAGAGACGAAATCTTCGGCCCAGTATTGTCAGTCTTGATATGGGACGATGAGGCCGAACTGCTGAATCAGGTCAACGCGCTGGATGTCGGTCTGACCGCCGCGATCTATACCACCAACTTATCAGCTGCCCACCGGTTTGCAAGTCGTATCGAGGCGGGCTATATCTGGGTCAACCACTCCGCCCAACATTTTTTAGGCACGCCTTTTGGGGGCTACAAAATGTCTGGCGTTGGGCGTGAAGAATCCATTGAAGAGTTGCTGTCGTTTACCCGGCAAAAAAATATCTACGTGAATTATTAAGTCGATCTGTTTAACACCCTACTTGGAGTCTCGCTATGTACCGCTTCGCCCTAGTAGTACTTTCAATTCTTTGCATCGCCTCGCTACCGAAAGCAAATGCCGCATTTCCGGACGGGCCCATCAAGCTCATCGTGCCATTCGCGGCCGGGGACGTGTTGGACGGCACGGCCCGCGCATTAGCCGAGAGGATGTCTGATGCGTTGAAGCAGCCAGTTATCGTTGAGAACCGGCCTGGTGCTGGTGGGTACATTGCGGGCGGCGCCGTTTCAAAAGCGCCAGCAGATGGGTACACGTTGCTGTTCGGTACGGTAGCCATGATGGCTATCACTCCGCGTCTTCGCAAGGCGCCGTATTCCCCGGAAGATTTCGAACCCGTAGCCAAAGTTGCGTACGTGCTTCCCGTATTTTCCATCAATGAGAAAGTTCCAGTAAAGACTTGGGGGGAATTCGTGACCTATGCGAAAGACCGGCCAGGGCAGTTGACATATGGAACACCAGGCGAAGGCACCTGGCAGCACATTGCTACAGAATATTTATTGTCACGGGTCGGTGTCACGATGACGGCCGTGCCGTACCGGGGAATGGCCCCAGCCGTTACGGATTTTCTGGGAGGGAGGGTCACAGCAGTAATCGATCCGACGGCATTCCCGCATTTGCAAGCTGGCAAGGGCCGTGGTTTGCTGGCTATGGGAAATTCGCGTTTTGAAGGCTTGCCGGATGCACCCAGTGCGAAGGAACTCGGGATTGACTTTGGGCTGGAGTCCTGGTTTGGGGTATTTGCACCGCGCGGACTACCGCCAGACGTGGCCAAGCGCCTTGAACAGGCGATCGCCTCGGCTGTAGAGAGCCAGCTGTTCAAGAGCAAGCTTCCGGTCGGCATCAATGCAGACTATTTGAACGTCGCGCAGTTTCGCCGCTTGCTGTCAAGCGATACGGAGCGGTATGCGAAGATTCTTGAAATCCTGAAGATCAAACTCGAATAGTTTTGCTGTTTTGCGTCCGTTGCCCTAAACCATTCCCCTGGAAACTTACTATGCCTATCGTCAACTCTTCTCGCCTCCCCAAGTCTGTCTCTTCAGGTCTGCATCTGTATCACACAGACACATCCAACTGTGCCGCGCGTGTAAGGCTTCTGCTGGAGGACAAAGGGCTTCCCTGGGAGAGCCATCACTTGAACTTGCGCCGCCGGGAGAACCTGACGCAGGAATTCTTCGCTATCAATCCGAAAGGTTTGGTCCCGGTATTGGTCGACGACGGAGTGACGATTACTGAATCCAACGATATCTTGCTCCACCTCGAAGAAAAGTATGGTTTGGATGGTTTTCTACCGCACGAGACCCTGGTGCGCGAAGAGGTGCTCGAGTGGTTGAAGTTGTCAGGAGACATTCATTTACCTGGAATAAAGACGCACCAGTACTATAAGGTGAACTCTGTAAATCTGAAAAAATCGGATGCGGAAGTCGCGACCTACCAAATACTGCAAACAGATTCCGAACTAATCGCTTTTCATGCCCGACATGACACGGAGGGAGGATTTTCAACGGACGAATATGAAGCTGCGAACCACTTGCTTCATTCTGCATTCTCGAAAATGGATTCTGCGGTTGCGCGACATGGTTGGTTGGCCGGGCCGGCTTACTCATTGGCCGACATTTCGTGGGCACCCACATTAACGACGCTTATGCGTGGCGGCGTCGGCGGCGCCTTCCCTGTGCATTGCTACCCCAACGTTGCAGCATGGTACCTCCGCATTTCAACGCGCCCAGCCTTTGAAAACGCGGTTCTAGCCTACCAACCCTACGGGAGGCTTTATTCCGGCCGTTGAGTCACAGAAGCGTCCCTGGGTTTCGCCTAAGCAGTCACCCCGGAAGCGGCACCGACAAGTGCGAAATGCCGCCCGCGAAGTTGAACAGTCGCCGCATGAGGAGGCGAATCGGCCTGCGAGGACTAATGTATGCATGAGGTGAGCCACCCGAAACAGAAGTGGTGATGGTGCTGGCGGTCGCAGCCCAGCTATCGCTGAATTTCAGAAGTCTGCAAAAACACCTGAAAACACGCGCGGTGGTTTACGTCGGCGGCTTGTTGGTAGTGGCGCTGGTGTGCTTGTACGCGCTGGCCCTGAACAACCATGTGCCCGAGGACCTTGCCAAAGCAATGGATGCCGCAGCTGCAGCGGCGAAGTCCCGTCGGTAGCCCCTGCGGTCAGCCGGTCACCGGGCAGGGGATGTAAGTTGTCGTGGATCACTGCTTCCATTTGGCTAACGTCTTCGAAGGCGCGCGAATACTTTTTAGGGGAAATGCGGTGGATTTGGATAGTCCGATTGAAAAACGTGTTGCATCAGCAGCCGATTCAGCCAAGCCACGTCGTGCTGCACGAATGGTGGAAGTGGCGCGAGTCGAAGAACTCTCGCCGATGATGCGTCGAATCCATTTCAAGGGCGAGGCGCTTGCTGGATTCGACAAGGGGTTGCCAGCGTCGTATATCAAACTCGGCTTTCCGGAGCCTGGAATGTCTGCGCCTGCAATTCCAACTGCTGATGGACCACGACCATTGATGAGAACCTACACGCCACGCAGTTTCGATACGCATGGGCAAGTTCTGGCGGTTGATTTTGTACTGCACGGAACAGGGCCGGCTGCGACCTGGGCGGCTGGCGCCACACCTGGGCAACGATTGTTGGTCATGGGGCCGGGGCCAGGGTACCAACTGGATAAATCAGCAACTCGTTGGCTCTTGATTGGCGACGAAAGTGCCTTACCCGCTATCGAGACAATTCTCGAGCAAATACGGACTGACGCGAAAGTGGACGTGCTTGTCGAGATCGTAAATGTGGAAGAGAAGCGGATGCTCGGACCGATTGAAATCGCAGACATTCAATGGACTTTGCGCGGAAATGATGCAAGTCGTGCTGGCGAATCGCTTCTAACTGCACTGCAACAACAACAACGACGACCAAGCACCGGTGTGCGCGTCTATCTGGCCTGCGAAGCTTCGGCCATGCGCCGTATTAAGCAATGGTTGATAGCGAACTGGCAGATTGAGCCTGCCAATATTGTCGGTCGTGGCTATTGGAAACTCGACAGCATCAATCATCCGGATCAAGACTATGGTGATTGATGCGCGTGGGCGCGGGTTGACTTTGTCAACAGTTTTGGCTCCAGCCTGAACACCCATCTGTAACACCATGGGGAGACGATTGTGACGATAGAGACTGTGCAGCGACCACTTCGCCGTAGATTGACCACGCCATTACCACCCTGAAGGAGAAAAATATCATGAACCCAATCTCGCGCCGCCAGTTGCTCGCAGCTTCGCTGGCATCACTGCTTCCCACTTTCGCAACCGTTGCGCGAGCACAGGTCAGTGACTATCCGAACCGCCCCATCATGCTGACCCATGGCTTCAGCGCTGGCGGGAATGCAGACGTAGTGGCTCGACTGATAGGCCAGCGGCTGGAAACGCTGCTGAGGCAGCCGGTAGTTATCGACATCAAGAGCGGCGCTGGCGGTACCATTGCCACCAACTTCGTCGCCAAGGCCAAACCGGACGGCTACAACCTCGTGATGCTGACCGGCGCGCACACTGTGTCGGCTGCAATGAGCAAGTCGCAGCCCTACGATCCGATCAAGGACTTCGCCTTCATCTCCACAGTGTCGTCCTTGATCTTCGTGGTGGCAGTGCGAGCCGAACACCCGGCCAAGACGCTGTCCGAGCTTCTCGCCATCGCAAAGAAGGAGCCGGGCAAGGTCACCTTTACATCGGTAGGCGTCGGTTCCACCCAGCACATGGTTGGCGAGCTGCTGGGATCTAGCGCCGGGGTGCAGTTGCTGCACGTGCCGTACCGCGGCGGCGGCGCGCCCGTGCAGGCAGTCATCGCGGGCGACGTGGACATTTTGATTGACACCATGACCGTGGCTGGTACTCATCTCAAGTCCAGTCGCATCCGCGCGCTGGGCATCTCCGGCGCTCAACCCTCGCCCCGCTTGCCGGACGTCCCCCCGGTGGCATCCATCCTGCCGGGCTTCGAGGTGCGGTCCTGGCTGGGGCTGGCAGCGCCGGCAGGCACGCCCGAAGCCATCGTGCAGAAGCTCAACGCCGCAACCCTTCACGTGCTGCAACAGCCTGAGGTGCGGCAGGCGCTGGATAACCTCGGTAGCGATGCCGCCCCCAGCAGCCCGGCCGAGATGCACCGGAGAGTTGAGCAAGAAATCGTGGGCTGGCGCCAAGTGGTCGAGAAAGCCGGCATCACCCGGCAATAGCCTCCGCGCCACCCTGAACCGCCCCGGGTTTTGAGGAAGCTCAAATCTTTGAGAAGATGGAGCCATGAGGAAATCATCGAAGTGTTGTCGGGAGATCCGGGTACGGGCCGTGTGCACGGTGTTCTAACACCGTGCAGAGCACGAATCGAAATGGGCGGCGGCGGTTTCGATATCCGGCAAGATCGGCTGCACCGCGCAAGCCCTGCCGTGTTCGACCCGGCGCGCGCGCTGCACGAGTTCCGCATCGCTTCCACCGACTATGGTGCGCTGGCGGTGGTGGTGGCGCTGGCACCCGCGCTCGCGGCGGCTGCGCCTCATGCCACGCTCACCATCGACCCATGGAACGAGAACACACTGACCGGGCTGGAGCGCGGCGATCTCGACCTCGCCCTGTAT
>ENA-ORBV01004698-ORBV01004698.1-microbial-mat-metagenome-genome-assembly--contig:-NODE-4698-length-25928-cov-5.082589_pt1 | contig 25928 bp, 22 predicted proteins | sample MGYA00237777_ERZ505514 | MGnify/ENA primary metagenome ERZ505514 (study PRJEB26160, sample SAMN06269048) | microbial mat metagenome | isolation source: Oligotrophic lake microbial mat | place... | reverse complement strand
GCCGGCATGACTTCCACAGCAGCCGGCGCGCTGTCGACCACTATGACAGAAACGGCGATCTCGTTGGTCGTCGCTGGGGTTTCCGCCACGGGTGTCGCGGGCACGTCGTTCGTCGGTGCCACTGCGGGTGGCGTGGTGCGCCGCGGCGGGAACCGCTTTACCACCGGCTCAGGCGCAGGTGGTGGTGGCGCGATGACCGGCTTTAACTCCGGATGCAACGTGTACCAGTGTTCGGTAAAACTCTTCTCGACGTTGGCAGTGATCGCCAACACGGCGGTGACGCGGGTGGCTTCTTCCAACTCACGTAGGAACCGCTGCTCGTCGCTTTCGCTGGGTTCCTCCGGCGCCTCGTCGACGGTGTCCTCATCGTTCGTCGCGGCCCCAGCAGACAATGGAGCGGTGAAGGTCACCAGCGGTAGTCGGCGACGACGCTTCGGACCTTCGGGCTCGGGCGGCGGTAGTTCGGGTTCGCGTTCGCGTTCTTCGGTGCTGCGTAGGCGCAGAGCGATGTCGCCGAACTGCTCGGGTTGCTCGACCTCGATGAAACGTTGGCGCGTCAGTTCGAGCATCGCCATCACCGTGGTGATGTGCATTACGCGTGAGTGGTTGCCCGCCAACAGTTCCTTGATGGTGGTGCGTTCACGCACCGCCAATGCATCAAGCATGCTGGCGATCCGCACGCCGAGCGGCATCTCGTCGGCGATCACGGTGCGTGGCCCCAGGCCACCGATGCGCGAGAGCACGCGTTCGCAGGTAGTCGCCAGCAGGCTGAGGTCGATCTCGCCAAGATCGAAGTCGCCTTCTTCTGGCGGTGCTTCAGGAACGTGTTCGCGCACCTGACGTTCAAGCAGTGGACGCCGTGCCGCTTCTAAACCATCAAGACCTTGCGCTGCTTCTTTGAAGCGCCGGTAGGCCAGCAGCGAGCGCAGCAGCGACTCGCGCGGATCGAACATCGGTTCGTCCTCGGCCCCTTCCTCCGGCTGGTCGAGCGGCGGCGCGATGGTGCGCGCCTTGAACTCCAGCAACGTCGCCGCCATCAGGATGAACTCGCCGGCAACATCGAGGTCGGCGTCCTGCCAACTGCGCACGGTGTCGACGAACTGATCGACGATCAGCGACAGCGGGACTTCAAGGATGTCGAGTTCCGTGCGCCGAACGAGATAGAGCAGCAGGTCGAGCGGACCGCTGAAGCTGTCGACCGTGACGGTGTAGCCCAGGTCGAGCGCGGCATCACCAACGACATGGCCAGCGAGGCCGGCAACGTCAGGAGACGTGCTCGTCGGAACCGGTGCAGAATCGTCGCGAGGGTCGCCAACCATTGGGGAGGGCGAACCTTAGGCCCCCAAATGGTTTGTCACTCGCTGATGGGGGCAGGGAAATGCGCTCAGCACCGGAGTGATTCGCCCACCCGTGATGCCCCTGGTTCGCAGGTCAAAACTCTGAAGCCGGGGGTTTTTCTGGCGGTTTGGTCCCGGCCGGCGCGGACTCGGGCGCTTGTGGCTGCAGCGGCTGGCGCCGGAGGTCCTGCACGAACCAGATCATCAGGCCGATGCCGGCGAGCCACACCACGCCCGAGATCAGCAGGATGAGGGTCCACAACGGGGGACGTTGGGTGGGGGGATGCCGCTCTGCGGTCGGAGTCGCATGTGCGGCACGTCTGGGCAACGGACGGGGAACGGGCGTTGGGCCGCTGACGACTGGCAGGGCCGCTGGCACACCGGCCAACGGGTGCTCACCGCGTAGCAGGCGGATGACGTCTTCCAGGGCGGCAGCCGGCGTCGGGTAACGTTCCTTGCGCTCCTTGGCCATCAGCTTCTTGATGATGGCGATGCAGCCCGACGAGAGATTCGGATTGAGCGACTCGGGCGGTGGCAGCTCACGTTTGAGGTGGCTGTGCATCACCGCGGCGGACGAACCGCTGAACGGCGTCTGGCCGGTGACCGCGTGGTAGAGCGTCGCGCCTAGCGCGTAGAGATCGGCGCGGATGTCGAGGTCCTCGCCGCGCGCCTGCTCGGGCGCCATGTAGTGCGGCGTTCCCACCGTGGTGCCCTGGGTCATGAACTGCGGATCGGGTTCATGCGCCTTAGCCAAGCCAAAGTCGCTGAGTTTGCTCTTGCCCTCACGGTCAAAAAGGATGTTCGACGGCTTGATGTCGCGGTGGATCAGGCCTTTTTCGTGCGCGTACTGCAACGCGCCAAGCAGATCGCGGGTGATCTTCAGCGCCGTACGTTCGGGGATCGCGCCGCTGACATTCAGATGGTGGTCAAGCGTGCCGCCTTCGACCACTTCCATGGCGATGTAGTAGGTGCCTTTGCTCTCGCCGAAGTCGATGGTGCGGACGATGTGCGGATGGTTGAGCTCCATCCCCAGATTGGCCTCACGATGGAAGCGCGCGAGAAAGTTCGGATCGGCTGAGAGCTTCTTCGGCAACAGCTTGAGAGCGACCTCGACGCCGGTGTCGGGGACATGGGCGCGGTAAACCGCGCCCATGCCGCCCGAGCCGAGCTTGTCCATGATGTGGTACGGCCCGATCACCAGATCCTTGAGCCGGCGGCGTTGTTCGCCAAGCGCCTGGTCGAGTTGCGGCTTGGTCAGAAAACCCAGCTCAATCATCAGATCACCCAGCCCACGGCGCGGACGACCGACATCGATCTCCGCTCCCTGGAGCTTCAAACATTGGTCGAGCTGGCCCTGAGTGATCAGGCCGCGTTCGATTATGATCTTGCCGAACAACAGGTGTTCAGCGCTACCGGAGGGAGTGGACATGGGATCGGGGGTAAGGAATATCCACTGCGCAGGTGGAAGTAAATCCTGCGATCTGGAGACGCCGTTTGTTCAGGGGCAGCGCCCAATGGCGTAAGGATCGAGCTTAGTTTAACAGCCTTGGGAGAAGCCCAAGGCTGTTAAACTAAGGCGAATGAATTGAACCGCCACGACGCCACGACGCCACGGAAAGGCAGAAAACCGAGTTATAGTCCATTCCGTGGCCGCGGATTCGCACCGTGGCGTCGTAGCGTCGTGGCGGTTCAATCGGATTTTATGTGGGCGGGGCCTTAACTTAACAGCATTGGGCGAAGCCCCTGAACAACAAACAGGATAGTGCAACCGATCGGAGACAGGCATCCATCGCCTGAAGCGGTCGCGGACGCCATGATTGCGCGATGCAGTCCCCTTCCTCTTGCGCGCCTGGGCCTCGACCCATCGTCCTCCGCTCGCCGTGTTAGCCAGCCTACTTGGATCGCGTTTCTGGATCACCGCATACATCATGCTGGCGCTGGGGTTCACCGTGCCTGGCGATTGGCAGTGGCTCAAGCCGACCATCCCGTTCTTCCTGGGTGGCATCCTCTTCTTCTCGTGCCTGAAGATCTCGCTGAGCGAGACCATCACTGCCGTACGCACGCCGGTGGTGTGGTGGCGGCTGGGCTGGACTTCATGCGCGAAGCTGCTGCTGATCCCGCTGATCGCCTTCGCCATCACTAAGCTCATCGCCCCGGACTGGGCCAACGGCATCCTGTTGCTGACGATGATGCCGGCGGGATTCGCCTGCTTGGCGTTCGCCGACCTGCTCGGTGGCAACCGCGTCGTCACGTTGCTGCTGGTGCTCGCCACCAGTGCGTTGGTGCCATTCACCGCGCCGTTGCTGCTGGCGGTGTTCACCGGCACCACGGTCTCGTGGTCGGCGGTGGCGTACGAAGCCGGCTACATCGCCTTGTTGCTGGCGACGCCGTTCACCCTCGCCCAACTCACGCGCGCGGCGTTTCCTGCGCTGATCGTCCGCCACTTCGCGCGCTGGAACGCCGGCTCCATCGCCAGCGCCTGCATCTTGGTCTTCGTCGGTGCGGCGGTGAATCGCCATACCTGGGCGGATCTGCCCGGCAGTGCAATCTTGATCGCGCTCGGCCTGACCATCATGGCGACGCTGGTGTCCGCGGGTTGCGCCGTCCTGCTGGGACGTTTCCTGCCACGCGGCGACGCCATCGCCTTCACCTGCGTCGCCATCTACATGAACAACGGCTTGGCTATCGCTTTCGCCACGCAGTTCTCCGGCGGCAATCCGTACATGCTGCTGCCCGCGATCATGGTGCAGATCCCGGTGATGATCGGCGTGCCGGTGATGAATTGGTTTATGGATCGCCAACATCGCAAGGCGGCAGCGGCAGCGGCAGCGTAGAACGGCATCTTATACCTCTGCGCCCTCTGCGCCCTCTGCGGTTTGATCGGCTGTCCTTCTTCAGAAAGAAGATGGACGATGGACGATTGGCCTTACGGCGCGTTTCGAGAGCGCCACTATCCGCGTGCTCACAGCAATTCCATTAACGCAGCAAGCCGATCGCATCTGCGATCGGCTTGCGTGAAACACGACACTGAACGATCCCGTCAGTGCTTGATCGCGACCAACAAGGCAAACATGCGTTTGCCTTCCTGCCGCGGCTCCTGCTCCATCTTGGCGATGTCGCCGAGTTGCGCTGCGAACTTGCGGATCATTTCGATGCCGAGTTCGCGGTGGCTCATTTCACGACCGCGGAACTGCAGGAGGATCGAGACCTTGTGGCCCTCGGCGAGAAACTCGCGGGCGTGCTTGGCCTTGATGTCGATGTCGCCTTGACCGGTGCCCGGACGCAGACGCACTTCCTTAGTGTCGGACTTGTGCGCGTTGGCCTTGGCTACGCGGTCCTTCTTCTGCTGTTCGAAGAGGAACTTGCTGTAGTCCTGGATGCGGCAGACCGGCGGCTTCGCGTCGGGCGAAACCTCGACCAGATCAAGACCGGCGGCCTGGGCCTTGGTCAAGGCTTCTTGGATCGAGATCACCCCGACCTGTTGGCCGGTCTCGTCGATCAGGCGGACGGACGGAACACGGATCTTATCATTCACCCGTGCCCGGTTGGTGTTCTCAGGGAGGGGCAGAGGAATACGGCTGCGGCGACGACCAATCAAAAATTATTCTCCAGACGGTGAATATAGGAGGCGTAGCCGACAGAGCGGCAGGCGCCGAAAGGGAGTAAGCGGGCGGGACTATGTGGCCAGCACCGGGGGAGGCAAGCGGGGGCGGCCAGGCGTGGCCAGGCGTGAGGCGTGAGGCTTGAGGCTTGAGGCTTGAGGCTTGAGGCTTGAGGCTTGAGGCTTGAGGGAGAGTGCCCCCTACAGCCTGCACTTTCTTTGGCTTCACGCCTTAAGCCTTAATCCTTAAGCCTTAAGCCTTAAGCCTCACGCCTCAGCCTCCGCCTCCCTCACCCCTTCGGCGTCGTTTCCTGCTCCGCACCGGCAGTCGCCGGATCCTCGCTCACCACCACCGCGGGGGGGGCAATGAGCGCCTTGCCCTTGCGCTGGAGGGCGATCAGCAGCGGCGCAGCAACGAAGATCGAGGAGAAGGTACCGAACAACACGCCGATCAGCAGCGTGGCCGAGAACGCGGTCAAGCTGTCGCCGGCGAAGACCAGCATGATGCACAGGGCCACCACGGTGCAGCCACCGGTAAGGAACGTACGCGGCATGGTCTGGGCGATCGATTTGTTGATCACCTCCGTCAACGTACTGCCTGGCATCAGTCCCAGATTTTCACGGATACGGTCATAGACCACGATGGTGTCGTTGATCGCGTAGCCGACGATGGTGAGCAAACCGGCGACCACCGTCAGGTCGATGCGGATGTCGAGCAGACAGATCATGCCGACGGTCTGCACCACCACGTGCAGCAGCGAGATCACACCACCAAGGCCGAACGCCAGTTCGAAGCGAGCGGCGATGTAGAGCGTCATCACCAGCATGGCGATGCCGAGGGCAAGCAGCGCGCGAACCTTCATCTCTCCCGCAACTTGGCCAGAGAAGTGCTCGCTTGATGGGAACGGCTGGGCAACCGTCAGACGTACCTTGGCGGCCTGGATGATGGTGGAGTTGTAGAGTTCGAACGCGACCACTGCACGACCACGTGCCTGGTCGTCGATCGTCTGGCCACCAATGAGGGCGGCCAGACGGTCGAGCGCAGGATCACTGACCGGCAGTTGGTGCATACCAGTTGGTGGTTTGCGGTAGGTCGCCGCGATGACCAAGCCCGTGACTGGTGCAGCCGCAGGTGTGATCTCGACGGACGCCAGTTCATCGCGCGCCGCCAGGTTGGTGGCGATCCGGCCGGTCTGTTCGCTGCTTGGTGTTTCAAGGGTCGCCAAGGTCAGGCTGAGCTTGATGCCGTCGAATGTCGCCGTGAGGACCTCCTCGCCTTCGCCGGCAATGGCACCTGGGAAAGCCGCATTGAGCGCTTTGCGGAAATCCGTCGTGCGTTCCTGGATACGCGCCTGGACCGCTTTGATCTCCTCCACTTTTCCGTCGATCTGTTTATCGATTTGACGGGCTTCAACTTCGTTCGGGGGAACCTGATCACGCAGTTCCTTGGACTTGCGAGCCAGATCGGCGCGTTCGGCTTCCAGACGATTGCGATCCGCTTCGATGCGGGTTGCCGGTTCATCGCGGCCACGGAACATCCACTGACGGCTGGAGGCTGCTGGCTGACCGAATTCAGCGACGTAGGCCTGGGCACGAACATCATCGAGTGTGCGGGCATCGTCGGGTTGTTTGGCTTCGGCGGTCTTGAGCGCCTGCTGCACCGCGTTCATCGCCTGCGGTTCCTTGAACACCACCTGCACCATGTTGCCACCGGTGAAGTCGATGTCGAAGTTGCGGTCGAAGCCGCCACCGGTGACCTTGTGACCGAAGAGGAACCAACCAAAGCCGGCAATCGCCGTCAGCAACGTCACCGTGTAGCTGATCTTGCGCCACTGCACGTACGGAGCAGGCATTTCCTTGAACAGCGACGACAGCGACAAGGTGTCACGTTTGCGGCACAACCAGTCGGTGAACAGGCGGCCGACGTAGATGCCGGCGAATAAGCTGATGCCGATACCGATCATCAGCGTCAGGCCGAAACCCTTGATCGGTCCGCTACCGACCACGTAGAGCACGAAGCCAGCACCCATGGTCGTCAACTGCGAGTCGATGACGGTCAGGAACGCGCGCTGGTAACCGCGTTCGATAGCAAAGGCCAAACCCTTGTCGGCGCGCAGTTCTTCACGGATACGTTCATAGATCAGCACGTTGGTGTCGATCGACATCGCCACCGCCAACACCAAGCCGGCGATACCAGGCAAGGTCAGCGTTGCGCCGAAAATCGACATCGTCGACCACGTGAGCGCCATGGTGACCACCAACGAGAAGGTCGCGACCAAACCCAGGCGGCGGTAATAGAACATCAAGAAGCCAACGATGAACACCAACGACCACAACATCGTGCTGATTGCGCGTTGCACGGCTTCGTGGCCAAGGGTCGCACCGACCACGCGTTCGCTGATGACTTCGGGCACCACGGTGAGCGAACCTGCGCGCAGCGAGGTGCGCAGGCGATCGATCTCGTCCTGGGTAAAGCGACCCGAAATGACGCAGCTGTCGCGGCTGGGCGACTGCACGATCGGATCGCTCTGCACCACGCCGTCGAAAAGGATGGCCAAACGACCGGTGCCGCGGCTGCTGCCCTTGGGTCCGGTCTGGAACAACCGTTGGGTGAACTGTTCATTCCGCGTCGCACCGGGCGCAGTGAACTGGATGCCGACCGCCTGCTCACCATCCTGCAAGGTCTGGTTGGCCGACTTGACGTCCTTGCCGGTCAACTCGGCTTTGCCGAGCCGATAAAATTGCTTCGGCGCAAATCCGGGATCGGTGCGCTCGGGGGCAACGATGTCACTGCGGTTGTGATAGACGCCAGGAGCGAAATCGTAGCCGCCAGTCGGTTTGGAGATCACCTTCGACTCCGGAGTACCGAGTGGAACCGCGGGGAAGTCTTCCAGCACTTCACGGAACTCCAGACGACCGGTATCCTCCAACACCTTGCGCGTACGCGCGGCGTCCGAACGGGTGCCGCCGGGGATGACCACCTGCACGTCGCCATTCGAGAGCTTGGTCACCACCGGTTCAGTCAGGCCGCGTTCGTCCAAGCGACTGCGCAGGACCAGCATGACCTCGTCATCGGCAGCAACACGTTCGCCGAGATCATTCCGCAACTGACAGATGAACTCCACACCACCACGCAGATCGATACCTGGATTGACGTGCAGCAATTCCATCGCCTCGTTCTTACGCTTGAACGGCACACTTTGCAGACGGCGCTTGAGGTCCTCCTCCTTCACCTCGGGACCGACGACGATCAGGATCGCCTGGTCGGCGGTGATGTCGCTGAGCGACTTCACCGGGATCTTCTGCTTCTTGCTGTTGCCTTCCAGACGCTTGGTGAGTTCGCGTTTCTCCTTCATCGTTACCGGCAACAGGTTGCCGCCGAGATCGGCGAAGGTGATCTTGTAGGTGCGTTCGCCCGCGGGCATGCCGTCGGCGGCTGGCAGTGGCTGCATCAATGCCTGCAGTTCCATCTCGCCGACCATGACCTTGTTCTGGACGAACATCAGAATCAGCGAAACGAGCATCACGGACGAGAAGACGATCAGGCGGCGGAGCATGGAAGATTCCCGGGTTCTGGGTGTCGCAGGCGTTACACCGCACGCAGCGGTGGATTCAGCGCGGATTGAAGCAGCGGATCACTTGGCGGGTTTGGCCTCGCCAACCAACGTGACGTTGGTGGCGATGGCGCCGCGGTTGAAGGTCATGATCACTGGCCTGTCGCCCTTGCTGACGATCAGGTCGACGGTGCCTTCACCGACCGACTGCACTTCGCCGTGGACGCCGCCGATGGTGACGACCTTGTGGCCAGCCTTCATCGAATCGACCAGCTCCTTGCGGCGCTTTTCTTCCTTCTTCTGCGGACGGATCACCAGCAGCCACATGAACAGGATCATGCCGATGATCAGAATGAAAAAGGTCGGATCGAAGGCGCTGGGCGGGGCTCCGGCCGGCGCACTGCCGGGTGCCGGAGCGGGCGCTGGTGCCGGGCCGCCGTCAGCAGCAAAACCAGCGGTGGCGATAATCAGCAGGGAGAACAAGGAAATAAAGCGGGACATGGAAGGTTTCCGTTCTGTCGCCAGCGGCACAGCCGCAAGCGCATGGGTGAAGGTGTGAGTGATGGGAGAGCGCTGAGGGCGGACCACGCCACAGCGAAAAGCGGGCGATAAAAATCAGGGCGCGCGCGGACCGCCAGCGGAACCACGCAGCAGCCCCGGGAAGGGCCGATGACTGGCGCAGGTCGGTACACTGAGGCCGGCAACCAGTTCCGCACGATCCGCCACCACCCGTACGGCGGAGGCGAACACGGCAGGCGGCAGATCGGCGTGATGATCGGCAACCACCGGGCAGGCGATCGGCGTGTTTTCATCGTCGGCCAGTTCGAGCGACAAACGGTCGACACCGATGCGGCCGCCAATGACCGCCGACAGCAGTACCGCCAGCAGGGCAGCGAGGCCCCGGGCAACACCAGACGACAACAAGCGGGCAACCACGGACATGGGGCGGGGATGCTAGGGTGGGTCCGAAGATGGCAAGGAGGCGCCGGAACGGCGCTCCGAAAGCGGATGGATGCAGGATGAGTGGACCGCCAAGCGCACCGCTGTCCGTCGATTTATCCTTCCACCTTCTGCATTGAGGATTGAGGCCATTCCCTGGCCTCCCATGCTCCCGACCCATGCGCGTCTGGCTTTTCTTGCTCTTCGGACTGCTCTGCAGCGGGTGCCTCGACCAGTCGCGGAACCCTCCGACGCTCAAAGACGTGCTCCGGCCGGATGATCCCAACGCCGAGCGCAACAGCCAAGCCGAGGCTGAACTGGTGGCGCTCGACGACGATTTGGCCCGCAATACCAACCTGCCGCCCGCCGCCCGCCGCGAGCGCGAACTGAGCATGGAACCTCGCCTGCAAAAGGTCGTCGACGTCGCCACCGGCACGCGCATGGAGAACAAGGCGGTCTACTACCTCGCCAACTGGCGCTACACCTACCGCGAGGGTGAGGGCGTTGAACAACTGCTCACTCGTCTCAACGGCTTGTCCTCCCCGGCGATGAAGTCGACCGGCGTGCGCCTGCGCGTGCTGGTGATGCTCCGCCAGGGCCGCGTGAGCGAGGCCAAGACCATGGCCCAGGCGCTGGTCGCCGAAGTGCCCGAGTTCTCGCCCTTGATGGAGCGCGTGGTCTTCCACGAAACCATCGGTGCCTCGGCACCGAAGATCACCAGCCGCAACCTCACTGGCGGTCCCGACGAACCGGTGACGAAACGCGCCGAACCATGGCTGTTCTATCTCTTCGTCGACACCATCGATGAAGCGAGTCTGGATCTCATCGAACGTTACCTCGACGCGCTCGCCGTGCTGCCCGCTGACCAACGTCGCTTGGTCTGCGTGACCTTCGAATCCAATCTGCTGAGCGCGACCACCCGCATCCGCAATCATCCGCGCGCGGGTGAGATCGACCTGCTGTGGGCCAGCCCAGGTGAAAACGGCAACAGCGCGGAATGGCGCACCGCCTGGAAACTGCCGAGCCAGAATCCCCACATCGCGCTGCTTGGGCCGGGGCCAGACCGTACGATCATGGCGGTCGAAGTGACGCCGGAGAATCTGCGGATGTTGTTGGCGCCGGTGCCGGCGAAAAAGTGAACTAAATGGGAAGGTTACTGGTCCTTCTCGAATTTCTTTCGCCGCTGCTGCTCGGAGGTGTTGGATTCTTCGCCGGTTGGTTCCTCTGGCCGTTGTTTGGCTCGCCTGCCCTCACCGGTGGCTTGCTGGGTTTCTGCGCCGCAACCGTCCTACGATTTCCACTTCGCCCACGTCGCGTGAAGCCTCCGCAATCGTGGCTCGCCATGATGTGGCAATTAATTACCTACAATCTGATACGTTACGTCCTTATGATTGGCATAGGTTACGCACTGTTCTTTTCCACCGGTTGGAAGCAGATCGTCGGGGGCGTTTTCTTGGCGCTCTTATTACTGGTGAAATACACCGACGCGGTGCTCTTAAGTGAAACTGAACGGATTGTTTCCCGCTGGGCGAATGGCTATTTCTTTGCCGGTTCGCTAGCGCTCGCAGCCGGATTTTCTCATGACCAGCCACTACTAATCGGTGCTGGTGCGCTGCTACATGTCCTCTATTGGTACGCGTGCATGCTCGGATTCAGCGGCTTGCTGACGTTCTATTTCGATGGCGCCAACGAGAAAAATCCCGCGGAGCTCACTTCGCCTTAATCAAATACGCATCCGCCAAGATGAAATGATCCGCGATGTCATACCGCGCGCCGTAGTCGACCTTCAGTTCCAGCTTCTTCACGCCAGTCAGATCAAGGTCGATGACCTGCGGTTTCTCGCCACCGCGTACGCTGTCTTTGCTCCACACCACCTTGCCGTCGATGCTCAGGCTGGCGGCGCAATCACCCTGGTCGCCGACCAGATCGGCGATGCCGCTGAGGGCGCGCAGACGGATGTAGGCGCCATTCACGTTCCAGCCCAGACGCGCTTGGCTGTGTACCGCGACGCCGCGTTCGTAGCGCACGCCACCCAGACGCAGCGGTGACTCATCAAGGTTACGATCACGCTGGTGTGGCCATACCACGCCGAAGGCACCGGTTTCTTCCACCACTGCTGGGTCGAGTTCGCTGAGGTACACCCGACGACCACCTTCGATGCGCAGACGCACCGGTGCGAGTTCCTTGCCCAGCAACACCTGCGGCACGGACGCGAGGCTGAAACCGCCGGCGTTCGGCAGCACGCGCAGCGGTGGATGCAGTTCGTCGAGCGTCGCCGCCAAACGCACGCCCTTAGCGGGACGCAGCGGTACGGCCAAACGCACGCCACGGATCTGATCGAGCGCCAATGTCAGCGGTTCAGGATCAAGCGCACTGCGCAACACCAAGCGACCAGCCACTAGGCCCTCGACCCGGCCGACTACCGGACCGCTGTCGAGCAGCACCAGGTCGTCCTTGCCCTCGTCACCTGGCAGCGCAGCACCGATGCTCCAGCCCCGCACGGCGGTCAGTGGCACGGTGAACGCGCCCATCACGCCATTGACCGTCAGTTCATGATCCTTGGTCCCAGCAGCGATGCTGGTGACCGGCAGCCACGAGCCGTCGACCAACCACAGCCCCAGTCGTTTACCCGCGGTTCCCGGCAGGTCGACGCCAGCGCCGGTGCCAGCTTCGAGCCAATCACAATCCGCCAACGCGACGGTCACGCCGCCGATCGTCACCGTGCTGGCCTTGGGTTCGATCGTCAGGGCCTCGCCGCTGAGCATCCGCCCATCGAGCGTCGCCACCGTGGCGGCCGACAACGGCGTCGCTCCAGTAAGTAGCAGGAGAGCTGCAAAAACGGAGCAAGCGGGCCAGCGCATGGGGCGGGACGATAGGCCGACCGGCCGGGCCCGGAAGCCCGGAAACACGGCGGTCGCCCTGACCGTCCGGCCCCCTCCCAGACACCGCGTCCGTGCGCCGTGTTTCGTACTAGCCGACCGTCCGGCCTGGGCTTAGACCTCTGCCCGTGTTCACCGCGCTGCATCCGTTGCTGCTGTGGGGGGCGGCGGCCGTGGCCGTGCCCATCCTGATCCACCTGTTGCTGCGCCAACGTCCGCGCCCGCGGCCGTGGGCGGCAATGCGCTGGTTGTTGGCCGCGGCGCAGGCCGCCCAACGACGTTACCGCCTGACCAACCTGCTGCTGTTGCTGCTGCGCTGCTTGGTGGTGTTACTGGTGGCGCTCGCCATCGCGCGCCCGGCGCTGCCTGGGCTCGGTGGCGGTGATCGCCTGGTGCTGATCATCGATCGCACCGCGTCGATGGGCGCGCGCGGTGATGATCCAGGTCCACTCGCAGCGGCGAAGGCGGAACTTGCTCGTGCCGAGCTGTCGTACCGCAGCGTGGTGGTGCTTGGCGTGGCGGATGATGTGCAACAGTTCGGTGCCGGTTCGCCAGCCGATCTGCGTGCCGCGCTCGGTCGGCTCGATGTCACCGAACTGCCGGGCGGTCTTGATCGCGCGGCTGAGGGCGATCTCGCCAGCCAACTCACGACCTTCGCCGGTACTGCCGCCGACATCGTGCTGGTGTCGGATTTCCAACAGGACGACGGCAGCGGCATCACCGCGTTGCTGAAACCACACGCCCGCAGCCTGACCCGGCTCGCGGTCGGTGATCAGGGCACGAACGCCGTGGTTGAAGGTCTTGCGGGCATGGGCGATCTGCGGCCCGATCAACCGGGTGAACTGTTGCTGCGCGTCGCCGGTCCGGCCAAAGGTGCTGCCATCACGGCTGATGATGGCGCGTTCCTGCCACTCGCTAACGCGCAGGTAACTGGCGGCCTGCTGCGCGTGGCCACGCCACCGCTGTCAGCCGGCGAACACCGCCTGCGCATCCGTCTCGACGATGGCGGATTGACCTACGACAACCTGCTGGAACTGCCGGTGCTGGTGCGCGCTGCCGTGACCACGCTGGCGGTCGGCGAACGCACCGACTACCTCACGGCATCGCTCACTGCCGACGCGGTGGCGTTCGATCTCAAACGCATCGCCGCGCCACAACTGGCGACCGAGCCCCTGCCGCCCAAAGGTTTGGTCGCGTTGCGTGACCGCGTGGCGGACGGCAAGCGCCTCGCCGATTGGGTGAGCGGCGGCGGCGTTTTGTGGGCGACACTCGACCTGTTGGCAGATGATCAGTCGCTGCGTCCGCTGGTGGCGTCGCTCAAACTCGGCGACGGCCAACGCGCCGGCGGAACGTACCAATCCGGCGAAAAGGATCTCGACGAGGTGCTGGCGCTCGGTCGTCGTGACAGCGTGCCCGAGGTGGCCCTGCCGGAAGACGCCCGCGTACTGCTGCGCGCAGGTGATGCGCCGCTGGTGGTGCAACTGCCCTTTGGTGCCGGCGCGGTGATCGTTGAACTGACCGACCTGCAACCCACCGGTGACGAAAGCCTGCGTGCGCGTGGAACGCTACCGCTGTGGGTCAGCCGCATGGCGCGCCGCGCCACTGCCGCGTTGTCAGCGCCAGCGTTCTGGCAAGCCGGTCAACCCGCTCCCGCGGATGCAACGCTGCGTCGTGGTGCGTCATCGGTGACGGTGAAAGCCGGTGCTCCGCTGTTGCTGGCACCGGGCGCGTGGGTGCGCGCTGACAATACCGCCGTGGTGGTGTTGCCGAGCCGACATGAAGGCCAACTGCAACAAGACCCACCCCGCAGCGCGGCAAAAAATCTCGCTGAAGCCTTGCCCGAACGTCCAGGCAGCGACTGGGGTCTGCCGCTCGCGATCGCTGCGCTGTTGGTGGCTATCAGCGAAGGCCTCTTCGCGGCATGGGCCGGGCGGAAATATGGATGAGCCGATGAGTCGGGACTCTTTGACTGTGCGCGGAGTGCCCCGATGAACTCCACCCGCGTCGACTTCATCTTTGAGCACGCTCCTGAACCCTGGCACATGCTGGTGGTGTTCGCGGCGATGGCGTTCGTCGCGTGGCTCGGCTGGCGTCGTTACGGGCCGTCAGCGGCTGGTGTCGCTGGGATTTTCGGACGGTTATGTCGCGCTGGCGCGCTGATCATGTTGGTGCTGCTGATCGCCGGCCCGGCTTGGCGCAGCACCACCACCACGGTGCTGCCTGGACGCGTGCTGGTCGCGATCGACCGCAGTGCCTCGATGGCGCGTGCCGATGGCCCTGAAAAGACTCAACGTATCGCTGCCGCCAGCGCGCTGGCACAAGCACTGGCCAAACGCAGCGAGGCCACTCCCCTGACCATAGATTTCCGCGGCATCGGCGGCGTCCCAGGAGGACTCGATGCCACCACGCTGATGACCACACCGCCGAGCGCCACCGGCTCTGCCAGTTCGCTCGGTGACGATCTCGCGCGACTGGTGGCGGAAAGCCGCCCTGATGGACTCATCCTGGTCAGCGATGGACGGGTCACGACCGGCAGCGGACTCGCGGCGCTGCCGTCAGCCTGGCGTGGACGCGATCTGGCGGTGGCGGTGCTCGCCACCGGCGGCGATGCGGTGGAGCCGGAGCTGCTGATCGACGAAGTGCAGGTCAATCGTGCGGTCGCCCTCGGCGAACGTGAACCAGTACTGGTGCGCCTCAGCAGCCGCGCGCTGCCGCCTGGTCCGATTACGATCTCGCTGGTGGTCGATGAGGGAAAACCCGTGACCACCACCGTCGACGCACCGGTCGGTAACCAGGCCACGATGTCGAGCAACGAAGCGCGGCTTGAAGCCAACTTCGCGCGCGAAGGTATCTCGAAGGTCAAGGTCGTGGCGGAGCACGGTACCGGTGCGAACAAACTCACCGCTGAACTGGCGATGTCGGTGACGGTGAGTGAACGCAAACTGCGCGTGCTGATGCTTGATCACCGTCCGCGTTACGAGGTGCGCTACCTGCGCGAGGCGTTCCGCCGCGATAAGACCATCACGCTGCATTCGTACCTTGCCGAAGGTCGCTGGCGGCGCTGGGGCGACGGTCCCGACGCGCTGGTCGGTCCCGATCGTCTGCCGCTGACGCCGAGCGATCTGCGTGACTACGACGTCATCATCATCGGCGACATCGGCCCCGACACCCTGCGCGACACCGACCTGACCAACATCGACAATGCGGTGCGCCGCGGCGCCACCGGCCTGGTATGGTTGCCGGGTGAAAACGGTGCGATTGCCGGCTTCGCCAACGGCAAACTCGGCGCGCTGCTGCCGGTCGAATTGCCGGATGCCACCGTCATCAGCCGTGGCTACCTGGATGGTGCGGGCCGCACCGCACACCGCACACGCGCGGCGGAACTGCTCGGCCTGCTCGATGCCGGTGATGTCGCTTGGGAACGTCTGCCCGCACTGCTGGGCGCATCACCGGTGACGCGCGCCAAACCCGCCGCTGAGGTCCTGGTCGAAGATCAGCGCCAACATCCGCTGGTCGTCAGTGGCGTCTATGGCGCTGGGCGTTCGCTGTTCATTGGCGTGGACGATACCTGGCGCTGGCGCCGCAACGTCGGCGATCGCTACCTGCACCGTTTCCACAGCCAACTGCTGCGCTTCGTCGCCAGTGGTCGTCGTCTGGGCAACCATTCCTGGCGCCTGTTCGCCAATCCGCGGCGCGCCGTCAGCGGCGAACCGCTGACGCTCAACCTGACACCCAAAGGTGGCCGCGAAGGCTCATTGCCTGAGAACGTCACCGTGCGTCTGACCTCCGGCAGCGGCCAGGAACAACTGCTGCGTCTGAATCCCGAAGGCGGTGTCGGCTTCGCCGCGCGTGTACCGGCACCCGCTGCCGGCACCTGGGCGCTTGAAGTCGCCGCCGGGCTCGATCCCAAGTCAGTGGAGAGCGATCAACTGGTGGTATTGCCGCCAAGCGACGAACTGCGCGATCCGCGGATCGACCGTGCTGCGCTGGCTGCGTTGGCGACCGGCACTGGTGGACGCGTGCACACCGATGCGAAAGCCCTGGTCGATGCGCTGCCGGATCTTTCACGCAGCGAAAGCATCAGTGCCCTGACTGGTTGGTGGGATACGTGGTGGGCACTGGCGATCATCGTCACGCTGCTGTCGATCGACTGGTCGATTCGGCGCGTGAACCGCTTGCCCTGAGTTGTTCCTCACGTGAATCAGAAAGTTCTTCTGCTCATTGGAGTCGACATCGCAGCGATGATCATCGTTTGGAAGTCTGATCCGCGCGAATGATCTTGAGCCTAGCGCGAAACTGATCGCAGCGGTTGAAGGTGGGCCGCAAAGAATTTGTTCACCGCCTGCTGCAGATCTTCGCGTGCCAACGTGCGGTTGCCGTGCGGCATGCCCTCAATCAATAACAGGGAACTGTCAGCGCCAGCGGTTTTCAAAGCAGCATGCATACGTTCACTCTGCGCCGGTGGAATCATGGAATCCGCAGTGCCATGGATGAGCAGGAACGGCGCATCGTCCTTGGTGACATGGGTGATCGGACTCGCCGCCGCCGCCAGCTCCGGATGTTTGCTCGGCGGCCCGTGTAGCAGCGCCTTCGCCACCAGATTGATGCGCCAGTGATCGTCCTCGACCTCCTCCAGATGGACGAAATCGGTAGCCGCAAACAACGTGCACACCGCCTGAACGCGGCTCGACACGCCGGTGATGCCCTCGTTGCCTTCAAAGGCCGGATCGTCAGCCGTGGTGCCAAGTAGCGCCGCGAGCTGTCCACCTGCTGATGCGCCCAGGACGCCAATGCGCTGGGGATCACAACCGAAACGCCACGCATTCGTACGCAGCCAACGGATCGCGGCTTTGCAGTCGTGCAGCGGCGTGGGGAACGTCACCTCGCCACGACTCAACCGATAACTGATACTCGCCACTGCATACCCACGGGTCGCGAGCATCGCCACCGGGCACGGCGAACGCTCACCAGTGACCCAACCGCCGCCATGGATCCATACCACCAGCGGCAACGGTTTGTCGAAACGCTCAGGCAGGTAGAGGTCGAGTTGCAGCTCCTCGCCATCGACCGTGGCGTAGGTCCAATCACGCACGATACGCACGCCCTCGGGCTCAGTGATTGATCGTGGCGGGCCGAAACAACCGCTGAGGGAAAGTGCCGCCAACAACCATACGAGGAAACGCATGGCTAGGACGTAGCGCCGACCAGTCCTGCGTACAAGCCACCATCGGCAATCGATGGCAATGGCTCCGTGTTCCCAACGCCGCCGCTACCCAGGCGGGTAGTGGAGCCGCACACGCCTCACCTACCGTAGTGATCATGCGCCTCCACCTGATCACCCTCCTGGTCGCCTCCCTCTGCGCTACTGCCGCTGCTTTTTCCGCAGACAAGGCAGCAGAAAAATTCACCGTCATCGCCGGTGGCGGTACCGCGATCGACGGCGGGCCGGCGACGGGCGTGAAGCTGAACCAGCCGTTCTGTTTCCACGTCATGCCCGACGGCAGCGCGTGGTTGGCGGAACAAGATGGCAATCGCGTACGGCGTTACGGTGCCGACGGCACGTTGGTAACCGTGGTCGGTACCGGTGAAAAAGGCGCTTCCGGTGTTCCCGGCCCAGGCACCAAAGCGTTGCTCAATGGTCCGCACCACCTGCTGCCGTTGCCGGATGGTCGTGTACTGATCGCCGACACCTATGGCCGGCGCACGTTGCAACTCGATCCTAAAACCGGCGTGGTAAAGCTCTTCGCCGGCACCGGTGAAACCGGCTACAGCGGCGACGGCGGTCCCGCGGATCAGGCGAAGACCAGCGATGCGTACTCGCTCGCGTTGTCGAAAGACCAGAAGACCGTTTTCATCGCCGACATCCAGAACCGTCGCGTGCGCGCGGTGGATCTCACCACCGGCATCATCCGCACCGCAGTGGGCAACGGTGGTAAGACTGCGCCGAAGGATGGCGAGAAGGCTGATCAATGCTCGCTGGTTGATCCGCGTTCGGTGGCGGTCGATGGCGACGGCCGTTTGTGGATCCTCGAACGAAACGGCCACTGCCTGCGCGTGGTCGACCTTGACGGCACCATCAAGACGGTGGTCAACACCAGCGGCCAGAAGGGTAACAGCGGCGACGGCGGCGACGCACGTCAAGCGACCATGAACGGTCCCAAGGATCTGTTCATCGATCGCGACGGCGCGGTGCTGATCGCCGACTGCGAAAACCACGTCATCCGCCGCTTCGATCCGAAGTCGGGTATCATCACCCGCATCGCCGGCACCGGCAAAAAGGGCACTGGTACTCCGGGCCTGCCGCTAGAAACCGCCCTCGACCGCCCGCATGGTGTGCACGTCGGCCCGGATGGCGCGCTGTACATCAGCGATAGCAGCAATCATCGGGTGCTGAAACTGGTGCGCTGAACGCAGGAGTGCTGCCGGTGAACCACTCCGTGCATGCTGACACACTGAGATGTTCCCACTGGCACGGAGGCTGCTAACCATACGCCAACCTTCCGGAGGCTCCCCGCCATGCGTATCCTCAGCACCGCCCTGCTCGCCGTCGCCATCAGTTCCCCGGCGTGGTCGGCCACGGTTTCCGCCGACACCTGGCCGCAGTACCGTGGCGCGAACCGCGACGGGATCTCGACCGAGAAGCTGACGTTCAGCGCGGAGGCACCGACGCAGGTTTGGAAAGCTTCGCTCGGCTTCGGCTTCACCTCGATCGCGGTGTCCGACGGACTGGTGTACGCGGGTGGTCATAAGAACGGCCAAGACACCCTGTACTGCCTCGATGCCAAGACTGGGAAGAGCGCGTGGACCTTCAGCTATGCGCAGGAATTGACGGCCAACATGTACGAAGGCGGACCGAACGCGACGCCGACGGTCTCCGGGAAAAACGTCTACCTCCTGGCCAAGGACGGCTTCACCGCCTGCCTCGACGCCAAGACTGGCAAGGTAGTGTGGCAGAAAAACATCGCGCAGGAAGTTGGCGCGGCCAAGCCCGACTGGGGTTTCTCTGGCTCGCCCACCGTGGTCGGCCGCGCGCTGTTCCTCAACATCGGTAGTCACGGCACCGCGGTCGAGGCCGCGACCGGCAAGCTGGTGTGGAAGTCCGGCGGTTCCAAGGCCGGCTACGCTTCGGTGATCCCGCTGCCCGGCGCCAAGACCCCGACGCTGCTGGTCGCGACCGAAAACGCCCTGGCCGGCGTCGACGCCGCCAGCGGCAAGAAGCTGTGGAGCCACGCCTGGACCACCATGTACGGCGTCAACGCCGCCGACCCGATCGCCCTGGGCAACCAGGTGTTCATCTCCGGCGGCTACAACTACGGCGGCAACCTGGTCGACATCAGCGGCCAACCACGCGATGTGTGGAAAAACACCGCCATGCGCAACCACTTCAACGCCTGTGTGCTGATCGACGGTCATCTTTACGGCTTCGACAACGACGAGGGCGTCAAATGCCTCGACTGGAAGACCGGTGCAACCAAGTGGCACAAGAACGGCCTGGGCAAGGGCTCGCTGGCTGCGGTGAACGGTAAACTGGTGATCCTCAGCGACCGTGGCGAACTGGTGATCGCCGACGCGACGCCCTCAGCCTTCACCGAGATCAGCCGCTCACAGGTGCTCACCGGCCTCTGCTGGACCAGCCCGGCGATCGCTGATGGGCGGATCTACGTCCGCAACGCGAAGGGCGATCTGGTGTGTTTGGCGGTGAAGTAGCAGCATCAATGACGGCTCCCAGCCGACGCAAATTGCATCTCTTTCAGGGCCTGTTCGCTGGCGCGCTTCTGATCGGCATTGCGTTGGTGGTCTTGGGCTATCGTAATCGATCTCGCGAGTTCGATGAATCCAATCAGCGCGCACGCATGATATCGCAGATGCTTGGCGCGCTGGTCACCTATGCCACTGAGCACGAGTCTGACACGGCGCAATATCCCGCCTTTCTTAGCAACCGCTTCGGCGATGCTGAGATGAAGCGTTATGCGTGGATCACCCTCAGGGCCGATCCTGCCTCGTCCGACATCGTACTGATCGAACGTCCAGAATGGGTTGACGGCGAGTGGTGTTTCGCGGCCTTCGGTGATGCGCACGTAAAAAAGATCCGTCGTGAAGACGCGGCCCGCATCATTAAGGAGACTACCCCATCGCTCACCGCGCCAGCTGCGTCACCGTGATATTCCGATACGCCACCGGTCCATGATCCCCTTGCAGCATGATGGGGCCGGTCGGCTTCTCCGGCTCGTATTCCCACATGGATGAGCGCGTCGGGCCGGTGACCTCGACGTTTTCTTGCACCACCTGACCGTTGTGCACGACCTTCACGAACACCGCGTTGGCGGTCTTCATGCCGCTCGCGTCGAAACGCGGCGCTTTGAAGGTGATGTCGAACGACTGCCATTCTCCTGGAGCCTTGGCGGCGTTCACGCGCGGCGGCGTGCCTTCGAAACCTTCCTTGCCTGCACCGCGCTTGGGATCCCAACGTTGGTAGATACCGCCGGCATCACCGGAACCGGGCTTGGGGTTGCCGAAGCTGTCGAGCACCTGGACCTCGTAGCGGCCCATGACGTAGACGCCGGAGTTCGATCCCTTCGGCACCAGCCATTCGACGTGGATCTGCGCGTCGCCGAAATCCGCGGAACTCCGGATGTTGCCGGTGCGCCCCTTGCGACCATTGGCAAGCACGCCCATGCCGTCGGTAAGGACGAGCTTCTTCTGATCCGCCGCATCGAGCGTGACCGCTGCGACAATCAGCCACTCGTGCGTCGGCTGCTTCCAGGCGGCGAGGCCAGTTTCACCAATGAGTGAGGTTGTGTCCGCCGCGACGCCACCAACGGCGAACACGGATAAAAGCAGGAGAGTACGCATGGTGAGGGTACCCGCCAACGACGCCCGCGTTGCGCACGGACTCGTGGGAGCGCGGCCGTAAGCGAACTACTTGCGCTTTTCCTTCTGCACCAACAACGCCGGCTTCTTCTTCTCCCACGTCGGATTCGGCAGCGCTTCCCAGATCTTCAGTTCATCATACCAGCCGTACTGACCGCCGACGATCATGGTGAAGCGGTTCTTGTCGATATCGAGACCGTCGGCTGAACCATAGAGCACGAACTGGTCGTCGATGTTGGCGATGATCTCGTTGCCCAGCAATTCGATGGTCATGGTGTACCAGCGATCTTTCTCCCACTTCATGCTCTGACGATCGAGCTTCACGCCCTTAGTGGTGCCGCCGATGCCGGACATCTTCACCAGTTCGAAGCCACCGTCGTTGATCATGATGCGCGCAACGTGTTCCTTGTCGGTGAAGCCGAAGCCCATCCATTTCGCGCCGTCGTACTTGAACTTGCACTGCACGACGACGTTGTGGAGCGGACCGCCGGCACCGTAACCGATCTCGGGATGATGGCCGTCCTCCGCTTTCTCGGCGACACGCAACTGGTCGCCGACGATCTGCCAGTCGCCCTTGTTCCAACTCTTGCCCCAGTTCTTTTGCCAGCTCTCCGGCGTGAACGGTTCATCGAGAATCGGCTTGCCCAACTCGGTCATCAGCAATTTCGGACCGCTGGATTCCTCCTCCTTCTTTTTTTTCTCCGCCGCATCGCTGGTGGCGAAGCCAGCACCGAGCAGGCAGGTGAGCGTGAGGGCGAGCAGACGATGGCTCATTTGCGTTTCTCCTTCTGTTGCAGCAGCAGCACGCGGCGTTTCTCCCACTTCGCATCCGGCGTTGCCTCCCAGAGGGTGAGATCGTCGAACCACGCGTGGCTTCCGCCATTGATCAGCAGAATGGAACCTTTGTCGACATTCAAGGACTCAGCATTTCCGTAGAGCACGAACTGGTCATCGACCTGGGCGATCACCTCGGCGCCGCTCCATTCGATCAGCATGGTGTACCAGCGATCTTTTTCCCATTTCATTGTCTGACGATCGAGACGCTCGCCCTTGGTGGTCGCACCCGTGCCCGACATCTTCACGATCTCGAACGCATCTTTGTTGATCATCACGCGCAGGACGTGCTGACTGTTGCCAAACGAGAACCCCATCCAGTTCGCGCCATCAATGCGGAAGCGGCACTGCACCACCACATCCTTCATCTTCATACCATGCGCGATCTGCGGATGATGTCCGCCACCAGCAGTGTCACCGCCACGCAGCGCACCGTCGACCACGGTCCAATCACCACCGTGGGTGTTCCACAGGCTCTTGAAGGTCTCGGCGCTGAACGGATCGCTAAACATCACCGGACCACGGGTGGTCATCAAGGTCTTGGCGAGCGGTGGTTCCTCGGCCTTGGCTGGCTTGGCCTTCTTCTCCGCTGCTCCCAAGGGAAGGAACATCACCAGGATGGCCGCTAGGCGCAGGCAGATTAGGCGCAGGCAGCTTGGGCGCAGACAGACTAGCATGATCACTCCGTGCCGATGGTTTGGCCCGCAACATCCCGACCTGACGGGAAAATGCCCCGCCAGCGCCCAGTTGTGCAGCTGTCGGCTGGACTCCCAGGGGGCTGCCGCCTACCTTGCGCGCCATGCGTATCCTGCTGATGGAAGACGAAGATGCGATCCGCTCGGCGCTGACGCGCGGACTGACCGCGCGCGGACATGAGGTCCGGGCCGCCGCCTGCCTGGCGGACGCCCGTGCCCTGGCAACGCAGTTCGCTCCGGAGGCCCTGGTCAGCGACCTGAAGCTGCCGGATGGCAACGGCCTGGATCTGGCCGCCGAGCTCAAGGTCCCGTTCGTACTGATGACTGGCTACGGCACCTTCGACGACGCGGTGCGGGCGATGCGCCTGGGCTGCCTCGACTTCTTCACCAAGCCGGCACCGATCAAGGATATCTGTCGTGCGTTGGAGAAAGTGCCCAGCCGCTCGACCTCCGGTCCACAGGTCATGGCGGTTGGTGCCAACGGCATGCGGCTGGCGCGCGTGCGCGGCAGTTCGGTTGCCGAAGATGAATTGCGTCATCGCACGGTGACGTGGAGCGATGCGGCGCAGGCACAGCAACGTTTCACTGAGCTCGCGGATCTGCTGCCGAATGTCACCACGCGCCAGATCGCCGCTGAGTTGCTGCAGACCGCTAACAGCGGCACGCTCGCCGTGAATCTGCTCGGCGATGGCTGGTCCGCTTGGTTGCAGGCGACGGTGGCATGGCACACCCATGGTGATCGCCAGCACCTGATCGAAAACCTCGCGCGCGCCTGCACCTGGATCCCCAACGGCGCGGTAGTGGAGTGTGCCCATGGTTGATACGCCCGTCGCTGGTGGCCCAACGGTCGCACGCTGGTCCGGTGAACTGCTGTTCCCGATCGAACTGGAAGAAGCCGCGATCATCGACCTGACCGCCGTCGTTGCCCTCGGCACGTGGAGTTATGCGTGGTTCCGTGCGCGTCCGCACTTGGCAGTGAGCGGCGCATCGCCGACGTTACGCCGGCAACTGATGCGCGCCAAACTGCCGTTGGCCTGGGCAGATATTCCCGGTGGCGGTGTGAGTCCGTCGGAGCGCGCGGCGTTGTTCGGGGACGGATGAACTGCACTCGGTCGCGTCCGTTGAACTAGTCATGTTCATTCGTCTTGGCTGGCTGCTCTGCATGACCTTCTGGTCGTACGCGGTCGAACACCAAATGCCGCACGGTTACCGGTGCCCTGAAGGCAGCATCCTGTACGATGATCTGACCACCAAGCTGGAGGTTCCCGATAAGCCGGTCGTGGTCGGATCAGCGTGGGTGGTCCATTACGTGGTCCACAATAACGGAACGACCCCGCTCAGCGTGAATCCGGATTTCGACGAATACCTCTGGCGATCTACGCGTGTGTGGCTCGAAGCGATCGGCCCTGATGGCGTGTTCGCCGCTGATCCCCTGGCTTACAAGTCATTCCCGGGGCGGCTTGGTGGTACGATGGTCAGCGAAAACTCACCGATCAGCCCGTCTGGGTCGCGTGTTTTCACGGTGACGCCTCGTCGATATGTACGATTGGACCGCCCAGGACGATGGACCTTGCGATTGTTCCATGATCTAGGAATGGGTCGCGCCAGTGACGGATACGAACCACGCTGGGCCACCGCGACCATCGACGTGGTGATGCCTGACGCGGCGCAAGCCGAGGCGGTGCTGATCGATCATGAGTCACGCCTGACCCAACACCTCGATTCCAAAAATGAACGCCGTCCAGCTGGGGCCGATTTCCCAGCTATGGAACTTTCGATCTACCTGCCGCTGCTCAGCGCGCGTGCGCGAGCTGGATCACGGTACGCCATCCAAGGCTTGGCCATGATTCCGACGGCGGGTGCGACCGATAGTCTGCTGGAAATCCTCACTCGCCGGCCACCGCCTGCACCACCAGCGGAAAAACTCCTGGCTGATCTCCATCCATGGGTCATCGCATTCCGTTCCCTCACTCGTCGTCTACCCCCAACTGAATTCCAGCGACGCATCAGGGGCGGCGCGGATCCTCATTTGCTCGCAGCCATGGATGAGCAGCGCAAGGAACGCGCCACGCTGGCTGCACGTGCCGCGCTGCGTTTTCATGAGGCTGCGGTCAGGGATGCGGCGGCGGCCTTCCTGTCTCGCAGCCAACCGGTTGAGGGCGACAAGAGCATTGGCGAATGGAATGAACCCTAGAGTGGCGGTGCTTTCGATGCCGGCGTCACCCATTCCCGTACATCGTCGTGTGAGAGATCGCCCAGACCTGCACTAGACGCCCCGCCGTCGCTCCCGACCATCCGCCCCCCCATGGCTACCGGATGTCTTGTCACTGTCACTGATCTGCAAAGCGAAGGCCTCGCCCGGCTGGTGGAGGAACGTGGGACCTTTATGGTCATCCGCTTCCTGAACAGCGGTGCGCAGATGACTCAGGAAACGCGGCTGGTGGCGCGGTATGCGCTGCTGCCCGGCACACGGGTGACGGTCCAGGTCGGTGAAGGAAAACAGAGTGCGGTTATTACCGCGGCGAAGCTCGGACGTGATGCCGCGAGTGGGTTGCTGGTCTATGGCCACAAACGCGACGACGGCCTGGAAGGTCCGCTGCGTGAGGACGCCATCATCGGCATGCCTGCGCCGGAAGACGCGGTCGAGCAGCTCGCCACGGCGGCGTTCAACGACCTGCGCCCGCCCATGGGCAAGGCGCATGGTGTCGGCGGACCCGATCCCTGGGGACCGCAGACGCTCGGCGCGCGTGAACAGGTGCTGGCATGGCGCGATGCGGCGTGGCAGTTGACCGGTGGCGTGGTGGGCCTTGCCGCGGCGCGTGTCGTGCCACTGCCACATCAGCTCATCACCGCGCGGCGGATCCTTGATGATCGTCAGGTGCGTTTCCTGCTCGCTGATGAAGTGGGTTTGGGCAAGACCATCGAAGCGGGCCTGGTGATCCAATCACTGTTGGCGATCAAGCCGACCATGCGCGTGCTGATCGTCGTGCCGGGTGCGCTGATCAGCCAATAGTTCCTTGAGCTGTATGTGCGCTTTGGTGGCCGACGCTTTCTGATGCTCGACGCCGAGCGTCTGCGCGAGTGGGACGGCAATCCGTGGGAGGGCGAGCAGTTCGTGCTGACCTCCAGCCGCGCGCTCGAAGACCTTGATCCCAAAGCCGCGCTGCGTTTCGCCACTTCGAAGTGGCGAAACGCAGCGCGGCTTTGGGATCAAGGTC
>ENA-ORBV01004697-ORBV01004697.1-microbial-mat-metagenome-genome-assembly--contig:-NODE-4697-length-25930-cov-4.661857_pt1 | contig 25930 bp, 22 predicted proteins | sample MGYA00237777_ERZ505514 | MGnify/ENA primary metagenome ERZ505514 (study PRJEB26160, sample SAMN06269048) | microbial mat metagenome | isolation source: Oligotrophic lake microbial mat | place... | reverse complement strand
TAATGATACGGCGACCACCGAGATCTACACCTCTCTATTCGTCGGCAGCGTCAGATGTGTATAAGAGACAGCGCCGCTGGTCTGCCGCCACCGGCATCGATTGGGATTGGTTTTCCGGCGCGGGGACGCTCACCAGCCCCGGCGAACGCCGTCCGCTGCTGGTTTCATTCCGCGCGCCGCCGACGGTGACGGTCGAGGACGGGCTGTGCCGGATCGAACTCGCGTTGCCGGCCGGCTGCTACGCCACCGAGGTGCTCGACCAAATCGGGGTCACCGTGCCGGCCGATCGCCGTGGCTGAAGCTGACGCACACGGGCGCTGACGGATCAGGCTCCGGTTTCGGGCAGCGGTCGCATCACCTTGGGCAAGCCCGCGAAGAGCCAGCCGATCACGAGCGTGGCCAGGCCGGTCCCCAGCGCGATCACCAGGGCCGAGGTCCACGGCGCGTTGAGCGGGATCCCGCCCAGCGCCCGATCGATCGCCGCCAGCAGCAGCGATGCCGCGACCGCATAGCCGATCCACGCCGCGGCCCGGCCATGGAACACCATCTGGCGCAGCGGCAGAAAGATGAGCGCCAGCGAGAAGTAGGCGGCGGTATGGAACACCACGCTGCCAGGATCGATGCCATCGCGGATCAGACCGATCGACCAGGCACGCAGCAGCAGGCGGCGTTCGTCACCAGCGACCACCGCCCAGGCCAACAAGGCGAGCGGCAAGTCAGGAGCCCATGGCAAGGTTGCGAGTTGTCCGTGCTGGACCACCGCCAACAGCACCGCGAGCAGGAGCAGGATGACAAAGCCCACGCGCGCACGCTATGCGTCGAGCGGTCGAGCGCGAGCGTGGCGCGCGCGCGCCCCTCCCCGAGTACCAGATGCCGCCGCTGGTCGCCCCGTTAGCGTCCCGCCATGCCGGTCATCCATTCGGGTATCGATGAGGCGGGATACGGGCCGATCCTCGGCCCGCTCGGCATCGCCGCGGTCAGTGTCGAGGTCGACGACGGCGTTGCGGTGCGCGCCGCATTCGGACGGGCTCGGCTGGGGGTGGCTGACAGCAAGGAGATCCACGATCCCGCCGACCTGGCGCCACTCGAATCGGTGGCGCTGCCCGGACTCGCCTGGCTGAATGGGGCCACGCCACGCACCGCCGCCGATGTCTTTGCGCTGCTCGGCGAGACCGCGGAAGCACGAAGCGAACCATGGATGGCAGGCGCAGAGGATCTGCGCCTGCCGGTCGCGGCCGAGAAACTCAAGGTCTGGCGCGTCACCGGGGTACGCCCGCGTTGGGTCGGGGGGTTCCTCATCCATCCCTTCGACCTCAACCGTGGTTCCGCCGGTGGCATCAATCGCGCCGACGTCGAACTCGGTCACGTCGGACAGCTCCTCCTGCAGGTGCCGGACGAGCACATCCGCGAGACGACGGTCGATCGCCTGGGCGGTCGACGGTATTACGGCGACTTCCTCCAGCGCTTATGGCCGGGAGAATCCCTTGAGGTTCTTGGTGAAGCACCCCTGCGCAGCGCCTATCGCGTCGCGTGGAGACTGCGCCGTCACGAGATCGCGTTCTGTGTCGATGGCGAGCGGGCCAGCGTCCTCACCGCGCTCGCGAGCTGCATCGCCAAGTATGGCCGGGAACTGCACATGCAGTTATTCAACCAGTACTGGTCCAGTCGTCGGAGCGGATTGCGGCCTACCGCCGGGTATGCACGCGACGCGCACCGCTGGCTGCAGGATGTGGGCCTCGACTCCGTGGATGGGCATCGAATGGCCCTGGTACGTGGTCATAACGACTCGAAAATTGTCAATTCGATTGAGAATGATCAGAATTGAATCGCATCATCTGCAACACTTGTTAGGATTGCACTGCAACAGTTGCCCTCAACCCAGAAAATTATAGCATTCATTACTGAGTGTGGTACAACTAGTATCAGACGCAGGGTGGCTACGGCGAAGTCCAACGTTTAAGGTCTTCGTAATTTCCGTGGCCGCCAACCCCTGCCGACCTATCTTTACCACCATCTCCTCACAAAGGGTTTGACATTATGGAAGCCATCGGCCCCCTCCAACTCCGCGTCATGCATTACATCTGGCAGCACGGTCCTAGCACCGTGCACTCGGTCCACGATGCCCTCAACGGTGAACCGGGCGCTCAGAAGCTCGCCTACACCACGATCCTGACCGTCATGCGCAACCTGGCGCGACGCAAGATCCTCAACCAGAAGGCCAGCGGCCGCAGCCACATCTTCGAGCCTCTCGTCGATGAGCAGACCTACAAGATGGGCATCCTGCGCGGCGTGCGCAAAGAGCTCTTCGGTGGCGATATCCACCGCCTGATCTCGTACCTCTCGCGGGACGAAGAGATCGACGAACAGGTCCGTCACGCCCTGCCCTCGCATACCGCCGTCCATTGATCGATGGCCGCGCCGCTGCTTCTGCAGCGGCGCGGCCGATTGACGTGATGCCCGACGACGCCCTCGCTCCCGAAGCCTTGGTGCATGCCCTGTTGGCGTTGCCGGGTTGGTCAGGCGACCAACTCGCAATCACCAAGGCTTGGCGCTTCGCCAGCTTTGCGGACGCCATCACCTTCATGCGCCTGTGCATCCCGGGCATCGAAACCCGCAGCCATCATCCCGAGTGGACCAACGTCTACGACCGGGTGAGCGCCAGGCTGCGCACGCACGATGCCCGTGATCGCGTTACCGCGGCCGATCTCGACCTCGCCGCATACCTCGATGCCATCGCCGCGCAGTGCGGTGGCGTTAGCGCTGAGCCGTAGGCGAGAGATCCAACGTGGCGATGAGGTGGCGGCGCAAGTCCTCGGCCTCCTCGTCATCGAGCTTCCGACCGCCCCGATCGATATAGAATACGTCCACCGCGACATCGCCCATCGTGTTGATGCACGCATAGGTGATGTTGCAGCCGTGATCTGAAATGGCCCGGCACAGGTTGCTGAGCAGTCCCGGCTCGTCCTTCGCGTGGATGTCCACGATCGTGTGATGGTCGCTGGTGCGCTGCTCGACCTTCACGGCCGGATCATCGAACCGGCTATCGGCCGCCTTGGGCAGCCCGAGCGCCGCCTTGCGTTTGGCGAGCAGTGCCCGGGTGTCGAGCTTGCCCTGCACCACCAGCTGAAGATCCGCGCGCAGGCGCGTCCAGGTCGTTTCTTCTTTCAGGCGCGCCGGGTTCGCCGATGTCAGGCGGAAGGTGTAGATGACCATGCCGCCAGACGTCACCCAGGTGCGGGTGTCGAGGATATCGAAGAGATTGCCGGTCAACGTCGCGGTGACATCGGCAAAGAGCGCGTGGCGGTCGGTGAGCGCCGCAGTCACGTAGGCGTAACGGTCCTTGAGCTCACGGTGCAGGCCGACGCCGGTGCGGCGCGCCTCCTCCATCACCGTCAGGTGTTTGGCGGCCTCGCCCGGCGCGACCTGGTAGAGGTAGGTGTCAGGCAGTTCGGCCAGCCAACCGTCGGCATCCTCGGCCGTCCGCCCGGCGGCAATCAATTCGACGCGCAACCGCTCATGGTGGCTCGGCGGCTGGTGGCCCTGCTTGCGGCGCAGTTCGCCCTGCACCGCCTCGCGGATCTCGGCCAGCAATGACTCCTGCCAGCCAGTGAGGATGCCCTCGCCCACCGCGCGCGCGTCGGCGAAGGTCAGACAATAGAGCAGGTCGAGGCGTTCCTCGCTGCCGATGCGCTCGGTGAAGGTGGTGAGGAAACCCGGCTCGCGGAAGTCGCGCATGCGACTGGCATCGGACAGGGCGACGTGGCGGTCGACCAGGAACCAGACGATCTCCTCTTCGGCTTCGTCCAGCCCGAGACGTCGCGCCACCGGCGCCACCATCATCGCCCCACGCGCGACGTGCCCACGTCCCATGTACTTGCCAACGTCGTGCAGCAGCAGGCCGAGCACGAGGAGGTCCTTGCGCTGGATACCGGGAAAGATGTAGCCCATGCCGGGCAGGCCGGGGACCTGCTCGCGCGCCACGGCATCGAGATTGCCGACCGCGATCAGGGTATGCTCATCCACCGTGTACTGGTGGTAGCTGTCGAACTGCATGTGGCAGGTGAGATTGCCAAACTCGGGCAGGTAGGCGCCAAGCAGGCCGCAGTTGTGCATGTCCTGCAGGATCGGCCGCACCCGCCCGACGTCGCCGAGCATGGCGAGGAAAACCCGGCCCAGGGCTGGATCGTGGCGAACCTCGTCGTTGATCACGCCCAGGTTGGCGCGGATGTCGCGCTGCAGTTCGAGCGCGATGCCGGTGTCGCGGCTCTGCGCCAGGCGGCACATGCGGATCAGGCGCGTGCCCGCATCCGGCTTCTTCCAGAACCCGACCTTGTCGCTGAGATAGACCTTGCCCTCGACGGAGGTGAAATCCTGGTCGAGCACCTTGCGCGAAAGCACCAGGATCGGTTTGCGCCCGAGGTGGCCAAGGGCGCGCAAGCGGCTGAGGGTCAGCTCCACCGTCTGGTGGACGTGCAGCACCAGGGCGTAGTGGCGCTTCATCAGGTGTTCGACCGCGCGCAGCTGGCTGACGTCGGCGTAGCCGAGCTGCGCCGCGATGCGCAACTGGTCGGGCAGCTGGAAGGTATCGTGCTTGCGCTTGTGCTGGAAATGATTGAGCGAACGCAGGGCGAGGAGGTGGTCGTTGGCGGTGACGGCGTCGCTGAGGTCCGTGCGGGTGATGACCTCAAGCTCTTCGAGCGCGAACAGATTTCGGCTGCCGAAGACCATGAAGGCGATGTTGCGCAACAGCTGCACGTCGCGCAGGCCGCCCGGGTTGGACTTCAGATTCGGCTCCATCAGGAACAGGCTGACCCCGGCCTGGGCGCGGCGTTTGCCGAGTTCCTCGACCTTGAAGGCGATGAACGCCTTCAGCCGCTTGCGGCGGAAGGTCTCCAGCATGCGCGCCAGGCCCTCGGCATGCGCCGGGGCCCCGTCGAGCCGCCGCTGTTCGATCACCGCGGTCGCGGTGACGAAGTCCTCTTTGAGGATCTTCTCGAGTTCGCCGAGCGAGCGCATGCTGGCGCCGACCTGGAATCCGACGTCCCACAAGAGGGTCTGCAGTTCGGCGTTGCCGGTCTTGACCCATTCCGGCTGCTTGACGTCTGCGTGCAGCACGAGCAGGTCGAGATCGCTGCACGGATTCATCTCGCCTCGGCCATAGCCGCCGACGGCGAACAGTCCGATGCGCTGATCGTAGTCGACCGGCGTGGCGCCAGCGCGCACGAAGGCGCGCCGCGCCAAGGCCTTGACCAATGCATCGGTCATGGCGGTGATCGACGTGGCGACGTCGAGACCGGTGAGCTCGTTGATGTGCTCGACCTGGGCCCGGGCGATGGCTTCCAGTTCGCGCGTACGCAGGGCCTTGAGCTTGGCCACCAGGTCGGCGCGGGGCAGGTCGCTCACATCACGCAATTCGGCGCGCAGGTGCGTGGCCTCGGGGACATTGACGATGTGCGAGGTGGCGGCGCGGTCGGTCATGCGCTGGCGAGCGTCGTCTGCGCCGGTACGCCTGCAAACGGCGACCATGGGCTGCTTCGCCAATGAACACTGCCGCGCGAGTCCCCCCTGGCACGTTTCCCGACCCTGCCCATCCTGCCAGCCATGCCGCCGACCGGGCCCTTGACCATCGAACCACTCGCCCGTCCCGTCGCCGCGATCTGGGCGGTACCCGGTTCGAAGAGCGTCACCAACCGCGCGCTGATCCTCGCCGCCCTCGCCGAGGGCACCTCGATGATCGAGAACGTTCTCGAAAGCGACGACACCCGGCGCATGCGCGAAGGGCTGGCCGACCTGGGCATCGCCATCCGCGATTACCAGGTGCCACGGCCCGGCGGCGGCACCGCGCCAGCGCTGGCCGTCGATGGCGGTCGCAGCCGACTGCGAGCCCCGACCGCCCCCCTCTTCATCGGCAACAGCGGCACCACGGTGCGCTTCCTCGCCGCCCTGGCGGCGCTGGTGCCGGGCCCGGTGACCCTGGTCGGCGACGAGCACATGGCCAAGCGCCCGCTGCAGGACCTGATCGATGGCATGGCCCAGCTCGGCGTGCGCATCGACTGCGCCACCGGTTGCCCGCCGCTGACCGTCCACGGTGGACGTCTGCCAGGCGGCCGGGTGACGATGCGCGGCGACCGCTCCAGCCAATATTTCTCGGCGCTGCTCATGGCCGCTGGCCTTGCTGACGGCGACGTCGAGATCACCCTCCAGGGTTCCCTGGTCAGCCGCCCGTACGTCGAGATGACGCAGCGCATGATCGCCGACTTTGGCGGCCTGATCGAAGACCGCGCCGACGGCGGCTTCCGCGTCCGTCGCTGTCGCTCCTATCGCGGGCGCAGCTACGCGGTCGAGCCGGACGCATCCTCGGCCAGCTACCCGTTCGCGGCCGCGTGCGCCACCGGCTCACGCATCACCGTGCCGGGCCTTTCGCCGGCCTCGCTGCAAGGCGACTACGCCTTCGTCGAGGTGCTGCGCCGGATGGGCGCCGAGGTAACGGTTGCCGGCGGTGCGACCACGGTGGCGGGTCCCGCGCGCCTGCGCGGGGTCGACGTCGATATGCATCACATCTCGGACACCGTGATGACGCTGGCGGCCATCGCCCCGCTTGCGGATGGGCCGACCACCATCCGCAACATCGCCAATATCCGCATCAAGGAATGCGATCGCCTCGCCGCCACCGTCGCCGAACTGCGCCGCCTCGGCCAACACGTCGAGCACGGCGAAGACTGGCTGACCATCCATCCGCGCCAACTGCTGTCGGAGACGGTGCAGTGCTATGGCGATCACCGCATGGCGATGAGCTTCGCCGTGCTTGGTCTGGCCCGAGCCGGCATCACCATCGCCGATCCCGCCTGCACGGCCAAGACCTACCCCGGATTCTGGGACGATCTCGCCCGGGTCCGCCCGTGAGCCTGCGCATCATCGGCGGTGCGTGGAAGGGCCGCCGCATCGAAGCGCCGCCCGGCCTCGACACCCGGCCTCTCACCGACCGCATCAAGCAGTCGCTCTTCGATTGGCTCGGCCAGCGCCTCGATGGCCAACTCGTGGCGGACGCCTGCGCTGGTTCGGGCTCGTTCGCATTCGAGGCGGCCAGCCGTGGCGCGCACCGCGTACATGCCTGCGAGCCGGGTCACTCCTTCGCGACCCTGGCCACGAATCACCGCGCCCTGGGCACGCCCGCTGGCGTGGTCCTGCATCGGGCGCCGTTCCAGGCCGTGCTGCCCACGCTGAGCGATGTCGATCTGGTGTTCGCCGATCCGCCCTTCCCGTGGTATGCCGAGGATCCCGCCCTGGTCGGCAGCCTGCTCCAACTCGCGGCGGCGGCGATGAAGCCGGAAGGCATCCTCTTGATCCGTGGCGAACAGGGCGCGTCGCTGCCGACGGTGAGCGGGGTGCGCGAACTCGAACGTCGGACGTACGGGCGCAGTTGGGTGGCGAAGCTGGCACGCATCGCCGCCTGAGGTTCACGTCGGGTCTTCGGCCCGATCGCCTGCGGCTGGTCGCGAACGCCGCATCCAACCCACCCCAGCAAGCGCCAGGTAAACCACCGCACCGAGCGCGACCACCGCCCCCAGGCGAAGCGCCGCATACCCTGATCCGCGACCGGCAGGCTGTGGCCACCACCACAGGACCAACCCCACCACGACGCCCATCGCCAGGCTGGCCAGGAGCGGCCGCAGGAGTCCGGCCGGCACGGGTGAGCCCGCCCCGCGCCGGGCGAGGATGACCGCATACGCGACGCTGCCGAGGACACTCGAAATCGCGGTGGCGAGAGCGAGGCCGGCCTCGCGCAGCGGGGTCTGCACCAGCACCAGGTTGAGCGCCAGATTGAGCGCGACCTGGGCCAGGCTTAGGCGCATCGGCGTGCGCTGGTCGCGGTGGGCGTGGAAGCAGCGCGCCTGGAGCTTACCGAGGGAAATCGGCAGCAGCGCCAGCGCCAGCATCTGCGTCACCAGCACCGTGCGCGCCACCGCCTCGGCGCCGAAGAGGCCAGTCTGGTAGATGGTGCGCACCAGCGGCTCGGCAGTGACGAAGAGGCCGACCGCCGCTGGCAGCAAGAAGAAGGCGAGTAGGCGGGTGGCCTGGCGCAGACCCTCGCCGGTAGCGTGCCAGCCTTCACCGGCGCGGCGCGCCAGTTCGGGATAGGCGGCGGTGCCGACGCCGTGCGCGATGAGCGCCATCGGGAACTGGAGCAGGCGGTTGCCGAAATAGAGGACGGCGACCGCGCCCTCGGCCGCCGCACCGAGCAGGGCGTAGGCGATGACAGTGTCGAGCAGCGCATTGAGCTGGTAGATGCCGGACGAGAACAGCACCGGACCCGTGGCACGCCGCAGGTCGCTGACCTCGGGACTGCCGCCCAGCGCTGCCGGCGGCATGCCGCCCGCGGTGCGGGCCAGGGCCCAGCCATGCAGGACGACCTGCGAGATACCGGCAACCAGGACGGCGTAGGGCAGGGCCCATATCTCCTCTTCGGGATTCAGGAAGACGGTGGCGATCAGGCACAGGTTCAAAACCACCGGCGCGAAGGCCGGGATGAAGAAATGGCGGCGACCGTTGAGCACCCCAGCCATGATCGCCGAGACACAGATGAAGATCATGAACGGCAGCTGGGGCAGACTGAGGTGCGCCACCACCACCAGCCGGGCCGGCCCCCACAGGATGCAGCCGGCGGCGATGGCCATCGCCACCCCGCACAGGGCCGACAGGCCAAGCGCCAGGCGAGCGATCACCCGCCCGGCGAAGACCTCGGCCGCCGGCTGATCCTTCTCGCGCAGCTGGACGTAGCGCGGGATGAAGGCGGTGCTCAGCGCGCCCTCACCAAACAGGTTGCGCAGCAGATTGGGCAGCTGGAACGAGAGCATGAAGGCGTCGAGCAGGAACGAGGCGCCGAAGGCGCCGGCGAACAGGCGGTCGCGCACCAGCCCAAGAACGCGGCTGACGAAGGTCCAGCCCGAGACGGTGAGCGCACGCCGGACCAGGCTCATGTGACAGCCGTCCGTGGTCCGTGGTCCGTAGTCCGTGGTCGGGGAACGAAGCGATACAGGTCTGGTCGGCTCCGAGCGAAAGGGTGGACGGCTGTCATCGATTTCCCGACCACGGACCACGGACCACGGACCACGCACCGTGGCAATCCCCCCCTCATCCGAACACGATCGTGCGGTTGCCGGAGATGAGTACCCGCCGTTCGAGGTGCAGGCGCACCGCGCGCGTCAGCGTTCGCCGCTCGAGGTCACGGCCCTTGCGCACCAGCTCCTCGACGTCGTCGCGGTGCGAGACGCGGGCGACATCCTGCTCGATGATCGGGCCCTGATCGAGTTCGCAGGTGACGTAGTGCGCGGTGGCGCCGATCAGCTTGACCCCACGCTCCTTGGCCTGGTGGTAGGGCTTGGCGCCGACGAAGGCGGGCAGGAACGAGTGGTGGATGTTGATGACGCGCCCCTGCCAATGCGCGACGAAGTCGGGCGAGAGGATTTGCATGTAGCGTGCGAGCACGGCCAGGCCGATGCCGTGCTCGGCGAGCAGACGCTCCTGCTCGCGCTCAGCTGCCGCCTTGTCCTCGCCGACCGGCAGGTGCACGAAGGGGATGTCGAAGTGCGCCGCCACCGGCGCCAGCGTGGCGTGGTTGGAGACCACCAGGGCGATGTCGCCACCCAGCTCGCCGAGCTGCTGGGCGAGCAACAGATCGTAGAGGCAATGCGGCGTCTTCGAGGCGAACACCGCGACGCGGGTGCGTTCGTCCGACCAGGTGATCGACCACGAAAGGCCGAGTTCTGCGGCCATGGCGCCGAGCACCGCGGCGATACCGGCGCGGTCAAGGCCGAAACGCGCCAGCGACCATTGCAGGCGCATGAAGAACAGGCCGCTCTCGTGTTCGGCGTGCTGATCGAGATCGATGATGTTGCCGCCATTGGCGAAGACGAACTGCGACAGCGCGGCGACCAAGCCGGTGCGGTCGCGACAGCTGACCAGCAGCGTGGCAGTGGGATCGGTCGGCAGGGTCATGGGGTGTCCAGGGTGTGCGCGATGCGGGCGAGGCGCGCGGCGAAGTCGGCATCGGCGAGGGCAGGTACGGATCCCGCCGGATCCACCTGGTCGCGCAGCGGGATCCAGCTGCGGCAGCCGGCGTAAGCGGGCAAATCGGGGATATCCCGCGGCGCGGGCAGGTGCCACACGCGCAGGGCGAGGACGTACAAGAACGGCTGATCACGGTAGCGGAAACGGGTCGTCAATTCCGCCTCGGTCCAGGCCAGCTCGTCGCCCAGCTCCAGGACCCGGCCCAGGTCGGTCGCCTTCCACACCCGCGCCACCTCGGTCCACGCCGTCACCCGGATCATCCCCGGGGGGGCATCGTCGGGGGCGGCGACGTCGCCCGCGTACGCCGGTCGCAATCGGCGCGCATCCTGGTGCAGGCGGGTGGGCAAGAGGGCAAAGCGCTCGTGCTCGGGGGCGAACAGGCCGCCCTGGTGTTCATGGATGCCACCCTTGCGCACCGCCAGGGCCAGCCGCCCGTCGCCCAGGCCCTGGCAGCAGGCGGCCCACTCCTGCAATCCGACGGCGAGGATGGCGGGGGACATGGCGGGGTAGGCTGGACAGCGCGAGGGATGGAGCAAGTGCGTCACCCTGGGCAGTCGCCCGCGTTCCCGCGTAAGGCGTCTGGCGGACGGACGTCTGCCCGGCAACGGTGGATTCCCCCACCGGCCGTTGTGCATAGCGTGGCCCCACCCCGGGCCGCCGGGGAGCAGGGACCTGAGATGCCGCGTCGCCACGCCTTCACCATGATCGAACTGCTGGTGGTGATTGCCATCATCGCGACGCTGGCGGGGCTGCTGATTCCGGCGACCTCATTGGTCCAATCAAAAGTGAAGGACGTCAGGTGCAGCAATAATCTCCGGCAAGTGGCCACCGCGATCATCGCCTGGCAGGGTGACCATGATGAGCGATGTCCTCCCAAGCTGATGTCGCTCTTTTCGCCTTCGTCCGGCTTGCAGCTCAATGGCTTGGAAAGCAAGCTTCTCATCTGCCCAAAGGATCGCGCCAAGGGCAAGGACAACACCATGAATCGGGATGGGGTCGCGCTCTCTCCCCAGCTTACCGAACTTTACGAGACGGGATGCAGCTACCTGTATCAATGCAGCGAAACGCCGCTCACCTATGGTGCCTCGCCGGCGACGGTGGGGTGGTTTTTCGACTACCGTGATGGAAGTGGGAATTACGTCGGAAAACGTTCGGTCGATTCGGTCACCAGTCAGCCGGTTGTACCAGCCCTGACCTGGTACGACGGCAAGAAGAACCAATTGTTGTTCGGCAATACCAGCGCCGACTACGACGGATCAGGAGTCGGTTCCCGCTATGGGAACCCCTTCCCAGCCGACCTCTTCCCGATCATCATGTGCTTCCATCACAACCGCTGGACCCCCGCCAATAATACGTCGGATGCCAAGTGCGCGTGCGTGAGCTGGAATGGCAACGTCTTCTGGACGATTCCTAAATGGGAAAATGCGGTGAATTCGAGGATCCCCCCCTGAGCATAGCCTCAGCCGTCCTTGGCCTGCAGCCAGGCAACCAGGCGCCCGGCATCTGAACGTGGTCCTTCAAGACCTGGCCACCATTCCGCAGTCAGCGAGGCGGACTGGCCGAGGGCGATGATGTCAGCCCGGTCGTACAGGCGGATGCGTTCGAGCCAGGTCGCCACGATTATCCCGTTATCGAAGACCGAAACCGTCTTTTCGACATATGGATGGCAGAGCCGGCGGCGCTCCAGCACCTCAACACCGGCCGGAGTCGTCCGGCTGCTTTCGGGGATCAGGTTCGCTCGCATCCGCTCGGGATCAGGCAGATCGAGCACCAGCCACCCACCCGGCACCACCAGCTTGGCCAATGCTGCCAGCGTGGCCGCATTCCCAGCATCGTCGAAATACCCGAACGCGGTGAACAACAGCGTGATCGCCCCGAACCCACCGCCAAAGGGTGGCGCGCGCATATCCCCGCGCACCACCCGCCCGGTACATTCCTTTCGCGCCTGCGCCTGCGCGATCAGGTGGGCGCTGAAGTCGAACCCATAGGCATCGAGTCCCGCCGCGCGCATCGCCGCGAGGTGACGCCCCCCACCGCAGCAGGCGTCAAGCACCGGCCCCGGCGCCGCGCGCAGACGCGGCAGCAGGCCGGCGATCTCGCGCGTGGCGCTGGAGTCGTCGCGATGGTGGTAGACCTCGCTGTAATGCTCGGCAAACGCCGCGCGCCACCAGTCGGCCTGCCCAGGCGGGGGCATCTCGCTCATCCGCCCGCCAGGGCGGAGCGCGCGCGTGCCAGCGGCACCAGATCGGCGTGGTCGGTGATCGTGCGCACCGCGCCGGCCGCGCGCAGGCGCTCGGCGGGAATGAGGCCGGCGAAACCGATCGCGGTCATGCCGGCGGCGACGGCGGCGCGCACGCCGCTGACACTGTCTTCGACCACCAGGCATGAGGCGGGGGGCACCCCCAGGCGTGACGCGGCGAGCAGGTAGGGGTCGGGATCGGGCTTGTGGCGGGGAGTGTCCTCGCGGCAGACGCGCATGGGCAGCCGCGCGGCGAGACCGGATGACGCGAGCGCGGCGGCGGCGACCCGGCGTTCTGACGAAGTAACGATGCAGCAGGCGATGCCGTCGGCGAGCGCGTGGTCGAGCAGGACCTCGACCCCGAGCTGCCGGGGCAGCGCCTCGTCGCGGTAGATGCCGAGCAGGACCTCGGTCTTTGCCATCACCCAGGCCGGGATGTCGACGTCCAGACCGTGGCGGGTGGCGAGCAGGGTGTAGAACTCGGGATCGCCCTTGCCGATGTTGCCGACCAGGTCGTCGTGGGTGACGGCGATGCCCTGGCGCGCCAGGAAGAGCTCGTGGGCGCGGAAGTGACGGGGCTCGGAATCGACCAGGGTGCCGTCGAGGTCGAGGAGGAGGGCGGCGACTGGCATGGGGCAACAAGCTTAGTCCCGCGCGCGGGCGAGGAAACGGCCCACCCCACAACGCCGACACCCCTGGCGTGCGCCAGGGGTGTCGGGGATAGCATCTACCCAGCCAGGGTCAGGCGCGCAGACGCGCTGGCTCGCGATCGCGTACCTTGGCCGTCTCGCGGTCGTGGATCTTGCGCAGCTGGGCGGCGCACTTCTCGGCGGTCACATCGATGGCCGAGAACAGGTTTTCTTCCGTATCGTGAGCCACCACATCCTTTCCACTGGGCAGGTGGAGGTCGACGTCGACACGGTAGCCGAACTTCTCTGCCTCGTGGATGGTCACGTGCAGACTGGAAAGTCGGGGGTAGAGGCGGTCGAGCGCACCGAACTTTTCGGCGATATGCTCCTTGGCCTTCTCCGAAACCGTGAAATGAACGCCGGTGATGTGAATGGTCACCATGATTCCACCCCGCTAGGTGGTTGGGTCGCTCGTCCCCTGACTCGAGCGGCAGTAGGCAGAAGGTGATCCAGGGGGGATCGACGGTCATTGTAATCAATGATTGGCCCGGACGTCAATGCCAAACGGCGCAACAGAACTGCCCATAGCACCTGGCAGACGGGGCTGTGAGGCACCGTCCTTCGCATGGCCGTCGCACGCGAGCCTACCCCTTGAGATGGGATCCGCTCGACTAGGGTATTTCCGCTTTGCTGAGACGGGGTTGACGTCACGACCAGGGCCGCGCCGCGTTCCACGCTCGCCCATACCATGCCCGACCCCCTCCTCCCTGTCATCGTCGCCTGGCAAGGCGTGACCCTGCGCCTGCCCCAGGGCTGGGAGGTGGCGGGCACCTACGGCAATTGGCAGGCGGGTCACCTGCTGCTCGCGCGCGAGCGCGCGCCCTTGCTGCGCGTGTCGTGGGAACGGCGGCGCGAGCAGCCCGATCTCAACCGGACGCTCGCCAAGGCCACCAAGCGCGTGGCGCGTGAGACGGGGTGCGCGGCGCTGCCGGGTCACGAAGCGGTGGGTCCCGATGGCGGCGTGGTGCGCTGCCAGGGCCGTTCGAGCGAGATCGCCGTCGGCGCGCGCCGCTTCGCCGATGCCGGCACGACCGTGGTGTGGCGCCAGCTGGCACCCGCCTCGCCGAGCGAACTGGCGGCAATGGTGAGCGCCAGCGACGCGGTCGGCGACAATGCGCCAGCCGAGTGGCGCATCCACGGCCTGGCCTGCACCCTGCCGCCGTGGTGGCGCAGCGAAGGGGTCCAGGCCCTGGCCGGATTGACGCGCGCGGTGTGGTTCCGCTATCCGCAGGGCCGCCGTGGCACCGACCAGGTGCTGGTGCTGCGCCGGCTCGCCTGCGCCGGCCGCGTGCTGGCCGGACGCACGCTCGACGCCTGGCTGCGCACCACGCTCCATCCCAACGAAACCGCCACCGCCGAGACCCTCGAGCACGGGGTGCGCCTGTCCTGCACCCGGCCGGCGGCGAACTGGTGGCGGCGCTGGCGCGGGCGCAGCGACGTCCGCCAATTCCACGCCTGGATCGACGAGGCCGAAGACCGGGTGACGGTGCAGGAGTGGGCCGGTGGCGGCGAGCCGCTCGGATGCTTGCGTCAGGGACCTTTGGCCCAAGGTAGCCGACTCTTCAACGGCAGGAGTAGTGCATGAGAATGGGTCGCCTCGACCCCACCGCGACGATTCCCCGTCTCGCCGATCAGGTCGAGCCGGTGCGCACCGAATCCGGGGCGCTGCGTCTGCGCGGCCCCCTGCTGCGCCGTTCCGCCTTCGCCCGGGGCATGGCGTGGATGCTGCGCCTGCCCGCCCGCTTCGAGATCGAACTCGATGACATCGGCGCCTTCGTCATCGAACGCTGCGACGGTCGTACCCTCGATCGCCTCGCCGGCGACGTCGCCGCGCATCTCCGCCTGTCCCGCCGCGAGGCCGAGACGGCCCTGGCCGACTTCTTCGCCGCGTTGATCCAGCGCCGCCTGGCGGTGCTCGATCACGATGCGCGCGTGGCCGCATGAGCGCCAACGCTCCCGCCGCCTCGACCCGCGCTGGGCGCGACATCGGCGTACCGCCCACCCTTCCCCTGCGCCTGGCCATCCAGGTCGCGTGGACCTCGATCCGCGTGCGCCTGTCGCGCAGCCTGGTCACGGTGTCCTCGGTGGTGCTGGCGGTGGCATTCCTGCTCAGCGTGCTGGGTGAGAACGTCGCCAATCTCGCCGTCCATCGCGCCTGGAAGGCCGATAGCGCCAGCCTGGCGCAGACCCAGCTGCTCCGGCAGACCCTCGAGCGGCAACGCCCGGTGCTGACGCTGCTCGCCCTGCTCGCCGAGCAACCGCAGGCGACCCTGGCGTGGGCGACCGCCACCGCCGGTGGCGAACAGCCCGTGAACGCGACCCCCGCAATCGATCCTGCCACTGCCCGCGACGCACTGGAACTGGCACGCTGGGTCGCGGCCCTGAAGCCGTCGCAGGCCTATCTGGTGCGGCGCAACCGCAGCCTGGGTGAATGGCTGCTCGCCCTCGATGCCGCCGGCGTCGATGCGCTCGTCGTCACCACCCAGGACTTCAAAGGTGTCCGCCTGGCGATGCCCCGTGATCGTCTGCTGGGCATCGCCGCCGTGATGCCCGCGCTGCGTCAGGCCTTGGCCGCGCTGTCCAGTGCCGAAGAGCGCCGTCTCGGCCAGGTCAGCGCGGCCGGAGGCAGCGACGCCGTGCTTGATCTCGTGCGCCAGGGTGCCGAACCGGCGCGCTTGACCAACGCCGGCCTGCCGGTCGATCAGGTGCTGCCCGCCCTCTACGGCCCCGGCGCCGCGTCGGATGCCTCAGTCGGGCGCGAGGCATTGTCCCAGCAGATGGGTCTCGACCGGGCACGCGTGCGCGCCACCGAGATCATCACCCGGGTCAATGCCGTCGACAGTGCGCTGCTCACCGCCGGCGACGTCCACTGGGATGCGCTCGCCGCCGCGCTGGCCAAGCCAGGCGAACCATCCGCGGCAAAACAGCTCGCCACCATCGCCAAACTCGATGCGACCGTCCTCGCCGACCACACGGCCACGCTGGCCGCGCTCAACCAGGCGCTGACCAGCCCGGCGCTGTACCGCAAGGACGTCTGGAGGCGCATCCCACTCGATGCCGAGGCCGATGGACTGACCAAACGGCCGAAGCTGAGCGATCGCCAGCAGACCCGTCTCAACCGCCTGCTGCTGCAGGCCGCGCTACCCGACGCCTTCGCCCCGGCTCCTGCCGCCACGCCGCTCGATCTGCGCCGGCTGCTGGCCGGGGAATCGGACAGGGACGTTCGCGCCGCGCCGGTGAAGGCCGAACTGCAGTCGGTGATCGGCGACGTCACCCTCGCCGATCTCGGCGCCGAACTCGACCGTCGTTCTCGCCTGGGTGACCTCGAGCAGACCTTCGCCCGTATGGACTACGCGCCCGAGCGATCAAGCGAGCGCACCTTCTGGCTGGTCGTCCTCTCGCTGCTGGTCTGCATCGTCGGCATCGTCAACACGATGATGATGGCGGTCACCGAACGCTTCCGCGAGATCGCCACCATGAAGTGCCTAGGCGCGATGGACTCCTTCGTGCTGAAGGCCTTCCTCATCGAATCGGGGGCCGTCGGCAGCGTCGGCTCGTTGATTGGCGCGCTGATCGGCGCGCTGATCGTGCTGGTGCAAGGCAGCGCCCGTTTCGGCAGCGCCTTCTGGGCGAGCTTCCCCGCCGCCGGTCTGGCCAGCTCCGCCGGGATCGCCCTGGTCTGCGGTCTCTGCCTCGCCATTTTCGGCGCGCTGCTGCCCGCCCTGAAGGCCGCGCGCATGCATCCGATCGAAGCCATGCGGATCGACGCCTGATGCCACGCACCGTCCTTGCCCTGGTCTGTCTGCTCACCGTGGCGGCCGCCGCGGAAAACCTCGATCCTATGCGCATCGCGGCGACGGCTGCCGACCTGATCGCCATCCCTGACCGCAGCCAGGGCAGCCCTGGCGCCGAGCGGGCGGTCGAGCTGATCGAGGATCGTCTGCGCGCGTGCGGGCTGGTTCCGCAGCGGGTGCGGACCACCGTCGCCGTCGCGGTGGACGCCGGAAGCCATCTCGAGATCGACGGCGCGGCCGGGGCCGAACCCACGCGCATCGCCTTGATTCCCCACCGCTCGAACCGGGCCGCCACCGCCGGCACCGGGGGCGAGCGCCTCAGCGGACGATTGCTGTTCGCTGGCAAGGGCCGGACCGAGGATCTTGTCGGCAAAACCGTGGCGGGCACGATCGTGGTGCTCGACGGAGACAGCGGCAGGGCCTGGACCCAGGTCGCCCAACTCGGAGCGCAGGCGGTCATCTTCCGGGCCGCCGACCGCATCGACCGCAATCAGGTCACCCTGCAGGGCACCAGTGTCAGCCTCGATTTCCCACGCTTCGTCGCTGAACTCGATGTGGGGCTCGACGGCGCGACGGTGGCCCTGACCAGCACCGTGCGTCTGGAACCGCGTACCGCGTGGACGGTGTGCGCGCGTATCGCGGGCACCGGTAACCATCGTGAAGCGGTGCTCCTTACGGCCGGGTACGAATCACCCGAGGCGCTGCCGGGCCTGTGTCCCGGTGCGACCCGGGCGTGGAACGCGGCGCTGCTGCTCGAAACGGCCCGCTCGTTGAGCGTCGCGCCTCCGGTGCGCGACGTCCTCATCGCCTTCCATGGCGGTCGCAGCGAACTGATGCGCGGCCTGCGTCACCTGACCGCTGCGCTCGCACTCGACCGTTCCGCCGACGGCTTCAAACCCGATAGCCAACTCGTCCGCCTGAGCGATCAGGCCGCATTGCAGCACTGGCGCGAGACGGCGATGGCCAACGCCTTCCTCGCCGCCGCCGCCGAACCCGCGACGACCATGGAGCGCCTGTTCGCCCAGACCGCCTCCACCCTGACCTCGGCGCCCGTCGCCAACGTCGACCCGGCGATCGAGGCGACCCTCGCTCAACGCCGGGTCGAGGAATTCATCGCCCTGCAGGCCGGCATGCGCGCCGATGCCCTGCTGGTGCCGCTCGACCGCAAACGCGTACGCATCGCGCTGCGCAGCGGCATGAGCCAGTCACAGAAGGACGAGGTCGCCCGGCTGCGGCCGACCCTCAAGCCCGAGATCGATGGTGATGAAGCCGTGTACCAGCGCTATCGCACGGTGCAGCAGAAGCTCGCCTACGGCAAGGAACTCGACGCCGATGAGGCGCCGATCGTGCGCGAACTGGTGCTTGCCGCGCAGCCCAATCTCGAGCGCCACCTCGCCATCGTCGCCCGCTATCGCGACGACTGGGCCTCGCTCGTTCAGGCACGGCAGCTGCTGGCTGGAGCTGAGCTGATCCACCTGATCGGCCTCGACCTGTCCGATGGCAACGACCGTTTCTCGTCCGCCACCAAGGGAACCTTCCAGACCTGGGAAGACGAGCTCGGCTGGCTGCACAGCGCCTTGGGTAAGATGGTCGAGGAGATCAACCAGGGCACCGATGCCGGCAAGATCCCTTTCGAGCGCGCCGCGCATGACAGCCTGGATGAGGTCGACGCATGGTTCGGCGCCGACAGCTACCTGCACGAAGGTGGCATCGCCGGGCTGCACATCACGGCAGCCACGGTCAGTACCGTCAACGATGCCCGGCTGAAGATCGGCAGCCCGGCCGATACCGCGGCGGCCTTCGCCAAGGAGCGCTTCCTTGGTCAGGCGGTGGGCATGCGCGCCTTCCTCGCCGGATACATCGACGGCGCCTTCCTCGCCAACCGCAAGAGCAAGGTTGTCGCCAGCACCAGCCCGCGGATCGAAGTCGAGGTCCGCTCGATCGGCAGCAAGACCGGAAACCGGGGCTATTCCTACCCGCTCGTCTACACCCTGCGCCAAGCCGCCGGACTGGTCGGCGACGTCCGTTACGAAGAGACCTGGTGGGGCGACGCCTTCGGCATGTGCCACCTCGCCTTCGTGCCCGAGCGCCATCCCGCCCTGCTCCACCTACCGGTGGCGGTCTATGGCTTCGATGCGGGTGGACGCATCTCCGCCGTGCTCGCCGACTCCGGGCAGCAAGGCACCAACAAGGATGTGTTCCTCAACCGCGACAAGACCAGCGACCTCCTCCCGCTCGTCTTCGAATGCGTTCCCAGTCGCCTGTTCAACATCTTCGACCCACGCCTGCTGTCGCCGCTCGAGAAGGTGTCGGTCCTGAGCGCGACACGCGAGGCCGCCCCCAACTACTTCCACGTCGAATCGAGCCGCGACCTGGCGCTGAGCGCGATCTTCACCGAGGCCAACTCCCGCCTCCGCTTGACCGCGACCCAGGGCCAGGTCGGCAACCGCCTGGTCATCACTGGCCACGCTGCCGCCGTCCGCGCCGGGGTGACCGACACCAAGTTGATCGATTCGCTGGGACTTCCGCTGGGCACGCTCAGCACCGACACCGCCCTCGACGCGGCCGAGGATGCTTGGCAGCTCAATGAGGAACGACTCGCCAAGCTGCGCAAGACCGGCATCAACCCCGAGAGCCTGATCACCCTGCACTCGGCGGCGCAGAGCCACCTCGAACAGGCGCGGGAGGCGCAGGCAGCCAAGGATTGGCCAGCGGCCCGCGGCCATGCCCAGACCGCGTGGGCGCTGTCCGGCCGCGTCTATCCGAGCGTGCTGAGCACGGCCAACGACGTGGTCTACGGCTTGGTGGTGATGCTGCTCTTCAGCATCCCCTTCGCCTGGGTGTGCGAACGACTCTTCCTGGCCGGCAACACCGTCATGCGCAAGGTGATCGGCTTCGCGCTCCTCTTCGTCGCCACCTTCCTCTTCTTCTACTTCTTCCATCCGGCCTTCGCCCTGGCGACGACGCCGATGATCATCTTCCTCGCCTTCGTCATCATCCTCATGAGCACCTGGGTCATCGGGCTGGTGTACAGCCGTTTCGAACACGAGATGGCGCAGATCCGCATGGCGGGCATGGGCATGCACACGGCCGACGTCAGCCGCCTGGGCACGCTCTTCGCCACCGTCGCCCTCGGCATCAGCAACATGCGCCGCCGCCCGATGCGCACCACGCTGACCGCCGCGACGGTCGTGCTGATGACCTTCATCCTGCTCACCTTCGCCAGCTTCAATCCCAGCGTGGGCGCCCAGCGCATCGCCGTCGATGCCGCGCCGCCGTACAACGGCATCCTCGTCCGCCAGAGCGGCTGGCTTGATCTCCCCGAGCAGACCATCTCCCGCCTCGCCGACCGTTGGGCCAAGGACTTCACCCTGCACCCCATGCGCTGGTTGGCGCCCAGCGCCAAGATGCCGAAGTACCCACTGAACGGACCAGGGGGCGTCAGCGATGTCGGCGGTGTGGTCGGAGTGGGCTTCGGCGACCCCACCGGCATCGATCAGGCCCTGGTGCGCGGCGCTCTCAACAGCGACGCACCGCGCGGCTTCGGCGAGGAAGGCGATTGGCTGTTCCTGCCGAGCGAGATCATCGTTCGCCTGGGCGTGGCACCTGGCGGAGCGATGACCCTGCGCGGCGTTCCCGTCCGGGTCGGCAGCATCGATCAGGGCCGCCTGGTCCAAATCACCCAGCTCGGCGGCGACCCGATCACCCCCCTGACCTTCGACATCGGCGACAAGACGCGCCAGGATGACAGCGTCCGGCTCGCCCAACTCGCTGGCGACCAGACCCCGGCCGAATCGACCACCGCCGTCCACCTCAGCCCGACCGCCGTCGGCATCGCCCATCTCGACCTGGTTGAACGCCTGGGCGGTGGGCTCCGCTCGGTCGCCCTGGTGCCGCGTGACCGCGCCACCGATGTCGGCGATTCGGCGGAGGAGATCGCGCGTGAACTGGCCTGCACGCTGCGGGTGGGCGAGAGCGGCGAAAGCTACCTGCTGACCTCCGTCGGCCGACTGTCGGTGGCCGGCCTCGGCGCGGTGCTGATCCCCCTCATCCTCGGCGGCATGATCATCTTCTCGACCATGCTCAATTCGGTCGCCGAACGCGGCAAAGAGATCTTCATCTACGCTTCGCTCGGCCTGGCGCCGATCCACGTCGCCGCGCTGTTCCTGGTCGAGGCCAGCATCTACGCCGTGCTCGGCGGCCTGGGCGGCTACATGCTGGCGCAGGTCATCATCTCGATCCTCGGCCTGGCCGCCTCGTTCGGCTGGGGCGTGCAGCCCGACCTCAACTACTCGAGTTTCACCGCGGTGATCACCATCCTGCTGGTGATGGCGACCGTGCTGCTGTCGGCGCTGTACCCGGCGCTGGTCGCATCGCAGGCCGCCAACCCCGGCACCACCGACTTCAAGCTGCCCGATCCGCAGGGTGATCGCCTCGTGATCCCCTTCCCCTTCACCGTCGCCGGGCGCGACGTGCGCGGACTGTGCGCCTTCCTGACCAAGTACTTCGAGTCGCATAACGAGTCCGCCGCCGGCTGCTTCACCGCCGCCGACGCCGGCATGCATGCTGAAGGCGACGGCTTCGCGGTGGACGCCAAGGTCTGGCTGTCGCCGTTCGACCTCGGCATCAGCCAGCGCTTCACCATGCACGCGGTGCCCACCGACGTGCGCGCCATCTACTCCGTGCAGCTCACCCTCGACCTGCTGTCGGGCCAGCGCGCGGCGTGGAAACGCACCAACCTCGCCTTCCTCAAGGATCTGCGCCAGCAGTTCCTGGTCTGGCGCACGCTGAGTCCGGAGACCATGGACTTCTACCGAGCCGAAGGCGGTGACGGCCTCGCCCGCAAGCGCCTCGCCGCGCGCGCCGCCCTGGCCAGCACACCGACGCTGGAGGGCGCAACATGAGCGCCATCCTCAACGACAAGGAACTCAACCAGTACCGCGACCTGGTCAAGCCGGCCACGTCCTTCGAGGACGGCTTCGGCTGGAAGGCGGTGTTCGGCGCGGTCTTCGTCGGCGTGATCATGCTGCCGGCGGCGATGTACATGTCGCTCGCCATCGGCGACGCCGACATCGGCGCGGTCGCCAAGTGGGTTACCGTCATCCTCTTCCTCGAAATGGCCAAGCGCGCGCGCACCGCGCTCAAGCCGGCCGAGATCTTCATCCTCTTCTCGGCCGCGCTGGCGCTGGTCAGCAGCCCGACGCAGAACTTCTTCTTCCGCCAGTTCCTGGTGCAGTCCGAAGCCGCGCGCAGCTATGGCCTGACCGACGCCTTCCCATCGTGGTGGGCGCCAAGCGATCCAGCGGTGCTCGACCAACGCAACTTCCTCAGTGTCGAGTGGCTGATCCCCCTCGCGCTGATGATGCTGACGTCGGTGATCCACAGGATCGACAGCCTGATCCTCGGTTACGGCCTGTTCCGCCTGACCAGCGACATCGAGAAGCTGCCCTTCCCGATGGCGCCGATGGGCGCCGCCGGCGTCACCGCGCTGGCCGAGAACCAGTCCAACGCCGAAGGCTGGCGCTGGCGCACTTTCTGCATCGGCACCGCCTTCGGCCTGGTCTTCGGCTTCCTCTACACGGCGATCCCGGTGCTGACCAGTACCTTCCTCAACACGCCGTTCCAATTGCTGCCGCTGCCCTGGCTGGACACCTGCGACCGCACCCAGGACTGGCTGCCCGCGGTTCCGACTGGCATCAGCTTCAACATGGCCCAATTCTTCATCGGCATGGCGCTGCCGTTCTTCGGCGTGCTCGGCGCGTTCATCGGCCTGGTGCTGATGATGGTCGCCAACCCCATCCTCTACAACGCCGGCATGCTGCCGAGCTGGAAGAAGGGCATGAGCACCGTCCAGGTGGTGTTCGCCAACAACATCGACTTCTACCTCAGCTTCGGCATGGGCCTGGGCGCGGCGGTGGCGGCGATCGGCATCTGGCAGTGCATCCAGACCCTGCGCCATCGCGCCCCCCCCGCCCTCGATGCGCCGGTGACAGCGTCGAACCCGGTCAATCTCAAGATGCGCGGCGACATCCGCACCTGGGTGGTGATCGCCACCTACCTCATCAGCTCGGTGTTCTACATCGTCCTCTGCGGCTGGCTGCTGAAGTGGGACTTCCGTGGCAGCGTGCTGCTGTGGATGCTGTTCTTCTTCGCCTTCGTCTACACGCCGCTGGTCAGCTACGTCACGGCGCGCCTGGAAGGACTCGCCGGCCAGGTGCTGGACATCCCCTACATTCGCGAAGTCGCCTTCATCTTCAGCGGCTTCAAGGGCGTCGAGATCTGGTTGTTGCCGATCCCCATCGGCAACTACGGCGCCAGCGACGTGGTCCAGTACCGCACCGCCGAGTTGATCGGCTGCTCCTTCCGCTCGATCTGGAAGCTGGCGGTGTTCACCACCCCGCTGCTGTTCGTGCTGTCGGTGCTCTACGGCCAGTTCATCTGGTCGCTCAGCCCGGTGCCGAGCGCGTCCTACCCGTACGCCCAACAGATGTGGGACCTGTGGGCCCGCAACGAGTGCCTCAAGTACAGCTCCACCGTGTCGGGGTTCAGCCCCTTCATGTCGGCGATCAATCCGTGGATCATCGCCGCCGGCGGCGGCGTCGGCGTCGTCACCTACGGCGTGCTCTCAGCCTTGAGCATGCCTATCCTGCTCGTCTACGGCGTGGTCAAGGGGCTTGGTCAGAGCATCCCGCAGGCGCTGATCATGGAGTTCATCGGCGCGCTCTTCGGCCGCTACGTCCTCGCCAAGCGCTTCGGCGAGGACCGCTGGCGGCAATATGCGCCGATCGTGCTGGCCGGCTACATGTGCGGCGCGGGACTGATCATGATGTTCTCGGTCGGCATCAAGTTCCTCTCCGCCTCGATCTTCCAGCTCCCGTACTAGGTGATCCCATGAGCGATGCCGACACCTCTCCGAGCGTCTACCACAAGTACTGGGACCCGGAATCCAACGAGAGCCACCGCGCCTACGCCGCGGGCAAGAACGTCATCGTCCGCGCCCGCGACGTGAAGAAGGTCTACAAGGCGGAATCGGCGTCGCCGGTGCACGCCCTACGCGGCATCACCATGGAGGTCTACTCGGGCGAGTACCTGGCGATCATGGGCCAGTCCGGCTCGGGCAAGTCGACCTTCTTCAACGCCATCGGCGGTCTCGATCGCCCAACCTCGGGCCAGGTCTACATCGACGAGGTCGACATCGCCCAGCTCGATGCACGCGAACTGGCCTGGCTGCGCTGCCGCAAGATCGGCTACATCTTTCAGAGCTACAACCTGATCCCGGTGATGACCGCGCTTGAGAACGTCATGCTGCCGATGACCTTCGCCGGCACGCCCGCCGACGAGGCGCGCCACAAGGCATTCGATCTGCTCAAGCTGGTCGGCCTCGGCCACCGTCCCGACAACCGGCCGAGCGAACTCTCGGGCGGCCAGCAGCAGCGCGTCGCCATCGCCCGTTCGCTGGCCAACGACCCCGCCATCATCCTCGCCGACGAACCGACCGCCAACCTCGACACCAATACCGGCAAGGAAGTGATCGAGCTGATGCTCAAGCTCAACAAGGAGAAGGGCGTCACCGTCATCTCAGCGACGCACGACAAGGCGATGCTCGCCATCTCGGATCGCGTGCTGTGGGTCAAGGATGGCACCGTCGACCGCGTCGAGCTGCGTGAGAACCTCAAGATCGATACCGGGTCGATCGGTTAGGTCATCTATCCGAAGCGACGCTTGAGCGCTTCGCGCAGCCGCCGCTGCTCGCGATTGCCATGCGGATTGTCGTGGTGCCCAGCTGTCAGCGGCAGAATCTCGCCGCGCGGCAAGGCGTTGGCCACCGCCCACTGGCCAGGTGGCGGCACCGCCGGATCGAACAGAGCGGGCGCGCACAGCACCGGGCGGTCGATCAACGTCGCCGCACCCGCCGCATCGTAGAAGCGCAGCACCTCGACCACCTCGGGATGCGTTGCCCGCCACCGACGCACCGCTTCGCCGCTACCGACGCAAAGGCATTGCAGACGCAGCGGATGGTGACCGAAGGTCGGCACCTCGAGGAAGGCGCTGCCGAAGCGATCATCCCACGGCAGGGCCAGCGCACCGAGGCCGCCGCCGAAGCTGGAGCCGTGATAGGCGAGGTGGCCAGCGACCTCTGGATGCAAGGCGACCAGCGCCGTCGCCGCCGACCACAGCGAGGCGACGCAGGCGCGGATGAGGTAGGTCTCGCGATCAGCGATGCCATGCACGACATGACGCTCGGCGACGTCCGGCAGGTCGGGATGCGCCGAGAGGTCGAACCCGGGTGCGCACGGCAGCAGCGCCACCGCTTGCCGTGGCAGGAAGCCGAGTTCGGGGCCCGAGCGCCCGCCGTAGCCATGACCCACGATCAGGCCGAGTTCGCCGGCCCCGACCCGGGGTTCAAGCAGCCAGGCGCCGATGCGGTGACCGCCGAGGGTGTCGAAGCGCACCATGCTGACCCGGTGGGTGCGGTGCTCGTCCGCTGCGGGCAGGCGCTCGAGGCGCAGCGGCACGGCATCGGTGGCGGCTCGGGTCGCGCGCCAGAAGTCAGCGAAGCCCGCTGGTAGCGCGGGTGGGCGGATCGCGCGCAGCGCCACTTCGTCGCAGCCATACGTCGGGTCGAAGGGATAGCCGTGCGTGATCACCGCTCGTCGCGGCGCAAGCGCACCCAGTGCTCATCGGTCTCGGCGACCAGGACTTCGACCAGGGTCATGCCGCGCTCGGCCAGCGCCGGCTCGATGGCGGCGAAGATGCGATCGGCGATGCTCTCCATGGTCGTGATCACGCCCTGGAAGAGCGGCAGGTCGTTGAGCAGACGGTGCTCGCAGGGATCGACCACGCGTTGCTTCACGATCTCGGCGAGGTCGAGCACGTTGCAGAAGAAACCGGTCTTGGGATCGCGCTCGCCGGTGACGGTCACCTCGAGCCGATAGTTGTGCCCGTGGATGTTCTCGCACAGCCCATAGACGCAGGCGTTGCCGGCCGCATCAAGGGCGGGGCTATTGAGCCGGTGCGCGGCGGAGAAGGCGAAGCGGCGGGTAAGGTAGAGCATGGGGGGTCCGTGGTGCGTGGTCCGTGGTGCGTGGTGCGTGGTCCGTGGTCCGTGGTCGAAGGCAGGAAGGCAGGAAGGCAGGAAG
>ENA-ORBV01004695-ORBV01004695.1-microbial-mat-metagenome-genome-assembly--contig:-NODE-4695-length-25939-cov-7.625822_pt1 | contig 25939 bp, 17 predicted proteins | sample MGYA00237777_ERZ505514 | MGnify/ENA primary metagenome ERZ505514 (study PRJEB26160, sample SAMN06269048) | microbial mat metagenome | isolation source: Oligotrophic lake microbial mat | place... | reverse complement strand
GATTTACTCCTTTTTTATATAATTTATTTACTTACTTTTGTTTCGCAAAAAAAATTAAAATTAATTACAATGGCAACAGATAGATTTGAAGCTCACGATTATTATTTGATGGATGAGTTACTTACGGATGAACATAAATTAATTCGTGAAACAGCGCGTGCGTGGGTGAAGAAAGAGGTTTCACCCATTGTGGAAGAAGCATGTCAAAATGCAAAATTTCCAAAACAATGGATTAAAGGATTGGCGGAAGTAGGAGCATTTGGCCCGTATATCCCCACAAAATATGGTGGTGCAGGCTTGGATCAAATTTCTTATGGATTGATTATGCAGGAATTAGAGCGTGGCGACAGTGGTTTACGCTCCACAGCATCGGTACAAAGCTCATTGGTGATGTATCCAATCTATACATATGGAACAGAAGAGCAAAAAATGAAATACTTGCCTAAGTTGGCAACAGGAGAAATGATGGGCTGTTTTGGTCTTACGGAGCCGGATCATGGCTCAAATCCAATGGGAATGATTACTAATATTAAAGACAAAGGCGACCATTATTTATTGAATGGAGCAAAAATGTGGATTTCCAACTCTCCATTTGCTGATATAGCAGTGGTTTGGGCAAAAGATGAAGCAGGCGATATTCGTGGAATGGTTGTGGAAAGAGGAATGGAAGGCTTTACAACTCCAGAAACACATGGGAAATGGAGTTTGCGTGCGAGTGCAACAGGCGAATTGGTTTTTGCCAATGTAAAAGTCCCTAAAGAGAATATTTTTCCAACAATAAAAGGCTTAAAAGGACCATTAGGTTGCTTAAATTCAGCACGTTACGGAATAGCCTGGGGTGCAATCGGAGCAGCAATGGATTGTTACGATTCGGCTTTGCGTTATTCAAAAGAACGCATCCAGTTTGGCAGACCAATCGCTGGTTTTCAATTGACTCAAAAAAAATTGGCTGAAATGATTACTGAGATTACGAAAGCCCAATTGTTAACTTGGAGATTAGGTGTTCTAAAAAATGAAAATCGTGCAACACCTGCTCAAATCTCGATGAGCAAGCGTAATAATGTAAATATGGCATTGCAAATTGCACGCGAAGCTCGTCAAATCCATGGTGGAATGGGAATTACAGGCGAATATCCTATTATGCGTCACATGATGAACCTTGAGTCAGTTATCACTTATGAAGGAACACACGATATCCATTTATTGATTACAGGAATGGATGTAACTGGAATAGCCGCCTTTGAATAAGAATTTTATGCAAAATACAACGCCCCGATACTAACGTATCGAGGCGTTTTTTATTACCCTATAGGTAGCAATTTATAAGTAATAAGCCTTATAAAAGCACGCTTCACTAGTTTCATGTTTAGAATCTATATCGTTTTAAACGTCTACTAACTTAGCTCTCCTAACTCCGAACTCTTTTACACACAGATTCGTAAAATTCGTATTTATTCGTAATTCGTACTATCAATTACTAATAGTGGAAAAGAGTTAATAAGTATTAGCTGAAAATTGAGGGTAATTTTGCCAAAAATTCTCACTTTAGTTGAATGGAGTATTTAGGTTATTTTGCTGCAATTGTAATAGGTATTTTATTGGGGTTGATTGGTGCGGGAGGTTCAATTCTTACTATTCCTGTATTAGTTTATTTTATCGGTATCGAACCGGTGCATGCTACTTCCTATTCTTTATTTATAGTTGGTGTATCTGCTTTTATTGGTGGTTTACGCTATATGAAAAATAATTTGATTTGTTTAAGAACGATGCTGGTATTTGGAATACCATCGGTGTTGAGTGTTTTTTTTACCAGAAAATATTTGCTGCATCGAATTCCGGAACATTTGTTTTCTTTCGGAACTCTTGAAATCACAAAGAGTGCGGCATTGATGATACTGTTGGCAATTTTGATGATTGTTGCGTCTTATACAATGATTCGAAAACCATCATCTGTCCGCATCGATTTACATAAACACAATAATGAGCAATACCGTTATTTTTTAATTTTTCAGCAAGGAATTTTAGTTGGAACATTGGTGGGCTTAGTGGGAGCAGGTGGAGGATTTTTAATTATTCCGGCTTTGGTTGTATTAGCTAAATTGCCAATGAAAAAAGCAGTAGGAACTTCATTAGCAATTATTGCATTAAATTCATCCATCGGTTTTTTAAGTGATTTTGGGACACATGAGTTTCATTGGAAATTCATTCTTATTTTTTCAGGTTTCGCCATTTTTGGGATAATTTTCGGGAGCTACCTTTCAAAATATATTAGCGGATCAAAATTAAAACCCGGATTCGGTTGGTTTATATTAATAATGGGCATTTATATTATTAGCAAAGAACTCTTTTTATGATGTGTGTCATGGGCACACATTAATTATTTAATACCTTTACTCCATAGGAGCCCCTTAGGGGTAAAAAACAAAAAAATATGTACATCGAACAACTTTATACCGGATGTTTAGCCGAAGCAGCCTATTACATCGAATCGGATGGTGAAGCAGTAATTATCGATCCTCTACGTGAAACCGAACCATATATCGAATTAGCAAATAAGCGTAACGCAAAAATTAAATATGTTTTTGAAACACATTTTCATGCCGATTTTGTTTCAGGTCATATCGACTTAGCACGAAAAACAAATTCAGCCATTGTATTCGGACCAACTGCAAAAACAGGTTACGATGTGATTGTTGCAAAAGATGAAGAAGTATTTTCTATCGGAAAAATAAAATTAAAAGTATTACATACTCCCGGACACACATTGGAATCATCTTGCTATTTATTAATAGATGAAAACGGAAAAAATCATGCTGTGTTCACAGGAGATACACTTTTTGTAGGAGATGTTGGTCGCCCCGACTTAGCAATCAAAAGTGATTTGACAATAGATGATTTAGCGGGAATGATGTACGATTCGCTAAATTCAAAAATCAAACCACTTGCCGATGATGTAATTGTATATCCTGCTCACGGAGCGGGTTCCTCTTGCGGAAAAAATATTGGTAAAGAAACTTTTTCAACTATTGGAACTCAAAAGCAAATGAATTATGCTTTGCAACCAATGAGCAAACACGAATTTGTAATGGCAGTTACAGAAGGATTGTCTGCCGCACCCAATTATTTTGCTTGGGATGCTAAATTAAATAAAGATGGGTATTCGAGTATAGATGATGTTTTACAAAAAAACACAAAAGCACTTTCTGTTGAAGAAGTTGAAACAGAAATTTCTAAAGGAGCATTGGTTTTAGATGTCCGCTCACCCGATGATTTTGAAAAAGGATTTGTTCCCAATGCTATTAATATTGGATTAAACGGACAGTATGCGCCATGGGTAGGAGCATTAATAGATCCTAATGCAACATTAATTTTAGTTGCAGATGAAGGCAAAGAAGCAGAAGCTGTTTTGCGTTTAGCACGAGTGGGTTATGAAAATGTGAAGGGTTATTTGAATGGTGGAATGGCATCTTGGAAAAATGAAGGAAAGAAAATGGAAACGATTGAAAGTGTTTCTGCAGAAACTTTTGTTGCAAATTTAAATGGTGACACAAATGTGTTAGATGTCAGAAAACCAGGAGAAGTAGAAAGCGGAATGATAGAAAATGCAAACCACATTTGTTTGTCGGAATTACAAAGTAAATTAGATTCATTGGATAAAAACACCCATTATACTATTCATTGCGCTGGCGGCTACCGATCGATGATGGCAGCGTCCATTATGAAGCAAAAAGGTTTTAATAAAATTACGAATGTGTTAGGTGGAATGGGAAAAATAAAAGCAACTGGCATAAAACTTGTTTTGCCAGAAGTAGTTTAATAAAAACGATATGAGCTTTTTAAAAAAATTATTAGGACTATCATCAGGGAAAGAAGAAATTAAAAATGCCTTAGAAAAAGGCGCAAAAATTATTGACGTTAGATCGCCTTCCGAATTTTCAGGAGGGAATATTAAAGGTTCAATAAATATTCCTTTAGATCAAATTGGCGCAAATATTGATAAAATAAAAGCATATCAAAAACCAATCGTACTTTGTTGTGCCTCAGGTATGAGAAGTGCTCAGGCAACAAATCAACTAAAACAAAAAGGAGTTGAAGCATACAATGCTGGAGGTTGGAGAAATTTAAATTAATTTATTAAAAAAACAAAAACATGAAAAAAGTAATCTTATTATTCATTGCCGTACTTTCTGTAAGCATCGCTATTGCTCAAACAAAAAATACGGTTGTTACAAATCTTTCTTCTGAAAGATTTAAAGCAATTATAGCAAACGACAAAGGTGGAACCATTATCGATTTGAGAACCACAGAAGAATTAGAGAAGAAAGGTTACATCAAAGGAGCGATTCAACTTGATTATTTAGCAAAAGATGCTGAGCAAAAAGTGGATAAATTAGATAAAAATAAAACCTATTACATCTATTGTGCAGGTGGTGGAAGAAGCTCAGAAGCTGCTGCATATATGGAGAAAAATGGTTTCAAAAGAGTATATACTCTTGAAAAAGGATTATCCGAGTGGTTACAAAAAGGATTTCCTGTAGAGAAAAAATAGCCTTCGATTTGTTTCTTGCCTTCTACTCCGCTCAGTCTGACGCGTCACACTGAGCGGAGTAGAAGTGTATGCTATCAATTTACTATTTCTGCTTTCCCCACTTTAATATCAAACCACTTCACAAAACCGAACTTGATCCTGCTTTTTGGTTCTCTTCTTAAATGGTCCATAGAACCTGTCCAGTAACCCAATCCGTCATCTGTAGAAAGATCATCGTGATCGAATGCTCCAATACCCAGACTGTCGTTAGCATAATAATGATACAAGTCAAATGTATCAGAATCAGTGTATGCGTCTGTTGATTTTTGATAATGAGTTTGTGCGTATGGTTTGTTTGCAGGATAATAAAGCGTCCAGTAAATATCAGGATAACTGCTATTCCAGAGGGTGTTGTCCATTCCCGTTGGAGAAAATGTGGAATCATTCCTCAGCTGCAATCCAAATCCGTAGACTTTGCTTTTATATATCGGAGGAAGCACTACTTCAAATTTCACAGTTGCATCAAACAATGATTTTACTGCATAGTTCGATACCGTTTCCGGTGAGTTGCTGCCAGCCTTTTTTAGGGTGCTCACTCCTTTAAATGTATCTTGCCACATCCTTAGTTCAAGAAGATGTTTTCCTTGTTTTAAATTGTGAAAAGCATGGAAAGGTATTTCATAGATCAGTTGGTTAGCGGTGTTCATAGAAATGGTATCACTTATAAAACTAAGATTGTTCGCTATTGCAGAACTGTCTGTTCTCCAGCGCAAACTCATTAGATTTTTTTTATAGTCGGTGTGAATAATTTTTCCGTCCTTGTAAAAATCGAAATGAAATGCCGTTTCGAAAAGGGTATCTCCGTATTCCTTTGCAATGGGAAAAGCAATGTTCTTCATTTCTACGAGGTTCAGTAAAACGATCAAAGAGTTGTGATAGGTTTCGAGTTTGAATTTTGTGAGATTTTTATTGAAGAGCGGTGATCGGGAAGCGACAGTGTATTCAATAGGTACAGCCGTTTCGTATTTTTCTCTTGTAGCTGTCTTGCAGGCGCTGAATGCAAAGAGAAGAATGAATAGAAATACAGGAATTGCATTTTTCATAATTGTAAATATAAATTAAAAAACCAATTCTTCATTGAAGAATTGGTTTTCTGAAAAAGAATAAAATGTACTTATGATTTCAAATTCGCAACAAAATATTCACGATTCATGCGAGCAATATTTTCTAAAGAAATGTCTTTAGGGCATTCAATTTCGCAAGCGCCTGTATTAGTACAATTCCCAAAACCTTCTGCATCCATTTGTGCAACCATACTTTTTACGCGAGCAACAGCTTCTACTTTTCCTTGAGGCAATAAAGCTAACTGAGAAATTTTTGCAGAAACAAATAACATAGCAGATGAGTTTTTACAAGTTGCAACGCAAGCGCCACAGCCAATACAAGCTGCTGCTTCAAATGCTGCATCGGCATCCGGTTTTGGAATAGGAATATTGTTTGCGTCCTGTGCATTTCCTGTATTCACAGAAATAAATCCGCCTTTGGAAATAATTCTGTCAAATGCAGAACGGTCTACAGTTAAATCTTTTATCACCGGAAAAGCCGCTGCTCTCCATGGTTCAACAACAATTGTATCGCCATTTTTAAAAGAGCGCATGTGCAATTGACAAGTGGTAACTCCACGTTTTGGACCGTGTGGACGGCCATTGATGAACATGCTGCACATTCCACAAATACCTTCGCGGCAATCGTGATCAAATGCAATTGGCTCTTCACCTTTGGTAATTAGTTGTTCGTTTAAAACGTCAAACATTTCTAAGAATGACATATCAGGAGAAATATCCTGAACAGGATAGGTAACTAATTTCCCAGTTTCTTTATCGTTTTTCTGACGCCAAATTTTTAACGTTAAATTCATGTTTCCAGTACTCATATTTTATTTGAGTTTTATTAATTATTCTTTCAGCGCCAACTCCCTCTCCTTTGGAGAGGGCTCGGGTGAAGTTTATTTGTATGAACGAGCTGCAATCTTAATCGCTTCAAATTTCAATTCTTCTTTGTGCAATTCGTAAGTATGATTGCCTTTATTTTCCCATGCGGAAACGTATGCAAATTCATCATCTTTACGCAATGCTTCACCTTCTTCAGTTTGTGATTCTTCACGGAAGTGACCACCACAAGATTCTGAACGGCTCAATGCATCCATACACATCAATTCTCCTAGCTCAATAAAATCAGCAACTCTGCCGGCTTTTTCTAATTCGGGATTAAAATCATTTGCTGAACCCAACACACGCACATCTTTCCAAAACTCTTCACGCAAGGCACGGATTTCTGCAATCGCTTCTTTCAATCCTTTTTCGTTGCGAGCCATTCCGCATTTGTCCCACATAATTTTTCCTAAACGTTTGTGGAAATGGTCAACCGATTTTGTTCCTTTGATTGCAAATAATTTATCGATGATTGCTTGAGCATCTTTTTCTGCCGTTACAAAAGCTTCGTGATCTGTTGAAATAGCTTTTGTAGCAATTTCTTTTGATAAGTAGGCACCAATTGTATAAGGAATTACAAAATATCCATCCGCTAAACCTTGCATCAATGCAGATGCTCCAAGACGATTTGCACCGTGGTCAGAAAAATTTGCTTCACCCAACGCATACAATCCGGGAACGGTTGTCATTAAGTTATAATCCACCCAAAGTCCGCCCATTGTATAATGTACAGCAGGATAAATTCGCATTGGTAATTCATATGGATTTTCTCCAGTAATTTGTTCGTACATCTCAAACAAGTTTCCGTATTTTTCTTCTACTACAAGTTTACCGAAGGTTTTTAATTGTTCAGCAGTTGGATTTGTAATTCCTGATGTAACAGCTTTGGTATGACCATACCGAGCAATTGCAGCTTTGAAATCTAAATACACAGCCATTTTAGAATTACCTACTCCGAAACCAGCATCACAACGCTCTTTGGCAGCACGTGAAGCAACATCACGCGGAACTAAATTTCCGAATGCAGGATATCTGCGCTCTAAATAATAATCTCTTTCTTCTTCAGGAATTTCATTGGCTTTACGAGTATCACCTTCTTTTTTAGGAACCCAAATTCTTCCATCGTTACGAAGTGATTCACTCATCAAAGTTAATTTAGATTGATGATCTCCGGAAACAGGAATACAGGTTGGGTGAATTTGTGTGAAGCAAGGATTTCCAAAAAATGCCCCTTTTTTATTTGCTTTCCATGCCGCAGTAACATTGCTTCCCATAGCATTGGTTGAAAGATAAAATACGTTTCCGTAACCACCGGTACACAATAAAACTGCGTGACCGAAATGACGTTCTAGTTTTCCGGAAATTAAATCGCGGGCAATAATTCCTCTGCATTTTCCTTCAATGTTTACTACTTCCAACATTTCATGGCGAGTATACATTTCAACTGTTCCTAATCCAACTTGTCGCTGTAATCCGCTATATGCTCCTAATAATAATTGTTGACCTGTTTGTCCTGCTGCATAAAATGTACGTTGAACTTGTGTACCACCGAATGAACGGTTGCTCAACATTCCACCATATTCACGCGCTAAAGGAACTCCCATTGCAACACACTGATCAATAATATTTGCACTTACTGATGCCAAACGATAAACGTTTGCTTCACGTGCACGATAATCTCCTCCTTTAATGGTATCATAAAATAAACGGTAGGTGCTATCTCCATCGTTCTGATAATTTTTTGCTGCATTTATTCCACCTTGAGCAGCAATAGAGTGCGCTCTACGTGCAGAATCTTGAAAACAAAATACTTTTACTTTGTATCCCATCTCTGCTAAAGAAGATGCAGCAGATGCTCCAGCTAATCCAGAACCAACAACTATTACTTCTAAACTTCTTTTGTTTGCAGGGTTTACAAGAGCTACGGAAGATTTATATTTTTCCCACTTTTGTTCTAATGGCCCTTCAGGAATTTTACTATCTAATTTTGACATATCTTGAAATTCTAATTTCGATTATATAACGATGACTTATTTAATGCAACCAAAAAACACAGTTAATGGCATTGCTGCAAAAACAATAGTGATGATGATTGAAAACCACAAACCAGCCATTTTAATTAATGGAGTATACTTCGGATGATTTAAACCTAACGTTTGAAAAGACGATTGGAAACCATGCGCTAAATGATACCCCAAAGAAATAACACCCAATAAATAAACCAATACATTCAATGGATTGTGAAAAACTTCAATAATTTCTAAATAAGTATTGTGTTCTTGAATGGTTCCACCAAATTGTGCCGCTTTTGTACCAACCCAAAAATGTGACAAGTGGATGATTAAAAACATCAACAATAAAGAACCTAAAATTCCCATGGAGCGAGAATACCATTTGCTGTTTGCTTTTCCATCATTTACAGCATATTTTACCGGACGAGCTTTTTGATTTTTAAGTGTTAAAATTAAAGCTTGAACGATGTGTAAAATGATTCCAATGAACAACACAATTTCCATAATGCGGATAATTGGGTTGGTTGCCATAAAAAGTGCACCTTGATTAAATAATTCGCCACCATCCATTGCGAAAATGAAAGAGTTAAGTGTTGCATGAACTACAAGGAATGATATTAGAAACAGACCTGTTAAGCCCATTAGTAATTTTTTTCCGAGTGATGATTGAATAAAATTTGCGGAGGTATTACTCATAAGAATAAAAATTATTTTTCAGTTTTCGTGAACAAACCTACACAAAAATATTAGTAATAAAAATTGCTTTTTCATGTTTAGTCTAATTTAAAATCTATCTATATAAATAACTCGTAAATTGAGTTTTAATTATGCTTTTTATATAAAAATAGTAAAGACAAAACCCCTGATAATTTAGTAGAAATAATACTCTAAAATTGACTAGCAATGAAAAAGTGGGCAAGAGTCCGAAAGTTAGGTTCAAAAAACGGAGTCTCATTTTACAACAACATGCTTAAAATCAATTAGTTGAAAAAAAAAGCAGTTATTTTAAAATAATATTTTAAATTCGTGCAACTAAATGTGATTAATTAACATCTACCACTGCGTATACTCTCGTTCATCATTAAAAAATATGAAATAGTCGAAATTAAATTACAAAACAAATGACAAAATTAAAATTAATCTTCAGTTGCGCGCTACTTCTAGCGTTCTGTTCAGTAAAAACAAATCTCTCTGCACAAATATGGCCTGTTGGTCCCGATAGATATGTTCAAGGTGTAAGCGTTGAATATGGAATTGACGGGTTAGGTGGATATGAAGGCATTGATATCACAACAGCTCCTGTTCCTGCGGGTATGCACTGGCGTTCTGGAAATCAACTTTTTGGGTTCGTTGCGAATCCTCAGTTAAATGGTTGGGCTGGATCGGCTTTTGATGGTGACTTTTTTACTCCTGGTAGTCCTGAAAATGGTTGGGGGTTTGAAATTGGCACAGGTGCTGCCACATCTCAAGGAAACAACTGTTCGTATTTGCAACAAATCAATGGTGCAATTACTGGTCATAATACGGTATTTAATTGTTATAACGTAGATTGGGAAGGGGATGCTACGTCAGGTACCAACCTTCACTTCAAGATTAACTATTTCTTACAAGCAACTGATTTGTTTTACACAACAACTGTTTCTATTACAAATAATACTTCTGCTACTATTCCTGATATGTATTATTATAGAAATTTAGATCCGGATAATAATCAACCTATCGGTGCAGGTTTTACTACAACTAACACGATTGTTGATAACCCTCCATCTTCGCTGTGTAATCTTGCTCACGTGGCTGCAACGCAAGCTACACCATGGGCAAATTATCTTGGATTGGCTGCTATCGGTGTAAACTGGAGAGCAGATTATGGTGGATTCTCTAACCGCGATGCATCTGATTTATGGGTAGGTGGAGCAACTCCATCTGGAACTTTCACTCAAACAGTTGGTGCGGTGAACGTTGCTGATGAAGGAATTTCATTGGCATACCGTATTCAGGCCTTAGCTCCGGGCGCAACCGAAACATTCAAATTTTTGATTATTTTAGATGCTGCCTCAGCAAACCAAGCAATTAATAACTCATTATATTTTACTTATCCAGGCTCATCAACTGCTCCTCCTTCTGCATGTACTCCTTTTACAGATACTGTAAGAACTTGCGGTGGACCTGTACCTATTTCAATTACTGGTCCTATTGTTGGAGATTTTACTTGGACTTGGACACCAACTACAGGTTTAACACCTGCAACTGGTCCTACAGTAATTGCTAATCCTGCAGTAACAACAACTTACACAGCAACCGGAACACCGTTGAATGCATGTGTGAATCCTGTTACATTAACGTTTGTAGTATTGGTAACTCCAGGTGGTGGTAACAATCCTATTATAGCAGCTGTTCCTCCAATGTGTGTTTCTGATCCTGCGTTTACTTTTGCAGTCGATTCAGCTGGTGGAACGTGGTCTATTACTCCTACTTGTGGTGCATGTTTGAACCCAACAACTGGTTTGTTTGATCCTTCATTAGCTGGAGCCGGAACATATTTAATAACATATACTACTCTTAATACATGTAACTCAACAGATACAATGATGGTAACTGTTGCCGGATCTAATCCGACAATTGCAGCTACTGTTCCTGTTTGTGCTGGTTCAGCGCCATTTACAATGACTGCTGCGTCTTCTGGCGGAACATGGTCAGCCACTTGTGGTGGTTGTATCAACTCTTCCGGAGTGTTCGACCCAACAACAGCTGGAACATTTACTGTAACTTATACTATTGTGGGAACTTGTACTGCAGTGGACACTCAATTAGTAGTTGTAAATCCAACAGTGCCTCCAACAACAGGTATTTCTTATACAACTCCTGTTTGTATTGCTGGACCTAATCCGACTTTAACAACTGTTGCCGGATTTACTACTGGTGGAATATTCTCATCTACACCAGCTGGATTGTCTATTACTACTACTACTGGTGCTGTGAATTTATCTGCAAGTTCAGCTGGAACATATTCTATTACTTATTTCTATGCTGCTACTGGTTGCGGGCCTGCAGGATCAAGTACCACAACTTTGGTAATCAATCCTGAGATTCTTCCAACAACTGGTTTCTCATACCCTACTGTGTGTGCAAGTGATTCAATTGCTAGTCCTGTTTTAAGTTCAGGCTTCACTCCAGGCGGAGTTTTCTCAGCACCTTCTGGTGTTGTTATTAATCCTACTACGGGTGTTATAGATGTGACTTCAAGTACACCTGGAAGTGGTTATACAATTACTTATACTGTTTCTCAGAACATTGCAACATGTGCTGGAGCTGGAACAGGAACAACTGGTTTCACAATCAATCCATTGCCATTAATATTATTAGGTCCAGCACAAACAATTTGGATTGGAGATGGTGCTTGGATTTATGCTTCCGGTGGAACATCATACTCGTGGAGCCCTGCACCACCATTAAGTTGTCCAACTTGCGATAGCACAGTTGCTACACCTCTCGTTGAGGGAGAAAGCGAATTCTGTGTAACAGTAACTGAATTAGGTTGTATAGATAGTGCTTGTGTGAAAGTAATGGTTGAAGTTCCTTGTCCAAGCAATAGAAATATGGGAATACCGAATGCATTTAGTCCGAACAATGATGGTGTAAACGATGCATTCTGTTTAGATGGTTGGGCTGATTGTATTTCTAAATTTGAAGTAGTTATCTTCGACCGTTGGGGTGAAAAAGTGTTTGAATCAACAAAACCAGATTTCTGTTGGGATGGTATTTATAAAGGAAAAGTGTTAGATCCTGCAGTGTTTGTGTATTTCATTAAGGCAACTTATGAAACAGCTGGAACAACGCCTATCAGTTCAAAAGGTGCTGTTGAAGCTAATAGAACAGGAAACATTTCCCTTGTGCGTTAATAAAATAGAATTGAAAGATTAACGGGAAGAAAATTGACATATGAAAAAAATTAGTTTAATATTTGGAGGGGTTTTCGTTATAGCAGGAAGTGCGTATTCGCAAGATTTACACTTTTCTCAATACAACGAAAATCCTTCTTTAGTTAATCCGGCTCTTACGGGATCTTCCAATGTAATGAGAGCATCTGTGATTTATAAAGATCAGTGGAGAAGTGTTACTGTTCCTTATAAAACGTTCGGTGCTTCTTTCGATATGAAGTTCAAAGCAAGCAGTTGGGATAAAGTGGATCAATTTAAAACAAGGACGTTTAAAAAATCCTTTAATAGATTATCTGGCGGACTGTCATTTTATAGTGATAAAGCAGGTGACGGAAATATGGGGACGAATCTTGTCAACTTATCCTTTGCTACTTTTATTAAAGGTGGAGAACATTCCTTTTTTTCATTAGGATTACAAGGAGGTGCAGTTCAAAAAACAATTGATTATTCGAAATTGATTTTTTCGAATCAATACAATGGTACTAGCGGTTACGACCCAAATATTGCTAATGGAGAACAATATGGCTCTAGAAGTTTTGTTTATGCAGATTTTGCGGCCGGATTATTATGGAACTATTCGAGAGAAGAATCTTCTATCGGTGAAAACAATCAGATTAAGGCTGATGCCGGATTCGCAATGTTTCACATCAACCGTCCAAAACAAAAATTTTTAGTTGAAACAAACGAAAAATTATTTTCTAAATACGTAATCCACGGAAAATTATTAATGGGAATTCCTCATTCCAATGTTGGATTGGCGCCAAGTATTATCTGCCAAGTGCAAGGGCCTCAAAAAGAAATTATTGGAGGATTGATGATTAAATATTATTTGAAAGACGATTCAAAATATACAGGTTATATAAAACGGTCATCTGTAGGATTGGGTGTAAACTACCGTTACAAAGATGCTATAATTGTATCTGCGTTAATTGAAATGGGAAAGTATGCTATCGGCTTTAGTTATGATATCAATACTTCAAGATTAACAAAAGTAAGTACATTAAGAGGTGGTCCAGAAATTATGTTGCGTTTCAACTCAGCAAACCCGTATTTGTTCCAAAAACGATATTAAAATAAAAAGCTTATTGAAATCCCTCTGCCATTTGCAGGGGGATTTTTTTGCCCTTTCGAAACCTAATAATGGATTCAACTAACACCTTAAAATAGCCTCATTTCAGTCAAATTTATCTTATTTTTGTGCAACTATATCTTATTTTTAGGCATCTATAATATACAGATAAAAAGAAGAAAATTTAGTGTTCAATATTGATACTTTGTAAACATGAATATTACCTTGAAAAATAATAGATTGATTTTAAAGTCAGCATTTATTGCCGTCTTTGTTTTCTGTCAAGTTGCTGTATCGAGAGGACAAATTTATCCGGTTGGTCCAGATGTATACGTAAGAGGAACAAGCGTGGAATATGGTATTCGCGGAATTGGCGGATTCGAGGGAATTGATGTTTTGTCTTCTCCTGTTCCTGCCGGAATGCACTTGCGCTCAGCAAATAACTTATTCGGATTTGTTGCGAATCCTCAATTAAATTCATGGGCAGGTTCAGCTTTTGATGGTGACTTTTTTACTCCCGGTAGTCCTGAAAATGGTTGGGGTTTTGAAATTGGAACTACTGGTTCTGCTGCGGCTGGAACATTGGGAGGAAATAACTGTTCTTATCTTCAACAAATAAATGGAGCAATTACCGGTAACAATACTATTTTTAATTGTTACAATGTTGATTGGGAAGGAGACGCTACATCAAGTACAAATCTTCATTTTAAGATCAATTATTTTTTACAGCAATCAGATTTGTTTTATACAACTACTGTTTCCATTACTAATAATACGGCTGCAACTATCCCAGACTTATACTATTACAGAAACTTGGATCCGGATAACAATCAGGAAATTGGTGCAGGTTTTACAACAACCAATACAATTGTAGATAATCCTCCGTCTTCCTTGTGTAATTTAGCACACGTTGCTGCAACACAAGCTACACCATGGGCAAGCTATCTTGGATTAGCCGCTATTGGCGCTAACTGGAGAGCTGACTATGGTGGATTCTCTAATCGCGATGCTTCTGATTTGTGGAATGGTGGAGCTACCGGAAGTGGAACTTTTACTCAAACAGTAGGTGCAGTGAATGTTGCTGATGAAGGAATTTCATTGGCTTATCGCATACAAAATTTAGCTCCAGGAGCAACCGAAACGTTTAAATTTTTGGTGATTTTGGATGCAGCTTCTGCAAACAATGCAATCAACAACTCCTTGTATTTTTCATATCCGGGTTCAGCTACTGCTCCTCCTTCGGTATGTACTCCATTTTCTGATACGGTTAGAACTTGCGGTGGTCCTGTTCCAATTGCTATTACAGGTCCAATAGTAGGTGATTATTCATGGTCGTGGACACCAACAATTGGATTAACTCCTTCTACTGGCCCATCTGTTGTAGCTAATCCTCCAACAACAACAACGTATACTGCAACAGGAACACCGCTGAACTCATGTGTTAATCCGGTTACTTTAACATTTGTTTGTTTGGTAACGCCTAGTACAGGAGCAAATCCTGTGATTGTGCCGGTTGGAGCAGTTTGTCAAGGTTCTCCTGCATTTAACCTTGTAGTAGATTCCACAGGCGGAACATGGTTAGGGACAGGAATTACAAATGCTACATTGGGAACATTTAACCCAACAGTGGCAGGACCGGGAACTCACTTAATCACTTATTATACTAGCAACCTATGTAACAATATTGATACAATGAATATCACTGTTATAGGAAGTGCAAGTGCAACTATTACTCAGCCTGCTGCTGTTTGTGCAGGAACGGCTGCTTTTAATTTAACCGCTCTAGCTCCAGGTGGAACATGGTCAGGACCCGGAATTACAAGTGCTTCCTTAGGAACATTCAATCCGACAATTGCTGGAACATATTTAGTTCAATACGATATTGCAGGATCTTGCCCGGTAATGGATACAGCTATTGTAATGGTGAACCCAATTTTTAATCCAACCATTATTCAGCCTGCACCCGTTTGTGTTGCTTCGCCTGCATTCAACTTAACTGCGGCTTCACCAGGTGGTGCCTGGACAGGAGTAGGAATTACAAGTGTTCCAGCAGGAACTTTCAACCCTGCTGTAGCAGGAATTGGTATACATACAATTACTTATACTATTTCAGGTCCTTGTCCTGCAGTAGATACCGTTCTCATTACCGTATTGGCGGTTTATAATGCAACAATAAACAATGTCGGTGCAATGTGTATCAGTGCTCCAGCATTTAATATGACTGCCGCTTCACCGGGTGGTGCATGGACAGGAACAGGAATTACTAATTCAACAACGGGAACATTTGATCCCGCAACAGCAGGTGCAGGTGTTCATACAATTACGTATACTATTCCGGGATTATGTGGAACAAACGATACCAGTTTAGTATCTGTGGTAGCTATACCGGTTATTTCATTTACAACTGATACAACAGAAGGGTGTGATCCAAGTACAATTTCATTCTTTGGTTCTACCGATCAACTAGGTGGAGTATTTGATTGGAATTTCGGAGTGTTGACATCTTTGGCTGATACTTCTCATTTACCAAATCCTACTTATCAATATTCTACAGGTGTTTATACCGTTACAATGACGTATACAAATACCTTAGGATGCGTAAGTAATATTGTTAGCACAAACTTGATAACAATTCATGCACGACCAACAGCAATGTTTACAGCAATGCCAAACCCAGTCGACATTATTGAACCAACAATGAATTTCTTTGACCAAAGTGTAAGTGTTGGTCCGATTACAAATTGGGCTTGGATATTCGAGCCAGGGGCAACATCAATTTTACAAAATCCAAGTTATGTATATACAGTCGCAGGATTGTATCCTGTAGAATTAACAATTACCAACGTGTTTGGTTGTAAGGATACAGTAGAAAATTATGTAACAGTAAACCCTGTTTACTTGATGTATGCTCCAAATGCATTTACACCAGACGGTGATGGATTGAATGATGTATTTATGATTGAAGGTGAAGGAATTGATCCTTCAAGTTTTGAAATGCTGATTTTTGATCGTTGGGGTGAGCGCATATTCAAATCCAATGATTTAAATACCGGTTGGAATGGTGCTAAAAATAATACAGGCAAATTGGTACAGCTAGATGTTTATGTTTATAAAATAACTTTGAAGGATTGGGCTGGAAAACGACACCAGTACATTGGACATGTAACTATTGTGAAATAACATTTCCCGTTTATATGAATTGAAAACCCCTGCTAAAACAGGGGTTTTTCTTTTTGATAGGAATGATTATATTTACAGAAATAATAATAGCATAAATTTCTACTTATGAAGTATTCAGCCATCAACAACAATTTATTTATTGAAAATCGTAAACGTTTTGCAGCAAGTTTAAAGCCTAATTCTATTGCTTTATTTACTAGCAATGATATTTTGCCAACCAATGCCGATGGCTCTATGGGATTTGTACAAAACTCCGATTTATTTTATTTAAGTGGCGTTGATCAAGAAGAAACTATTTTGTTGATTTATCCAGATGCCGTTAATGGAGCTTTCAAAGAAATTTTATTTGTAAAAGAAACAAGTGAATTGATTGCGATTTGGGAAGGTGCGAAACTAAATAAAGAACAAGCAACTCAAACATCAGGGATAAAAAATGTGATGTGGAACAATGGATTCGATGCGTTTTTAAAATCCGTCATGTTTCAGGCTGAACATATTTATTTAAATAGTAACGAGCATACAAGAAGATCCATAGATACAGAAACAGCAGAAATGCGTTTTAATAAAAATATTCTTTCAAAATTTCCACTTCATAAAGTAGAACGCTCGGCACCTATTATGCACAAGTTGCGTGCAATTAAATCGAAATACGAAGTGGAATTGATTCAACAAGCATGTAACATTACCGAAAAAGGATTGCGTAGATTGTTAGGTTTTGTAAAACCTGGAGTAATGGAATATCAAATAGAAGCAGAGTTGGTACACGAATTTATTTCAAACCGTTCTCGAGGATTTGCTTATGGTCCAATTATCGCTTCGGGCGCAAATGCTTGTGTATTACACTATGTAGAAAACAATAAAGAATGTAAAGCAGGAGATGTGATTTTATTAGACGTAGCTGCTGAATACGGAAATTATGCAAGTGACTTAACACGTTGTTTGCCTGTGAGTGGAAAATTTACTGCTCGTCAAAAACAAGTTTACAATGCTGTGTTAAAAGTAATGAAAGGTGCAACTGCGATGTTGACTGTTGGGAATCTTATTCCTGAATATCATAAAGCAGTTGGTATGATGATGGAAAAAGAATTGGTTGATTTGGGATTGATTACAATGGACGATATCAAAAAACAAAATCCGGAATGGCCTGCCTACAAAAAATATTTCATGCACGGAACCTCTCATTTCTTAGGATTAGATGTGCATGATGTTGGAGATTTCAATCGTAAGTTAGAAGCAGGAATGGTGTTTACATGTGAACCAGGAATTTATATTCCGGAAGAAAATTTAGGAATCCGTTTAGAAAATGACATTTTAGTTACTGCAAACGGACCAGATGATTTGATGAAAAATATTCCACTGGAAGCAGAAGAAATTGAATCATTGATGAATTAATCTTTATAGACATATTTTCATACTTCGACTACGCTCAGTGTGACGACTCTCTGTCAGTCTGAGCCTAGTAGCTTAGTACCTTTACAGAATGCATGTTACAAGCAGAATTTAAAAAATCCAAAATTCATTATACCGACACCGGCAAAGGTCGTGTGTTGGTATTGCTACATGGGTTTTTAGGCTCGCATGAAGTATGGAATGAATTCGTAAAAAAATTATCTAAAAAATTTCGAGTAATTGCAATTGATTTACCAGGACATGGAGAAACTTCTTCTATTGGTTATTATCATAGCATGGAGCTGTTGGCACAAAGTGTAAAAGCGGTATTAGATAAAGCAGGAGTCAGACGATATATTATTATTGGCCACTCCATGGGTGGATATGTGGCTTTAACTTTTGCTGAATTATTTCCAGAAAATGTAAGTGGAATTTGTTTGTTCAACTCAACCTCCTATGCCGATTCGGAAGAAAAGAAAAAAGAACGCGATAAAGTAATTCGCTTAGTAAAAAAAGAACACAAACATTATGTCGCTGAGGTGGTCACTTCTTTATTTGCTCCAGAAAACCTTCCTAAAATTCCCAACGAAGTAAGTAAAGTTGCAAAAATCGCAACAAAAATTACAAAGCAATCTATAATTAATAGTTTGGAAGGAATGAAAGAGCGTAAGAGCAGAGACTTGATTTTAAAATTTGCAGAATTTCCTATTTTATTTATTATCGGGAAAAAAGATGGAGTGATAAATTTTGAAACAATGTATGCTCAAATGGCTTTGTGTAAATATCCTTCGGTGGTGATGCTCGAAACTTCAGGACACATGAGTTTTTATGAAGCACCCAAAGAAACTTTAAAAGAATTGGAGTTGTTTTCAATCAGAACTTATAGGAATAAGTTTTAATTTTTTTCAAATCTACTTTTTGCAAGTTGATCTCCGTCAATTATGCAAAGTGTATAAGATCCTTTTGGTAATTCTTCAATAATCAATTTGTTGTTTTCGATGCAATTGTAATTGCCTCGTTTCATTACGTTCCCTCCAAAATCAGCAATTGAGAATGTTACGTGCGTTGTTTTGCACTTATAATTTAACTCTAAAGCATCATTATTTATAGATGAAATCATATCCATTGCAGCAGTATTCATGTGCTTAATTATACAGCAATTGCAATGTATATGTTCATGTTTTTAGACGAATTTATGATTTTTAACTACCAATGAACTTATCTGTTTTGCTAACTTACTGCTTGATAAATCGTTTGGTTATAGAATTGTTGCCGTCTTGTAAATTCAAGAAATACAAACCACTTTCTAATTCAGAAATGTTAATTGTGTTTTAACGAGATTTTATTTCACCAAAGTTACCGTCCCCGAAAGTTTATATTCTTCTCCACTTAGCAACAAAACTTTTACATTGTATACATAAACTTGTGGTTCTGCTATGCGGTCTTTAAACAATCCATTCCATCCAATATTTTTATCATGTGACTCAAATACTTTTTCTCCCCAACGATTAAAAATTAACATGTTAACAGATCCGATATCATCTCCTTTTATAATGAACTGGTCGTTAAGTCCATCATTGTTTGGAGTGAATGCATTTGGAATATAAAATGAACTCTCATCGGAAATACTTACAAATACGCTATCTGAATTTGTACAACCATATCGATCAGTTATAAGTAAATAAAAATAGTGTGATTCTGTAATAGTAAAAGTAGGATCGCTACAATTATTACAACTCAAATCAGTAGATGGTGTCCATGAAAATATTCCTGCACCACTTCCATCTAATACACCAGATTCGCCTAATAACAATGTAAAGTCGGAACCAGCATTCACGTATGGAAGCGGGTTTACAAGCACAGTTACACTATCTGAAGCAGTTCCACATATGTTTGAAGTTTGAACATAATAAAGTGTGCTTCCAATTGGTGTTACATAGATGGTAGATGAAAGATCGCCTGTGCTCCAAGAATATGTTCCTGTACTACTTGTAGCAGATAGAATTGTTGTATCACCTGCACAAATTGTTACATCAGCACTAGCGGTTAGAGTAGGAGGACTAAGAATTTCAATTTCAACACTTGCCGTATCGCTTATGCAATAACCATTGATAATAAATAGGGAGTATGTCCCACTATTGCCAGTTGTAAGAGGAAAAATACTTGGCGATGTTGAGCTGGAACTAAATCCTCCTGGTCCATTCCAATAATAAGTATAGCCAGATAAATTTGTTGCTAACAGATTTAATGTGTCGCCAACACATAAACTATCGCTTGTGCTAATTAATGGTGATGCAATTGGCGGAGTAATATTTATTTGAATAGTATCAGAAAGGCTTGAGCAACCATTTGAATCTGTTACTTGAACAATAAGAGTTGTAGCCTGTGTTACAGATGATATTGAATAACTATTTCCAGTAAATAAAAAACTAAATTCGTCATCGTACCAATTTACAATTAAAGTGGAATCGTTTGTTGCATTAAAAGTTAAAGGAGTTGTTGCACAAACACTAGTGTCAGCAATTGGATTAAAAATGGGTGCAGGTAATACAATTAAAGTTGTAGTGTCAGAATATGCAATACATCCTATAGGATCGGTATAGGTGTAATAATAAATTCCTGCTGCTGAAACAAAATTACTCATAGAGCTGCTTCCATTGTTCCATAAATACGAACCGACTAAAGTATCCGTTAGTAAAACAATTGAATCGTATTGACAAATCGTATAAGTGCTGCTTGAAAACGCCTGCACAGATGGATTATTTACCACAACTGTAATGCTATCTGATAAGCTAGTGCAAAACCCATTCGATGCTGTTACAGAATAATTTCCTGCTAAAGCAGTTGTAATTGGATAAACATAAAGTTGAGTGGAATCATAGGCGGTAATTCCCGGACCACTCCAAGTATACGTTACTCCGACTAAAGGATTGTATACTTCTAAAATTAATGTGTCGCCTGCGCATAAAAAATTATTGCCAATGATATCAGGCTTCTGTGAGCCATTAAAAATAAAAACATTTACCGGAACACTTGAGCTTGAACATGTGCCATTGTAATTTGCAATGTAAAATGTGGTATCATTTTGTCCCATTGTGATGGGCAAAGAATCACCAGTTGAAATTAAACTTCCTCCAAACAAATCATCGTACCAATATATAGTTCCACTAGCAGATGCATTCAATATTAAAAAAGTTTCTGGACAAACAGTAGTATCGCTTGCTATTGGTGGTTCTGTGGGAGGGAAAGAATAAATGGTAATACTATCACTACTATAGCAACCTTCCATATTTGTTGCTTGTAAAAAATATGTTCCGGGTCCTGTAGTTGTATAAACTTGTCCTAATTCCATTGAAGGAAACCAAGTATAATCGGTATAACCATTAACACCTAACAAAACAACAGTATCCTGAGGGCATATAGTATCATTTCCCCAATATATAATATCTACAGGCACACCTGCACCACTTGTGATTGTTATGTTTGCAACTGTTGTGATTCCGCAGGAATTAACACTTACAGAGTAGGTTCCCGGTGAAGTAATGGTTTGAAACAATGCACTTCCACTGAAAGGCGTTGCCCAACTAATTAAGGAACTCTCATTGGTTTGAAGACTAACAATAACAGTTCCGCTTACACAAATACTTGTTCCGGGTGCAGCTTCTAGGTATGGAGTGCTGTACTCTTTTACTTCAACCATTTCAGAAACGAGTGCACAACCTGTAGTTGAAATAAATGTATAATAATAAATTCCAGGAGTGCTTACCCAAATACTTTGCGTTGTTGCAATTACTATACCTGTAGGACCATACCAAATATAACTACTCCCAATTTCGGCACTAAGCAAAACAGAATCGAAAGGACAAATTGTTCCATTTGTTGGAGTCATAGTTACCAATGGAGCAGGCATTGAATTCACATTGAAAGATGTGTAAGCTGTTTCTATGCAACCTAAAACAGAGTCTATTGTAGTTGAAGTTAAATAATATAATCCTAAAGTATTTATAAGAACAGTATCGTTTGCCGGTGAATTTATTTGCACAATTCCGGGTCCTGCCCAAACATAATTATCTCCACCGCTTACAGATAAAGTTACAGTATCACCCGGACAAAAATAATTTGCTCCACTTATCACCGGAACATTTGAAGGAGCTTGATGAACATCTAAGTAAAAATTTCTGGTAATAGAGCTGTATGGCAAGCCAGTGAATGGATCTAAAATAATAGCAGTGGCACTGCAATTTCCACTTGACAATGCTTTGAAATTTTGTTTGTGTAAACCGAAAGAAGTTGGATAAGATGAATATGGATAGAAAGCAAATCCACCTGTAATATTCCAATTTACAAAAGTATTCAGATTAGTAGGAAGACCTGCAGCAAATAAAGTACTATCTACCAATTGCATTTCAAAAAAATCATCTTTACAAACAGTAACTGTATCAGTTGAATTAAAAACAGTATCAGTAAAAATTAATTGAGGCGTAAATAAGCTCAAAGAGCCACTTCCTCCTGGTCCCCAGCCCCATATCATTAGATTTACACATTCGCTGTTGTTGCAAAGCCCACCCGGACTACTAGAAATTAAAGAATAAACACCAGGAGTGCTTGCATAAATTGTATCAGAAGTGCTGGTTCCTCCTCCAGGAAGTATCCAATAAAATGAATATCCAACAGGAATATTTGAGGCAGCAAACATTGCTGTATCACCCAAAAGAATTACAGCTTTATTTAAACATGCACCAACGGGAATGGCCGGCATCATTATGGTGTTATAGGCTGTGATGATTGGTTTTGGAGGTGTTGCATAAATTTGTACAAAAAACGAATCAACAAAAGTTCTGCAGTTATCAGCATAACCATAACTAATATACTTCCAGCCTGAAGTTAAAAATCTTGCGGTGTCGTAAATTGATCCATTTGACCAATTGTATGACCAGTCAGGTGCTTGAACGCTGTCCTTTGTTGTTGGTGTATTAATTCCTACTATTACTTTATCGCACCCTACTATTGTATCAGAGGCTGGATATCTCACAGGTGATAATGTGTCTAATAAACATGTTCCGCTGATTCTTTTAAAGTAGTCGTACAATGGAGCAACAGAATTTGCTGGTCTTGTAATTAAAATGTCTTTATTTCCATACCCTTTTTGTGTCATAAAACTTCCGCAGAAACTATTTCCACAGATAACTAAACCAAAGTTGTTGTTGATAGTACTAAGATTATTAATGTGCGAAACAAAATTACTTCCATCAGGCGCATTAAAATTTTTAGCATAGCTACCGGCTATCACAGGTTGACTATTAAAAAACACACTTAAAGAAGTTGGATAATCATCTCCAATTCCTCCAAATTGTTTTTCCCAAATTCTGTTTAACAAACTATCGTATTTTATCAAATAAACATCTCTGAATCCAACACTATTAAAAATTCCATTTCCATAAATTGCTGAAAAGGAACTAAGCTCACATTTAAAATACCCTGTTGTGAAAACAGTATTTTGTTCATCAATGGTTATTCCTTTTGATGATAGTTGATTGTCGCTTCCTTCACTCGCTCCGGCAATAAAATTTCCATCAGATTTTTTTATTTTTAATGCGAATGTTTTATATGGATAAGGGTTGGTAACATAATTATTAGGTGTTCCAACATAAACCAATGTTCCTTGAAAGTCGCCTGTAATCCAGATGTTTGTTCCTTTTACTTTCATGTCGTACATCATGAACTGAGAAGAAATTAATCTTCTAAACCAAAGTTCATTTCCTGCACTGTCAATTTTCATGACAAAGCCAGCATTGAAAGCATTGTTATTATATGTTCCGGTAAAAGTAAGTGTGTCAGAAAATTGCCCGCATACATATATATTTGCTAAAGCATCAAGTTCAACTTTTAAAACTCTATCGTCATAATTTGCTGCTCCTTGTTTTGCCCAAATCACATTTCCAAGAGAATTTGTTTTAAAAATAAATGCATCGTAAGAAGGGAGACCTCCGCTCGTTGGCATTGATAATGGATAATTTACCGAGCTAAAAGTAAATCCTCCAAAACTGGAAGTTCCTTTGAATTCACCCACTGCAGTTATATTTCCACTTGCATCAACAGCAATATCTGTGGATAGGTCGGTATCCGCCCCACCATAACTTTGTGCCCAAATAAAATTTCCGCTGTTGTCGAGTTTAGCTATAAAAATATCTTGAGACCCGGCAATTGAATTAAGAGTAAAGGCTCCAAATTGTGCAGCTCCTCTGAAAACACCGGTAATAAAAAGCTCTCCAAAACCATTTATGGTTATTGCGGTTGCTTTTTCATCTTGAATTCCTCCTGCATTAACTACCCATAAAAAAGTTCCCAGCGAATCTTGCTTGGAAACAAATACATCACTCATCCCTGTAGAAGGAATAATAATGTTGTCGAAACGGGCAGCTTGACTAAAATACCCCGTTGAATAAACGTTCCCTTGAGGGTCGTGAATAACATCAAGTGCTTCGTCATTTGCGTTTCCTCCGGCACCTTGCAGCCAATTTTTTTGAGCAAATGAATTTAAAACAAAAAGAATGTTGATTAAAACTAGGATGTGTTTTTTCATTTGTTTTATTTTAAATGCAAGGGGATGATGGAGTATTGTGCTTTGATCAAATATCACTACAATTAACAAGGAATAAAATCTAAAATGAATTAATTATTACTTGTTCAAACTAACATAGTATAAAAAATATGTTATTATTATTGCTTTTAAAATAAATATTCTTACTTATTCAAGTATTATTATTTTGTCTTTTTATGCCTGTAAATCAATTATTGCTTGATAAATCGTTTGGTTATGGATGACTTTCCATCATTCACATTTATTAAATACAAACCATTTTCCAAACTTAAAATGTCAAAAGTATTTTCACCACTTTTTACGTTCTCCATATTTTTTACCAATCGTCCTGTTGCATCATAAATATTTATAGAAACATTTTTTGATGGTGAGATAAAATTGATGGTGATGTTTTGGGTTGCAGGATTTGGGTAAATGGAAAATGAGTTATCGATTGCCGGAATATTAGTTACTCCAACAGTGAAAGCACATGAAGGAAAACTATCTACAGCAAACCATTGTTGAATAAGCATTACATCTTCTTTGTTTTTTTGATATAAGTTTTGAATGGTATATGTTGATATAGTATCTCGAGTGTAAACAACAGCATAATCAAAAATTACATTTTCTCCGGCATCCAAATTAAATGGACCACAGCTCATTAAAAAACGTCTATCTCCTGGGACATTTAATTCGCTTTCTTCAGACCAAGCCAAAGGGTCGCCTGGCAATCCGTCATACATAAAACTATAAGGAGTGGCACCTCCAAAACCGTTTCCTCCATATGTTATTAGTGAGGAATCTCGCCACATGCCAGTCATGTAATTGTATACTTCTTGTGCTCCGTATGGATTACCAGTGTTAGAGTTGTCGTTATTATAATACATAAAATGTGTCATCAAATTTTTTCTCCTCCTTCATCTGTTATTCCATTATTATTATTGTCAATTCCATCTGTTGGTTCTGCAAGCGGACCATTTAAAATTACAGAACTAAGCATAGGTGGACTAATGCCATATGTTATCTGACCAGATGGGGGATTGTCGTCCACATTATCACCATTAAATACTGAACCATAATTTAATGATGGTTACAGCGATATTACTCGTGTCCATCTGATTTCCCATCATGGCCGAAGGAATGTTTACTGTTAACCAGTTCACAAAATTTGAATCAGGAATGGCTGTCTCTTATACACATCTCCGAGCCCACGAGACTAAGGCGAATCTCGTATGCCGTCTTCTGCTTGAAA
>ENA-ORBV01004694-ORBV01004694.1-microbial-mat-metagenome-genome-assembly--contig:-NODE-4694-length-25944-cov-4.815441_pt1 | contig 25944 bp, 22 predicted proteins | sample MGYA00237777_ERZ505514 | MGnify/ENA primary metagenome ERZ505514 (study PRJEB26160, sample SAMN06269048) | microbial mat metagenome | isolation source: Oligotrophic lake microbial mat | place... | reverse complement strand
ACCGTCGTGACCGCACCCTTTCTGAAAAGCGCCATGACTTCGGAACACACCTCGCCGATCAAGGCCTTTGAAGCCATGGCCGCGGGACGTCCCCTGCTGATTTCGGACACCGCTGCCTCTCGCGAAATCGTGGAGGACGGACGCACGGGCCTGGTCGTAGCCCCCGGGAACGTGGACGCCTGGGCCGCTGCCCTCGACCGGGTTCTCTCGGACCGGGCCCTTCAGATGTCCCTCGCCCGCGCCGCCTTTGAGAAGGCGACCCAATATTCGTGGGCCCGCCGCGCCGAGCGCATCGAGGACTTTCTCGGAGACGCGGCATGAACCGCGGGATAAACCGCGGAACAATCGGCGCCTTCCTCATCGCGAGCCTCCTGACCCTGGCCCTCGTGTCCACAAAGATCCGGGGGGCGGACGAGATCGAGTACTACTCGCACCTGCGCTCGGCGGTCTTTGATCGCGACCTCGATTTCACCAACGAATACGAGCATTTCTACCACGCCAACCCTCAGGGCCTGGTCGGGTTCAAGGAGACCTTCCTGGACCGCCGCGAGCCAAAGACGGGCCGACCGATCAACTTCGCCCCGATCGGATCAGCGATAGTTTGGTCGCCGTTCTTTCTCGCCGCCCACGCCCTGGTCACGAACGGCGTCTTGAAGGGTGCGGCCGACGGTTTCTCTCCGGCCTACACCGGGGCTGTGGCCTACGGATCGGCGCTCCTCGCGATAGCGGGCTTCGTTCTCGCCTTCTTCACCTTGAAACGCCACCTTGGCGTCACCGAGGGCCTCGCCCTCACGTCCATCCTGGCCGTGTGGTTTGGAACTCCCGCCCTCTACTACATGACGGTGGCCCCGGCCTTCGCGCACGCGCCTTCGATCTTCGCGGTGTCGCTTCTCTTCTACCTTTGGCTTCGAGCGAGAGAGAAAGACCGTGTTGTCGACTGGGTGCTCATGGGTTTGTGCGCCGGCCTCGCGGTGCTGATCCGCGAGCAGGCCGTCTTGTTCCTGATCGCCCCCGGTCTGGACCTCGGCATCCGGCTGATCAAGGGCGATGTCCGTCGCTCTCTCGAACGTGGCGTGGCGGTCATGGGCGCCACCGGCCTCGTCTTCACCCCCCAACTCCTCGCGTATCAGGCTCTCAACGGGACTTTTGGACCCACGCAACTGGTTCAGCGGAAAATGGACTTCGGTTCACCCCATTTCTTCGACGTCCTCGTGAGTCCGGGACATGGGCTCTTGTTGTGGACACCTTTTCTCCTCATCGCCTTTCTTGGTCTCGGGCGCAGCATCTTTCGCCTGAAAGCTCTGGGGGTTTTCGTGACGGTGGCGCTTGTCGCTCAGGTCTTCATCAATGGTTCGGTTCTCTCCTGGCATCAGGCGGGGGCTTTTGGATCGCGACGTTTCGTGGATTCGACCGTTCTCTTCGTCATTGGCGTCGCGTTCGGTTTGATGGCGCTTAAAACGCGCACTCAGAAGATCGTGGTCGCCCTCGCAATCTGGTGGAATGTCTCTCTCATGGTGCAGTTTGGTTTGAAACTCATGGATCGTCAGAAGCTCGACTGGCCTGGTGTGGCCGTCCGGCAGGTCACCGAGGTCCCGATGCGGATTATCGATACGGCCAGGCTTTATTTCACCGACCAGGATGCCCTGGTGCGGAGCACGCGATGATCCACGCCGAGTGGATGAAGCACTTCGCCTGCCCGGTGTGCCTGGACAAAGCCGGTTGCGAGAAATGCGGGGTCCGGACCGGGGGGCACGACGTCTGCCAGAGCTCGTACCTCACCCGGGTGGCCTGCGCGTGCGGCGGGCCCAACAAGCGAGCCCTCGAACATCGCGGCGAGGGCTTCTACTGCTCGTGCTGCATGACCCGCTACCCGTTCGGTCCGGGCCGCGACTACCTGGACCTGCTTCCCCGAACCGACGTAGGGCGGGTGTCGCACTACGCCGACGAGGAGTTTCAGGAAAGGCTGGGGGTGCGCGAAGGCCCGCCCGTCCTCTCCGCGGGCGTCAAGGCGCGGATGGTGTCGAAGATGCTCGGACTGAAGCGGGGCGACACGGTCCTCGATCTCGGCAGCGGGGCCGGAAAGTTCGCGACTCATTTCGCGAGCGAAGGCGCTTCGGTCTGTGGCGTGGATATGGCGCCCTTCTTCCTCCGCTCGGCGATCGATGCGGTCAACCTGATCGTGGGTGACCTGCGGCGGTTGCCCCTGCGCAATGGTTCGACATCCCGCGCCTATTCCCTGGACGTGCTGGAGCATCTGGACGAAGCCGGTGTGCGCGAGGTCCTTCTGGAGGCGCGCCGGGCGGTGTCGCAGGATGGCCGGATCTTCGTCTACACCCACGCGATGGAGTCGTCGAAAATCGCATCGTTCCAGCGCGGAGTGAATACGTTCGCGAAACGCCTCGGGCGCCTGGGCCTGGTCGACTCCGATAAGGAGGCCATGCGGAAGAGCGACCACATCAACGCCATCAACTCCCATGAGCACTTCGACCTGATCGCGAAGTCCGCCGGCCTCAAGGTTCAGGAGCGGGTCTACTACAACGTCTTCGCGAAAGCGGTGGTCGAAGACCTGGCCCTCAAGGTCATCGAACAGAGGCGGCAAAGAAAGGAAGGCGCCACGGCTTTGTCGACACCGCCCGTCGAGGCCAAGGCGGCGAGCCACATCGTGGGCCGGCCCCTGCCCTCCCCGTCCGCGCGCTTCGTGGCCCGCGCCCTGACCGGCGTTCTCATGCTGGACGTGGCCTTCTTCGGCCGGGTCCGTACCGGTCCGTTTTTTGGAGTCCTGGCCCCCATCGCCCCCTGATGAGGATTCTGTACGTCGCGTCCGACCAGACGCTTCCCGGAGAAACCGGCGGCAGCGTGCACGTGCATGAGGTGTCGCGCGAACTCGCGAAACAAGGCCACGAGGTCCATGCCGTCGTGCAGGACCGTGGCGAGGGAACGACCAGCGGGGATGGCTATTCCATCCACCGGATTCGCTGGTCACCCTCGCACCGCTTCTTTCGTTTCCGCGCGCGGCCGCAGATCGAGGCCCTGATGGCTCGGCTCAAGCCGGATGTCCTGATGGAGCGGTACTACAACTTCGGCGGCGAGGGCATACTCGCTGCCGAAACCGCGCGGGTCCCGAGCCTTCTAGAAGTGAACTCGCCGGTGTTGGACCACGAGGACTCGGCCAAGGCCCGGCTCGATGCGCTGCTCGTGGTCCGACCGATGCGCGCGTATCGCGAACGCCTGGTTCGTTCCGCTTCCGCGCTGATTTCGCCCCTCAAGGAAATCGTGCCCGAGTTCGCACGCGCGAAGACTCACGTTGTCACGTGGGGCGCCAATGTGGACGCGTTCCATCCCTCACGTCGCAGCGAGGCCCGGCGCGCGAGCTGGGGTGCCACGCCCGAGACGACCGTGGTTCTGTTCAGCGGCTCCCATCGGCCATGGCACGGGGTGGGGACGCTTAAAGAGGCGGCTAGTCTCTTCAGCCTCAAGGATCGCCCGGATGTCCTGTTCGTTCTGGCCGGCGGTGAGGCCAAGGGCGTCGCCCCCGATTTCCGGGGTCTCAACCTGGGCCGCGTGCCTTATCGAGACATGCCCGAGGTCACGGCGAGCGCCGACATCTCGGTGGCACCTTACGACCGATCCCGCTTGCGCTCCCTCAGGCTTGGTTTCTTCTGGTCCCCGCTCAAGATCTTTGAGGCGATGGCGAGCGGTGTGCCGATGATCACCCTGGATATTCAGCCCCTCAATCAGATCGTTCGTAGCGGCCTCGATGGTGTCTTCTTCAAGGAGAAAGATCCCGCGGATCTGGCGCGAGCCATCTGGTCGCTGGCCGAAAACCGCGAACGTCGGCTCGGGATGGCGAAAAACGCGCGGGACCGCGCGCGCCTGTTCTCGTGGGCCGCGCATGCGGCTCAGGTCGAGTCGATCCTGCTGAATCTCCGGCGCGCATGAGAATCACCCTGGTCACCGAGGTGTTTCCGCCCAAGGCGGGCGGGGCCGGCTGGTCCACGCGCGCCTTGGCCCTCGGACTCAAGGACGTCGGCCACGAGGTGCGGGTCATCACTACCGCGGAAGGACCGGATGGGGAAGGCGGCGTTCCGGTCGTGCGCCTTCCAGGAGTCAACGGGCCCTTTCGCCGAGGCCGGATGGTCGACACATTCCGGGAGGCCCTCAGGGGCGAGAGAGCGGCCGACGTTATTCATGCCCAGCACTCCCTTTCCGCTCTGGGCGCCCTCGCCTTGAAAGATCGCCCGCGGGTGATCGTGACGGTGCGCGATCACTGGCCGGTGTGCTTCTGGTCCACGCGCATGTCGCGCGGAAGCCTCTGTCCACAGTGTTCGATCGCCGGGATGTCACGCTGCCTGAAAGGTCGGCTGCCCGCGCTCAGCGCCCCCCTCGCGATCCCATACATGAAATGGGATCTCTCCTCCAAGAAATCGGCGCTTCAAAAGGCCGACGCCGTCATCGCGGTCAGCGAATCGATCGCGGGTGAACTGCGGGCGGAAGGGATTTCGTCGGTTCACGTCCTTCCGAACATTGTGGATGCCTTCGAGGTGAACGCGGCCGCCGAAGAGAAACCCGGAGTTTCTCTGCCCGATCGCTTTGTTCTGTTCGTGGGAAAGCTCGAAGCCAACAAGGGGGCGGCCGATCTGATTCCCGCGTTCGTTCGGTCAAACGTGACTTTGCCGCTGGTGGTCCTGGGTAGCGGCTCGGAACAACCGGCGATCGTGGAGGCAGCGGCGCTTCATTCGGTCGACCTCGTCACCGTCGGCTGGGCCGATCGCAACGATGTGCTTCGCGCCATGAAGCGGACGGAAGCGCTGATCTTTCCTTCGACCTGGCCCGAGCCTTTGTCGCGCGTCCTTCTCGAGGCTCTCGCCCTGGGCACGCCCATCGCGGCCATGGATACGGGCGGCACTTCCGAGTTGATCGAGGAGGGCGTTTCAGGGCTCCTCGCCCACAACCGGGAGGAGCTGGGCGACGCTCTGGCCCGAATCGTTCATGATGGGGGCGTGCGATCACAGTTGCGGGAGGGGGCGAAGGCGCGGGCCCAGGCGTTCTCGCCCCAGGCCCTGATTCCCCGCTATGAAGTCCTGTATCGGGGCAGCCGCTGATGCGCGTCGCCTTGCTGACCCGGAGTGCTCACCCGTTGCATCCGCCGGGGGGTATGGAGCGGGCGGTGTATTCGCTCGCCAAACATCTGCGGGCGAAAGGCGTCGACGTCACCCTCTTCACGCGTCCGGGGAAAAACCCCGAAGCCTTTCCCGGACATGTGGTCTCCGTGAAGTACCAGCGGTTTCATTTAGGCCCCCACGGACGCGTCCTCGATCGCACCTTCAACTACCCGGTCTTCAGCACACTGATGGGCAAGGAAGTGGCGGCGCGGGTCCGAAGCGGCGAGATCGACGTGGTCGACGCTCAGGGCCTCACCGCCCTTGGCTATGGCCGCGAGCGACAGAAAGACCCAGGCCTCAAAGCCCCGCTGGTCATGAACCCCCAGGGCATGGAAGAGCATCATGTGCGGGGTTTCAAAGCCCTGGCTCTAAGCCGGCTCAAACAACTCTCGAGAGAAGCGGCCCAGCTTGCCGACTGCGTAATCGCCACCGACGAGGCAACGAAGGATGATGTGCCCCGCCTGCTCGACGTCGACCCTCGCCGCGTGTGTGTGATCCCGAATGGTGTGGACCTCGAGGAACTGCGCTCGCTCACTCCTCAAGATGCCATGCCCTTCACGTTCGAGGTGCTTCCCTGGATGTCCATGCGGCAGCCTCTCTTCATTTCGGTCGGCCGGATCGAAACGTACAAGGGTTTCGTGGACTCTCTCGAAGCGTTCCGGCGCGCTGCCCCCTCGCTGCCCAAAGACTGGGGGTGGCTGGTGGTCGGAGAGGGGCCGCAGCGGCGCGCGCTGCAAGCCCGGGTAGAAGATCTTCGCGACCACATTCAGTTCACCGGCCGGGTTGGAGAGCAGGCCCTTCACGCGCTCTACGCCGCCTCGGACATCTTCCTTCACCCCACGCGCTTCGAGGGATCGTCGCTCGTGACCCTGGAAGCGATGGCCCACGGTCTGCCGGTCATCGCCACACGTGCGGGAGGAATTCCCGACAAGGTTCAGGAAGGCAGGAACGGCCTGCTGGTGAATCCCGGCGATATCGGCGGTCTGGCCCGGGCCATCGAACGGCTCGCGAACTCACCGGAAGAAAGGGCGGGCATGCGTCTTGAGAGTGCGCGCCTGCTCGACCCATTCCTGTGGCCTCGAATTGCCGAGCGGGTCATCGCCCAATACGAACGCCTGATTCATGAAAGGAAGAAGCGGTGAACCCGGAAGAGTACCGAAGCATGGCCGACCTTGAAGGAGTGCAATGGTGGTACGCCGGCATGCGCCGCATCGCGCGGGCTCTGCTGTCGCCCCACCTCGCAATCGGTCGTGGCCAAGGCCGCCGGCTCCTCGACGCTGGTTGCGGCACGGGCTGGAACCTTCAGGATCTTTCGGTGTTCGGCGAAACCCACGGTGTTGACCTGTCCCCACTCGCCGTCGAAGCGACCCGGCGAGGCGGGGGCCGGGTGGTCCAAGGGAACCTGCTCGCCCTGCCCTACACCGCCGCCAGTTTCGACGTGGTCACCTCGTTCGACGTTTTGTACCACGCCTGGATCCAGGATGACGTTCAGGCGGTGCGAGAACTGACCCGCGTGCTCAAGCCCGGGGGGTTGGTGCTTCTCAAGGTTCCGGCCCTGAAGATCCTGTGGGGCGCCCACGACGAAGCAGTGCATTCGCGACATCGCTATACGCGGAGCGAGATGGAGGCGCTGGTGGCGAGGTGCGGTCTTGTGCTGGTGCGATCCACCTACGCCAATTCGCTTCTCTTTCCGGTGCTGCTCACCCGCAGGTTCCTCGACCGCGCCCTCGATCGCCATGGCTCCGACGTGGCCCTGCTGCCTCCTTTGCTCGAACGCGTCTTCTTCGGCCTCCTCGCGATCGAAGCCCGGCTCATGGCCTGGTTCAACCTGCCGATCGGGGCGAGTGTCTTCGCCCTCGCCCGAAAACCGGACGCATAGAATCCGGCTGCCAACCGCGATGACCCCCGAAGAGATTGAACGCGAACGCCTGAAAAGCGCCCAGACCCTCGACGACGTGACCGAGGGTGCGCGTGGAACCGATGTCGCGCGAAGCCCGGAAACGGTGCTCGGGGTTCTTCCGCCTCAAGCTCCATCGCCCCAAGCCCCTGTCGTGGGGCCTTCGGGTGTTCCCGAATGGCGTCCGCCCACACCTCCTGATCTCGGCCCCGTGAATGAGTCATTCCGAACCGCGCCCGATCGTCGGTCTGGATCCTTCCTCTCTCTCATCGACGGACGAGAGAAGACGCGCCAGGCCCAGGAACGTTTCAATTCGGATCAGGTGCGTCTCGACAACGCCATGGTGACCTGGACGGCGGAGCACTTCGCGGCCACGCACAAGCACTACGACGCGGTCATCGGGCAGATGCAGCAGCGCATGGACGACATCGATGCCCGGCACCGCGAACTCGAGAAAGAGCTGGTCCGCCACGTCCACGAAATGGCCCGACGCATCGACGTGGTCCTCGGCGAGGGTGAAAAAGGCCGGGTCGCCCACGAAGCCACCCTGCGCTCGCTCCGCGAAAGACTCCGCACCCTCGAAGAACGCCTTCGATGAACCACGAAGCAACGAGCGTAGCCCAATTCACTTGGGCGAAGCGGCGGGGGTGTAGGGGGCTGAGCACCGCGATATGGGCTATCTGCGGCCCCCCACCTCAATGACTACTAAACGCGTCCTCATAGGCGCCGCTCAGGCTCCGTTCATCAACGGAGGGGCCGAAATGCTGGTGCTCTCGTTGCAGCGGGAGCTGAGGCAGCGTGGTTTCCTTGCCGATGTGGCCCAGGTTCCTTTCAAGTGGTACCCGCCGGAAGAGATCGTGCGCCAGGCCCTCGCCTGGCGGCTCATCGACGTCACCGAAAGCAACGGCGACAAAATCGACCTCTTTATCGCCACAAAATTTCCTACCTTTCTGGCCGAACACTCGTGCAAGGTCGCCTGGATCTTCCACCAGCATCGCGAGGTCTACGACCTGTTCGGCACCGAATACTGTTCCTTTACGGATTCGAAGGAGCACCAGGAGACGAAAGCGACCATTCACTCGCTGGACACGAAGACTTTGTCCGAATGCCGCGACCGCTTCACCATCTCACGCACGGTTTCCGATCGACTGCGACATTTCAACGGGCTCGATTCGACGCCCCTCTATCCACCGCCGCCGCTGTCGGGCCGGTATCGGTTCGAAGAACTCGGCGATTTCCTGCTCTTCGCCGGCCGGTTGGATCGGCTCAAACGCGTGGATCTGCTGATCGATGCTCTCACTCACACTCCCAAAGATGTCCGGCTGAAGATCGCCGGACGCGGGCCGCTCGAAGGAATGCTGCGCGAACGGGCGGAGGCTTCCGGCGTTTCCACTCGAGTGGATTTCCTCGGCTTCGTCCCCGACGAGGATCTGCTGACCTTGCTCGCGACCGCGCGGGCCGCGGTCTACACCCCCGTCAACGAGGACTACGGCTACGTCACACTGGAGGCTTTCCTTTCCGGGAAGACCCTCGTTACCACCAACGACACGGGAGGCGTTTTGGAGTTCGCCACTTCGGAAAGCGGATTCATCAGCGCGCCCACGGCCGCAGGCCTCGGGGCGGAGATGACGCGAGCCTGGAACACACCGAAGACGCGACTTCGTGAAATGGCGGAAGTCGGTCGGAAGAAAGTCGCGCCGATTCAGTGGGACAGTGTCATCGACACGCTGACCGAACAAATTCGAAAGTGACTTCCCTCCCGCTCGAAATCTGGTCGCCCCTGAAGCCGCAGGCGTCCGGGATCGCTGACTATGTCGAGGAACAGTTGCCGTTTTTGGCCCGGGACTTTGCCCTCAGCCTGACCGTTGATGATCCGGACTCCATCTCGGGAGAGCTCAAAGGCCGATACCGGGTGATTCCGGCCGCGCGCAGCGACAAGGCCACTCTCCGCGTCTATCACGTCGGCAACTCGCCGCTCCACGGTTTCATCTACCGGGAGGCTCGGAGAGTCCCGGGCATCGTGGTGCTGCACGAGTGGAACTTGCATGAACTGCTCCTCGGCTTCGCGGTCACGGCGAACGACTTCACCGTCTATCGACGCCAGATGCGGCGCGAACATGGCGAACGCGGCTCTGTGGCCGCCGAAACCATCGCCAAAGCACTCGGAGGACGGTATTGGACCGGTGTCTTCCCCTTGAACATGGAGATTCTGGAGAGAGCCTTGGCCGTGGTCTGTCTCGCCCGCTCGACCTCTTTAAGGGTCGCTGCGCGAACCCTCGGGACACCGCTTCTTTACCTGCCTCATCACGCGGTCCTGCGATCACACACCACCGATCGCGCGGCCGCCCGCGCCCGGCTCGGCTTCGATCAAAACGTTCGCATCGTTCTCGCCCCCGGTCTTGGCACCGCGTCGAAGTCTCTCGACATCGTGAGGGAAGCGGTGCAGGTGATTCGCGACGAGGTCCATGAGGTGCGGCTTGTGACCGTGGGCGGAGGCGGGTCCTCAGAAGTTGGAACCTCGGTGCCCATCCGAGACCTGGGCCGAGTGGATCTCGAAACCCTCGGCGACGCGCTCGTGGCCGCGGACGTGGTGGTCGCACTTCGATTTCCCAGCCGGGGCGAGGCCTCGGGCGTGGTCATGCGCGCGCTTTCGGCCGGGCGGGCCGTCGTCGTCTCGAGCGGTTCCACCGCCGATGAAGACCTGCCGCGAGGGGTCGTGGCTCGAGTGAATCCCGGGGTCTGCGAAGCTTCCGATCTCAGTGCGGTGCTGCGACTTCTTCTGACCGACGACGAAGCGCGGCGGCGTGTGGAAGGATTGGCTTTCGCCTTCGCCTCGACCCTGGGTGTCGAGCCGCTTACCCGCAGGCTCGCGGAATTCGTCCGCGAGGTGAACCGGGATAGGGCAGAGCTCGAAGGCGCGCTGCGGTCGCGGGCCGCTCAGGCCGAACGCTTGCGCGAACCGATCCGAAACGAGATCGAAGCCGCGGCCTCGAGTCTCGGCCTCGCGCACCTCCCATCGAACGTCTTTGAGAGACTTGCAGGATTGTGACCGGGCCCGTCTCCCTATCTGTCGTCATACCCGCATACAACGAGGAGCAGCGCCTCCCCGCGACGCTGGGCACGATCCTCCCCTTCCTGCGTGGCCGTGGCGATTCGTTCGAGGTGGTGGTGGTGGACGACGGTTCAAGCGACCGCACCGCCGCGGTTGCGGCCGCGGCGGGACCGGAGGTCCGCGTCTTGAAGAATCCGGGAAACCGAGGCAAGGGCTATTCGGTCCGGAACGGAATGTTGAACGCCCGCGGGGCCTTTCGACTGATGTCGGACGCCGATCTGTCGACCCCGATCGAGGAACTCGACACTCTTCAAAAGGCCCTCGCGGGCGGGGGCGAGATTGCCATCGCCTCCCGCGCGGTATCCGGAGCCAATCTCGAGAAGCGGCAGTCGGTCATGCGGGAAAGTTCGGGCCGCTTCTTCAACCTCCTGGTGCGCCTTCTCCACCTGCCCGGAATTAAAGACACCCAGTGCGGTTTCAAGCTCTTCTCCGCGGCCGCGGCCGAAGCCGCCTTCCGCGAGGCACGGCTCGATGGCTTCGCGTTCGACGTGGAGGCCCTGGTCCTGGCGCACCGGGCAGGGTTCAAGGTCCAAGAGGTCCCCGTCACCTGGCGAAATGACGAGCAGTCGAGGGTGAGTTTCGGACGGGGCCTCGCGGCCTTCATCGACCTGTTCCGTTTACGCTTCCGCTGATTCCTGGCGACGGCGTTCAGCGCGGAAGGGGCCGCCTCACTTCCTCGCGCCGCCGCAGGGACGCTACCCATTCTTCGATCTTCTGATCCAGCGCTCGCCGCTCAAGCAGATCGTGGATTTCGGGTGCGGCCAGACTAAGGGGCGCGGTCTGTGCGTCGATCGCGAAGCGTTCGTTGAAGATCCTGCGTACCTCGGCGTCCTCAACCCGCACCAGGGGACGCAAACGGACATCGATGTAGCTTGCGATGACCAGCTGAACGATCGCCTTGCGCTTCAGGGCTTGGAGGGAGAAGCCCGGACCCGCTTTCTCCTGAAGGGACAAAAGTGCGGTCGCTACATCCTTGGGAAGAGGAGGCGTATCCAGCAAGCGCGAGGCTTCCTCGAACATCATGACCTCGTCGATGGTCCGTTCGAGGGCTTCCTTTTCGTCGAGTTTCAGGAGCGCGCGCGTGAGTTCAACCTCGGAGAGAAGAATCGGTTTCTTGTTCACGAAGGCCAGAGTCCGTTCCACGACGGTTCCCGCGAACGCGGGGACGGAGGCGGTGATCGCCATCAAACCCGCGAGCGGAACGCCAAGCGAAACAAAGATCCGAAGCCAAAACCCCTTCCCTCGAACGGACCTCCGCTCGTTGCCCAGAAGCCTTCCGCCACGGAGGCGGCTAAAACGCATAGCCCACTCCAAGGTGCAGTTGGAAGAGGCCCTCGCCAGGGCGCCGATCCAGCTTGAAGCCCCAGTCGAGGCGCAATGGCCCGAACGGACTGTGATAGCGCAAACCCACGCCCGCAACCTCGCGCATTTCCTTCGGTTTTATGGCCGAGACCGTCGGGAAAACGTTGCCCATTTCCGCGAACACGTGAAATCCGAAAGCCCTGGTTACGTCCACCCGTGCCTCGATCGCCATGGCGATCAAGGCATTCCCTCCTGAAGGGACGAATCGATTCTCGGGAAGCGCACGTCCCGGCCCCACTTCATCGGTCCGGAAGGCGCGCATCAGCGAGGCGCCGCCCGCAAAAAATCGCTCCGGCAGCGGCAGATCCACCGAGTCGCCGAAAGCTCGCGCCAGACCCAGGCGCGCCGAGGCCGCGATGACCGTGCCCGCTCGAATCTCCTCATACCGAGAGACGAGGGCGGACCCTTTGAGGAAGGAATCTCCACCGAGGGCCGACGTGGACAGGAGAGAGTCGAGGGAAACGAAAGTCCCGCGCCTCGGATTGAGCGCGTCACTTCTGGTGTCGTAGACAAACCCGAGCGAAGGCCCGGAAATCCGGCCATCACACAGGTCCCGGTTCACCTCGGCGCAGTCCGTCTCGACGTCCGACGTGGTTGTGGTCTGAAAGGTGTACTGGGCCAGGATGTTGGCTGAGCCACGGGGGAAGACGGTCTGGGTCTGGAAGCCCAATCGATGGAAATCAAACGCGTCGCGCGAGCGGTCATCCTCGGCGTACAGCCGGACGTTGACGGCCTGGCGGCGTCTAAAGGCATAAGGCTCGGTGAGGGAAAGGAGTGCTCGCGATCCGCGAAGAGAGGAGCGAAGGAACAACGAAGCGCTTCGTCCCAGCCCGGAGATATTGAGCCGAGTGAATTCAACACTGGCACGCCACCGCTCGACCTCCGCCCAACCCACGCCGGGGACGATGGTGATGCGCGGGGCCTCGGTCAGCTGGATCAGGATGTTCCGCCGGTCTTCCTCGGAAGGAATCTCCCGGATCTGGACGTTGGTGAAAAGGCCGGTGGCGGAGAGGGCGGTCTGAGTATCGAGAAGCCTCTGGTAGGAGAGAAGGTCTCCTTCCTTGAGACGGCTCTCGCGAAGCACAACCACGGGCCGGGTGTCCTCAAGGCCCACGACCAGAATGCGACCCACCCGGACCCGAGGACCCGGGGTCACCTGAAAGACGACCTCAACACTTCCTCGATCATCCGAGAAGTCGGCGGTGACCTCGACGCGGGCATCCACATAGCCGTCATCGCGGAGGGAGGCGAGCAGGGCGTTGCGATCACGAGCGACCGCGGCGTTGCGAAAGGGTGCTTTTTCACGGGTCAGCAGTTCGATGGCCGCGGCCTCGCTGCGGTCCGCTGGCGGAGGCGCACCGGCGAGGGTTACGGAGCCGATCGCGGACAAGGACCCGGGCACCACCTTGAAGGTCACCCGCGCGGCGCCCGGCTCGCCTGATTCCTCGTGGGAGACAAGGGCCCCGGCGTGGCCGGCCTGGAGGAGTTGCGCGCGCAACCGGGACTTCTCGGCCTCGATATCCGCGTCGATCCAGGGGCCTCCGGGCTTCAGACTGGAGTCGTCTGGGGTGGGACTCGCCACTCCGTTCGTCTGATAGTCCACCCCGCTCAACGTCCAGACCGGGCCCAGGCGAATCACGAACTCTCCGGTGGTGGTAGCACCCGGCAGTTCCTGAAAATCGACATCCACGTCTCGGTGGCCGCGCTTCACGTAGTCTGCCTCGATGGCGGACATCGTTTCTTCGATAGTGTCCTGGGAGAGGCCTTCCGCTTCGAAACGCTCGCGGGCTTTGGCCCGATCGGCCTCGGTGAGGACATCGAGTATGAGGGAGAAGCGGGGGCCCGGCGTGACGAAAAAGACCAGGTCCCCCTCGACGCTGACCGCTTTGGCCTGGGCACGGTAGTGACCATTCTTCCAAAGCAGACGGGACAGGCTGTTCGTCCACTGGTCGATCGTTTCGACGGTCAGGGCGGCACCGAGCCGGGCCGGCGACTTCGGCAGCGGGAGACTCCCTGGCCACCCGTCGATCCGCGAGGACACGAGCCTTTCCTCTTTCGGCTGAAGAACCCGTACCCGGATGTCTCTGAGGAATCCCGGGGAACGGAGTCGGGCGTAGTCGGCTAGCGGTTCAAGCTCGACGGTCGCTCTCGGATACGCGTGTTGTCGCAGCCAGTCCGTCATCCGCGCTGAAGCATCAACGAGGGCACGGTCGCGGAACAGGTCTCGGTTGCGCAAACCGGAGGCACGGGCAAGCTCTTTGCCAAGGGAGGATTTCAGGGGAACATCGGACCCGGTGTCAGCTGATGGGGTCACGAACACAAGCTCACCGAGCCGCGGCGTTTCCAAAACCTTGAAGACCAGGCGGATGCGGCCGTCGGCTTCGGCCTCCTGCTCCACCACGATCTCGTCAAACTGGTCCATGGCGGAGAGGAGCAGGACGCTCGAACGGATGGCCTCCGGATCATTGGGCTCGCCCGCCTTCAAGGTCAAATAGCGCGCGACCGCAGGGTCGCTCGCACCCACAAGTTCCACGCGAGCGATTGTGGGCACCGGGGTCTCGCTCCGGGTGTCGCTCCGGGCCTCGACCTGGGCCTCGACCTGGGACGACGCGCAGACCATCAAGGCCGCGCACACTCTCCGAGGAACCGACGTCATCATCGATCGAGGACGAACCGGGTTCGCAGGTCCAAACCGAAACCCCCCGGTTGTTCCCAGCTCGCCACGAGAGAGAAGCGGTTGGTGAGCGAATACTCGGCGGTAACGAGTTTCGAGTCGACTCCTCCAAAGACCTGGGAGTACACAACCTCGATGTCCTGGGTGACGCGTTTGCCCACGGTCAGTCTCATGCCCGTCCGGCTCAGGAAGCCTTTGCCCGGATCGATGGAAAGCCGCGACAGGCCCACTCCTTGAGCGACTCTTCCGGTGACCGCGTCCTCGAGCACCGACGAGGCGACGGAATTGGCACCTCCGGTGCCGAGAGCTTTGAAGTCGGTCGACGAGCCCGCGACATTCGCCACGTCATTCACATCGCCCCCGGTGAGCAGGCTCGCGATCTGGGGCGAAGTGAGGGGAGGATCGGAAGTGATTCGGCTGGAGACCCGGTCAAGGGTGCCGTTGGCCTGCAGGGTCAGGCGATAAGCGCGCACGCGGGTATCCGCTTCGATGTCGAAGACCGGGTTGATCTGCCGGGGGTTTGAGAAGTGGGCGACGCCTTTGCGGACTTCGTAAGTATTTCCGCGAAAGAAGACCTTGCCACGTTCGACCTCCACCCGTCCCAGAAGCTGCGGGTCCAGCGGCGATCCGGTAAGAGCCAGATCCGCAGAGGCCACGAGGGAAGCGAGATTGTTGTCCAGACGAAGCGTGCCCGGAGCTTTGATGCCGATGTCCAGATGCATGGGCGAGGGCTTGAAGCTCGCGGAACCGGCACGCGCAAAGCTGGACGCTTCGTTGGATGAGCCGAGCAACTCGGAGGTGATTGTGTACTTCCGGTTCCAGAGCGCCTTCGAAACCATGAGGTCGCCGGTCAGCCAGTGCGACTGCGTGGTCCCCTGCAGGCGAAGGGCCGCGCCAAACGTGGAACGTAGACCCTCGGGGTAGCGTAGACCCAAAGACGTGCCGTTCAAGAGGAAGTCGAAGGACGCGGGGGTGGCGCCGCCAAAACCCATTAGTCCCGAAACCGAAACCCGTCCCCCTCCGAACCGGCCTTCCAGCCCGGCGACCCGGGCCTGGGTCTCGTTGAAGACGAGCCGGCCGTTCAGATCATCGAGGCCTTGAGGAAAGCCTCGAAGGCGAACCGAGCCATCTTCGATATCAAGTCCGCCTGAAACCTGGATGGCGTTCGGCGTGCCTCCAATCTGGCTCCTTAGGGTGGCGGCGCCACGGAAACGCCACTCCCTGAGAAACCCGGAAAGGACCCGGAGGTCGGCGCGACCGGTGATGGCGAGGTCGTTCCGATCGTCCGGCTTGAGCGCCCATTTCCCGGAAACGCTGAGCGACGTGCCATCTCCTTGGAGGGTGAGACCCGCGATCCGCACTTCGCCTTTTTCGACATCGATGATGGACCCGGGTGCGGCTTCGATCGCATAATCGGGCAGGGCCACTCGGAGCTTCCCGTCTCGCAATTGTGCGGTGATCGACTCGGGATCCTGAAGCGGGCCCTCGACCCGCGCGTTCGCGGACGCGGTGATGACCACGGCATTCTCGAAGCGCGAACCAAGCGCTCTCAGCACCGGGTCGATGCGAGCGTTGGTGAGCTTCACCTCGAGATGGCTCGGATAGGGCGCCTTCGCCCCAATAGAACCGGTGACGGCGGCGCGGAAGCGTGGGGAATCGGACGACGCGGTCACCTGGAGATTGCCGTCGCCTTTTCCCACCACGTCGAGGATGAGCGCGCCCATACCTTCATCTCCGTAGAAGATGCGCTTCGATTCCACGTGGGCGGAAACCCGTGGCCTCTCCAACGGGCCGCTGAACGTCGCACGCCCGGTGATGTGCCCGCCGATCATCGCGTCCGATTCCTCCTGCATCCCGAGATCGGCGAGTTCGATCTCCGCGAAATCGGCGGCCCCCTCGAAAGCAGGGAGCCCTGCTTCGTCAGCCAGGACACCCTGAACGGACAGGCGGCCTCCGCCGAGCGTGGCCTTGAGGCTCTGCACCCGGAGCGCCTCTCCCTCAAACCGGAGTTCGAGGTCGGCCTGGGTGTAGGCCACGCCCATGGCCTTGCCGGCAGCACTCGTGAGGGTGGCGGATCCCAGGGGCAGGGCTCTGGTTCCCAGGAGACGCATGGATCCGCTGACCGTTGTATCCACGTCGAGGTCCGAAGCCACGATCTTCAAGAGATCCTTCGCAGACCAATCCCGAATAGTGACGTTCAGATCCAGTGCGTCGTCCACGCCGGTGGCGCCGAGCCTCTGCATACCGCTCGCTTCGATGCGCGAGGTTCCTCGGACGGCAATGAGCCGGTCGCTCTTCAGGTCCACGGTCGAGGCGGTTCCCGTCCAGTCAAGAGCGCCCCACGCCACACCAAGGTAGGAAACGTCTGTCCCGATGAAGCGACCCGAGACCACCGGGGCGGACATCGTGCCCACGTCACGGCCTTCGAACACGCCACGGCCCAGGGCACCGAGAGGTTGTGGATTCAGGGTTCCGAAGGCCGCTCGGAGGCGAGTGCTCAGGGCATCGGTCGCGGCCAGATCCTCCGAGACAAGTCGAACGTCGACGCTCAATCTCTTGTCGGGCTGAATGGTCCCCGCCAGGGTGACCGCCGTCTTGGGTGCTTGAAGCTCGACCCCGGTCATGGTGATGACGCCACGCTCCGCCTTGAAAGGAAAGACGCCGGAAAGGGGTTCGCCCAGGGACGGATCCCCCACGAAGGAGAGCTGACCCGTGCCGCTCAGCAGATTCGCCGCCCCCTTCGGAAAGGAGAGATCGACGGGCCCCGAGACCCGCGCGCCCAGCCCGGCGGTGCCGTAGTCGAAAAGCCAGTGCAGCAAAGGTTCAGCGGCGAGCGCCGTGAGTTGCCCCTTCACCTTCACCGGCGAGTCCGCGAGAGCGTTTACGTCCAGAAGCGCCTTGCCGGAAAGGACGTCGAGGGCCAGGTCCTTCAGTTGCACATTGGAGCCATCCCAGAAAAGCCGGGTGGAGAAGGCGTCAATCGAGAGAGCGCCATAAGAACCTCGCTCGCCGCGAAGGGTTCCGTTCAGAGCGATCTTTCCACCGTCGATCGTGAGGGTCGCGTTCGTATTGGCGATGCCCTTGAGATCAAGGCCGGCTCCGGCGATCTTCTGGTCGAAGCTCTCGAGGTCGAACGGGCCGGTAAAACGAAGCTCGCCTTTCGGATCGTCATGAAGATCGACCTGACCTTCGATCGCGAGTGCGGTGCCGGGAGTGGTGAACGAGCCTCGGTCGATATGGAGGATGGAGTCGGCGAGGCGGATGCCGAGGTCCACGCGAGCCTCTTGAGCGGGCAGATCGCCGAAGCGCATGGGCCCGGGCCCGGCGCTGATGTCGCCCTTGAGCAGATTCATCGCATCGGCGACGAGGTTCGCTTCCAGGTGAGGCCAGACGATATCGAGCGGGATCTGCTGATCGTTCAGAAAGAGATCGCCGGACGTAATCACCAATTTCCCGATGGATATCTGGCGCGACGACGGACCGGCGGAAGGGGCGGTTTGGGGAAGGTCGGTGGTGCCGTCTGGGAAAACCTGGACGGAAATCCGCGGCCGATCGAGCTCAAACCCGCGAAGCAGAATCTTCGAGGTGAAAAGCGACCGGAAAGAAAGGGCGATGCGCATCCGCGGCGCCATCAACGTGGGCCGCCTGGAACCGGCGTGGCCGGGGATCAGCACATCCCGCAGTTCCACCACCCGGCCAGGCAGGTTCACCGAAAGCGCCCCCACGGTGACCGTGCGGCCCAGGGCTTCGGAGAGACGGCTCTCGACCTGAGTTCGCAAAACCTTCTCGCCGAACAGGCCGAACAGGGTGAGAGCGACCAGACCGACCAGAGCGATGACCGCGAGGCTGATCCGGCTGAGGCGAGCGATCTTTCGTATCAAGACCTACATGATCGCAAAGGAACCCCTTTGCACTACATCGCACCCTGCGGCCCGAGGCCTGGCTCGGTCAGGTCGACGCGCCGGTAGTGGGTGATGCTGAATGTCCGGCTGCACGGTACCCAGAACGCCATGCTGCTCGTCCCGTATCCTGTTACCGAAAGACGCGGAGCCGGGCCGCACGCGACGACGCGCGGTGCGTCATCGCTACCTGCCGAGCCGCTCAATGGTCGCTGTGGGCCTGGGCGCTCGAGCGCGATGGCTACACCGCGTGCGGCTAGTTGCTGGAACCGCGGTACGGTGCCGCGTGAGAGTGCAGCTTTCGGTCATCGAGGCGAGTGCACTCTGTCGTGGAGGGCGCGGCGGCAAGCACCGGCTCACTCTGCAAGTAGCGACGCAGATCGGCGGCCAGGTCGAGGGGCGAGTCGTAGCGCCTCGTCCGATCCTTCTCGATCGCCTTCATGGTGATCCAGTCGAGGTCGCCCCGCAGATGCTGACCAGGGCCGAGCCTTCGGTGCGACGTTTGAGGGCGATCTCGTTCGCGTCGACACTCCCCGACGCGAAGCGGGTTCCATCGGGACTGGCGGCGATCGCAGTCGTTCTATCGCCTCCGGTTCGATTCTTCCGGCCGGCGCGTGGGGATAGAACCGGTACGTCATTCGGGGACTCGATGACGAGTCGGGTATAACGTCCCCATATGAAGAGACTGGAAGCTGTCCTGGGCATTTCCGCGGTGTTCCTGCTCGCGGTCGTGGCGGTATCCGCCCAGAAACCGCAGGCCGCGGTGCCCCCACCGAATCTGGCCGCACGAGGCGAATACCTGGCGACGAGCGTGGCCATGTGCGTGCAATGCCACTCTCCGCGCGACGAGAAGAACGAGATCATCGGAGCCCTCCGATTCACCGGTGCTCCGATTCCCTTCAAATCGCCGTATGCCAACCGAGAGTGGGCTTCCGTGGCGCCCAATATCCGCTCTCTTTCGGGCTGGACCGACGAGCAGATGGTGATGCTGCTTACCGAAGGCCGCGTCGGCGATCGTCCGGTCCCGAGGAGTCCCATGCCGCCGTTTCGTATGAGTCCGGACGACGCGCGCGCGATCATCGCCTTCCTGCGCGCGCAGTAGCCGGCCGTCGGCCGGGCTCAGGCCAGTTGCCGACCGCCGGAAAACAAAGCTCGCCGGCGAGCTTTGCACTGCATCGCACCAGGCGGCCTGAGGCTTGGCCCGGGTCAGTCGATAACGAGGAGAAGCGCGCCCATTTCCACGGCCTGGCCCTCCTTGACTTTGATCTCCAGGACCGTGCCGCTTTTCGCGGCCTTGAGTTCGTTTTCCATCTTCATGGCCTCCATGACGAGGATGCCGCGGCCCGCTTCGACCGCCTCGCCTTCCTGGACCAGGACCTTCACGATTTTCCCGGGCATGGGTGCGGTGAGTTTGAGGGGTCCTTTGTGCACGACTTTCCCGAGCGCGGTCCCCTTGACCGCGTCCTTGACCTCGACATCGAAGCGATCCCCACGAACCACCACGGCGTAGCCGTCCGCCGTTTTCTCCAGGCTGAGGTCGTGGGAAACGCCATCGACGAGGACGGAGAGGTCGTTTGGGCCCGTGCGGACGAGATCAAGGTCGATCGCCTTCTCGTCGATGGTGACGCGGTAGCGGCCCTGAGTCTCGCGCACTTCGATGCGAGCGGTGCGGGAGGCGGTGGTGGCGTCAAAAAGCATTGGAGGCGTTCCCGGTCACAGGCGGCTCACCGCGTCGCGGTTGCCGAGGCGCCACCATAGCGAACCGTTGGACGCCTTGTTCTCTGCCCCGCCCTTCGCTTGGCGGCGTCCACGATAGGTGGCGATCGCCGCCACCGCCATGGCGATTTGGGTAGCCCGCGAGCGGTCGTCCTTTTCCGCCTGGAGTCTCGCAACAAAGCCGGTATCGTAATCACCTTCGACAAACTTGGGATGCCGGAGCGCGCGATCGAAGAAGGGCAGGGTGGTCTTGATGCCGGTGACCTTGTACTCGGATACCGCGCGCAGCATACGGGCGATCGCGGCCTCGCGGGTTTCGGCGTGGACCACCAGTTTCGAGATCAGGGGGTCGTAGAACATGGGGACATCGAACCCCTCGTAGACCCCGGAATCGTCGCGGACGCCCGGGCCCCCGGGCACGCGGAGAGACTCGATCTTTCCCGGATTCGGAAGGAAATTCGCCTCGGGATCCTCGGCGCACACCCGGCATTCGATGGCATGGCCGCGCTGGGTCAGGTCTTTCTGGGTGAAAGGCAGAGGCATCCCTTCCGCGATGCGGATCTGCATCTTCACCAGATCGATGCCCGTCACCATCTCGGTGATGGGGTGCTCGACCTGAAGCCGGGTGTTCATCTCGAGGAAATAGGGCTCGCGGTTCTCGTCCACCAGGAACTCCAGTGTGCCTGCGTTCACGTAGCCCACTTTTTTCACCAGGGCCACGGCGAGAGCCCCCATCCGCTCGCGCAGTTCCGGGGTGACGAAAGGCGAAGGACTTTCTTCGATGATCTTCTGATGGCGGCGCTGAATCGAACACTCGCGCTCAAACAGGTGAACCGCGTTGCCATGGGTGTCGGCCAGAACCTGGATCTCGATGTGGCGGGGCTTCAGAATGGCCCGCTCTATGTAGAGGCTGTCATCGCCAAAAGCACTCATGGCCTCGCTGCGGGCGCGAAGGACGGAGGCTTCGAGATCCTCCGCCTGGTGAACGAGGCGCAGTCCCTTGCCCCCGCCCCCCGCCGCGGCCTTGAGCATCAACGGGAAGCCAATGCGTTTCGCTTCGGCCAGGATGGCCTCATTGTCGGCAAGGGGATGGAGGGCGCCCGGAACCACGGGCACGCCGGCCGCGACCGCCACCCGACGGGCCGCGGTTTTTTCGCCCATGGCGGTGATCGCTTCGGCCGGCGGACCGATGAAGACGAATCCTTCGTCCTTGCAGGCTTGGGCGAACAACGCGTTCTCGGAGAGGAAGCCATAGCCTGGATGAATCGCGTCGGCACCCGCGCGGCGCGCGACTCGCAGGACCGTGTCCATCTTGAGGTACGACTCGCGCGAAGGCGACGGACCGATGTGATAGGCCTCATCCGCGTACCGGACGTGTAAAGCGGCGCGATCCGCGTCGGAGTAGACCGCGACCGTCCCAATGCCCAGTTCGCGGCACGATCGCATCACGCGCACCGCGATTTCGCCGCGGTTGGCGATCAGGACCTTTCGGAATCTGCGGGGGCTGGGCACGGGAGGGGGATTCTAGTTTGTCGCGGAGGTCCGTCTCGTTTGCATCAATCGGCGTCGTTGTGACATCCTCCGGCTCGCCCGATGGAGGAGCGGTCCCCATCAGTAGTTCTTCAGGACGACGCTGTGGTCGGTTGAGAGAAGGACGAAAGGGGAGGACCGCCGAAGGGATGAGGCCCTAAAGCAGCTTCATCCCTGGACGTGAGGGGAGAAGACCCCGCGGCTGCTGCGGTCTCGCAATGGAGACCGTGGAGTGCCTGAGGAACAATGTCGCCGCAGTTCGCGCTGCGGGGAGTGGACTTTCACTTAGTCCACCGTTGTTTCGACGATGGACTCTTGAAGGCCTGGAGTTCAACGGAGATGAAAACAACCTGAGATGAGTCGCATACCAGTCACCATTCTTGGCGCCACCGGGGTTGTCGGTCAGCGTTTCGTGCGCCGCCTGCGGGATCACCCTCTATTCGAGATTCAACATCTCGCGGCCTCGGACCGAAGCACGGGCAAGACCTACGGGGACGCGTGCGCATGGCGCCTGGAGGGCGAGCCCTACGCGGGTCTGCGCGAGCAGGCCCTGGGCACCGCTCATCCCTCGGCGGCTTTTTCGCCGGTGGTCTTCAGTGCCCTGGATTCGGGTCCGGCCGCGGAGATCGAACCTCTGTTCGCGGCGGCCGGTTCTTTCGTGTTCTCGAATGCGTCGGCGTTTCGGATGGCTTCGGACGTACCTCTGCTGGTGCCCGAAGCCAATGCCGATCACCTTGGCTTGATTGAGGCCCAGCGGAAGGGGCGCGGCTCGAAGGGCGCCATCATTTGTAATCCGAACTGCACGGCCACGGTGCTGGTGATGGGTCTTGCTCCATTGCACCAGGCCTTCGGCATCGAGCGCGTGTTCATGAGCTCGATGCAGGCGATCAGCGGGGCCGGCTATCCGGGAGTGCCGAGCCTCGACATTCTCGGCAACGTGATTCCGTTCATCCGCAGCGAAGAGGCAAAGGTCGAGGAGGAAACCCCCAAGATGCTCGGACGTTTCGCGAATGGTGCGATTGAAGCGGCGCCCTTCGCGATCTCCGCGATGTGCCACCGGGTTCCGGTATTGGAAGGCCACAGCGAGGCGGTGAGTGTGGCTCTGCGTGGAAACCCGTCGCCCGATCAGGTGGCCGAGGTCTTCCGAAACTGGAGGGGCGAGCCACAAGTCGCGACCCTTCATTCGGCACCCGAGATTCCGATCCGCGTCCACACCGCGGAAGACCGGCCCCAGGTGCGGCTGGATGTGGAGAAAGACGGGGGCATGAGTGTCCACGTCGGCCGGGTCCGCGCGTGCCCCTTGCTCGGCATCAAGTTTGCCCTGCTCGGTCACAACACCGAACGCGGGGCGGCCGGCGCCTCCGTGCTGAACGCCGAGCTCGCGCACTCGCTTGGGTATCTCGGATGAGCCTGGTACTGAAGTTCGGAGGAAGCAGCGTCGCGGACGCCGCCTGCGTGCTTCGCGTGGCCGACATCGTGAAGGCCGCAAGTCCGAAATCACCGGTGGTGGTGGTCTCGGCCATGGGCAAGACCACCGATGCTCTTTTCGCCGCGGCGCAGGCTGCGGAACGAGGCGAGACCCAGGCGGCCCTGAACGCACTGGGGGAAATCGTGGCCCGGCACCAGAAAACCTGCGGGGAGCTTTGGAAGGGCGAGGCGCCGGTGGATCTGCAGCAGTTCGTGGTGGCGCTGTCGACCCAGATCGACATGCTGCTTCGCGGGGTCGCCTTGTTGCGTGAACTCTCGGCGCGAAGTCGGGACGCCATCGTTTCGTACGGAGAATTGCTCAGCTCCCAGATCCTGGCCGCATATCTTCACTCGCACGGGACCCCCACCTCGTGGCTCGACGTGCGACGGGTCATGCGGACGGATAGCCGCTTCGGTGAGGCCGAACCCCAGACGAACGACATCAAGTCCCTGGTGCGCACTGAACTCACACCCCTCATGGGCGAGGGGCGGATCGTGGTGACCCAGGGCTACATCGGCTCGACGAAAGAGGGCATCACCACCACACTGGGCCGAGGTGGCAGCGACTACTCGGCATCCCTCCTCGGTGCGGCCATCGGCGCTACCGAGGTTCAGATCTGGACCGACGTCGAGGGGATTCTCACCGCCGATCCCCGCATGGTGAAGGAGGCGACACCGATTCTGGAGCTCAGTTTCCGCGAGGCCGCCGAGCTTGCGGCCTTTGGCGCGAAAGTACTGCACCCTGCGACCATCCAGCCCGCGGTGGAGGCGAACATTCCCGTGACGGTGCGCCACACCATGCGACCCGAAGGCCGGTTCAGCACGATCACCGCCCAGGGCGGAACAGGGTCACCGCGACCGGCGACCGCGATCGCCAGTCGCAGTCCGATCGAAGTGATCACCATCGAAAGCACGCGCATGCTGGCGCAGAGCGGTTTTCTGGGCCGGATCTTCGAGGTGTTCGGACGACTCGGGGTCTCAGTCGACGTGGTGGCTACCGCGGAGGTCAGCGTGTCGCTCACGGTGGAGGCCAGCGCGCCGATCGACGCCATCCGCAAGGAGCTGAGTGCTTTCGCCCATGTGAGTGTGGCTTCCAAGCGCGCCCTGGTGGCTCTGGTGGGAGAGAGATTGAAACACACTCCCGGACTCGCGGCCCGCGTTTTCGGGGCGATCTCGACGATCAACGTCGAAATGATCTCGATGGGCAGCAACGAGATCAACCTGAGCCTGGTGGTCGAAGGCAAGGACGAAGCCGCGGCGGTGCGTCTGCTCCATCGGGCGCTCTTCGCGGCGAATGGAGAGGCGCGATGAAGATCGGTATGTTCGGGCGAGGACGCCTCGGTTCGGCGATTGCGTCTCTCGGTAGCGATCGCATCGTCTGGCAGTTGGGCCGGAACGAGAATCCGCCGAGCCCGGTCGGTGTCGAGGTCGCGATCGACGCTTCCACCGGTGCTTTGGCCGAGGCTCATGTTCAATGGGCGCTCGACACCTCGACCGATCTCGTCATCGGCACCACGGGCTGGTCGATCCCTGATCTGAAGGCGCGCGTGGCTGAGCGTATTGGTGTGGTGGTTGCACCGAACTTCTCGCTTTCCGTAGCCCTTTATGCCCGCCTGTCGCTGGTGATGGCGCGGTTCGCGGCCCTCGACCCCGGCCGCGACCCCTACATCGTCGAGCACCATCACGCCCGCAAGAAGGATGCACCGTCGGGCACCGCGAAACTCCTCGCAAAGACCATCATGAAGGGTTGCCCGCGGAAGTCGGAATGGACGCTGCAGGGCCCCGGCGAATTGAAGGAGCACCAGCTGAGTGTTTCCTCGATCCGGGCCGGGCACACCTACAGCAGTCACATCGTGGGCATCGACGCTCCGGACGAGACCCTCGAGCTTCATCACGCCTCCCGCTCCGCTATGGCTTATGCCGATGGCGCGCTGCGCGTGTCGTCGTGGGTGCGCGGCCGCAAGGGCGTTTTCACGATGGACCAGTTTTCCGAGGAAACCCTCGATTCCCTATTCCAAGAGGTGAGACCATGACTCCCCAAACCGCCGATTTCCGCGGACTTTCCGTGGCCCTGGCCACGCCCTTCACCTCGTCCGGCGACGTCGACATGAAGGCGTTTCGTGCGCTCGTGAAGCACGTGGCCGAGGGTGGCGCCGATGTTCTCGTGGTCCTGGGCTCCACCGGCGAGGCCGCGACCATCGCCGAGAGCGAGCGTAATCCATTGATCGCCGCCTGTCTCGAAGAGGCCCGCGGAAAAAAGGTGGTGGCGGGCACCGGACACAACTCGACACGTCAGACCGTGGCCTGGACGAAACGAGCCCACGAACTGGGCGCCCATGGGGCTCTGATCGTGACGCCCTTCTACAACAAGCCGACGCCGGAAGGTCTCGTGGCCCACTTCCGCGCCGCCGCCGACGCGGCTCCAGGCCTTCCCTTTATTGTGTACAACGTACCCGGACGCACCGGTCTTAATCTCACCCCCGCCGCGCTGCAACTCCTGTGGCAAAACGAACAGGTGGTGGCGGTGAAGGAGTCGAGCGGCAATGTGGCTCAGATCGGCGAAGTGGCGCGCACGCTGCCTGCGGGCAGGACGACCTTGCGCAGGTTCCATCCCGACACCCCGGACACGCCGTAGAGCCGGGCCAGCGGTTCGTTGAGCATGGCGAAATCCGACTGCACAAAGTATGCGATGCCGAGGTTGTCTTTGAGCAGCTCGGCGAAGTAGGCGTTGGTCGACGCGACCACCAGCACCGCGCCGGCGGCGCCGACAACATCGTCGAAGTAGCCAGCGACCCAGCCGCCGAGCGCGAACCCTCCTGTCGGATCCTCCTGCGGTCCCCCGGGCGCTTGCATCACCCCATCCACGCTCACGAACGCTCCAACGACGATCTTTCGCATGACGATCTCCTTTCACCGAGGTGACATCGGTGGAAGCAGAATCGGCGCGGGCCCACGATTTCTGTGCGCGTGTTCGTCGCAGGGGCCGGCCGCCTCAGCGGAGTTCTTCGTCCTCCGCGACCGCCCCTCGGCGGCAGCAGCCGCTGCCGTCAGCCCGCGCGCCTGTCCTCGCCTGCAACCAACAGCACCAGCACGCGATGCGGCGCAGCCGGGAAAGATCGCCGGCG
>ENA-ORBV01004693-ORBV01004693.1-microbial-mat-metagenome-genome-assembly--contig:-NODE-4693-length-25945-cov-5.686601_pt1 | contig 25945 bp, 13 predicted proteins | sample MGYA00237777_ERZ505514 | MGnify/ENA primary metagenome ERZ505514 (study PRJEB26160, sample SAMN06269048) | microbial mat metagenome | isolation source: Oligotrophic lake microbial mat | place... | reverse complement strand
TTTCTTTTTAAGGTTTGTTTACTGCATTTCGCCCCTTGTTGTTTGGCGATTTGACGGTGAAGAAATGTCGTTTGTCAAAGGGACCGATGGCTCAACTTAGCTTCATGACAACTTGGTTCAAACGCAGCAGTAGCCAATTAATTGTGTGTTGATGGCAACAGAAAAAATGGGCAAAACGAGTGCTTGCAGGTGCATGAAATCAGCATCGTGACGTGGACGCATCATTTGACTGCTTTGTGCCGCATCTTGGTTGTGTTGCTCTGCATCATTGTGCCTTGTTGCTCAGTGTAGTTTTATGTGTGTTCATTGTGCCTTGCAGCTTAGTGCAGTTTTGTGTGTGTTCAGTTGATTTGATTGGTTAGAAGACAAGCAACAATGCTGTTAAATCAAGCTGTTCATCTTCTAAATGTCTTTCTTATTCTTTGTTTAATGCAAAGCAATGTGTCCTCTTGTGGCTTTGCACAGGGATTAGAAATTGGAAGGCTTGATGTTTGTTCAACTTGGCATGTTCCTTGTACTCGCTGCCAGCGAAGGAGGCAAGTCTAAAAGGCCACATAAGAAAGAGCACGTTTCTCTTCCATGTCAATGTGCCCTTTGTGGTCTCTGTAGTATTAATATCCAGTTTTGAAGACTTCTACTGAGAAGAATAAATTAAATTAGCTTCTCCACTTAGCGCCTATGCTAAAGATTTGAAGGCCGCAGCAGTCCCAAACAAGCAGCAGTTGCCTATGTGCTCTAGATCCCCATTACCTTGACATCTATGTAAAAAACCTTGGCAGTAAAACCAATGGATGACATTTGGGCAGCAAACATCAATGAAGCTAAAATTCATAGAGGAGATTTCTTGTCCAACATGGCTTTCAAATCCAGAACGTACAAGTACACATAGCACCAACCAGTCCTCAAGAAAAGCACCGAGTGAATGTTATCGCATACGGTATTTTCTCTTCATCTGCCGTGGCCGAATTGAGCAAAACCCACAAACGAGATAACGATGAGGAACGTCGCATACAATACCATCCACGCGCTACAGTAGCTACGTCCCCCGACTTCGTCGACAGGCTCGTGCTTCCTCGTGTGCTCACTCAACTTGCTCAGACCCTCAGCATCTGCCTTGGTGTTCTTCAATCCTGCGGCCACTTCTTTTTCTTCTAATTGCTCTCCCTCCTTTGTAGAATGGGAGGGCGGCAAGGCCAATGCTGCCACAAGGAGATGGACCAAATTCAAAGACGTTTCACCCTTGGCAACGTCCAGGGCCGATTTGTTTTGGTGATCCTTCACAAAGATGAGGGACGGGTGGGCACGGATCAAGTAGACAGCCGTATCCAACTGTCCTCTGCGCATGGCATGGTGTAAACATGTTGCGCCTTGCTTGTCGGCCAACGTCGCAAGAGCGTTCGTGCCCCTTGTGGAGCTATTATTGCGAACCGTTTTATAGTCCCCCAGACAAAGAGCCACAACGGCTGTATGTCCTTCCATAGCGGCGACATGGGCTGCGGTAGCACCCGTAGCATCCACTGCACTTGCCAGACTCGCACCACCACACTCCAAAAGAAACGCCACGACTCCAATGTGCCCGTTGACGGCGGCCGCGTGCAAGGGTGTCCACAGCTTGGTTCGAAACGTCTCGTTCGTATCGAGCGTATTCAACCACCCACCTTTTCCGCGGACATTGACACGAGCCCCCCGTTTATAGAGCTCTTCTACCACTGCGAACTGCCCATGCCAACACGCGTGGTGCATCAATGACCAGCAGGCACCATCACTATTATCATCATCGTCAGTAATTTCACCGTACACATGGTGCGGGTTCTGTTTCAATAGTTTTTGAATCGTCACTAGCTTTCCTTCCTGAACCGCATCCAAGAGTTCTGGGGGAATGGAAGTCATGGTTGGCTAGATTATTGCTACTAGTATTACAGAGGGACAATTCGCTGGTCAAGGATGAAAAATCATACACAGCAATGCCGCGCGTGTGAGATTTTCGGAGGAGTCGGGAAACGAAGGCACTATGCCCTCAAATATAAACCACGTTGATTAGAGACACTCACAAGCACTACTGGTACCTTTTCTATGTTGGCACGCCTTTGTTTCCTTCTTGCCTTTGAATTTTAAATGATTTGCATAAAAACTTGAGCGTTACATGCCAATGATCCTTCAGATTGACGATGAAAATGTTTGTCGTCGAGGACGTTGTGAAGGCAACAGTTACTCGCGACTTGAAAAAACTAGCCGTTTATTTTGTTCTTCGCGGTAGTAAAAGACTTTGGACCCACAAGAAGACCATAAAAATACCCCATCACCCAGTCAAGTGAGCCTGGAGCGATGCAATCAATCAAATCCATTGAATCAATGGAGACTAGCTAGCTATAGCTACTAGACAACAACAACCACAAGGACAACAACACGGATCATTTATTGAATCCTCGATGGGTTGATTCCACTTCCACGATGGAATTACGTCTTCCATAAATTAATAGTAGTCTACCAACCTCGCTGCTCATCATATAGACACTTGACTGGAAAGGATGAAAATCTATCTGGAGATCATCGTGCTGGGCATTCTTATTTGTACATGTACTGTGTATGCGGGCCAACCACCCCCTTGCTTGTGCGCCGAAGCTTTGGAGTATTGGCCATGGGTTTCGAATTCTAAGATCACTGCCCAGATTCCTGTTGTGGACAATCATGACCCCAGTGTTGTTGTGGCTGTGGAATTTCCATGTGAGCCTTTGATGAATTTAGGCATTGGTAAATCTCCTCTGGTCGAGGCGTATGGTGGTTGCTCCAACTTTTCAACCACCTTTGCACCCCAATGTGGCTGTCCTGTCAACAACAACGCTACTACAACAACGACTACAGAAGCTGCGGAAGCTGGGAACCGAGCGTGTGGAAGCCTTTGTCCGAGTGGAAATGTACCCAACAACCTGAATGGCGTATTCGCCTCCGTGATTGGCGATTTTACGTGTCTTCAAATGTATGCCCTAAACTTGGACAGTGCAGATAGCGCTGCTAGCTTTGGTTTCGACTGCAGTGATTTGGCCCAAATTGCCGAGCGAGAGTGTGACTGTCCCGCGGATGATGATGGTGATAATATGGGTACTGCTGCTGCTGATGATGATGACGGAGGAGAAGAAATAGAGGAACCGCCATTGACACCAGAAACAAGTGTTCCCACACAACCACAACAACAACCCTATTTCGATTTGACGGGGGGGTCTCTTCAATTTCGTTCTTGTCACAGGGCACTCTATACTGTCGATTTACAACAACAACATGATTCCTCGTCCATGACATCTACAAAGCAGGCTACCGGTACTAGCGCCCAGCAGCAGCAACAACAATCTTACGTTGCGTTTCAACTCTGCACGGGGGGAGCCCGGCTACTACAGAATGAGACGGACAGAATTCCTATGTCTGAGAGTAATGGAACATGCCAACCGGGCCATCAATGTCAAGAGTATGTAGTAGATATTCAGACCTATATGAACGCAACCATCAATCATATGACCCGCAAGATGGATGAGGCTTGTCGTGCTTGTCAGGATATGTGTGGAAGTGATAGCATGCCAGAACCGACAGGCAACACCGAAGCCTCAAGCTATTGCAACTTTTGCCGTGCCGACCGTTATGTTCAAGTACGGGATGATCATCCGGTAGCGGATGAAGCCTGTTGGTCTGGCAACCAGGAAAATAGTATTTCCCGTCTTTCGCTCCCCGGCGTAGTCGATTGTGGCGTCTGTGAACGAGACTGTGACTATGTACAAAGATCCACTAGTAGCAGTGGGTATCGAGTGGTACCTTCCCAGGACTATGCTGTCTGCAAAAAGATATCGGATGACAATGGCGGAGTTTATGCTGGTCCAGCTTGTGGTACACATGAGTATACTGGACGCATTGAAATCAAAGTCTTTCACGACGAACAATGTCTCCAAGTGGACAACGACCAATACGTAAGTGACGCTTTGTGGGACAACGATGGACCCAGAGTGGTATCCTACGACATGTTTGATGCTGCGACCATTGAACTTCCTCTGTCTTGTTACGTTGACAATCCTCCAATTGTCGCCGGACTTTCCAACAACCCACAGAACCTTCTCGAGACAATAAGAAACGAAATGTGCGCAGAGCTGTTGCCAAAGTCATATGCATGCCAACAAGGGTCTTTTGGGGAGGATTCTTTGACAACCACAGCATTGACAAGAAACAAGCCTGCCTCAGCATTGGTCAATTGCAGTCGTTCTGTCCCGGTCCGTCACGTGACGACGAGGTTAAGGACAACATTGTTTTAGCGGATGATGATGGGGGGTATGAGCAGGACGATGACAGCGCAGAAAGTCCTTTTGAAACACAGGACGAGAACGAGGGGACGGATGATGACGAAAGCACAGGCGACGAGGGGGGTGGGGCAGAAAGTCAAATTGCTAACTCGGGGCGTGGTTCCAGCAGTGACGAAGAGTCGACATTGGAAATGGCCAACGAAACGGATCCAGACGCTCCGGAAGATCTTGTTTCATCTGCTTCAAGGTTCTCCAAAGCGATGCTCGGTTTGCTTCTGTGCGATTTGTTTGGCAACATTTAGCACAAGGGAGTGACAATGGCGTGCGACCAGGATGGCTGGACGGGCAGCTTGCAAGGGGGAAGTCCCACGAGATCACAGCACAAGGCAAATTTCAGCGTCGCTGAAGATCAAGCTTTTGCAATGACCATAAGCATACCAACAACTGGGGTTTTCGGGAGGGCACAGTGCATAGCTACTAGTGTGTACTATCATCCATCAAGCTCACCAAAGTAGAAGTAATAAATGTATCGTCATTTTGGGGAGTTAAGGTTAGTTGTAAAACGGGTCTGTACGTCGCACGTTGGCTCAGAATCTTTTTTCCGTCAGTTGGATCTGGGCGCGACCTGTCAAGCGAGCGAGTCAAATCAGGGCACATCTTCCCATCAATCTTCTTCCATAAGTTTTCTGCATGTTGATTCATTAATTTTGATTGAGAGGAAACCGAAAAGACTATTCCATTGCGACAAATCACGATGTGGCATTCCATTTCTTTGCTCTTCCTCTTCCTGACGGCAACAACAACCACCGTTCATGGCTTAGTGGCGCGGACGCCTCCTCATCTTTCCCAATATGGCAATACTCTTGGTGGAGGAGATGGCAACAACAACAATAATGGCGGAGATGATCAAATGAATTGGGAAGATTTGGCACGAATATTATTGACGATGCAATCGGCCGGTGTTCCTGACGAAGTCTTGATGCGTCGAATTTCCATTCCCAATTTGACGCGGGTTAAAATTGCTCCCTCTACGCTAGAGGGCGCCGGACGGGGGTTGTTTGCCACCATGGATGTCAAGGAAGGAACCTTGTTAAGTTGTTATCCTGGTGATGTCATATTGCGAGAATCGGGCGCGACGGGCATCCCCGACGAGTTGGAAGCGGATGAACCACGATTGCGACACTACATCAAAAGCTACTCGATCGGCCTCACCGAAGATATTGGGTTCATGGGATTGCCTCAATTGGATCAAGACACCGCCTATGCGAGTCATTTCATCAATGATGGAGGGACACCACCCACTGTGGAAGCCGAGTTTGATCGATATTTAGAAGAGTCACGACAAAAATCCAATGTCTATCATGTTCCATTGGAAAATTTGCACATGGTTACTGTGGCCAAACGCGATATTCAAGCGGGAGAAGAAATTTTTGCCCATTATGGTCCTGTCTATTGGATGGGACAAGAAGCTACTTGGAAAGGCGGGGAGCTGGATTTGTCGAATTTCTAATCTATTGTTTCAATGCAAAGAAAATAAGCTTGCATACAGAGAGATCAGACAACCGCGAGAGACCAGCGTGGCTCGTCGGCCGGTGGAATCAATGCCCAAGGAAAAATTATACATTAATGTAATAGTAACTCATTTGCAAAAACCTCTTTTTGGACGGCGAGTAACAATATGGAAGCCACGCCTCAAGCAATAGAATTGCGCAGTAAAGAGTAAGATTTCTTAGGCATTACAGTTTTCTTGTTTCGCAAACGTAATAATTTGCTGGGATCCATACGGACTTTGGAATGATTGTTTCGAAGCGTTCATACTAGCTAAATGGCGTCGCGGGCTCTGGTGCCTGGGGTACCACCATATGACTGCAAGGGTTGGGCATCCATGAGCCCATTACCTTTAGATTCTTCAACTCCCAGATCTCCTGACAAAGTTCACTAATCATTTTTGAACTAGTCATGCACTATAATTTGTGCATTTGAGAGAGTCACCCATGCTGGCAGTATGAGTACACGGCCTCCCTTCAGTTTGTGTACCATTATATTATAAAGGAAATAAGTAGCTTTCTAAATAATTTGGTTGCGCACTGGTTGTGTAAATTAAATACTCCTCTGTGCTCCGCTGTGTCCGGAATTCGGTGCTGTAAATAAGCCTTAACCCTAACAATCACACAAGTAGTTGAAGATTGTGGCGTGTTTAGCCCCGATTTATTCATGTGATTTCCAAATTATTTTATTTCCGTCAATGAATGGTCACTAACAAGCAGCAAAGCTATCTCATTTAGCTTATATACGAACAGCAATTACCATGCCTCCCGCAGGTGCCATCATTGTGATCGACGACGATTCTGACGACGAAGAAATCGCCATCGTGTCTCGCAAGTTCCCCCAAAAGCCTCGAGACATGGATCAAGCTTCGTGGGATCTGATTCAACAACTTGAGTCAACCGACAGCAATCCGATCAACAACCAGTGTGGAAATAAGAGTAAATATGACGACAATAAACTAGAAGAACTTCATTCACCATTTTCGCGCTCCGTCAAACGGCCTTTGGAGCATAGACGCCGGGATAAAGAAGATGCGGCGAGTCTGGCCGTTGCTCGCAAACTCCACGATCGCGAAGATCGCAAACTGCGACGACTGAAGGAACAAGAGCAAGCCGACATGGCCGTGGCGCAGAGATTACACGAGGATGAAACGCAGAAGGTCAACGAGGCCAAAAAAGCACGAGCTCCGCCCAGCAAACAGCAAGTACTAGACGCGCTGCGCCCGTGTCAACGCCATGCAGTGGATTACGTCCAGAAACGAGCCGAAAAGATGCACAAGGAAGCTTTGACGCTGCTTCAAGAGCGTCTGTCTAAGCTTAATTACAAACCTGAGGATCTAGTCAAATGCCTGGACTACATTCGAGATGACGCTCCAATTGTGATTCACATGAAGGAAGCCACGCTCGCCCTCTTGGCGAACGACACGCACTATCGCAACCTTTTTGAGACATCGACCTCGGGTGGAAACAAAGATCAGACCACTCGCCGTCGTTGGGAGACTGACATGTTTGGTAGCTCATACAAGGCTTACTGTCCACCTTTTGATCGGCCCAAATACGGTGCCCTGAATATCACCGGAGACATTGCTGGTGTCAAGAGTGCTCGTGCGTATGGAGCGATTTTTATGATCCTTCACCAACATCTTCGGCACCGAGCCACATTTTTCGACAAGGACACGGGCAATTTTTTCGACAAGAACACGGGCGGTTTTATATCTTCTTCCAACCAGACACTAGCCACCAGCGAGTATTACGCGCATGTCTTGAACGGATACAGCGACGACGATCTTCATGCAGTCATGCATGTGGCCAGCACCGCTCGCATCGGAGGAGCTGCCTCGGCGTGCTCCGTCTACAAGGAAGTGCAAGTTCATGGTCCGGTGTGCCTAGCAACAGATATCCAGGGCTTGTCCATTCCGGGAAAGGAGAAAGACGCCAGCAAGGCATTGAAAGACACTGTATCGAAATTTCAGAAGATGGCCAAGTGCAACGTTTTTTGGCAAGGAGACCTGCTTGAGGATTGATCCTTCGATCGCGTCTTCATCAAATGAAGTATAAGCTGTAGGGGTGACTTGTGACCCACCGGACTGCAAGATAGGTCAAGTATGGGACAAGAAACTTCGTGGAGGATCCACTACTTCGGCGCATGTCGACTATCGTATTGGATCTAGTAGAATAACTATATTAGTATAAGCTCACTTATTTCGAAATGATTAGAATTATCGCAGGGACCTGGACGACGCAGGAAAATCGTAATTGCCAGTCTACATACAGGGTAGTGGGCGGAGCTTTCTTCCACGACTCGACGTGGAGATATTTTCATGAATACAATACAATACGGATGAAGGAATCAATCAAAAGGATCTAACAGATGCGCAGGACATGCTCGACGTCGGCCCGACAATTGATGCAAGGCACTTGTCCCACCATTTTGTTTTGGTACATGGTCCGCGAACAGGCCAAGCATGTGGTAATCTTGCCACAACAAGTGGAGGCGACAATGGCCTTGTTCGCGTGACAAATAAAGCAAACGTTACCGTTCTCATCGTTTTCCACTTCATCTTGGCCGCGCAAGGTCATTTGAATGGGTCGTTGCATCGTCGTCGTCGCGGGGGCGGCTACTGCCGCTGCAGGAGCGCCCAATGCAATTTGGTGGAGTTGTTGCTGAAAAATTTGGTTGAGTTGGATCGAGGAGGCCAACTGATGCTGGCGCATTTGTTCGCGCATTTGCAAGGACTGCAGCTCCAAGAGTTCGGTAGCCGGCAATTGTTGTTGCTGCGCGACTTGTTGCTGCAACTCTTGCAAGCGTGGCAGTGCTCGCGCTCGTTCGAGTTCCGCGGCTTGCTCGGCGGGAACGCCATTGATGGTATTATCGGCGCCCCCTGTGGCTTCGCAATCGTGTCCAGATACGGCATTGTTATTTCCATAAGCACGGGCATGGTCGCCTTCGACAGCATTGTGATCCCCCGTCGCCTTGACCCAGGTGCCACGGACCGTGTTGTGGTTGCCGGTGGCTCGGGAATCATTCCCCTCCACCACATTGCGTTTGCCCGTGACTTCAGAATACGTACCCATCACTTGATTGCGGTGACCTTTTACTTTGGCGTCGCCACCATGAATCGTGTTGTGATTCCCCGTCACTTCGACATAGGTTCCGTGAATCGTATTTTGGTTCCCCACTACCTTGGCGTCACCTCCGTGAATTGTGTTGGAATGACCCGTCACTTTTGCGTACGATACGTGAATCTCGTTGTTGTCCCCATCGACAATGACATCGCCCCACACTAAAAATGTACCATTGATTATGGTAGTTGTATTCCGGTTGCCAATGACGTGCACCGCCACCGTACCCTGACGATGGAGCTGATTCATCATGGCAACTTGTTGATTGACGTCAAGAAGGCCTGAATCGTTACCTTCTTGAATCACCGCATGGTTGTCATTCCCTTGGATTTTATTGTTCTTTCCGACAATGGTATTGTTGTTGCCGTAGACCGTGTTGTCCGAGCCTTCAATCGTGGCATTGCTCAAACGCAGCGTCTCGCCCGACACAGCAGGACGACCAGGGGTACTTTCAGTGTTGTTCCGGCGCGACATGGTTGTCTAATAAGTTCGTGAAAAGTATAATCCCATAGGAGGAAGGCAGGTTCCGAGGCTGGCAAGTCAGTCTACACTTCCAAAAGCATCCGCAAAGAATGCTGTTGATTCATTCATTTGTCGAAGCACTTGATTGATCATTCGAACGCTCTCTCTCACATTCGTTTGATCTGTTGCTCGCGTAGAATCCTACGCGTGTCGTACATTGTCCACAAAAACAGTATTAGTACAAAGTACACAAAAATCGATAGCACTCACCCCTTCTTTGAGAAAGGGGATTCGCAATTTTTTTGTATCGGTTCTCTTTGGGGGTCGTCAATTTCTATGAACGAAAGACGGGGTGAAACAGGGGGTACAAGTACTGTACTGTAGCACAACCAGGAAGCTTGTCCCATTGACGCACAACGGCTCCAAGACATTCTCGCAAAAATGCATCGAGGGCGAGACCATTCAAAATCGTCTTGGGAGCTGATTTGGCAGATTTGCACCTACGAGATGATTCGGATTCTTCTGGAGAGCTAATTTGTAACTCCGAGACGAATTTGAATCGTGTCTCATTTTACAAAATCAGCTGCTGTCTAATGTCCCTATGCCATCCTCGAAAAAAAGTCCAGCTGACTCGCTCCCGCCGGCTACAACAATCAGGTAATCATGCACACTCTCACAATCATCATCGGAGCATTTTTCAAATTTGTCCTTATGTCTCCACCCTGGAACAGCAGTATCCGTTGCTGCTTTTGGATACTGTACCATAAAGCGGAGGCAAGGCTTGTCCTGAGGAATGACCAAGGATTTTGTCATTTCCCAATTCTCCTTCGGCACATTAACATTCAATGTTCGCGACTTCTTCTTCTTTGGGGGTTCTCCCGCTTTCGCTCTTGGCGTTGGAATGTGCTTGTTGTCCATGTATAGATAGACAGGAACCAGAGTTGCAAGCGCTTCCAGCTGGTTCAATGAGTTTCGAAACTTCATTTGGGCGAGCAAGGTTCGATGATCCGTGTATTGCTCATTAAACATCAACGACAGCACGTCGGGCCCGAAGTAATTATCCGGCCAGCAAAACGGTGGGACAGCCCCCTCAATGCGAGCCGCTGCCGCCTCACGTATCCATTTCAGCGTAGCGTTGACAGAACCTTTACAACTCTGTACCAGAACGCCGTAAGAAGACTTCTCCGACACACGGAATCCTTGGAATGGATTGTCGGGCTTGCTGGGCTCCACTTGTGCCTGGATGATCGTTTCAAGGTTCTTCATAAGGTAAGGAACTGAAAAGCGTTCAAAAGCAGTCCCCTTGTCGGTTTGAGTGTTCATGAAATTCTCTGCCATTGACATAAGCGTAAATAAAGAGATGCCAGCTTGTGCAATAATGGGTTCGTTGATGCGACCAATCAACTTGCCCTGAGCATCACGCTCAACTTGCGCCAAGCCATACTTGATTGCCCGAAAAGTGTCGCTGCGTACAGTAGCTGCCATTCCTGTCGTCGCATACTCGAAGATGAGATGCTCCATTGCTGCTCGAGAGGGGTCTAGACCACTGCCAGTCTTCATGAATTTCATGAAATGGGAGATCGCCGATCTTTTTTGGCCCCTGTTGTCGGCGTCGTCAATGTCGGGCCACGACTTCCTGCCTGCTTGCTCTGTCATGTTGGATAGATAGCGGTCCAGCGCTTGTACAAATCGTCTTTCCTTCTTCCCCCCACTGCGGAAGCGTCCTCTCGTCCCAAATTGAATATTTCTGTGTCCTCTTGTGAGGTATGACTCAATGAAGGAGGCAGTCCAACGTGGTCGCCCTTGTAGCCACTTGAACACATGCGTTTTGACATGGTCGGAAATGTCAGTCAAATCAAGAAAATGTTCCATGTATTCCTCGATCTGACCAGTCTCGAGTTGATCGAATTCGTAATAAAATGATTCGGGAACTTTGACGCCTTGGAGCTTGCCCATCATCGATTTCAACGCGTCGTCCAAGTGCTCGATTGAAAGGCCAGTACCTGAAAACAAAGGATAGGAACGGAAAATATCGTTGGATCGCAGAAACGCGTTGAGGACTCCTGAAAATCCCGTTCGTCGCACATTGTTGTCTGCTTCACTTAGGAAATACCCATCAACGTTGTACTGCTCCAAGAGGCATTGCGCCTCGTCCACAAAAAGTGACAGCTGAAGCTTGAGGGTGTTTACACTAAGCTTGAGACACGCTCGCCTGACAGACTCGAGCTGTACCGTAGGCCTCAAAGCAGCCCTCGCCTCCTCAAGGCATGCAGCAGATGCGATTTGGAATGCATCATCACACAAGAAATGATTTGGAAAAGCTTGAAACAGAAGCCATTTGATTGGCAGGGTGTCGGGCTTTCTCCAAGTGCTTCTGTAATCTTTTCAAAGACCAGGCACCGCACATGCACCAGAACCTGAATGTTGAGCTTCACAGCTTCGCAATTCTCATTGCTGCGGTTCTTTTCGATGCCACGGTGATAGCACGATTGCAAGTCAATGGACCCCCAATTAAGGCCTCCCGCTTGGCCGAGAAAGTAAAGTCCATAGTTGATAGAAAGATATTCAAAAATTCGGCGGGTCTTTCCAGCACCCGATGTAGCGTAGAACGCTCTGGGAAACGAGTTCTTGAATTGTTCGATGTATCGGTAGGCACCCGTTCCTTGAATGGCGTCTTCATCTCCGTTTTCTAAACCCCACAAGAGTAGAATAGGTTCATTCACCGCGTCTTTCCCTGGAATAATTGGAATTGTCGCGTCTTTCCTCAATTGTAGAAGGGCACTCTCGACAGGCTGGAACGATTGCAACGAGGGCTCTTTCGGCGGGAACTCTTTGAAGAACTCGTCGACCTTTGAAGTACAAAACTCCGCCACAGTCTGCATCGTCTTCTAGTAGATTCAATTGCTATCACGGTAGTTGTGCTGCTGGGCTTTCTGTTGTCACGAAAGACGTCGGACGAAATTTCGCTCGGAACGCGCGCAAGAAGAAAAAATAATAAAAAGAAATAACCAGTCATGAAGGTTAGATTCAACGAGAAGGATCTCAACCGTTAATATTCGCACCGTGGTTACTACTGTAGTCAATGATCAGAGCTACGTGTACTAGACTACTACTAGCAAACCGGTATACCATACTCGTGGCAACTGACACGTGCCGTCAGGTCTTCCGATTCGCACGCACGCCAAGCCTCTGATATCCCATCTGGACACATTTTGCTTATCTGGACAATCTGGGGTCTGTTACTGGACTGGTACTCTAGTATAGTACCAGTAGAACAAACAGTTGTCTACAAAACAGTGATCATGAGACTCACTGCATGCTCTATTGGATTTGTGGAGAGAAACACAAAACAGAGATCAAAGACCAAGAGACTGCTAACTACTACTCGTACTCTACTCGTTAGTAGATAATGTAGATTGGATGTCGGGGTGCGATGTTGATCATGCATGTACAGTACAGAATAGTGCAAGTACTGTACCCGGCAATGATAAGAATAGCGAGAAGATTACCATCCTGCAAAAGTACGATGATTGTTGCGTGTTGAAATTGACCCGAGGGGTTGGACCTCGGATGATTCAGGAGGTTTGGCTGCCCAAACAAAAGGAAGCCGTTCTCTTTTTAGCTGCACCGTCGTCCATTAATGATGATGCATTGGCTGTCAGTGCTGTCCAGGTCAATGCTCACTACAAGGCCTATGCCCGAGGCTTGGTCCTTGTGGCTCGGGATAAATCCGTGGCGAAACGCACTCGAAACTTGACCGTGACGATTCAGTGTCTTTGCGAAGGATGGTTCGAGCCTTCCAGTGAAACTGTGTTGAGACATGCCATGTGGAATCGCAAACAGACCAAACAATTGCCGCAATGCCAGATTCTGGTGAAGGGAATGAAAGTGGCCAAGAGCAATACGGTTGGAACAATATCCTTAGTGTCCATATGTAATGTGCCTGCTGCAGAAGCAGCAACGACTGTTCTACCCTCCAGGCTATACCGAAAACAAATGAAAGCCAATGGAACACCTATTCTAGGAAATGCCGAAGATGCAAGGTCCTTTCGGGGTGAAGCCCTGTGCATGTCTGTAGTGCAGCTTGAATTTGACATTGTGGGCAGCGGCAAGGATGGCGCAGACGATTTACAAGTACAGCAGCATGAAGTTGTGGCCATTCCACCATTGCCTCGACTGCAGTTTATCTTGGAAAAAGAACAACGTTTTGCCCATGGAGACATCACCCATGATGGGACTGCTACTGCGTGCGGTTCTTCTTCTTCCAATACCAATTCACAACATTTCGTTGCCGGCATGCCAGCCGCATATGTGTCCCAACAAACTCAATTTGACGGATTAACCTTCTACGTGACACCTGCCGTCATGATTCCTCGACCTGGGAGTGAAGCTGTCGTGCAACGAGCGGTAGAGATGTTTCAGCGGCAACAATCTTCTGCTAATGACGCGAATACTAAAATATTGGATTTGGGCACAGGATCCGGTTGTCTCTTATTGTCCATACTCCAACGACTGCCCAGGGCGGTAGGAGTAGGATTGGACTTGTCCAAAGATGCCTTGGCAGTGGCTCAACAAAATGCGTCGAGGCTGGACATGATGTCCCGGTGTCGTTTCTTGCGAGGCGAGTTTGGGAATCTTGGGAATGTTCTAGCTGACAACGAAAACAACAAGAGCGGCGCATTTGATATTATCGTTTGTAATCCTCCCTATCATACCAAAAAAGGAGGAGGTCGCAAACAACTAGATGCTGTGACGCTGCAACATGAACCACACATGGCTTTATTCGTCGAGGAAGGGAATACGACTCCTGCTACCAGTGGTGGTGACACTGACTTGCTACGACATTATCGTAGTGTGCTGGATCGTTTGCAGCATGTTTCACTCACAAAGAAAGGAACAGTGCTGGTGTTTGAAGTTTTTAAAGACAATGCCCAACATGTTGCCACACTCATGAAGGATACGTACGAACTCGATGAAGTTGCGATTGAACGAGACACCAAAGGTTGCATACGCACTGTTGGGGGCATTTACATGTAGCTAACTAGTTGATATTTATTACTGTAGTGCTATAGCTGCTCTTGTTTCAGCGGCTTGCAGCCACTACTATCTAGCTACAGGAACCACCAAATGCAAGAGGGATGAACGAGGGGACAAGGAAGTAACCTTTTGTTGACTTTTGACTGTTTAGCCTAGTCAAACATTTTCACGCTACTTTTTAGCAAGTAGGTAGCAATGACTAGCTAGGTTTTCATGCTGCTTCATAGCTGTACTTAGGTCACTTGAATCATAGCTAGTTCGTTGCTCTCTAGCACCTAGATTCTTCATCCTGATTGCAAGGTCCTGATTTGCCAAGACCATCAGCCCACACTGCACCCAAAGTCTGGCAACTTCCCAACCCCCATGCCAATTGAACTGAATGGTGGATCAAAGGAATCTTCACCTTTTCTTGGATAAGCCAGAGCTTAAGAGCACAGCACTTGACAACTTTTTTGTCCCACTTTAGCAGTGAACACAAACAGATCTTTTGTGTGTCCCATGCAATGAATTTTGCTGCTAATCTTGTCTTGGCAGGTCTGGAGAAGCAACACTCTGTGACAAAACACACCATCATTGTGCCAGAGCATTGCAACGATGTGCTAACTTCAGAGACCATCATCTTGTTTGTCCAAGTTGTGTTCTTGATTGGTTTTTTGGAAGCAAAAACAACATCATTTCATTCAGAAGCAAACAACATCATGCAACTGCAGATTTGATAAGTTTCACAAAAACATTCATAAACCCGTGTGATTCACCCCTTTGTCATTGGGTCCAATTGTCAACATGATTTACCTTTTTGTTCAAGAAAATTCAAATTGCGAGAACAAAGTGCTATGAAAGAAAAAACAACAACCACCAAATGAATGGAATTGCAAACAGTCCAAGCAAAAGAAGCTGCTCGTTAGCTATCGCTGGCAACAAGTCAACAAGAAAGAGCAACAGCTAGAAACATGCAATTTGACATTCACAACTGAAAAGCACATCATTGTGATTTTTGCTCAATTGGCATGGTTGAACTTCGAACATCTCAAGTGAGACAGCGAGTGATGATGAAAATGCGAAAGATTTAACAAAGTCCAGTGAAAGTGCAACACAGCTTTCAGTTGGAAGGAAAGAGAAGACAACGATGAAGACGAAAAAGAGTTTCATGGTTCAGGAACAAAAACTTACCAATTTCTTTGCTTGTGGCTAACCAGCTCAACACCTCACAACAACCAAAATGTCAGCATTCAAATTTGCAAAGCAATTGTCATTTTCACCACAAGTTGCAGTAGCCAAATGTCACAGGCATGATTGAAACATTTCAAAGGAAGTTTGACACTAGTAGTGCACTGTAGCTGTTGTTTTGATACAGTAGGTCCAAGGAAGGTTGTGACAAATGATTGTGGATTGCAGAGATGGCAAAGCATTTTGGTGAAATGTTGTTCATCGATCATGACTTCAGCCTTGTACTGCATGTAGACATGTAGTTTTCTGGTTTTTGTCAATCGAACCACCGAATGCCAGTTTTCTGTGCAGTTTTCTAAGTAAATTATGTACTGCCTGATTGATTGTGTTCGCATTGCTTACGTACGTTCTGATTCGTAGAGACGCTACGTGATGTGAAGTTTCGGTCGATGGAACCAAGCGCAAGCACGACTCTTTGCTTGAAATCAGTACGAAGTTGAGGGGAACCTTGATTTAAAAACTAGCAATATGTAGTTTTTGGAGTGTTAAAGGCAAGTCATTCACTAATAGTATGTGTATCTGACATCAGTGACATAGTCATAAAGACAACGATTTATTGCAGTAACTGTGACCCTTAGACCTCCGTTTAAGCAAACGAACTTCTGGAAGCACCGCCGACTACTTCAGTTCTACAGTAACAGCAATACGACCAGAAAGGTGCGTCTGCCACGCAATTTCCATTCACCACTACGACGTTCCGTAGTATTAGTGCTCGTACCTACTCTACGCTAACACAGTTGCTGCATGGTGTCGACACATAAAAACCACCAAAAAAATAAAAGACCTTCTGCGTAAAATACGATTCTTACTCACACTTTGAAAAAGACATCCAAAAATCCCTTACGACAATGTTAGCCAAGGCTCCTAGTCAAGGGTCCGTCTCGACGTCCTCAACCAACATGTCCTCTGAATCTTCTGCTAGCGCTGACTTTGCTACCAATAGCTCCGTTACCTTTGCTACTGAGACCTCTGTTTCCTTTAGTACTACATCCACTACCCCGACAATCAATGAATCGGCGTCTCCACTAGAAGACGAATCTCGCTATGATACGGAATCCATTGCCGAAGCCTTTCAAGAAAGGTTGTTCAAGAAGAACCTAGTCGAAGACCATACCGATCGCCTCAATCCACTGAAAACGCACCCCCGCTCCTTTCTTGGAAATGATGCCGTCACAGCTCTGCTGCACGTTTTGGAAAAGCAACAAAAAAAGACCCACAAGAAAAAAGACAACCACAAGTCTGAAATTTCACGAGAAGATGCCTTGAATTTTGGGCGTAAAATCGCCAAGGAATTCCACTTCTTTGTCCACTGCGGAGGAGACTTTAGCGTCCAACTGCAGGACTCGGAAACGGAACTGTACCAATTCCACTACAACTTGCCTTGTCAAGTCCTCGCCATGAAACAAAAACATCCCTCTCTTTGGGACAAACTCGCTCTATTGGAATCTCACGTGGAGATTAAAGAACGACGACAAATGTTCAAGGTCTATGAAAATTGTTTTGTCGCACAAGAAGCTGTGGATTCTCTCGTACAATTGCGTCTGGTCAAGTCCCGAAAAGAAGCTGTCTTTCTAGCGAACCGCATGAATCAGCGAATCGGCTTTTGTCATCACATTACCGACCACGAACAAGACTTTGAAGATGCCTGTTTGTTTTTTCACATGAAACCCAAAAGTGAACGCAGAGCAGAACCTCCCAAAGCATCGCCCAATAATGCCTTGACGTCCAACAGTGACCACGCAAGGCGAATGCCCGTCACGAGTCCCCACATGGCCAAATCCATGAGAGGAGGATCACTGTTGAGTCGAGCCAAGTCTATGAAAATCAAGTCCTCGTCACCGAGTACCTTGAAGAGTTGCCGACAGGCTCCACCGTCCTCTCTGACGTCTTCGACGGCATCGGCGCCCCCGCAGTTGAATTCACGATCGGCCTTGTTGAAAAAGGCGCAATCCATTCGCATCATTCGCAAGTCCAAGACCATGGGAGCAGATTCCTCGGTTCGTTCCAGTTTGAATGCCGAACCCCTCACGGTCACGAGCCTCAGTGAAGAATTCGATTTTCCGACGCCGCACCAACCCTTTGTGGACTTTCCCGCCCACCAACCCTTTGCCAACAAACTTGACGACAGTAGCAAACGTGTTTTTGGAGAGGATGACACATCAACGGCAGCAACCTCTTTGAAAAGCGCTCCCATGCCTTCACCCGTGGTCAAAACAAAAGCCACCCGCAAGGGCGGCAACAAAAGCCGGGCCGATGAAATTCGAAAAGGCTTGCAGAGCTTTCGGGATGCCAAGGCGGCCGCTGTAGCGTCCAAGAGCTAAAATGAATGGGTACTCGGATGAACAAGTCCTGGGTTGACAACCTTCCACGAAAGGGGGGGAAAGAACAACTACGCCTATCCATGAAACATGGAAGGCTGCTTCCATGGATAAAGGGATTGGTTGTAATGACTTAATAATAATTGCATAAGTTTATATCCGTGAAGATGTGTCGTTCCGGCCTCCCTGTGAAAGTCCAAAGATTATAGTACGCGCTATTTGTTCTCGTCGCTTCATGGTTTTGTAGCCGAGCGCTCTGGCTACTTGCAAAGGATTAGGGTCTGCCGGCGGGTGGCTCATTCGGTGGGTTCCATGCATGAGTTTTACAACCGAAGGACCAAAACTGGACCCATTGAATGAGTTTTTCCATCGACTGAAAGATCATCCTGCCTGCACCATGAATGCGGTGGTGTCAGAGTGAATATCAAACAGGCTGGGCTGCCGACAGTGGCTGCAATAGTACTGTAGATGAGGTATCTAACTCTTGTAGAGTCTTCATGTTTTGTTGAACTGAGACTGGAGTAGGTTCATCCAGCAACGTTCCAGACCTTCCAGCATTCTTACGAGCCCTGCTCTAAGATTATCTTTCAGATCCAGCAAGTCAAATAGTACAATACCAACGGAACCCTCAACAATATCTAACCTTCTAGTGGTGAGTGGTTTTGACGGACTTCCTCAAGTGCACACTCTGTTTGGAAAGCCTGAACACATGGCAGAGAGTTGCTTAATATGTGATCATAGCTTTCTGATAGCTAATTATACTTGTAGCAACATCTTGGTATGCTAAGTTAGCGTAGTTCTATCTACTACTAGTTAGCTACGTGCAAGGTTGCTCTACTGTTACTCTACTACTGCATGTACTACTACTAAACTACTCCATGATGTAGTGGGGGCTTTGAGTCACTAATGAAATAGCTTGACCAGTGGGACCAATGTGCGCCTCTTTCCCAGTCGTCTATTTTTTTCTCTGTAAATCGGATGCACTGGTCACGGGACCCTTTACTATAGCACGTGGAGTACAATAAATGCTACAGGTACCGCGTGAGAGGCGTGATGTGCTGGTTTGAGTACTCTTCTATGTCGTACCGGTTTAAATTTAAACCAGTTCAATCCCGAGTGGATCTTTTGACAATTAGGAATCATGGCATTTATTATGATACGCGGTTCGCTGATTTGAATCGAATAGGTCGCTGCTCACTGGCTCATTTTAACCCATTGGCTCATTCATTTTGGCCTTCCTCAACAATAATCCAAGCAGTTCATGGGGAAAACCGAATGCAAATGCGTGAACTGTGCTCCATGCTATTTAAATAACTACTGTACTTAACTAGCTAATAGCACAGTACTTGTAGTACATGCACACCGAACACCACCAACAAATACTCCTGTCATAATAGCCTACAAGCATAGCTCTGCACCTCGCTTGGTTGTACTATAGCTATAGCTATTAGTATCTCTTTTAGCCAGCGTCTTGTCTCCACAGAAGCCTTGTGGTGCATGCTCGATTGATTGGTTGATTCCATCAAGTCGGCATTGGCTTGTAAACAAACCATTTGAATAGTTTAGTACGAGAACACACACATAACAAAATGAGTGATCATAACAACAACACTGTTGACGGCAACGATCCTCTTCATGACATTAGCCCCACATCGGTGATGGATGATGCTGCCTTGGGAGAAGTGGAATGGGAGGCCTTGAGCAAGCAACTTGTACCACCGTTTCGCGATGACAACAACAGCAGCAACAACAACAACACCATCACCACCGAAGAGATGGAGGAGGACGAAGAGGACGAGGATGGCTCTTTCACTCCTCGCCAACCATCCAAGCAGGTATCCTTTTGGGAAGATTTGGATACGGGTTTTGTGATGGAACAAATCTATGAGTTTTCCCTGGACGAAGCTCCTCTCACCATGACCGACCCAGACCATGTACCGGAAGAACACAATCCAGAAACCTGTTGGTGGTACGGTCTGGAATTGGAAGAGGAGTCAGAACAAGATGAAGAAGAAGCTTGTTACAGTTTCAACAACAAAAACTTGTTCAGTGCTGCAGAGCTGTGTGATGGCGAGATGCCTTGGTGGTACTTGCAGCAAGACGAACCTTTGGCTGCACTTTGCATGCACCTATTGACTGCGGGAGACCCAGAGCTCGAGGAGCAGTTCGGACAGGCTCAGGTTGGCAGTGGTTACGAGGCAGAAGAGGAGCCACCTAGTGTTGCCAAGGCAGCCAGACGTAGTAGTATCGATTTTGAACCCACCTTGCGTGCGGCTGTCACCTACAACCCAGGGACTACCAAGCGTGGCAGTTTTCTTGACACGACAAGCGTCAGCAAAAACAGCGACATCAGGCCAGCAAAGACTACCCCTCCTAGCAAAAGGGTAAAAGACGCCACCGCTAGTAATAGCTTGGTGGCAAACAAACTTTCATTTTTAAGACAGGGGACACCTCCCATACCATCCAAGAAACGACGGTCCTTATTGGAAGCAAAACTGAAACTTGGGGGTAGTCTCCAACAATTACAACCACCTTTCAAGGATAGCAGCTCCAGTAAAATCACAGGGAGTAGCCCCACTAGGAGCACTCCCATGCGTACGAAGTTGCGCAGCCCCAACACATCTGCTGAGAATGTTACTGGCAGTCCGTGCAGCTCCAAGCGTACTATTACGAAGTTGGATGTTCCAAACGTAGTTGACTACGAGAATCCACGACAAGGACAACAGCCTGGCGAGGACAGCAGCACCACCAGCAAAGCCGCCACCACAGAGAAAAGTAGAATTCGGCGCAGCACCATGCCAACCAAGTTCAGTGGTGTAAATTCCGTGCCGACCAAGTTGGATGATCCAAAGCCACAGCCACCCGGTATGGTCAACAAGGGCAGCAAAACCGACTCGTTGACTCTGATTACTCTCGAGCGTCACTCCATGCCTGCCCAGGGCACCAAGGACAGCAGCAACTCCAACAAGACATCATCCACTGAGATTAGGCGTAGCTCCTTGCCTGACAGCAGCAACTCCAACAAGACATCCACTGCTGAAATTCGGCGCCGCTCCTTGCCTGCCAAGTTGGACAAATCGAAACGAGAACCTCGGAAACCTGGTAGGTTCATCAAGGATGATAGCAGCGCCGATGGTAGTTGCTTCAAACGCAAATGCTTTGTCCATTTTGGAAGAGATACCGTAGAAGTACTCATGGATCCCGATGAACCATTGTCGTTGATGAAACAACGAATGGAAAATGTAACTGGAGTCCCCATTGCCAATCAGAAAATTACCTTTGATGGCATGCGAAGATTCGTTGAAAATGACAAATCGTTACGCGCTTATGGCGCCCAAGGTGGTGGATTTTTTACCATGACGGAAGAGGAAGACACAAACGACGAAAAATCAACAAAGACTACTAGCAGTTAGTAGAGAGTTGGGAATAAGAGAGACGGTGTACCATAGGGATTCCTCAAGTTAGTATAGGACTAGGAAACGAACGTGGTGTGCCCAAAAGATTTCGTGCTGCGGTCGTCAAGGTTTTTGAAGACATGAGGTTGTTTTCATTCTTTGCACCTCTGTAGCAAATTGCATCCGTAAACTACATACTATAGAATTTTGCTCAAGATTCAATATGCACAGCAAGATTTTTGCTCATGATTCAATAGTGCCATTAGTCTTTGCACTGTATTACCTTTCTAGCTAGTAGGTAGACAGTTTTCAGTCAACCGTCTTATTGTACTATTATGACAGCACTGCTACGTACAGGCCCTATCTGGTACCGATACACTACAATGGTGTCTACTTTAAGCTACACTATCCTAACACTCCTGTGCCGCCGACAGTGTAAGATAGCATAGTATGCAGCCACTCTCCAACAGTCTTGCCCTACCAAGTGTTGTCATGTTTGGGTAATAGTAATAACCACCTGCTGCTCTGAATCGAAATGCTTTCTCTGACTGGCAGTGGTCGCGAGTTCTTAAAATCTAAAACCCTATGGGTCATTTCAACTGTTGGACTGGGACTGGCATTCACTATTGTGGCAACTACGACGCACACATACCTCATTTCGCAAGAATGACTAAATAGAAAAATGTACTGATTCCGCTATAGTAAACTTTTTGGCGCCATTTTTTTTCTGTAATTACAGACAACGGCGAAAGCACCCTCATAGTTACCAGTACAAAGCGGTGCTGTGGTACGTACGGTAGCGAAGAGAGCTTGTTATTAGTTTAGCCAACTGCAATTGTTGTTGTACACAATGGCGGCAGGAGTCGGCTATTAGTTGTTTATAACGTTGATAAACACTATACGGCCGCCCCCTCCTATACCTTGTGGACCTTGAACAAGAGCTGTGAGCTGGAGTAAGTAGATCTTGGTTAATCTAGATCTACTCTCATCCAGCTTACAGCTCGCACCACCCGTCCTTCATCCGTGAAATATAATCACTGCTACTGACCATTGCTAACTACCACCAAGTCCTGTATTCCTATATACCATGATGAGTCCTTCTCGTGATGGCACTGAATCGGCAAAACGAAGTTCCTCTGCCACAAGTCGAAAAGCAGACACAGGTTCCGCTACTCCTTCAGCTGGTGCAGCAGATCCGCCACTGGAAACAACCTCAAGTGCTGCTGTTGTGACGACTCCCAGGGCCTATAAATGGCGACAACCCTCCTCTGATGACAATGACAACAACGACGACAATAACCGAGGTTCAGCATCCAAGATAACGACACCATCTTGGTCACCCCAAAAGAAGAAAAAGACGTCCGATGTATCTCCCACGGACGTTAGACAATTTCCGTATCCCTTGTCTCCTCATTCGGAAATCAGCATGGCATCCTCTGCTTCCGCATCGGCATCGGCAGCATCCCAATCGGCTTCGGCGTCAGCTTCAGCCTCGCATTCCAATTCCAATGCCTCCAGCTCCACGCCAAGCGCCCCCTCTATATCGACATCCCTGGCGACGGCGAATACTTCCTCCCAGGAAGATGATTTGAGTAGCATTGACAGCAAAAGTCCATCACGCATGTCTCATGTGTACAGCAATCCCCACAACAATCCACTCACGTTAAAAACGGCACTGCCTCCTTTGGATAGTGACATGGATGAGGATGACGAACAAGGCTTGATGGATGGACACTTTATTTCCATTTTTGCGTCAGCTGCCGCGTCTCGTGCATCTCCTGACCACCATAAATCTTCTACTGCATCATCCGACAAGAGTAGTGCGACAAATAATAGCAAGCTATTATCGCATCCACCTCATCCCCAACACGAAGAACAACATCCTTCCAAGAAAGTAGAAACCGAAATTGATTCTCATCCCTCCAAAAAGTTGGAGCCCAAACCACAACAATTGCAACAACCTCTCCATTATTGGCAACCGCACAATCATCACCTCTATTCTACTCCTACCGGCAATGAAAATGACGACAGCAACAACCATGATGATGGAATCACAAATAACAATGGCAGTCAACCGCAAAACTACAAGGATTATTTGGCATACGTGCATGCTTCATCATCGGGAGCAGCAGCAGCAGCAGCATCACCATCCAAGGACAACCACAAAATGGACCATTCCAACAACATGACTCCTACGAAATCGACTACTAGCCACGAATCCTCCACTATGGCTGATAATCGCAGCAGCAGTAGCCGCAGTACTCTCTCTCACAGTAACAAACGGAGGAATAGTAGTCGTATTCAACAAACTGTGGCTCTGTACGAACGATGTCTTCCGGATACCACCTTGCGATATACGCAGCCCTCATCCTCGTCCTCCAGCAGTGAGAATGATGCCAATAACAACAAACGAAAAAGTGGGAGTCTGGTGGCAGGAGGCTGGAGCGATTCACCATCGCAGTTGATCTTTTGGGGCGATGAAGACAGTCATACCATGGCAACGGCGGCAACCACAACGGCCGAGACATCGACCGTGATTAGTGGCAGCACAACGAATGCGGTTGTTGCCAATAACTATATCAAAAGCATCAGCAACAACAAAAACAATCCTACTGGTACTCCGTGTCATGAGATTCGGGTCGAGCCACGAGAAGAAACGTTGGAAGGCGCACGCCTGAGTGGCAATTGGAGAGATGATTTGCAAGCGACGCGGTTGGAATTTGTCGTTGCCGATGACAATGAGACCTGTGACACTGCGGATAACGGTAACAGCACGCAGCAAAACAAAGAACAAGACAATGATGATGAAATACAAGTCGCCCCCAGAAAATCCAAACCGGTTGTTTTCCGAGGAAACTTGAAAGAGCACATGCGTTCGGCAGACTTGATCTTTCGGAGCAAGGCTGATTTGCATCTATTGACGCCACAACATTCGTCAGAGTCATCGGCTTTGGAGTCGTCATCTGCAGCATCGCCACAAAAGTCTGCATCGCCACAGAAAATCACACCGCAACGAAAGTCGCTACCACGCCAACATGATATTACGGTGGAACCACTTTTGATCTCCTCACCTGCATCTCATTGCGGTAAGAAGGATGCTGCTCCTGCTGCTGTTGCCAAAGAAGCCTTCCACATGCCGCTCGATGACGACGAGATTGAAATCAAGGTCGAACCACGTCACTCCAAACCAGTGGTTCTGCAGGGGGATTTGAAAGAATATTTGAATGATCTGTCCCTCCGATCGCACGACGACGTCAATGTTGTCACTGGAAGCGATAGACGGCGAGCAGGAGAAGAGATCACCGTAGAGCCAATGGATACTGAAATACGCCGTATTGTGAGTGAAGATGTAAGTGATATCATGCCCTTGGATGACGAGGAAAATGAAATCACTGTTGAGCCACGAAGATCCAAGCCTACGGTACTGCGTGGAAATCTCAAAGACTACATGCAAGCAGCAGATCTTTTCTTTCAGTCAAGCGATGATCTATCGCGACTCCAGGCGGGCGATGTAGATGCCGCAAAGGAGATTGTCGTCGAACCGCGAGAAGGAGAAAGTTTGTTCATCAGTGGCGATTTGAAAAGCTATGTACAAAATGCGGCAAAAGTCTTTCATGAAAGCATACGGGATTCCACTCTTGTATACCACGACACAGTAGAAGCTTCGGCATCGGAAAACAAACAAGTAGAAGACGACGATGGCGACGACGACGACGAGGACACTGATGCAGATGCCCTGAACATTAGCATAGACTCTATGAGAGAAGAGTTGGCTCTTGCTGAACAGTCATTTGAAACCTCATTTGAAACCGCTGTTTCGATGATGAGCGCCGAGACAATGCGTACCGCCAACGTCAGTACGCAAGATAATACTTCGCTTACTCCTACGCCAGAAAAAGAAACGAAACCAATTCATCTTCCATTCCCATGGGACAATCCGAACGTGATGTTTGAGGCTCACAACGGCTTGAAGGCTCCTCCTGGCGACGCCAAGTATTACATGCAGCCTGAAAAGCTCGAGGAGAAACTTCGACAGCAACTCTTCACAACAATTGAAGAAGAGCCTCGATCGATGCCACAAGAAGAAACAGAATTGGATTTCATACAACCTAATCTTGGCGCACCCGACGTCAAGCCCGATGACCTTCCACCTTCCCTTTCACCTGAACCTCCATTTCCATCATCGGATTATCTTCAATTTAAAAACTCTAACCCATCGCCTAATAGCGATGATGAGCCTCCTACCGTTTCGCCTGACGATATCGCCATACTCTACAGGGGCGAGAATCAACCTCCTACGACTCGACGGAAGAGTGTCTTGGCGACTATTGCAAGTGCCTTGTCTTCTTCTGGCCATTCACATTCGATCGACGACTCCTTTTGCGTGGATTGCGGTGGTCCCACGACTCGATGTTATTGCGATGTCGCCGTGGAGGACGACCGGTACATTGAAATGCGAATGGAATCTGTCTATTCGTCGACGTTGGAAATATTGTATCGGATTCGTCCGCCAAATTTATCGTGATCAAAGATACCTCTAAGAAAAAGTCCAAGTC
>ENA-ORBV01004685-ORBV01004685.1-microbial-mat-metagenome-genome-assembly--contig:-NODE-4685-length-25973-cov-13.390524_pt1 | contig 25973 bp, 30 predicted proteins | sample MGYA00237777_ERZ505514 | MGnify/ENA primary metagenome ERZ505514 (study PRJEB26160, sample SAMN06269048) | microbial mat metagenome | isolation source: Oligotrophic lake microbial mat | place... | reverse complement strand
TTTTCGCGGCATCGAACCGCTCAATCGCCTCGCTATCCATCCCCACCGTGTAGACGGATGGGGTATTCCGCGAATTAAATAATCAAGTTTGGCTAGGAGTTTAGCGTATTCTCTGACAATTGGCGAGACAGTCTACAAGTTTATTTGCTCAAGTAGATATGGGCAGCATCTCAAAGGTGCTAACCCATTTACTAAATATTTTGAGCAGATATTCTAGACAGTAGCCAAGCCCATCGCCGACATTTTCATGATTTCGCGTGTGTTAAACCCGATCTTACCAAGGCTTTCACCGTACTGAATCATGAAATCTTCTACTAGCGCTTCTTTTTCCATGCCCAAAACTTTGGCATCTCGATCGACTTGGTTGAGCATTTTCCAGACCAAAGGCAAATTTTGTTTATTCGCCTTCTCTAATCCTGCTTTGCTGGCTTCAAAGTTCTGACTCAACCACACCTCGCCAAAATTAAGGTGGAGGTACTCGTCTTTAACTACGCCTTCGGTGATCTTGCGGGCAAAGTCATCAGCGACAGGAATGTAGATATTGTAAGCAGCGATCGCAAAGCATTCAATAATCAAAGACTGAATCAGCAGACAAGTCACAACATCCTGAGCCGCAAATGCCACCTGAAAATTACCATGTAACTTAGAGAAAAATTCTTCAGCAAATGTCAGATCGGGCGTAACATTCAAGTTGCGACCGCAAGCTTCAAATCCTTTTTTATGGCGATTCTCCATCTTGGCTAAACCCGCCAACTCTGTTTGTAAATCTGGCAAAAGTTCACCAAGACTGATGTAATTGTTGTGAGCCTCTTGCTCTCCCTCAATCACGATTGCATTGATCCGACTGTAAGCATCACGGTAAGAATCAGAGTGGAAATCTATTTGCAAAGCTTCCTCTGAGGTCATTTCAAGCTCTTGGGCGATCATGTATATTACGAAATTCCTAATATTAATTTGCTGTTGCTATTCTATTCGATCGAAGCCTAGCAAACTCATTTTTTGAGCTACTGCGGTGCTTGAGTTGGTTTACTTTTGGGTTTTGGTTTAGTTGGCGGCGTAGTTGGTTTTGATTTTATTTCGGCTGGAGGGGCGATCGGGGCTGAGTGCAAATTACTTACGGGCAGGTTACGGAAAATATTTTGCATCATGCTAAATCCAAAGTAGGCAGGTACAGCCAAAATCGCAATCAGTAAAACAATCGAAATTGCTGACTCTAGCTCCGCCGACAAGCCATAGTGAGTGCGGTAGGGATCTTGCTTCGATAGGTGATCTTTGTCTCTGGCTGAAAGTGGACGGCGAAACCGCAGTCGTCGATCGTCAAGCTTTTCCAGCAAAATCCAGCCTAATTTGGCTTCTTGTTCGCAAACATGCCGCAGTGCCCTACTTCCACGAAAGCCATTTCCAGAGGCTCGAACGATCTTAAATTCCCAGCCCTTTTGTTGATCCTTCGTATCATAGGATTCATAGCGGGTCAGATTTTCTTCTTCTTCCACGTCATCTCTATAGTTGTTGCGTTGTTGATAGGCTTTCATTATTTTGTCGATAATCACTACCTGCATTCCCACATCTAGAATCAACAAACTCATGATTACTGTATCAATCATAAGTACCTTTTCATAAAATTACTGCCCTAGAACTCGATCGATCACCAGAATACTAAGCTAAATTTTCCAAAATGAAGATACTAATCTTTACGAGAATTTTCGTCTACTAAAAAAGTGAAATCCTAGCACAGGTAACCTACAATTAGGCATATTAGTCCTACTGAATGTATTGCAGTTAATGGCATGAACAGCTTTATTTTGATGGCAGAAGTGATCGCCGATCCAGAATTGCGCTACACCCCCGACGGTAATTTACCTGTGGCAAGTTTTTTGGTGCAGTTTCCCAGTTCACGTCCTGAAGAAGCTCCAGCTCGATTGAAGGTGACGGGGTGGAATAATTTGGCGACTGAGATCTCAGAAAAATATCATAAAGGCGATCGACTGGTGATTGAAGGTCGGCTGAATATGAATAAAGTCGATCGCAATGGGTACAAAGAAACTCGTGCTGAAATGACGGCAACGCGGATTCATTCGATCTCGGCTGATGGTGATTTCGCTAGTTCATCGAGTTCGCCTGTAAGTAGCTCTTCGAGTTCCTCTACTAAGCCAGCCGCTTCTTCGTCTAGTTCTGCGAGTCCAGCCACAGTCCCACTTGCCAGTCCTCCTGTCAGCAATGATGCCCAGTACGACGACATCCCGTTTTAGAGCCGCGATCGCGCTATGGGTATGAACTACAATGGGAGCGTGAACTATTTAATCAAGTTGACGTTATGCAGAGTTTTACACTTATAGACATCCGCGATCGCTGTGATGAGGTATTTAATCAAGCGGCGGCTGAACCTATCTTGTTAACTCAGGAATCTCAACCCAGCTATGTACTTTTGTCGATTTATGATTATCGCCAATTGATCGATCGTTTAGAGAGCTTAGAAGATAGGGCTTTGGGTAAACTAGCAGAACTAGCCCGAAATCAGTCTCAAATGGTTGGGGCTGAACCATTTACTGCCGAGCTAACACGTCTTGTTGCTCTTGGTAACGGCAATTTGTAGCATGGCAAAGCTAGATGGACTTGGGACAGTTCTGGATTTTCTCAAGGGATTGCAACCTAAAATTGCCGCACAGATTGCCAAGAAAGTATTGGCTTTAAATATCGACCCGTTACCGCCTGATAGCAAGGAGCTTATTGGTTATTCTGGTTATTATCGAGTAGATAGCGGTGAATATCGGATTGTTTATCTTTTCAACCCAAGTGATGATTTGATTGAGGTGGTCTTGGTTGGTAAACGCAATGACGATGAAGTTTATAAACAACTGAAGCGGCTGTTAGGATAATCGAAGCTCTAAACATAAGCATCCTTATCCAGTTTTAAGATCGATCGCTAACTGTTGCTCTGGTACTGGAATTTGTAGGGCGACGATCGATTCTGATAAGCCTTCTTGAGATTCACCCAGAAGTTCTTGAGTGGCAGTGAGTAAGTCGGTGGCAAGAATTTTGAGGTCTTCGCGGGTCGAGAGATAGGCTCTGAGTGCAGACATCGGATCGAGGATTTCACCCGCATTGAGTTCGGGTAGGCGGGCGCGTTCTGATTGACTGACGACTTCGGGCGCGATCGAATAATTATGGGATGCGGCTAGAGCTGTATGTAAGGCTGAGGTGTCGAGTTGCCCTAGCTGTTCGGGTTTGATGCGATAGATCAGGCGGGCGATCGAATCGGTAATGTTTGCTTTATCGATCGCTTTCAAGATTTGGGCTTGCGGATCGGCGGCATCGCAGACATCAAGCTGGATCGTGCGAAATGGTCGAGCAGGTAACGGGCAAAATTCAAACCTAGCATCACCTTGAGCAATTTCTACCCAGCAGTAACCCTTGGCTTCGTTTTCTTCCCCAAAATCGACCCGCTCGATGCTACCTGGATAAACTACGAGCGGATTTTGACAGAGTACTTGATGTCGATGCACATGTCCCAATGCCACATAGTCGAATGCTTCGTGACATAGCAGAGATAATGGGATCGTGAAACCCTTACCTGCTGCCAAAAAACGCTCGGCTCCGTAGGTGGCTTTATCTACCATCAGGTGAGCTAGCAATACGGTGGGCAGATCTCGATCGAGTTGACGGATTTCGGCTTCAAGGACTACAGCGAGTCGATCGATCAGTAATCGTCCCACTTCTGCCATCGATAAACCCTCAGTTTCTTGGCGGGTCAGCAAAGCCGATCGAGTCAACCAAGGTAGTGTAATGATTTGAATATTGCCGTTGCGGGTTTCGATCTGGTGGGTTTCGATTCGATCGCCAACAATAAAACCTGGTACAGCCAAACTGCGATAGATTGCCAGACTCGCGCCACCCTGACCCTGTGTGTGTTGATCGTGGTTCCCAATCAGTAAGACGGCAGGAATACCAGCATCGGCAAGGCGACGAAATTGTTTGGCGAAGGCTTGCTGCACAATTGGCGGTGGCGTGGCATCGGGAAAAGCATCACCACCAAATAGCACCAGATCGGCGGGTTCATTCACGGCTCGATCGATACAAAGCGTGAGGCTGGCAACAAAATCCTCAATTCTAGAATTCATCCCTGTTTTGGGATTGATCCGCCCGTGGGTCGTACTGCCCAAGTGGATGTCGGAGAGATGCAGAACTTTTAGCATAGACTTATGATTACATTTCATTGAGGGGTGTCCAGCCTGGCATCCACAGATCTCGATCGCGTAGAGCCTTAGCATTGAGCCAAAACCGCACCGATTCATCACAGGTGGCTTTAACTTCAGCAAATACCAAATCGCCTTGATTTTGACGGTTAGTAACGACAAAATGCCGCCAGCCAAAGGTTTCTTGGGTGGAAGTCCACTTAGAACCAATTAGATGCGGAAACTTTTGTTTTTTGGGCATGGGTATGAAGTACTAGAATAAGGCAGGAATCTTAGATCGAAGCCTCATCCAGATTAGCATTTGCAAATTGTCTTAGCTCTCCATGATGGATTTTGAACCCGCTTACAATCGTCTCCAGCTTGCCCAAGTCGGTCAGCGCATTATTGCCTCTTCGATCGATCTAACTGCCTGTATTTTCTTAGGACAGTTGATCGAAGCGTTGCTTGGTATTACTGGTTCGCCTGTGGGATGGTTTATCTTTGCGGTGGTGTGGCTTGTCGATCGAGTTTTGATTGCCAGTGGACAGGGACAAAGCATTGGGCGGTGGCTGATGAGTCTGCGCGTTGTCGATCAAGAATTCGGCAAGCCTGCGGGATTATTTGAGTTGTGTCGGCGCGAGATCCTCGTATTTATTTTTCTGGCTCTGGTGGTCGGAGCTTTTAGTTCTCCTACAGCAGCGATCGTGTTCGCCGTCATTCCTCTAGTCGTAGATATTGTCGTGGCGATTGCCGACCAGCGCAAAGTCCAAACTCTGCATGACAAACTCGGCGGTACGATTGTGATCGTGACCAGAAAAGGTTTTCAGCTTGGTCAAAAGCTAAGTAAAGTATTCGGTCAAGTTAGCCGTCGCACGACGCAAGCATATCAAGATAAATTTTCTAATCCTTATCAAGATCGCGATCCCTACCGTGGTGACTCAGATCGGGATTCATATCGGGATTCATACGATGACGACTATAGACCCAGATCGAGCAATCGAAAAAGTAGCAGTAGACCTTCACCATCAGTCGATCGACGACCAAAAAAAAGACGACGCTAGCTCACTGAAGAAATATAAAAAAGTGATCGCCAATTGGGTATCGTCTATGTCATAATGATGAGCCGTGCTTTTAAATCGATCTGCACAGCTAAATCAAACACGCAAATAAAAAACGTAAACAAATATCATGGCTAAAGGCGTTCGCATCATCGTTACTCTAGAATGCACCGAGTGTCGCACTAATATCGACAAGCGATCGCCCGGTGTATCTCGCTATACGACCACTAAAAATCGTCGTAACACCACTGCCAGACTAGAGCTGAAAAAGTTTTGTCCGCACTGCAACAAAAACACCGTCCACAAAGAAATCAAGTAGTTATTAATTATGTCTTTCTATCGCAAACGCCTTTCACCAATTAAGCCCACAGATCCGATCGACTATAAAGATGTCGATCTATTGCGGAAGTACATCACCGAGCGCGGCAAAATTCTACCTCGTCGCATTACAGGTTTGACTGCCAAGCAACAACGTCAACTCACCAGATCGATCAAGCAAGCTAGAGTGATTGCCCTGCTTCCCTTCATCAATAAAGAAGCTTAGGAAATACTCGATCGGAGCTTTTTCAGGAATATTACTTTTAAACAACCAACAGCAAGCTGTTGGTTGTTTTTAGTTTTATGGGCTAGATTCAGGCTTTGCTAGCTGTGAGTTGTTCGATCAATGCCATCACAGTGCTACGACTGAGTTTTTCTTCACCATGTGCCATTGCTTTTAAAGTAGCGTGCGCCAGAGTTAAGGGGATTTGGCAGAAGTACAGCGCGGGTCCAAACGGCAGAGATTTGGTATAAGCATCAGCCAGTGACAGATTGTATCGAGCATATTTCTGGAGATCGTCGTCCAGCCAGCCATTGGGGTAAAAATCAACACCTCTTGCCAGATCTTCGCGATGGTTACGCAAAATATTCACAGCTTGCAAACCACGCCCAAACCCGATTGCTTGACTGCGATTAGTTTTAGTGCCGTCATGCCACGACCACAAGTCAGAGAGCAAAAGTCCCACCGCGCCTGCCACCCCGAAGGTATATCGATCGAGGTCAGATTCAGTTTCGAGCGTCCAGTTGGACATTGCCCAAGCTGCCATTCGATCGCTCATGGCGGCAGTAGCATCCCAGATCCGAGGTGCGATACTTTTCGGTGCAAGCAAAGCCCACTCACCAATCCGCAATGATACTTCGGGCAGCAAGTCCTGATAGGGGCTTAGAGCGCGCGAAAAATGTTCAACCCCAAAGTTATCTGTTGCTTCTTGCAAGGTCTGACTAATGATGTGCAGGATTTTAGCTTTGAGTGAATTTTCTAGATCGGGGTGATCTTCAATTTCATCGATCGCCCGCATACATAAATAAGCAGAAGCCACTGCTTCTTGCAAGCCCGACGGTAAGGCAATGATAGGAATGTAAAATGTCCGACTAGTCTGTTTTAAAGTTTCTAACGCATCTCCACGCAAATCCATCTATTCACTCCTCTAGTTTTGTTAAACTTCCCGCAAGACCACACCACTTTTCGAGCTTTGCCATCAACATACACCTAATGTTTGGCAGTAGCATCCTGAAGTATACCTGACATCAGTAATCCTCCCACCACCTGAAAGGTTGAGCCAAGCTGAACTAGCCTAAATTAGCACTTTGCTGACTCGAAGTCTGTTTCTTTGGCAGCAATTCGATCGTCTGTAATGCCGTTTTTGCCAGAGTTGGAACTAGTTGAGGAAATAGCAATTGTCGATCGAATTTACTCATGCGACGGGCATTTTCGCTCAGATAAGTTGCAAGGAATGACTCAGCCGTAATTTCAAACGGGAAGGCCCTGGCTCCTGCAAGTGAATTTCAAACAGTTGCTGTTATTCCTTTCTCCTAACCCGAACCTACATCAACTAGACGAGCTAGGAATATGCCTAAATAGATGCCAACGACTCCTAATGTTGCACTGCCTAACCAGTAGATCGTAGCTCCCAGCCAGTTGGCTCGACTCAACAAGCTCACAGTATCTAAACCATAGGTCGAGAAAGTTGTGTAGGCTCCTAAAAAACCAGTCGTGACTAGCAGTTGCAACTCAGGTGAAATTCCTGCAAACCTACTCGCTGCCAAAGTTGCGATCAATCCCATGCCAATGCAACCCGTAAGGTTAATCACAAATATGCCGTAGGGAAAATTAGTACCGTAGGTTTGGGCAAACCATAGTGTGAGGTGGTAGCGACTTAATGCCCCCGCGATCGCCCCCAAACTCACCGCGATCGAATTTCTGATCATAAGATTGCTCCCAAAGCCCCACCCAGCAGAACATTCATCACTGTAATGATGACAGGATGGATCGAAAATGCCCATACTCGCGGAATCGTGATGTTCTGGCGAAAAGCTGATTCGATCGTTATCCCAACCACCAGATTAAGCAAAAAGAACAAGACTGCCCAGACTGGAAAACTTAGCTTCACACTAGCTAAGAAAAACCAAAGCAGCATGTTTACGATCGATGTGATCCCAATTCCCTGTAACCATCCTGTGAAGTTCTGTATGGGCGTAGCATACGACATCCACACCAAACTGCTCCATGTCAACGCAGAGAGTAAGCCACAAGCGATCGAATCAGTAAACCAAGACATTAGCGTGGCACGATTTCGACAGGAAGACCCTGATTACGCAGCTCTAAAGCACGTTGTTGGGCAGTATTCGCATCTCGATACGAACCCAATTGGACGTTGTTATCATTGCGAATGAAGGCTTCCTTTTCGATCTGCTGCGCTTGATTCAGGTAGTTGTTCCGCACGACTAAACGATAGCCACCTGAGTCTCCAGATGTCTTACTAGCCGTAGGTGCAGGGGCAGAAATCGGCGCACCATATTGCACGGGTATATTTGGCTGGGAGATCGGCTGAGATTGGATCGATCGCACCGATTGCCCAGAAGCAGGCACATTCGGGATTCTCGTAATCGCCGATCGAGAAGAAACTGGTGGAGCGATCGCTATAGGAACTTCATATTTCCTAGATTGTGATGCCGTTAATGGTGGCAAAATTAAACCAGAGGGAATATTCCGATTTGGCAATCTTCTTTGCGGCAAGGCGCGAGCAGTTGAACGACTCGGCTTGTAGGAAGGAGTGGAGCTTGGTGTATAACGCGGTTGAGCTGGTGGGTCATAAGCAGGGGGAGCAGAGAACGAAGGTAAAGATTGATAGGAAGATGACGGCACTTCGCGTAATGGGGCTGAAGCAAGCGGAGGAGTCGAAAGATCGATGTTTCGGTTTGGGCGTAAGGCTTTTACGACTTTAGTGGAATCATTAGTGGGATTAGTATTTTTAACCTTGATGGGAAGTTCTTTACCTGTAAAGCGATCTGCGGTCTGTCCAGGGCGAGAGGCATCACCTGGTAAAGGCACAAATGGTAGGCTGAGATTTTTCGGATCGACGAGGAGGTTATCTTGGTTCCCCACCATATTTTGATTGTTCGTGAGGTCGATCTCACCCGATGAGTCCGATGGCAGATAAGAAGATTTCTTCGGCATTGTCTGCTGATCTTGTTTCTGAAGCAACTTAGTTAGACCTGATGGATCGACAACTAGGTAACCAACTACCGCACTTGCCAACAGAAGCAATAGTAATGACGCAATCCCAAAAGGACTAACAAGATTAAACCCAGCCGATCCAGAAGTAGTGGCAGATACTTCCTGTTCACCGTAGTTTTCTGCCATATCCCGCATCAGATCGTCTTCATTCACGACTTGATTCATGGCTTGATTTACAGAGGCAAAGCCAGCTCTGGTAGCACTATTGATTGGCTCAGACCCAGCCGCAGAATCTTGCCCAGAATTGGATAGAGTTGCTAGAAAGCTAGAATTTTCACTTGTTTTTGGAGTTTGTCGCTCAAGTTGCCGTTCAGTTTGACGACCAGTTGGAAGTGGCATGAGCTTAGCTGGCATTACAGGCATTGTAGGCAATTCTGGGGATGTGCCTGCATAATTAACCGATTGATGAGCGGATCGATCGACTACTTGAGCGATCGATTGACTAAATGGCTTAAAAGGGTTGAGATAAGAAAAAGTCTGCCCATTACCTTGCCAATGACGATAGCGTTCTAATTCATCATCTAGAGCCACATCTAACCCAACTAAAGCAGCTTGTAGCACTGGAGACTGCGATATTGACGGCAAATCATCCTCAGTTGACTTGGACTCTAAAGCCCCTGAAGTTCGATTAATTAAGTTAGGACTTAATGTCTGCATATGATTTACCTCAAGCTATTAATTGTTTCGGGGCTAGGTCTCTGGGATAGATAGATGTCTCGAATATCTTCGGGCAGAGCTAGATCGAAAGCTTGATAAGCTCTGGCTAGTTGCTTTTGGACATCGCTGGCAGAAGTATTATCACCTTCTGCTTGTAAATAAGCCGCAATCCGAGTGTTACTCCAACGAAAAGTTTGCGACAACAATAGCACTAAGCGTAAATCTCCAGGCAATTGGTTCAAAGCTTGGTTTAAGTAACACCAAAACACGGGTGGAGTAGTGCTTAGAGAATATTGAATTTCTTCAACTGGGGGCAGATCGGCACGATTGATCATCATCGCCGCAATGTTGATCAGCCAGCTTTGGAGCGAAAGTTTGGGCTTATGCGCTCGTAAGTCTAGCGATCGAAGCTCATTGTAAATATGCTCCCAAGTCTTGGCAAACAGATAGTCAGCTTGCACAGGCGATCGAGTCGAGGTTGTCATCAGCGTATACAAAACCTGACCGTAGCGGCAAAATATCGCGGCAAAATATTGTCCCGACTCAGAGTAACGCTGAAATGAAGTTACTAGGTCTTGATCGCTCTTTTGGGAAAGCGACTGAATCGTGGGATGATTTAGCTCAGGAAGCGGTGGAAGCTGCACGGTGACTACCTATCCTAACCATACGACTAATAATGCACACATAGTAGCAGCAATGTCGTATAAAGCAACCCGACGTTACTACTTATTGTGACTATTGGCAAACAATAACCCTGATTATATGAAATTACCGTCGATCTGGGGCGAGTCGTTTTAGTAAACTAGAATAGAATCATAACAATTCAGCCATATCTCCTAGAGTAAGTAACCTATGACAGCAGAATCGATCGTTTTCTCTGCCGAAGATCAAGTTCTCCCTACCCCAGAGCCATCTGTTTATATTCAAGATCAGCAAGATGATTCTTACCAAATGTCGCTGATCGCAGCCAGTGCCGCAGACGATCGAAAAGCCGAAGATATTGTGATTTTGTCTGTGGCTGAGGTGTCATCGTTGGCAGATTGCTTTGTGATTGCGACTGGCTTCTCGAAAGCTCAGGTCAGAGCGATCGCCAATGCCATCAAAGATAAAATTGCTGCTGAATTCGATCGCTATCCTGTTCGTACCGCAGGCGAAAGTGACGCTAATTGGATCTTGCAGGACTATGGCGATGTGATCGTCCACATTATGCTGCCGACGGAGAGAGAGTTTTACGGTCTAGAAGCTTTTTGGGGACACGCGCCAAAGTTTATGCTGCCCAAAAGTGCTTAGTCACGCAAGTAAGTTCTAAAGAATTGATTATTGGCGACCTAAACATTGATAATTGATCGTTAATGATTGATTTTTGAACACTTATATAATTATGAAGATTGGCGATCGAGTACGAATTATTTCGTCTATTAATGTTTACCACCACCCCGAACATCGGGGACAAGCATTTGATATTAAGGATCTAGAAGGAGAAATTGTTCATATTATGGAAGACTGGCATGGTAGAACAATCAGCCCTAATTATCCGATCCAGATCAAACTAGGCAGCAAGTTTAAGGTTCATCTGGGTATGAATGAGCTGGAAGCCTTAGAAGTTGAATCCTGATCGATCGACACATCCAAATTTGGGCAAATTCAAGTAGAAAAAGCGATCGTATGTGTCTTGAGGAACTGCGAGATCGAGCATCCGTTCGAGATCTTTTTTGCCTAAGACAGCTCGGTAGTTGATAATCGGCAAGAATCCGATCAATCTATTGCAACCCGTGAGCATTGTTCTTTTGGGTCGAACTCTAGGCGAATAATATTGTTAAGACTATCTTTGATCGCTTCCATATGAGAGATAATTAGAACCTGCTCAAATTGTTGCTCTAGGCTATGCAGTAAGCCGATCACGTTATCACGTCTGGTATCATCGAGCGAACCAAACACTTCATCTAAAATCAATAAAGAGAATGGTTGTCCGCTGCGTTCTGTAATCATTTGAGAAATCGCTAAGCGCAAACTAAGATTAACGATATCTTCTTCACCACCAGAGATTACAGGCTTTCGATCGCCATCATCCAAAACCACAATGTTATATTTTGAGTCAATTTCCAAAGCGTTGTAGCGACCGTCTGTGAGTTGGGCGAGAAAAAGACTGGCATTGTCGGCAAGCTGGGGGCGAATTTGGTCGGTGAAGTGGGATCGCATAGATGTGTAAGCCCGATCTAATTCTTCGAGCAATCCCAATTCGGTTCTAGCAACTTGGTAATCTTGGGCTTTGCGATGATATTCTGCTTCTCGTTCTATACTGATTTGGAGAGCATGGGTGGCGATCGCGACTTGCTGCTGGGCTTGGTTCTGAGTTTGGCGGGCAGTTTCGAGTTGTTCGGTCACTGTGACGATCGAAGCTTTAATTTGTCTATAACTATTTTCGGAGAAGGCGATTCGATCGATCGATGCTGTTGTCGTCTCGATCGAATTAATAATTTGTTGCTGCTCGGTTTGGAGTTGGTGGATTTGGATATCCGCTTGAGCTAGACGCTGTGGGATATCTGACAACCGCAGGTAATCTTCGTACTTGGGCTTGAGTGTGCGAATTTGCTGAGTCAGTCGATCGTAGAGATTCGGATCGAAGCCTGTGGGAATCGTGGCGATTTCGGTCGTGAGATTGGATAACTCAGTTTGTTTGGTAGTCAGATTTTTTTGGAAGATTTGCAGCTTGGCTAAGTTCGCGGTGAGCGTGTTCTGCTGTTTTTGCTGGCTTTGCCATGTTTGATTGAGCTGAGTTTGGATGGCTTGTAACTCGATTAAATTACTTGGTGCTGCGTCGATCGACTGTAACTGTGATTGCCATGTCGTGATGTGGTGTTGGCTATGGTCAAGCTGAGTTGAGAAATTGCCGACAACAGGATCGTATTCTTCACCTAAATGTCGTTCGCAGGTTGGACAAACTCCCGCTTCACCCGCATCCGTAATTGTGGTGCGTTGAGATTTTAGTTTTTTAAGCTGCTGTTGCTCAGTTTTAATTCGAGCTTTCAGATCGGCTTGCTCTTCTTGCCAAGCGCGAGTTTGAGTTTGGATATCATTTTCAGTCGATCGAATTTGATTTTGGAGTTGCTCGATCGCTATTTCTCCAGCCCCCAGTTGAGTTGAGATATCACCTAATTCATCTAGTTGTCGTTCTAGCTGCGTTAATTCGATTTTGAGGTTTGCAGATCGAGTTGATAAGTCTGCATGTCGAGTGGCAGATTGTTTGAGCGATGTAAGATGTTCATATTCCGATCGCATCTGTTCGTAGTTAGCAACTTCTTGGGAGAGCATCACATATCTTTCAGCATCGATCGATAATTGAGATCGATCCTTTGTTACCTGTTCGATCTGACGCTGCACTTGGGCTAAGTTTGCCTGTTGGACATGCTGCTGTCGTTCCAATCCTAAATGCTGGTCTCGCGTTGTTTCCAATATCACTAGTTGTGGTTCTAGAGCAGTTTTTTGGTCGATCGCGGCGGCAACTATTCGATCGACTGCTTGTTGTTTTGCGGTTGCAGTTTCTAATTCGGTGCGGTGAGTAGTAATCTCTTGTTCGATCGTATCTAAACTACCCAGACTTCCTTCGAGTTTTGCTGCCTCGTATTTCTTTTTACTTAGGTCATCGCGAATCGTCCCAGGTTTATTCGTCGCTCCCTGCACCTCTGTCAGCCGTTCATAGCCCAACATTTTAGCGATAAATCGCTCTCTCTCAGTTGCACCTTTAATCGCACCGAGAAAATTCAGATCTTTTTGTCCTGTGAAATAACTATTAAAAAATTCTGTGTGGGTCATGCCTAGAAGTTCTGACAACTTCTCATTCACGGCTTTCGTGCTAGTGGCAATCGCTCTACCATCTTGAACCAATTCAGCATTGCCTTTATTTCCCGACTGCGATCGCTTCACTGTAAATGTTCGATCGTGAAATGCAAACGTCAACTCGCACACTGCACTGGATCTCCCAGGAGCCAGTCGCCAAATTAGCGAATCGGTATCGCCTCTGGTCACACCCGCCTGATTGCCGTACAGCGTCCAAGCAATCGCCTCTAAAATCGTACTTTTCCCCGATCCATTTGCGCCCAATATACCTGTCAGTCCTGCGGGGAAGTGGATTTCGGTCGATCGATGCTGGCGAAAATTTTCTAAACTCAAAGAGATCAGGCGCATTTCACATAATCACATAAGTATTAAGCTCAACTATAAACAAAAGATCGGCTTACTTATGACAAAAATGGATTAACCCGAAAGATCAACGGCATCTTCAAGGATTTGTGGAGGCAGTCGCCGCGATATTGCAATCTCAGAGTGCCTGCTTAAGTCACTGGTTGCCATATTTGAGCCATCGAGACTGCAAAGCCCGTAGCCACATGGAACGATTAAACTATTTTGTCCACAATCCCTACATCATTGATGTTCTACGCTCTCATCTACGGGACGCTCAAGCTCTAACATGTTTGTTGATGCTACTGGATACGGCTTCTTCGATCGCTCTGATCCTTGGCATGATGCTCGTGCGATTGGGGCAAAGAAAATGGCTCGATTCTCATGTTCAGAGGGGCTTGAGTTTTGTGCAACTTGGTTTAAGGGATCTCCAAAGACTGCTTTACCAAGGTCGATCTCTCCCACGATTAGAGATCTTACCAAGAGGAAATCCTCCTCCTGTTTGTGCATCTAAGTCGAAGCAAGAACAGTTGGACGACCGAATTGAATTTTCTCGGGTTACTACTGTCTCATATTGAGACTCAAAATAGTTTTCTGCACCACTAAGGGTGAATTAGATTCGTGTAAATTTCAGCAAAAAAATAAACTATGGGTTTAAATCTAGCAGGATTTACCAAACCAAATGCACAAGTTGTTTATTTCTCTTTCCCTAAGGGCTAATGCCGCTTTGTTGGAGCAGGTTAAATGAATCGCGGAAGATCATGAATACACCTAGACCGAGGAGCAGGACTAGCCCCCCCTGCATCACGCTGTCTTGGAATTTTTCGGGTAGTGGCTTACCACCGCGCAGAGCTTCGATCGCTAGGAATAGTAACTGACCACCATCGAGTGCAGGCAGAGGCAAGATATTAACAATCGCCAAGTTAATGCTGATAATCGCGGTGAAATCAAACAGGCTAGCAATATCAGATTGGACTAGCTGCGAACCCATTGCCACGATTGCTACAGGGCCAGATATTTGTGATGCGGTTTCCTGAAAATTTGTTACCAGCTTTTGCAAACCCTGCACGGTCATCACTGCTAAGCGTTCAAAATCTTTGGCGGCGGTGGTCAAGCCTTCACCAATATTTTCGATCGGGCGACGATGGGGCTTGCTGGTGAAATCTAATCCCACGCCAATCTTACCTTTATTCGCTTCACCCTTGGGGATGACGACAAGGTTTAGGGTTTGTTCTTTTCGATCGACCACCAGATTAATCGGCTGATCGGTGTTTTTGGCAACGAGAGACTGGAATTTTTCGAGCGTCTCAAGGCTAGTGTCAAATACCAAATCATTCGCCGATCGAACAATGTCTCCCGCTTTTAGCCCCGCAACCGCCGCAGGTTGCTCAGTCCCGATAATCTTGGCAATCTTCACCCCAGGCTGATCGACAGAACCGATGCCAACACTGATCGTCATCAGCAACAACACCAGATAAGCAAATACCAGATTCGCGATCACACCTGCACTAATCACAATGGCTCGATCGAGAATTGGGCGATTGCGTAAGAGATCGGGGTCATTTTTGGGAATATCGCTGTCCTCATCGTCATCGGGAAAGCCGACAAACCCACCCAGTGGAAACGCTCTCAAGGCATATTCGGTCTGCGGCCCTTGATACTTCCACAAAATTGGTCCAAAGCCGATCGAAAAGCGATTGACATGGATGCCCTGAAATCGAGCTGCCGTGAAGTGTCCCGCTTCGTGTACCAAAATTAAAACAGCTAAAACCAAGATCGGAAGCAATATAGACATAGAGTTATCAGCAGTGCCTTGTAATTCTTGAGGTGAGGATTCGCGCAATTATTCAGGTATCGATTATAACATCGTCAGCTTGATTGGCTAGATCTGCGTGCGAATCAGACCGATCGACGCTAGTATGGCTTAGGTGGCAGAAGCAATTAAGGTAAGGTTATGATGCATTTACTGGCTCTGGTTCCAGGTGGAATTGGCGACCAACTGCTGTTTTTTCCGACTTTAGATAGCATCAAGCAGCAATATCCTGATGCGTCGATCGATGTTGTCGTAGAACCTCGATCGGCTGGTGCATATCGGGTCTATCCAGCCGTTAAAAAAGTTTGGAGCTTTGACTTTAAAGGCAGCAATAGTTTGGCGGATTGGGCGAACCTGCTCGGCAATATGCGCGAACAAGAATATGATGCCGTGATTTCTTTAGGTCGCAGTCATACTGTGGGCTTGTTGCTATGGCTGACTGGCATTCCTGTTCGTGTTGCCTTCTCAGGACAGAGTAATGGTTATCTCTCTGCGGCAGTGACCTACAATCCCGATCAGTACGCCGCTGCAACTTATCATGACCTGCTCAAAGGTCTAAATATTCATACTCCCTGCCCCCCCGTTAAAATCACCTTAGCCAAGAGCGATCTAGATTGGGCTGAATCTGAGCAAAAACGCTTGGGCGTGAAAGATAGCGGCTATATTTTGCTACACGGTGGCTCTAGTGCCTTGGCAAAGAAAAAAGGGATTGACAAGATCTATCCCGCCGAAAGCTGGATCGCGGTGATTAATGGCTTACAGAAAAAGTTGCCCAATATCCCCGTTGTCGTGATTGCTGGGCCAGAAGATCGAGATCTAGTCAACGCCTTTAAAGCCAAACTTCCAAATATCTTGACCACCTCACCGCCTGATATTGGAAAATTAGCAGCCACGATCGCCTCAGCAAATCTTTTACTCTGCACCGATAGCGGGCCGATGCACATTGGGGTCGCAGTCGGTACGGCTTTGGTGGCTCTGTTTGGGCCGACTGAACCAGAGCGACTTTTGCCTTTGGATACTCACAAGCAAATTAAGTTTGTCAAAGCTCCAGCAGGAAAGCCAATCGGGTCGATCGCGCCGCAAGATATTCTCGCTACGATCTGGTCAAAATGAGAAGTCTATGAGTGAATCAATTTGGCCATATAGCACGCCTGGAATCCCTGATGACCTGTTCGATCGATTGCCAGGGATTCCGATGACGAAGTGTGAGGTGCGCCTGTTGATTTTGGGGCAGTTACGGATGCGATCTCACGATCTGCTGTGGGACATCGGTGCAGGTACGGGCACGATTCCAGTCGAACTGGGGTTACTGTGCCCTCAGAGCAAAATCATTGCGATCGAACGAGATGAAGATGTCGCCGAATTATTGCAACGTAACTGCGAGAAATTTGGGATCGAAAACGCTGAGATCATCATCGGATCTGCGCCTGAATGCTTGGAGTCATTAGAACAAGCCCCCGATCTAATTTTTGTCGAAGGCGGACGTGCTGTTAAAGAGATCTTGCAATATTGCTGGCACCGCTTAGCCGAAGGTGGCAGAGTTGTCGCTACGGCTGCTACTTTAGAAGGTTTATACGGTGTCTCCGAAAGCTTTGCCGATCTCCAAGTGCGTAATGTCGAAATTGTCCAATCTGCCGTCAATCGCTTGGAAGTGCGAGGCAACCGCCAAACTTTCGCCGCCGTCAACCCAATTTTTATTCTCAGTGGCGAGAAATTGAGCTGAAATTTAAGCTGAGGTAAATGGTAAATCATCAACATCTGATCGCAAATGCAGATCTAGAGAGAATGACTCCAATAAAAAAATATAGTTATAATCGCAATCAAAAGAGGTGATCCAATGACTGTCAGAGAAAAGCTAATCCAAGAAATCGAGCAAGCACCAGACATAGTTATAGAAGAAATTTTTGACTTTTTATTACTCTCAAGAATGAAACATCATCGCCAGCAAGAACAGAGCAAACCATTTTGGATGTTTATCGAAGAACTTATTTCCGACATTCCTCAAGAAGTCTTAGATACTATGCCCACAGATGGTGCTGAGCAACATGACCACTATCTTTATGGTTCACCAAAACGCTATTAGAAATTATGGCAATAATATTCGGTGATACCTGCCATTGGATAGCCCTCCTTTTCCCAAACGATTAGTGGCATCAATTGGCACTAAGGTGCGCGCGTCTATATGCAAATGACCACATCGTGACAACGGATGGCGTAATTGATGAAGTCCTTAACTATGCTTCTATTCGCGGCAGCTTAATGCGCCAAAAAGCTTTAGTAATGTGTACGCAAATGCTCCGAGAGCAAAACATCCAAGTTATTCCTTATACACCAGAATTACGCCAGCTAGGATTCACACTCTACGAAAATCGTCCTGATAAAGGTTACAGTTTTACTGACTGCATCTCAATGGCTGTCATGCGCCAAATGAACATTACCGAAGTATTAACAGGCGATCGACACTTTCAGCAGGAAGGATTCACTATACTTTTCTAATGAAGTTCAGACTTTTATTATTTCATCTGTGATGCTTAAACTATCGATCGACAACTCAGCGCCAAGAAAGATCTAGAGCGAATTGAGTAGAAACGGCAGTCAACCTCTTTGCAGATTTATTTCAGCGAGGGCTTGCTCGAAATCACCTGTGGTAATGCGTAAATCACTGAGGATGCCGTTTTTGTCTAATTGGTGGCGACGGATCGCAAAGATCGCAGCGCGATTGCTTAAAAAAGCTAAATCTGCTCCATTCCAGCCTTCGGTCAGTTCTGCCCATGCGTCTAAGTTTAGATCTTCTGCTAAAGGTCGATCGCGGTTATGAACGTCTAAGATATCGCGTCTGCTGGTGGCATTGGGCAAGTCAACCTTGATATGCAACTCAATTCTGCCAGATCGCAAAAGTGCTGGGTCGATCGAATCCTTCCGATTTGTGGCGGCAATTAACAAGATACCCTCGGCTGATTGGATACCGTCAAGTTCCGTCAGTAATTGACCGATCACTCGATCGCTCACGCCACTATCGCCTTGATAGCTGCCTCTTGCTGGTGCGAGCGTATCGATCTCGTCGATAAAAATCACACAGGGCGAGGCCTGTCGTGCTTGGGAGAAAAGTTGACGTAACGCCTGCTCTGATGCGCCCACCCATTTGGTCAGGAGTTCGGGCCCCGCGATCGCAATAAAATTTGCTTGGGCTTCGGTTGCCACAGCCTTTGCCAGTAAAGTTTTCCCCGTACCTGGTGGGCCATACAGCACAATGCCACGCGGCGCACGAGCGCGGGTGTGAGCGTAAAGTTCGGGATCGAGCAAGGCTCCTGCCACAGCTTCTCGTAATGTCTGCTTCACCACTTCTAGTCCACCAATTTCTGACCATTGCACTTGTGGCAATTGAATTTGGAGCGATCGCAATACCGCAGGAAAAACTTGCTCGATCGCTCGATCGAAATCGGCTTGCGTTACTTCTAAATCTTCAGGGATGCTCTGGAGGTTGGGAACTTGACGTTGCAGCGCTTTGTAAGCGGCGGTCTGGCATAAACCCTTGAGATCGGCTCCGACAAAACCGTGAGCTTGATCGGCGATCGATGTGAGGCTAACATCCGCAGCTAAAGGCATCGGGCGGGTGTGAATAGCTAAGATTTCGCGGCGGGCGTGGCGATCGGGAACAGTGAATAAGATCTCTCGATCGAACCTTCCAGGGCGACGTAATGCAGGATCGATCGCATCAGGACGATTGGTTGCCGCTAGAACGATCACGCCTTTAGTCGCGGCGAAGCCATCCATCAGCCCTAATAATTGGGCAACGAGTCGCTTCTCAACTTCACCTTCTACCTCAGATCGGTTGGGGGCGATCGCATCGATTTCGTCAATGAAGATCAAGCAAGGTGCTGACTTTGCCGCTTTCTCAAATACCTGTCGCAGCTTTGCTTCAGCTTCACCGTAGTATTTGCCCATAATCTCTGGCCCGACGATCGCAATGTAATTCACGCCCAGAGTTTGAGCTAGAGATCGAGCCGTCAAGGTTTTCCCCGTGCCAGGTGGCCCAACTAACAACACGCCACGAGGTGGTTCCAGTCCTAACTTTGCCAGAATATCAGGTCGCTTTAGCGGGATTTCGACTAGATCGCGCAGTTGCACCAAAGTATTCCCCAGTCCGCCTACAGTTTGGTCGAGCGGATGGGTAGGCGCTTGAGCATCGGGTGTAGTTACAGGCGGCGTAATAATTGGCTCTGAAGCGGGTGTGCCACTACGAGGAATGGAGCTACCACGGGGGATATTGCTTTGACGCGGAATACTGCTAGTTCTGGTTGTGACATTAACCTGAACCCTTTCTCCTGCTTGACCCGATCGATCTTCAGGCTGACGTTCAACTCGATCCATTTTCTGGGCAAGATCGATCAATTGCTCGATGTTCAACAGTTGTTTAACCTCATCCACCAGAGATTCCAAGCCCTTGACCTGAAATGAAAAATCTCCCTGACTCTTGCTCATCGCTACCTGCCAACTGAATTGAGTATTACTAATTTAACCTTGCTTTCCGTGTTTCGGTACCAGTTGTAATATCTAATGTGGTTAAAGTGCCAATTTATAAACACTAATCAAGCTTAAGGCGGTTTCTGGAAAAAAAATTACCCATTCTGAAGCCCCTAAATCCCCAATTCTGGGGACTTTGATTTCAGAACCCCCAGAATTGGGGGCAGGGGGCTAGGTAGATTTTTTAAAAGAAATCTCCTAAGTTAATCACCTATAAGCTTGCATACATTTGGATTTTCCTTGTGACCTAGAGTAGGATTCCTTAAATACTAATGGCTTTGGGATGCATATAGCAGAGCATTCTTCCAACTTACAACTGATTGCTATACCCAAAGAAAAGATGTCAAAAAATTTAGAAACCACGAGTCAAAACTCGATCGAGATATACAGAGCTATCAGTAAAGCAGAGTTGGATGATATTAAAGCTTGTGGAGGGTTTAGGATATGCTCTTCTGGATGTTCAATGGAAGTTAAATGGTTTGCGATGAAGTTGAGCAATGCTGTGGAATGGGGAAAGCGTTTTTATTTTGATCGAGGTGAGCAAATGTTTTACGTTGTGACCGCAAGTATTCCTTCCGAGCTTGTCAAAGAAATGTTTTATGATGAGAATCTAGATAATATTGGTTACGCAATCTGTGTTGGTGAAAATTTTTTGGATTGGATCGAACCACTTCAAACTTTACAAATTAAGAGGCGATAAAATAATGTCTACTACCTTACAAGCAAAGCTTTCTGCCACAGTTGAACTTAGTTGGCTAAGTGCGGCTCAAGGCGGGAGAAAAAGGGCGGTTACTACCTCTGACTATGCCGCTACAGCATACTTTGCAGAGGGCAATAAGCAGCTATTTAGTATTATTTTGCATTTCCCTACAAAGCTAGAAAGTGGTGTAGAAATCCCTATCCAGACCGATCACGCCGTCATGAACTTTCTCGCGCCCGAACTTGTTACATCTCAGCTTAAAAAAGACATTAGATTTTATGTTACTGAAGGATCGCGAGTGGTTGCAGAAGGGAATGTATTATCAGTTCTCGACTAAGATAGATTTACAAACAAAATTTTAGGCAAGGCAAAAGGTTAAATATATGGCTAGAGCAATTTGGCATGATGCGATATTGGCAGAAAGCGATAAATTTGAGATCGTCGAGGGCAACAAATATTTCCCACCTGACTCACTCAATGCCGAATTTTTTAAACCCAGCACCAATCACACTACCTGCCCTTGGAAAGGAGTTGCCAGCTATTACGATATTGACGTTGATGGCAAAGTCAACAAAGATGCTGCTTGGTTTTATCCCACGCCCAAAGATGCGGCAAAAAACATCACAGGTTACATCGCCTTCTGGAAAGGTGTACGGGTAGAGGAGTAGGCTTGTTTGGATTCGATCGGGATTTTTTCATGGATGGTGAGAAGCGTGGTTAAAGATGTTGATGCCGATGTAATCGTGATCGGCTCTGGGATTGGGGGATTGGTGACAGCAACACAGTTAGCCGCAAAGGGTGCTGATGTGTTGGTACTAGAAAGTTATCTGATTCCAGGCGGTAGTGCTGGCTATTTTGAACGCCAAGGCTATCGCTTTGATGTCGGAGCTTCGATGATCTTTGGCTTTGGCGAACAGGGCACAACTAACTTGCTCACCCGTGCCTTGGCTGCGGTCAACGTCAAACTAGAGACAATTCCTGACGACACCCAAATCCACTATCACTTACCCGATGATTTGGATATTAGAGTCGATCGAGACTACGAAAAGTTCATACAGGAATTGGGCGATCGATTTCCGCATGAGCGAACTGGTATTCGTAAGTTTTATGATGCTTGCTGGGAAGTCTTTAACTGTCTCAATTCGATCGAACTGCTCTCCCTCGAAGAGCCTCGCTATTTGATGCGGGTGTTTTTCCAAAAGCCATTCTCTTGTCTGGGCTTGGTTAAATATTTACCCCAAAATGCGGGCGATATTGCTAAGCGATACATTAGCGATCCAGAATTGCTCAAGTTTATTGACATGGAGTGCTACTGCTGGTCTGTCGTGCCTGCCGCAAAAACTCCTGCGATTAATGCTGGCATGGTGTTTAGCGATCGACATTATGGTGGGATCAACTATCCCAAAGGTGGCGTGGGCAAAATTGGTGAAGCTTTAGCAGAAGGCTTACAAAAAGCGGGTGGGACAATCCGCTACGGGGCGAGAGTGACGCAAATCATCCCAAAATCACAGAGTAAAAACGGTGCGATCTCAGTCAAGTTGGCAAATGGTGAAACGCTCACGGCTCGACGAGTTGTTTCTAATGCCACACGGTGGGATACTTTCGAGCATTTACTCAAGGGCGAACCGTTACCATCATCCGAGCAGAAATGGCGGCAACGCTATATGAAATCGCCAAGTTTTCTCAGCCTGCATTTGGGTGTCAAAGCTGAGGCAATTCCCACTGGTACTGACTGTCACCACATCCTGCTCGAAGATTGGGCGAATATGGAAAAGTCGGAAGGAACGATCTTTGTCTCAATTCCCACTCTACTCGATCCCGATCTCGCCCCAGAGGGACATCACATCGTTCATACTTTTACGCCAAGTTGGATGCACGAATGGGAGAACCTTAGCCCTACTGAATATGAAGCTCTAAAAGAAGAAAGAGCAGCAAAACTAATCGCACGATTGGAGAAAGTTCTCCCTGAGTTGAGCCAAAATCTCGATTATCAAGAAGTCGGAACACCTCGATCTCATCGTCGATTTTTAGGGCGGATGGATGGTACTTATGGACCAATTCCCAAACGTAAGCTCCTAGGTTTATTAGGGATGCCCTTTAACCGTACTTCTGTTCCAGATCTATACTGCGTCGGCGATAGCACCTTCCCTGGTCAAGGGCTAAATGCGGTTGCCTTTTCTGGCTTTGCCTGTGCTCATCTGATCGCTACTACGCTTAATCTCTAGTCTTCCTCAACCAAATAATTAAGCTATCCATGCCACAGATCATCATTTCTCGCCGCGCTCTACTTAGAGGATTTCTGACTTTTTTAGTTACGATCGCTGTCTGCATGGGTTGGACGGCCCCAGTTCAGGCGATTGGTGGAACTTTACCAGAGATCGATCGACTCGCTCCAGATTTCACCTTACCGACAAATACTGGTGACGGCAAAGTTTCTCTGGCAGGGCTGCGCGGCAAATGGGTGGTTGTCTATTTTTATCCCAAAGACTTCACTTCAGGCTGTACTTTGGAGGCACGTCGATTTCAACAAGACTTACCGAAATATTTAGCGCAGAATACTCAGATCTTGGGCATCAGTGCTGATTCAGTGGATTCTCATGCCGAGTTTTGCGATTCGGAAGGGCTAAAGTTTCCGCTCCTTGCCGATACCGATGGCTCTGTGAGTAAGGCTTATGGCTCTTGGATTGGTTATCTCTCGATGCGTCATACGTTTATCATCGATCCAGATGGGATACTACGCGATCGATTCGTCAAGGTCAATCCCACGGCTCACAGTGCGGAAGTTTTAGCCAAGTTAACCGAACTCCAAAATCGATCTTCGCTCAGCGAACAGTCATCAGATATATTTGGATCTCGATCGTAAATTCAAAAATTAAATTACCAAACTTACTTGTGAACCTGTATCGGTTTTCGTGACTTCGAGATAGACGTTAAACGCTTCTTTTAACTGCGGTATATGCGTAATTACCAAAATACAAGCGAAGTCATCCGCGATCGAATTAATTGCTGCCACTAATCGATCGACATCCTCAAATTGTCTTAGTCGATGAATTAGCTCATACCAATGTGCCAGATTCCGCCAGAGAAAAGCGTTATCAGGATGTTGATATCATTCTTGCCGCAGGAATTGATGTCCTCTCTACAGTGAATATTCAACATCTAGAAAGCCTTAACGATCTAGTCGCAAAAATTACAGGTGTAATTGTGCGCGAACGGATTCCCGATCCATTTCTGGATGATGCTGATGAACTCGTAGTAGTAGATGTCACGCCCGAAACCCTGCAAGAGCGTTTATTGAGCGGCAAAATCTATGCGTCTCATAAGATTCAGCAATCACAAGCTAGAGCGATCGCTACTCAATGTCGATCTGCATATCATCGCCGCCGAAAAATCTTCGTGATCGATTACAGCAGTTTTCGAGCAAATGCACTATAAGGGTAATAGTTATCCAGACACCTTGTGGAATAAAAGCTTACAGAGGAAGATCAACAAGTCTGAAGCACTACCGACGATCAGTTAGACTGTATTTGCACCCGATTAAACTGTCGTTTATGAAATTGCTGTTTGTTTGCAGCCGAAATCGATTACGCAGCCCCACCGCCGAAGCAGTATTTGCAGAGTATGAAGGATTAGAGGTAGATTCAGCGGGGCTAGATCGAGAAGCAGAAATACCTTTAAGTAGCGACGCAATTCAGTGGGCAGATATTATCTTCGTGATGGAGAAGTCTCATCGAAGCAAACTCTCGAAAAATTTTCAGTCTTGGCTCAAACATAAACGAGTAGTCTGCCTAGATATTCCTGACGAGTATGAGTATATGGAGCCAGCCCTAATAGAGTTAATGAAGGCAAGGGTTTTACCATTGCTGGGGACTTTTTGAAAAGAAGCCAAATTGAGAAGTTCTTGCGGCGATTTGGTGAGGGGGACTGATTGTAGAGGTTGACGAGGTGATCGCGGCATAACATTATCTCTCAACCCTGCCAGTATTTGATCCCTTACATTGCATATAGCAATCAAAAATGATTTATACGATGAGTTTCGGGATTCGCTGGGACTGTAATGTCAGCCAAAGATTTTAATGCTTACAATTTACGAATGATTTCTATACCAAGTTGAGCAATCGTTGCATTGTTAATCTTGACAAGATGTACGATTTTGCGGTGATGATTACCTAGTAAGATGATTGTATTGCAATTGCGGCACAATTATTAGTTAGACGGCTTTGTGAGAGTGCTATAACGGAAAAAACTGCACACTTAAGTTATAAAGTTTTTAAGAGGATTTGTGGGCGAAGAACTCCGTCGGCTCAGTAAGCGTCGAAAAGCACTCCATCAACTGCGCGAAATTGGAGAGCGTCAAGATAACACACTTGTCATCCACTATTCGTGCGAAAGTTTTTATGACAGATCCGATGGTTCAACACCAAGAATTACTTCAATCGCCGTTCGCAACTTTGCATCGGGTCAAACTGAGTCGTTTTCAATTCATAAAATCGCCGAGTTAACTCATCTTCCACCTGCACAAATTGTTGATCACTACGACGATCTCGAACGTCAGATGCTTGACGAGTTTTTTCAAATTTTGACAAAGAATGAGCGATGTACTTGGGTTCACTGGAATATGAGGGATATCAATTATGGTTTTCAAGCTATCGAACACAGATATCGGGTTCTTGATGGCGAGCCGATTCGTTTACCCGAAGAGCGAAAATTTGATCTGGCTCGTGCCCTTGGAGATGTTTATGGAGGGAATTATATAGGTCATCCTAGACTTGAAAGCCTTACCAAAAAGAATAGAATTTCTGACATTGGATATCTTAATGGTAAAGATGAAGCGGCTGCGTTTGAAGCTAGGGAGTTTGTAAAACTTCATCAATCAACATTGCGTAAAGTCGATGTCTTTGCAAGTATCTTTGAGCGAATACTGCAAGGAAATCTAAAGACAAATGCTAAGTGGTATCAAGTTTATGGTTTTCATCCAAAAGCTTTGTTAGAAATTATCACTGAACATTGGATTTGGAGCTTAATTGTTGTGATTGCCACAGTTCTCAGCATTATAGTTGTGTTCCTATGAGCCATCCAACATTCAGTAAGAGCGGACTGCTGAAAGCTGCTGGTGCTTAGTTCAGGGTTATTCACAGCCGCTCAACCGAACCTTTATCTCTCAACCTTTGCCAGTATTTGATCCCTTTGAATGAGTAGCCAGAATTTTTAGATGACTATCAGCGATCTTCTTTTTCATCCGTGGATAGGCTTCTTCAGTGTCGAAATTCTGGATTCTAAGCTGGGTTTGAGGTATTAGGATATGATGGCGTAA